>Ga0314774_1000894_pt1 | contig 20982 bp, 15 predicted proteins | sample MetaGCBIA2018_FD_204515 | JGI IMG/M metagenome (GOLD analysis project Ga0314774, IMG submission 204515) | Cryopeg brine microbial communities from Beaufort Sea near Barrow, Alaska, United States - CBIA 2018 | ecosystem: Environmental > Aquatic > Marine > Coastal | place: USA: Alaska | collected...
GCTGGTAGCCCAGCAAATGAGTGAGTCCACCTTTTATTTGGGAAGCACCCAGTCCCACGGCAGCCACCAGTCCAAAAACGGTGGTAAGGATGGTCAAAACGTCCACGCCGGTAAAAAAACGTCCCGCCACGTTTTGGTTTTTGTGGTTAAAAAGTCGGGCGAAACTACTGCTGGTAGCCACGGGAAGTTTCCGTTTAAAAATGGCGTAACCAATGGCGAGGGCAAAAATGGCATAAAACGCCCATGCGGTAAAGCCCCACTGATAAAAAGTGAATTCTAGCGCTATGATTTCCGCGGAAGCGTCACTAGTTAAGGGCGGATTTTGCTGCATATAAACCGGCTCCTGCACCGCCCGCAATAAAATGCCGGCGCCCATGCCGGCGCTGTAGAGCATCGAGATCCATTCTAGGCGTGTAAATGCGGGTTTATCATCCGGTTTGCCCAGTTTATAAGTTCCCCAGCGGGAGCAGGCAACGACAACCAACAATAAAACGCAGCCCAATCCCAGATATAAATAAAAAGTGCCAAAATAAGTACGTACCCAGAGCGAAGCCATCTCGATAACATCGTAACTTGCTTTAGTATAGAAATAAAAAGGAATACAGCATACCACTAGAATCGCCAGTGGGATGGTCAATAATATATTGTTTTTAATGAGGTTCAGGAATTTAATACGCGCGGGCTTTTGGGATCATAATTGGCAATATTACGTATCATTCCATCAAAAATAAAATAATGAAAAGGGAGCATTGTGTACCAGTACAACCGGCCCAGCAGTCCTTTTGGCCTAAAAGTAGCCGTCTGGTGGAGTACATTATTTTCATCGATTTCCCATTCCAGCCACGCTTCGCCGGGCACTTTCATTTCGGCAAAAAGAAGAAGGCGTTTTTTATTTTTATCGGCCAGGATCACACGCCAGAAATCGAGCGCGTCGCCTTCGGAAATCTCATGGCCGTGCGTACGGCCGCGCCTCAAGCCTACGCCGCCTATCATTTTATCCATAAAACCACGAATTTTCCATAGTAGATCTGCATAATACCAACCGCGATTTCCTCCTATCGCCCAGATATTTTCGAGGGCTTGCTCTGGGTTTTCCAGTTTTTGGCTTTTCTTGTCCTTTACGCAGCCATATTCCGGTACTTTCACATATTTTTTGAGATCACTGCTAAAGCGGCCGCTTATCATGCTATCCTTCCAACTAGAAACGACCTGATGCTGCTCAATTTTTTCAAAGGCCAGCTGTATCGCCTGCGCGTAACTTATAGGTTGAATCCCCAGCATTTCCTGAAGACGCGTATCATTTGTGATAACCTCTACTCGCATACTGTCCACAAGATTTAAAGCCAATTTATAGGAAGTGGAGGTCACAAAATACAACCAGTAGGAAGAGATTTTTGGACTCAAAAATGGCACGTCCACAATGGTGAGCGACAGTTTACGGATTCGGGAATACTCAAGCATCATCTCCTTATAACTCAGAATGTCTGGCCCGCCAATGTCAAAAGAATCGTCATAACATTCTTCCCTGCCCAGCACACCGGTAAGAAAGTGCAGGACGTTACGTATGGCAATGGGCTGGCAGCGGGTTTTAACCCATTTAGGTGTAACCATTATAGGTAATTTTTCGCAAAGGTCCCTTATGATTTCAAAGGAAGAACTCCCGGAACCCACAATGATCGCTGCGCGCAACACGGTAAGGTGGCACGGGCCATCATAAAGGGTTTTTTCAACATTTTTACGGGATTGCAGGTGCTTGCTCAACTGTTTCTCATTGATAATACCGCTTAAGAAAATTACCTGTTTACAATTGGTGGGCTTAAGATACGTGTTGAAATTCAAAGCAGAGCGCTCTTCCTTTTCATCAAAATCTGAAGTGGAGGCAGACATGGAGTGAATGAGATAATAGGCAGCGTCAATATCTTTTGGTAATGCACCTGGCCGTGGGGCCTCGAGAAAATCGATTTCCACCACCTCAATCTGATCCCGAATATCCTGATCTACAGACAGTCGTTTTTTATCGCGCACCGTGCACACCACTTGATGTCCCATATCGAGGAGAAGCGGTAACAATCGCATGCCAATATAGCCGTTGGCACCAGTAATAAGTATTTTCATAGCAAGGTTGAAGATAGCAATAAAGTAGGTTTAAAAACGTGCCAAAAGCGCGCTAATAAACTAAAAGACAAGCATTTTAATATCAAAATCAAAGATCTCCTGGATCCAGAGGTTGATTTTCGGCTTTGTAGTTCATAACTTTTTTAATGAATTTATGGGTAGCCCTATCACCCGCCAGTGCTCTGATCTTTATAAAATAATCATCACGATAAACGCTGTATTCTTCAGCTTTACCCTTGTAGAGCGAGAGTTTGTAATAGGGGATGATGAGCGCGTATGATTCAAGTATAGAGCGGAAACCCACAATAATACCCCTGGGCCGCATCTCAATATTGCATGTATTGATATAACTGTCAAGTATGAGCAAGTTGTGAATTTTTATACTTGCTGAATTGATAACAAGTTTAGAAGAACCAATGCCGCCCATTTTAAAACGTTCCCTAATACTAAAAGGGCGACCCACCTCCTCATCTATCGTTTTTTTTACCTTGGGATTGTTGTAGGAAACGTTTAAAAGCATAGTGTTTTAAGGTAAATTTAGGTATAAAATGACCATTTTACAACCAGTAATTTAGAATAAAATTGATGTTTTCAATTTAAATATCTTATTAAAAATGGCTCAAAATCAGGCGATTTTGAGCCGTTTTTGCTGTTTTTTATATGGAATTAGTTTTTTTAAACGTTTATGGCTACCCCCATCGATGCAATGTCTTTTTCCTGAGGTTTGCTCGAGAAACACAGTAACCAGTAAAATGATATTAATTTTTCATAATGCATTGTTTTACCTGAAAAGTTCAAAGAACACGCCAGAATGTGTTCATAATCTATTTTTAGCAAGCGTTAACGCTCTGGTGTGAGCTTTTCTAAGATTTGATTACCTTAGACCATTAAATACTCCATAATTAACCACATTTGCTGCCATATTAATATTTTATTGCTATTTTTATAACAGACTAACCAACGACATCACTTTTGAATCAAGAACGAATTATCATAGAAAATGTAGCTCCCCAACTACAAGGTGGAGCTTTTTTTATTAAGCGCATCGTGGGCGAAATTGTTACGGTCACGGCAGATGTGCTGGGGGATGGTCACGACGTCCTGCAGGCAGAACTTTGTTATAAACAGGAAAAGGATAAAGAATGGGAAACGGAGCGCCTTCAGCATATAAAAAATGATAGCTACACGGCTTCTTTTCATGTAGATAAGCAGGGTTTTTATGAATATAAGATAAGAGGGTGGATAGATAATGCCCTCAACTGGCAGCACGGTATTGAAGCCAAAATAAAAGATGGGCAGCATGTAAAGAGCGAACTGCAGGACGGTATACATTATCTGGATGCCGTAAAAAATGGGGTTGGCAAAGAGCAGAAAAAATTTATCAAGGAGGCCAAAGAGCTTTTTGATGACTCAAAACGCTATGAAGATGCCTGTAAAATGGCAGTTTCATATGACTTACAATCCATTTTTATAGAAAATCCCACCCGTAACCACGCGGCCGAAAGTCAAGTGCTGCAAGTATATGTAGATCGTAAAAAAGCAGGGTTTAGTACTTGGTACGAGTTTTTTCCGCGTTCAGCGGCAGAGGAAGAAGGGCAGCACGGTGCCTTTAAAGACTGTGAGCGCTTGTTGCCCAGAATCGCAGGTATGGGTTTTGATACGGTATATTTTCCGCCCATACACCCCATAGGTGAGGTAAACCGAAAAGGGAAAAATAACGCCACAAATGCTAAGGAAGGCGATCCCGGTGTTCCCTGGGCGATAGGTTCTAAAAAAGGTGGACATAAAGCCATTCATCCCGAACTGGGCGATGAGAAGAGTTTTAGGCACCTCATTAAAAAAGCAAATGATCACGGTTTAGAGGTTGCGCTAGACCTCGCTCTTCAAGCAGCGCCTGATAATCCGTACCTTAGCAAGCATGAAGAATGGTTTAAAAAACGACCTGACGGAACAATGCAGTATGCCGAAAATCCGCCGAAAAAGTATCAAGATATCGTCAATTTTTACTGGGAAGGGCCAGAGTACAAAAAAATGTGGAAGGAACTGCTGAGCGTGGCCCTGCACTGGATCGACTTTGGTGTGAAGATATTCCGGGTAGATAATCCGCATACCAAACCTTTTTACTTCTGGAACTGGTTTATTGCTGAAATAAAAAAAGAACATCCCGATGTGCTCTTTCTCGCCGAAGCCTTCTCGCGTCCCAAGATCATGCAACAGTTGGCCAAACAGGGGTACTCACAATCGTACACGTATTTCACTTGGCGCACCAGTAAGTACGAGCTCATCACCTACATGACCGAACTTACCCAAACCAAGCAAAAGGAATACTACAGACCCAATTTTTGGCCAAATACGCCAGATATTAACCCCTGGCACTTGCAGCATGCCAATGAGTCGCAGCATATCATACGCTATGCACTGGCCGCAATGCTGAGTGGTAATATAGGGCTTTACGGTCCTGTATATGAATTTATGGAGTCTGAACCCGTGCCCGGAAAAGAAGAATATATGCATTCTGAGAAATATCAGATCAGGCATTGGGATTGGAATAGGGATAACCGCCTTATTCACCTCATCACACGCATGAATTTTATACGCCAGGAACAACCTGCGCTGCAACAGACCAATAATATTCGGTTTTGTACGGTACACAATGAGGCGCTACTTGCCTTTTATAAATGGGATGAAACACACACTAATGAACTGCTTATTATCATTAGCCTCGATCCACACCAGTCGCAAAATGGTTATGTGCAGCTACCGCTGGAAGAACTAAAGATTTATGCCGGCTATCACGTGCATTTAAAAGATCTTGTTACCGCAAACCAGTACACGTGGTACGATGAGTGGAATTATGTGCAACTGAACCCAGATTTGCCATTTCATATTTTTCAGATCAGTAAATAGTGTATAACGCTGTCAAAACCCTTCAAAAATGCCCCAAATCAGTTAAAAACTAGTAAAAATCAACAAAATTAGAATAGAAAACCTCTTTATTAAAATACCAACTATTATATGTCCGCTTCAGAAGAAATACATAAAAACCTGATTTTCAAATATGACTGCAATTGGGAAGACCTTTTGGATCAGGAGCGATTTCAAAAAGAATTTTGTGAGGATATCCTAGAACCTTACATTTTAAACCAGCGTTGGTATGGAGGTAAAGCAAGCGCCTTAAAATATATTGAGATTATTGATTGGTTTTCTATAAAGCGCGACGGAGATCTGTTTTATGGTGTTGTATTGGAGGTAAATTTCAAAGAAGCCTTTGTACAGAATTATTTCATTCCGATAGGTTTTGTGACTGACAAGGATTACGCGCATGATAACGTGATCGCTTACTTAGATCTCAATGGAAAAATAGGTTATCTAGTTGATGCACTGCACCTTGAAAATTTTAGGAAACAGATTTTCGAGAAAATTTTAGAAGGGGATAAGTTTCAATATAAAAATGTAACGTATAGCCGGGGAGATTTTAACGAGGCCAAATCTTATGAAAGCAGTCGGCTTTTAGGTGTAGATCAAAGCAATACGTCCATTATTTACAATGAATCACAGATTTTAAAGATATTCCGACGGGTTTATGTAGATGAGAATCCAGATTATGAGATCAGCAAATACATGACCACTAACGGGGTTTTTAAAAATACACCCAAATATCTGGGAAGTATAACATTGCGTTTTAGTGGTAAAAATGTGATCACCCTGGGACTTTTGCAAGAACTGGTGCCAAATCAGGGCGATGCCTGGGCCTATTTTACCAATAATCTTAAGACTGCTTTTGAAGAGCTTTCTCGACAGCAAATCAATGTATATGAGCTTAAGAAAACGCGTACTTTTCAGCAGATACAACTCAGTAAGTTGCCAGAAGCTATTTTGTCCTGGTGTCCCAAGGCTTTTTTTAGAGATGTATCTCAATTGGCAAAAAGAACGGCACAGATGCACATTGCGCTGGGTCAAGAGCGGGTAAACAATGCGTTTATACCACAGGCTTTTAGTAATGATTATACCGTGTGGCTTAAAAACCGGTTGATATATCAGTTTGAAAACAGGACCAATCTTGTGGAGAATAACTTGCACAAACTTGAAGATATGCGTCTGGAGCTGGCACAAGAGTTTTTGCACAACAAAAAAATAATCAGAAAACGCCTGCTTGATTTTGATGAAGATAAGCTGAAAAGTGAGCGTCTGCGTATACACGGCGATTACCATTTAGGACAGGTACTTGTGAATAATGGTGATTTTTATATCATAGATTTTGAGGGCGAACCAGAGAGCACTATACGTGACCGGAAGGTAAAGCAGCCACCTATCAAAGATATTGCGGGTATGTTTCGCTCTTTTCATTATGCCATTTACGCGACAATTTTCAATAATCAGGAGAGTTACGACTATCCCATTGAAGATTTATTTTATGTCGCCGAGGTACTTTACAGCCATATGGTGGGCGTATTTTTAAAAACATACATTGGGGCGGTGCAGAATGCAAATTTAAATATAGGTTATATACACGAAATAGAATTTTTACTGCAATATTGCCTGTTGGAAAAAGCAGTATATGAATTGGGTTACGAGCTCAATGCGCGCCCACGTTGGGCAATAATCCCTCTCAAGGGAATTTCAAATATACTTAATATAAGCGATGATGAATAAGGTCCAGGCGTACAGCCTATTTACAGATTTTGATATTTACCTGTTTAAGGCGGGCAGACATTACCGGCTCTATGAGAAAATGGGATCGCACCCCATTACCGTAGATAAGGTGGAGGGTACTTATTTCGCGGTGTGGGCATCCAGTGCACAGTCGGTTTCTGTAGTAGGCGATTTCAACTTTTGGCTAGAAGGAGAACATCCGCTGCAGGTACGCTGGGATGGCAGCGGCATCTGGGAAGGTTTTATTCCTGGAGTACAGACCGGTGCCACTTATAAATATAAGATTCAATCTACCATAAACGGGGTGAAGACCGAAAAGGCAGATCCTTACGCGAGACGCTGTGAGCACCCGCCCAGGACAGCTTCTGTAGTTTATAAACCCGAATATAAATGGAAGGATGCTAAATGGCTTAAAAGCCGAAAAAAGAAGAATGATCTAGATGCGCCCTTTTCGGTGTATGAGGTGCATTTAGGATCCTGGAAACGCCGGGTGGAAGAAAACCGAAGCCTTAGCTATACCGAGCTCTCTCTAGAGTTAGTAGATTATGTAAAGGAAATGCAGTTTACCCACGTAGAGTTTATGCCCATTATGGAATATCCCTACGATCCCAGCTGGGGGTATCAATTGACCGGTTATTTTGCGCCCACCTCCCGTTTTGGGTTTCCAGAAGAATTTATGCTGCTTGTAGATAAACTGCATCAGGCTGGCATAGGCGTTATCCTGGACTGGGTGCCGTCGCATTTTCCCGAAGATAAGCATGGCTTGGGCAATTTTGACGGTTCATATCTGTATGAACATCCAGACCGTAAGCGCGGCTATCATCCCGATTGGAAATCGCTGATCTTTAATTACGGCCGTGCCGAAGTGCGTGCGTTTTTAATCAGCAATGCGCTTTTTTGGTTGGAGAAATACCATATTGACGGACTGCGAGTCGATGCAGTGGCCTCTATCTTGTACCTCGATTATTCCAGGGAACAGGGAGAGTGGGAGCCAAATGAATTTGGGGGTAATGAAAATCTGGAAGCGGTAGCTTTCTTAAAGGAATTTAATGAAGCAGTGTATGCCAATTATCCCGATGTGCAGACCATTGCCGAAGAATCTACTAATTTTCCGCAGGTTTCAAGCCCCACATTTAGCGGGGGTCTTGGTTTTGGAATGAAGTGGATGATGGGCTGGATGCACGATACGCTGCAGTATTTTAAAAAGGAACCGGTTTACCGGCAATACCACCAGAACGATATCACTTTTAGTCTTACTTACGGCTTTACCGAAAACTTTATGTTGCCGTTATCGCACGATGAGGTGGTGTACGGTAAAAAATCCTTACTCAACCGTATGCCGGGCGACGAGTGGCAGCGCTTTGCAAATCTGCGCCTACTTTATGGGTACATGTTCACACATCCCGGTACCAAACTTATTTTTCAGGGAGGCGAATTTGGGCAATCTGAAGAATGGAATTTTCAGCAAAGCCTAGACTGGCACTTACTGGAATATGATTATCACAAAGGTATCAAAGAAACGGTGACCGCGCTGAATACGCTCTATAAAACCCAGCCGGCAATGTACGAGAAACAATTCAGTCCAGAAGGTTTTGAATGGATTGAGCATAACGATGCGGCAAATTCTGTGCTGACTTATCTTCGGAAAGGGAATAAACCAAAAGATACATTAGTGGTGGTGATAAATTTCACCCCGGTACCGCGCTATAACTATAAAATAGGAGTTCCCGAAACTATTTTCGCCAAGGGGAAAAAAGTCAAACAAGTTTTCAATAGTAATGAAAGCAAATTTGGCGGCAGCGGTGATCACGTCATTAAAGAAGTAACCATAGATGAAAGTGCATGGAATGGGCGTTCACATTCCATAACTTTGGATATACCGGCTCTGTCTGTCATTGTTTTTTCGGCTAAATAATAATCGTGTTTGGGCGTTTTTCTGTTCAATATGGTAATAAATTCAGCTTAAAAATTTTTTAAAAGTGTTTTAGATGACGTCTATTTGCATTTTATTATAGAGATTTAGAAAATGATTATAAATACAGAACTGGAGCAAAAAGGCAATGAGTTTCCTAACGCAGTAGTACACGTGCGTAAAGAAGTGGACACTCTTTTTTTTGAAACAGAAAATAAAGTCATTCTAGAGTTAACCATAATTAGGGATAGCGTTGTTCGCTTTCGCTACGGTACCCGTGGTAACTTGCAGGAGGATTTTTCATACGCCATTGATAAACAAGGCGTGCGGAGAGGTTATAATGAACTTAATATTACCGAAAATGAGCAGTTTCATATTATTACCACTTCAAAACTGGTTATTAACATAGAAAAACAGAGCCTGCAGACCCATATTCTAGATAAGAAAGGCAATATCATCAATGAGGATGAAATTGGTTTTCATTATGAAGAAAGCTTTCTTTATGGAGGGAATATCTGTAAAATGAGCAAAAAAGTGCAAGCAGGGGAAGGTTTTTATGGTATGGGTGATAAGCCAATGCATACCAACCTGCGTGGTAAGCGAATGCAAAACTGGGCTACGGACTCCTACGCTTTTGCTAAAGATCAGGATCCCATTTATAAATCGGTTCCTTTTTATATAGGCCTGAATCAAAATAAAGCCTACGGAATATTTTTTGACAACACCTTCAAATCACACTTTGACTTTTGCCAGGAGCGGCTTGATGTAGCCAGTTTCTGGGCAGAGGGCGGTGAGATGAATTACTATTTTATCTACGGTCCCAGCATGTCCGAAGTGGTCGAGAATTATACTCATCTTACCGGAAAACCCGATATGCCGCCCATGTGGACACTCGGTTTTCAGCAGTGCAAATGGAGTTATTATCCCGAAGCGCGCTTAAAGGAGATCGCCAGTACCTTTAGAGCGCTAAAAATACCCTGTGATGGTATCTATTTAGATATCGATTATATGGAAGGTTTTAGGTGTTTTACCTGGAACAAGGAGTATTTTCCCGATCCCAAACGTATGGTCAAAGAATTGGCCGATGATGGTTTTAAGACCATAGTTATCATTGATCCCGGTATCAAGCTAGATCCTGATTACTGGGTGTATAATGAGGCGCTAGAGAAAGATTATTTTTGCAAACGTGCCGATGGTCCTGCAATGATAGGTAAAGTGTGGCCGGGTGAATGCGCGTTCCCAGACTTTACTAATCCCGATGTTCGCGAGTGGTGGGCAGGTCTTTTTCAAGAACTCATTGAAGATATAGGCGTAAAAGGAGTGTGGAACGATATGAACGAGCCCGCAGTCATGGAAGTGCCAGGGAAGACCTTTCCCGATGACGTACGTCATAATTACGATGGCCACCCATGCAGTCACCGCAAGGCACATAATATTTACGGTACGCAGATGGCACGCGCTACCTATGAGGGAGTAAAGCGGTTTGTGTATCCAAAACGGCCTTTTGTCATAACACGTTCTGCGTATAGTGGGGCGCAACGTTACACATCTTCTTGGACGGGCGATAACGTAGCTACCTGGGAGCACTTATGGGTCGCCAATATCCAAGTGCAGCGCATGTGTATTTCGGGCATGTCATTTACCGGTACAGATATAGGCGGATTTGCAGAGCAGCCTACCGGCGAACTATTTGCACGCTGGATTCAGTTGGGCGTTTTTCATCCTTTTTGCAGAGTGCATTCTTCTGGTCATCACGGTGATCAGGAACCATGGACATTTGGCGATGAGGTGACCGATATTTCTCGGAAATTCATCGAAATACGATACACTTTGCTTCCGTATCTCTATACTATGTTTTATGAATATGCCACAAACGGTATACCCATGCTGAAGCCGTTGGTTTATTATGATCAGGAGGATCCGCATACGCATTATAGAACAGATGAGTTTATCTTTGGAGATAAAATACTTATTTGCCCAATAACGGAACCTAATGCCCGTGGTCGCCGTATGTATGTTGCCCGTGGCCGCTGGTATAATTATTGGGACCACAGTATTGTAGAGGGTGGTAAAGAAATGTGGGTAGATGCAGATCTTGCCTTTATGCCCATATTTGTTAAAGAAGGCGCCATGATACCGCGGTATCCCGTGCAACAATATGTGGGTGAGAAAGAAATTGAAGAACTGGTAATTGAAACTTTTTATAAGAACGGTACCGAGCGCTCCACCGTTTATGAAGATGCTCAGGATGGTTATGATTATAAAATGGGTAAATATTCTCTGAGAGAATTTAAATTGACCGGAAAAGTAAAAGAAGTTATCATTCAGCAGCATAAAATCGGCACCTTTATCACGAGCTATGAACATCTGGTATTTAAGTTCATTGGTTTTCCATTTGAAATTAAGAAGATAGAAATAGATAATGTAGCCTACGATTTGGGCGAAATTGATTACGACACTGAAAAAAAATGGTTAAAAGTCACTAAAAACTTTACGGAAATTCACATTCTGGGATAGGTTTTGATAAATAAATAAAATTAAGTTTCCCCTAAAAAAAGATCATGAAAATCAATAAATTAATATTCATAGCTACACTTATATTTATGGTAAGTGGCTGTAAAACGAGCCCTTTTACCGGTAAGCAAACCCTTAATTTTGTAAGTAATGAAGAGCTATTTCCTATGTCTTTTCAACAATACAATGAGTTTTTATCAGAGAATAATGTGGTGACCGGTACTGCGGAATCCCGTATGGTAAAACAGGTAGGTGAAAAGATCGCTGTGGCCGCAGAGCGCTATATGACTGCGCTGGGCTATCCCGGCTACCTTAAAGACTATAAATGGGAATATAATCTGGTTAAAGATGACGCGGCCAATGCGTTTTGTATGCCTGGCGGAAAAATCGTCGTTTATACCGGTATTCTTCCTATAACCGAGAATGAAGCTGGACTCGCGATGGTGATGGGTCACGAACTTGCACATGCCCTTGCAAACCATGGTGCACAGCGTATGAGCGCTGCTCAAGTGCAGCAAGGTGTAGGCGTGGCCGGAGGTTTGGCTCTGGGCGACTCAAAATCTGGACAGCTCTTTAATCAGTATTATGGGATGGCCAGTAACGTGGGCGTTATGCTCCCCTTTAGCCGTAAACATGAGTCTGAAGCAGATGAGATAGGAACTATAATCGCTGCGATCGCCGGCTATGATCCAGCTGCAGCCCCTGAATTATGGAAACGCATGCAGGCAAAATCCGGCGGGCAGGAACCTATGGAAATCTTAAGTACGCACCCTTCTTCTGCATCCAGGATTGAAGCGCTTACCGCGCTCGTTCCAAGAGCAAAACAAGAAGCGGCAAAATTTGGTGTGACCAACTTTAAAAGTTAAAGAATGAAATTGCATAATTAAAAACAATCCTGAAAAACCTGCCTCAAACCGCAGGTTTTTCTATTTTTTGATCGGTTTTTGTTTATTTGTTGTGTTTAAACAAATACATTGCACCAAGTAATTTTTCCCGCATTCGACCAAAATAATTTACTTACAACGATTAGCTATGCCCATACTGCCTAAAGGTGATAAAAAACTGCTTAATGCCTGGGCTTTTTACGACTGGGCTAACTCCGTTTACAGTTTGGTGATCGCCTCTGCGGTGTTCCCTATTTTTTATGGAGCACTTACTGTTATCCGTGACGATAAAGGTAAAATCGTAAATGATACCGTACATTTTCTCGGCTTTGATTTTAATAACGACTCACTCATCAGCTATGTGAGCGCGGCCGCCTTTTTGGTGGTTTCTATTTTAAGTCCGTTTTTGAGCGGTATAGCCGATTATGTGAGGAATAAGAAGGATTTTATGAAATTCTTCTGTTACCTAGGCGCAGTTAGTTGTATCGGTCTTTTCTGGTTTGATATGGAATATTTGTGGTTCGGGCTGTTGTGTTATTTTCTGGCATTGATCGGTTTTTGGGCCAGTCTTGTTTTTTACAATTCTTATTTGCCTGATATTGCTTTTCCCGAGCAGCAGGATCGTATCAGCGCAAAAGGTTTTTCCATGGGATATTTTGGCAGCGTGATCTTGCTAATCATTTGCCTCGCCATGATCCTGTTTTACGATGCTTTTGGCTTTGACAGTGAAGATTTCCCCACCAGATTTTCTTTTGTTCTCACCGGATTCTGGTGGATTGGTTTTAGCCAGTACACCTATTATTATCTTCCAAAGGGAAATACAAAACAAAAATTGACTCAGCATGTGCTTTTCAACGGTTTTAAAGAACTGAGCAAAATCTTAATAAAAATCAGGGCAGATAAATCCCTGCGCACCTATCTGAGCGCTTTTTTTATGTACAGCATGGCCGTACAGACTATTATGCTTGTGGCCGTTTACTTTGGTATTGAAGAACTGGATTGGGGCACGACCGACAGTACCACTGGGTTGATTGTAAGCATTTTGCTTATACAGTTGGTGGCCATTCTGGGTGCTTGGGGAACAGCAAAAATCTCTGAGCGTTACGGCAATATCCAGACCCTCATAGGGATTAATATCGTCTGGATTTTCATTTGTATTTATGCGTATACCATACATACGCCCATGCAATTTTATGTCACCGCCGCTTTTGTAGGGCTTGTCATGGGCGCGATACAGTCACTTTCACGAAGCACGTATTCTAAAATGATACCCGAAGGGGAAAAAGATACCGCCTCATACTTCAGTTTTTATGATGTTGCCGAAAAAATTGGGATCGTCATTGGCATGTTCAGTTATGGTTTTGTGGCTCAGGTTACGGGAAGTATCCGCTATGCGATTTTGTTTTTTATCGTTTTCTTTATAGCAGGATTGATTTTGCTGTTTTTTGTGCCGAGGAACAGATTGAAAAGTGAAAAGTTGAGCAATTGAAGAATTGAACTTCGCTCATTAGGATTGAACGATTTTTAATTAATTTTTCTTAATACATTCCGGGCTTCGATACAAATTCCTTTCCGTTTGGGCTCCAAGAAATTCACTCAGCCACCTATCATTTTGTATATTGTAAACTTGTATATTGTATAATGTTTACCAACTGAACTCAGCGTACATTATACAATATACATTTTACAACTTTTCAAAAATTCCTCATTCCTTCGAAACACTGCCAGAACCTACCACTTTACTATCTTCACGGGAAGGATTTCCACTGTACTGAATATCACCAGATCCTGCCACCCGAGCTTTTAGCGTTCCGCCGTCACAGTTCAGATTGATATCGCCAGAACCGGCTAGACTTGCTTCGGCATCAGTTGCTTTAAGTTCACCGGCATGAATATCGCCACTTCCGCTCAGGTTCAGTTCAACTCCTTGGGTTTTTCCTTTTAAGGTAAGATCACCAGAGCCGCTCAAACTGGCCTTTACCGTTTTGGCTTCAATATCAAGAACAACATCGCCGCTCCCGGCAAGCGCCGTAGAAAAGGACGTTGCCATAATACGATCGCGGCTTACCACATCGCCAGAACCTGAAAGATTGACTTCATCCAGATCTTTAAAGGGAACCGTGATCGTGATCATATTATTATGACTAGGCTGCAAGTTGACCCCATTTTCGGTCTTGATATCAAGTACATTTCCTCGTACCTCGGTAATTACATGATCCAGTAGGTTGCTTTCGCCTTTCCAACTGTATTTTGCCCTCTTCCCCGGCGACGAGAAATACATCAAAGAATCCTGAGACGTGCACCGCGTCATAGGTTTTAAGATCTCTGGTAATCTGGGTCATATTTCCATTTCCTTTTACTTTTTTTGAACCCCATTGCGCATTTACGTTGGTCGAAATGCCGATAATAGCGAGAATAACAAATAGTTTTTTCATGATTTTAAGCTGTTTTTGACGGTTTTTAAATTGTTTTTATTGGTTTTTGATCGATTTTAGTTTTTTACGAAAGTCACCCCGCCATATTCTGAACTGATATTTACCGTGTTGGCGGAACTTGCGCCACCATAATTTCCTTTATAGTATTTATCAGAAGATTCTATACGTTTAGTCACCATATCAAAATCTTCATCCCCAGAAAGTCCCGCATACTCTAGTGAAATGGTAAAGTTGAAATGATATTCTGGCGCATAACCCAGACGAATGCCGGCATAATCAGTCTGTATAGTTACATCGCCAGCGGCTGCCGTGAGTTCATCTATTTTAATGGAACCATAATCTGCATTAAGATCCACATTGCCGCTCACGCTGCCCAGACGAAGGGAAAGATAGTCTCCGCGCCCCTTTATGGAACCGATCTGATCTGCGGACAAATTGCCGTAATCACAGGCGAAATTGAGCGTTTTTAGGGCTTTAAAGGTCGATTTTGTGTAATCGGCATTAAGCTCAATAGTTTCGGCTTTTTCAAGGGTAAATGTGGAATAATCTGCGTTGATCTTGCCGCTTTTCATAAAACCAATGGTAGAATTATTAGTATAATCGAAGCTAAGAATATTGTTCTCTGCCAGCAGTTCGCCCAGTTCCAAGTGCCCATAATCGCAAGAGATACTGGCCTTTCCCTTTATTTTATTGAGGTAGATCCCGCCGTAATCATTGTTAAGATCAACCGCATTGGTAACCGGTACTTTTACAATATAATTGATCTCCATATTCACGTTATTGCTTGAATTGCCTGAAGTCCAGCTGCTCCACCAGGATCGGTTTTCTTTTTCAATACGGGTCTCGGCGCTAACCATCTGTGGGCTGGCGTCAAAACTAACGTCTATCTCATCGAGTTGTTTTGCTACTTTTTCCTCGTCGTTTCCATTGGTGGTGATGACTACCGTGATTTCCACACGGTTCTCATTCCAGGACGTGATTTTGAGGTTTCCGTAGCTGTTGGTGATTTTCAGCAGGGCGTTTGCATTTACATTATATTCCTTTTTAATGGTTTTTTCTTTCGTATAACGCCCTTTAAGATCATTATTGAAAGGGGTTTTTGCAAGTACCAGCGTAGTGGTAAGCAAAAATAGAATCATATTAAAATATTTGCTTTTCATCATTTTGAGTATTTAATTGTTCAGTATCGTCCAGTTGTGTCATCACTTCCTGTAATAAATCTATACGGGTTTGAAAATTTGTGATCATTGCGTAGATCACTCGTTTATCATCACCGCTCTTGACAAGATCTTTTTTGAGTTTTGTATAATCGGTTTCCAGTATGTTAAGTTGGTTGAGCGCATCATCAATGAGTTTTTTATTTTCGGGCGTGCGGCGTTCATTAATTTCAAAAAGTTCATTGGCGATCGCTGCGCTGAAAAAATCCTGTGTTTCTTCCATTTTTGGCGATACTCCAGCGAGTTCTTTGCTTGTTGTATTGTTATTCCGCGTTAGCGAAAGCATCACAATAAAGAGTATTGATGCTGCTACCGCCAGCGGTTTCCACCAGAAATGAAGGTTTATGACCTTTTTTCCTTCCGTTTTTTGATTTATTTTGGCCAAAAATCGCTCTTTATGACCGGTTTTTGGCTCGGCCAGATCCCAGCAGCCTTCCTGCTGTGCTGCGAACCAATCGTCTATATTTTCTTTTTTCATGGCTGTTTTTTAATGTTTCTGACCCATTTTAATTAGTTTCCAACTTCTTCCGAAGGCTTTCTTTTGCCCTAGAGATCGTCGTTCTGCAATTGGCATAACTTATTTTTAAAATCGTGCTTACTTCTTTATAATCGTAACCTTCTATAAGGTGCAGGCTAAGCGCAACCCTATAACTTTCCTTTAGTTCATCCATACTGCGCATCACGTGCTGTAACTGCAGATCGCTGGTTTCGAAGGGCGTTGCTTCGGGTTCGTCGGCCAGTTTGTACAAGGTATTATCTAGTGGCACTTCTCCCAGGCGGACTTGCTTTTTGTGTGCGTTGATGCTATTGTTGACCACAATGCGTTTTAACCAACTTCCAAAGGGCGCATCTCCCTTAAACGTGCTCAGCTTTGTAAACGCGATCAGGAAAGACTCCTGCATGACATCTTCCGCCTCGGCGCTGTCCTTAACAATGCGCAGTGCCGTGTTGTACATCGCTTTATAATAGCGATTGTACACTTCTAGCTGTGCCGGCTGATCCTGCTTAAGACAGCACTGCAATAGGGCTTCAATATCAATGTTGGTCAGCGTCAATGTTGTTATGGTTTCAATATAGAGAGCGTAAGAAGTGCTTTTTGTTACAGTTTACGCAATTTTTTTTCGCCTATGGCGGAAGAAAGGGCAATTCATTTAGAGTTTGTTTAAATTCAATTCAAACTCATTTTAAATAGGTTATGGTTCTGGCTAAGTATCAAAATTGCTGAATATCGGGATATTCAGCAATTTTTAGACGACGCCACGGTTCATAAGACATTATAAATGGGAAAGAAGTCAGTTTAAACAAACTCTTAGGCTGGCATAGTGATTGAACATTAGTAATTAAATGATCTAGCTAGATGCTCCTAGGCATCCAAAATGCTGGAAATGATCGAAAACCCTTAAAAGACCGCTCTTCACATGTTTTAAGCATTGTGACAGAGTGGCGTTAAAATTATATGGCTAGAACAAAATTTACAGATATTGACAGTTTGTCATTGCAGGACTTTGATGGCGAAGCAGAATTGATCCCGCTTATGACCCCTGAAGATGAAGAAGAAATAAACCGTGAAAAACTCCCTGAAACCTTACCCATATTGCCCTTGCGCAATACGGTGCTTTTCCCTGGGGTCGTAATACCCATAACCGCAGGTCGCGACATGTCCATTGAACTTATAAATCAGGCCAACAAAGGTAACAAGATCATAGGGGTGGTCTCCCAAAAGGATGAGAATATAGAAAATCCCGGTCCAGAGGATATTAATTCCATCGGGGTTGTGGCGCGTATATTACGTGTTTTAAAAATGCCAGACGGTAATGTAACCGTTATAATACAAGGCAAAAAACGCTTTAGTATAGCTGAGGTAATTACCGAAAAACCCTATCTGGTCGCTACCGTACGTGAAGTGCCAGAAGCCCGTCCCGCTGAAAACAGCAAGGAATTTGGTGCGATCATAGATTCGATCAAGGAGCAGGCGCTCAAGATCATCAAAGAATCGCCAAATATTCCCAGTGAGGCGGGTTTTGCGATCAAGAATATAGAGAGCAATTCTTTCCTTATCAATTTTGTAAGTTCAAACATGAGCCTCGACGTTGAAGAAAAACAGAAATTGCTCGAGATCAACGACCTGCAGGAACGTGCCATGCAGACTCTGCGTCACATGAACACCGAAATGCAAAAGCTGGAGCTGCGTAACGATATACAGAGTCGGGTGCATAATGATATGAGCCAGCAGCAGCGCGAGTATTTCTTGCACCAGCAGATGAAGACCATTCAGGAAGAGTTGGGCGGAGTTTCTCAAGAGGATGAACTTGATGAACTGCGTGAAAAAGCCAAGGGTAAAAAATGGGATGTCGATGTCAAAAAGCATTTTGATAAGGAGTTGTCAAAAATGCAGCGCATGAATCCGCAAGTGGCAGAATACAGCATTCAACGGAATTACCTAGACCTGTTTGTTGATCTGCCTTGGAATAAATTCAGCAAAGATAAATTTGACCTTAAACGTGCGCAGCGTATCTTGGACCGTGATCATTACGGACTTGACGATGTCAAGCAACGCATCATAGAATACCTGGCGGTATTAAAGCTGCGCAACGATATGAAATCGCCCATTCTCTGTCTTTATGGACCTCCGGGAGTTGGTAAAACCAGCTTAGGAAAATCTGTTGCAGAGGCTTTGGGACGTGAATATGTGCGCATGAGCCTTGGTGGAATACGTGATGAGGCCGAAATACGCGGTCACCGTAAAACCTACATCGGTGCCATGCCCGGTCGTATTATTCAGAGTTTGAAAAAAGCGGGAACTAGCAACCCCGTTTTTGTACTGGATGAGATCGATAAATTGAATACCTCGCATCAGGGCGACCCTTCTTCAGCTTTGCTGGAAGTGTTAGATCCTGAGCAGAACAGTGAGTTTCACGATAACTTTCTAGAAATGGGATTTGACCTTTCTAAAGTGATGTTCATTGCCACGGCAAATAATTTGAATACCATTCAGCCAGCGCTGCGCGACCGTATGGAAATCATTAACGTGACCGGTTATACCATTGAGGAAAAAGTAGAAATAGCCAAAAGGCACTTGCTACCCAAACAATTGAAAGAGCATGGCGTGACCAAAGAACAATTGAAAATTTCCAAACCCAATCTGGAAAGAATCGTTGAGGGATATACCCGTGAATCTGGTGTGCGTGGCCTTGAAAAGCAAATTGCCAAAATGGTGCGCTATGCGGCCAAAAATCTGGCAATGGAGGAAGAGTACGTTCATAAAGTAACCCAAAAGGAAATTATTGATGTGCTTGGCGCACCTAAGATGGAACGCGATAAATATGAAAACAACGATGTGGCCGGTGTGGTCACGGGCCTTGCATGGACGCAGGTAGGTGGTGACATTCTCTTTATAGAATCTATTTTATCTAAAGGAAAAGGAAACCTCAATATCACGGGGAACTTGGGTAAAGTGATGAAGGAGAGCGCCACCATCGCCATGGAATATATCAAGAGCAATGCTGATGAGCTAGGTCTTGATCCAGGGGTTTTTGAAAAATATAACGTTCACATTCACGTGCCCGAGGGCGCCACGCCAAAAGATGGCCCCAGTGCAGGGGTCACAATGTTGACCTCGTTGGTTTCCTTGTTTACCCAGCGCAAGGTTAAGAAAGATCTCGCCATGACCGGCGAGATCACGCTAAGAGGAAAAGTACTGCCCGTAGGCGGAATCAAAGAAAAAATCCTTGCTGCAAAACGTGCGCGCATCAAAGAAATCATGATGTGCAAAGAAAACGAAAGAGACATTAAAGAGATCAAACAAGAATATCTCAAAGGTCTTACTTTTCACTACGTGAATGATATGAGCGAGGTGCTGGAAATTGCCCTGACCAAGGAAAAAGTGAAAAATCCAAAAACTTTGTAAGGGGCTAGAAATAGTTAAATTTTAAGTGTTTTTTGATTATTAACCCGGATTATCGATCAGATATTCCGGGTTTTTTAATCGTCTAAAATAAAGTAAACTTGTAACCGTTTTCTTTATGACCTTATACCTTTGTATAGTATGCCGAAACTTTTACCGTATGTACTGCTTTTTTTGAGCACCACTTCGGTATGGGCACAGTTGGGAGGGCGCGATACTTATCAATTTTTAAACCTTGTTTCTTCCCCTAAACAGGCCGCGCTGGGCGGTAAAGTGCTTACTGACTACAGTAGCGATCCCACATCGGCGCTTTTTAATCCGGCGACGATCAATGCAGCGATGGATAACCAACTTTCGCTTAATTATGTGAATTATCTGGCCGATGTAAATTATGGTACTGCCAGTTATGCCTACCTTTATGACAGGCGTACGCAGGTCATTCACGCGGGTGTAACCTATATCAATTATGGCAATTTTAACGGTTATGATGAAAATGGCGAGTCTACCCAAGATTTTAGTGGGGGAGAGGTAGCGCTTTCTTTGGGTTATGCGTACAATATTCCCTATACTGACATTTATGTGGGTGCAAACGCTAAAGTCATTTCATCTAAATTGGATGAGTATACCTCGCTGGGCGTGGCAGCAGATTTGGGTTTTATTTACGTAAATGAGGACCTTAAGCTTAATATTGGAGCTGTGGTGCGCAATATTGGTACGCAGATCACCACCTACGATGCAATCAGGGAAAGTTTACCGCTAGAAATTGACCTTGGTTTTTCTCAGCGTGTTCCGCGGGTTCCCATTCGCTGGTATTTAACCTTTGAAAATTTACAGCTTTGGAACATCGCCTTTGAAAATTCGGCCAGAACCACAGAAGATCTGGAAGGAAACAAGACCGGCGAAAATATAAATTTTGTAGATAATGTATTTCGGCATACAATTATAGGTGCAGAATTATTTCCAGAAGGCAGTTTTAATATCAGGTTGGGCTATAACTTTAGGCGTGGGGAAGAATTGCGCATTGTAGATCAGCGCAGTTTTGCCGGCCTAAGCGCAGGTTTTTCGATCAAGTTTAATAAATTGCGGTTAAGTTATAGTTATGCACGCTATAACAGCGCCGCCAGCTCCGGCTTTTTTGGGCTGAACTTAGATTTGCAATAATTCCTTTTCCCTAACCCCCGAAGGGGGAATTGAGACGTTATTGAAATCAGATCACATTTGTAATACCTTAAATCCGCAAGTCGTTAATTTGTTGTTTTAAAATCTATTTTGTAGGGTAAACTTAACGTTTTTGAAGACTATTCTGGTTGTATTTTCGTTGATTTTCCTGTTTTTGTTTTATCACTTC
>Ga0314774_1000895_pt1 | contig 20951 bp, 16 predicted proteins | sample MetaGCBIA2018_FD_204515 | JGI IMG/M metagenome (GOLD analysis project Ga0314774, IMG submission 204515) | Cryopeg brine microbial communities from Beaufort Sea near Barrow, Alaska, United States - CBIA 2018 | ecosystem: Environmental > Aquatic > Marine > Coastal | place: USA: Alaska | collected...
CGGTGCGCTCAGACAGCGTTAGCAGACAACTCAATACATACTCCACGACGCCGCGAGCGTTACAACCAGGCGCACTGGCAACCGTCACGCCAGCGGCGACCAACCCGGGCACATCCAGATGGTCTTTACCGATGGTGCAAGTGCCGACAAAACGCACCGGTGTGCCGGCCAAAAGCCCTGCAGGGACGGCAGTGACAGAACGCACCAACAACACATCCGCGTCCAACAGGACAGTGCGGTCAATCTCTCTGCCGGGCAGGCGGATAATCTGACCTAGCGGGCCAAAGAACGCATCGAGGAGCGGGATATTTTCGTCTGCAACTATTCGCATGCACTAAAACCTATCATTCTCAAAATCGGCTCCCACCAGTTCGTCAGTTGCAGAACATAACACGTGCGGCTGTTCTCTCGGAGCAGCCCATCGGTATACCCATAACGACAAACCATATTGCGAGGGTGACTCAGCGAGCGCTTTTCAATTCTACGAAATCAACCTCCAGCGTACTGGCCAGCACATAACTGACCTCACGGGACTTGGCTTGATAAAGGGCTCTATCGGCAAGATGCAGCAACTGGTCCGGCGCCAACGTATTGGTCGCATCTGCAACTGCAATACCCAGACTAACGCCTATGGTGAAACTGTTGCCGGCTATCTCCATGGGCTGTGTAAGCGCAGACACGACTTTTTCTGCCAGACGCTCGACTATGTCTTTTGAGGCGTCGGGGAGTAAAGCGACGAATTCGTCGCCCCCTTGGCGAGCGACGATATCAGTGCCGCGCAGCGAGCGACGTAGCCTGTCTGCAACCGTTTTTAATATCTGATCGCCCGCAGCATGACCATAGGTATCGTTCAACGCTTTGAATTTATCCAGATCAAGCATGAACAGTGTGTAGGACGTACCCACGCGGGCCCGCTCAGCCTCAGCGCGCCGCATGGCCATCCCCAGCAATCTTCGGTTTGCCAACCCTGTCAGGCTGTCCAGATGAGCCATGCGATTGAGCGGTGCAATCATATTGCGGGTAATGAAATACACCGCTACAGCCGACAATAAAAGACCCATTACAAGCATCATCAGTATGACGCGTTCCATCTTCTGATAAGGAGCCAGTGCTCGCTCCAACGAGAGGCCCAGCACCATTACCAGTTCGGCCTCACCCTCGGCATGCAACGGTACACTGAGCATCTGATAGCGCTCGCCAGTCGCTGACAGCTGCCAAGCAGGCTCGGTATGTCGCATCAAATTAATGGCAATCTGTTCGGTGACACTCTCGGGTAGCGTGCTTGCGCGGCCTTCCCAGACTCCAGTCTCCGATCGTGCTAGCAAGCTGATCTCTATATCGTTCAGGTCACCGAGATCGCTTAAAAGCACAGTATCCATAGCAAAGCCCATCGTCAGCCATGAGGTCAGTTTCGGCGACATTACCGGGGTGCTGATCAACTGATAGATCTGCCCTGAATCGCGACCCAGTGCAGCTATATGTGCCCCGGTGCTGGCCAACTTCAGTACGTGCGGGTCGACACCTACAGGAGGTGCACCCCCCTCAGGCATGAGCAGCGTGATGGGCTGATGCGAGGTATCACTCAGAATGACAAGCGAGGCATCGATGCGCTTGCCATGATTATCAAGCATGGAGCGGATTGTCGGTAGATCGCCGCTGGCGAGTGTCTCGCGCAGACCAAAGTCTCCGGCGAGTACTTGCACTGCCTGTTGGAGCCGCTCGTGCCGCATGGCAAGTAGGCGATTAACCACCTGCGAACCGGTGCCCAGTTCATCAACCAGCGTAGCCGCAGCAATCGTCCTGTTGAACTGCAGTACGACGAAGTAACCACCCACTTGAATCAGCATCAGCAGCAGAATCAGGCTAACGATAATTCTCCATTCGAAGGAGCGATAATCCATCATGTCTCCAGTTCAAAGTAAGGGGCATAGAACGCTTGAAAGTCATTCTAGTCAGGAGCGAAGATCAGGAACAGAGATTATTCATGCTTGCGTTTGCGTTCTAAATGTATCCGCAACAAACTCACTTCGCTTCAGTCGGTGTCCCGGACGATAGGTATCGATCAATGACTGAATAAACGACCTGGGACGCTCCGCAATACCCGCTTCAAGGTGGTGCAAAACACGTTTGCGAACTGCGTTCTGAAAGGGAGCCGGATCAACCTGCTCCCCATTCAGATTATCGAGACTCACGCTGAAGGGATGCACTGCTGCAGTACAGAACAGCCATTCCAGCGCCTGCGGCTTCACTTCAACCTGTTCAAATGTACGCTGCTGCATGGCGTTGCGGCCATCAGGCGCGTACCAGTAACCAAAATCCGCGAGCAAGCGACGCTCAGCCCCCGCGACGCACCAATGGGCTATCTCGTGCAGTGCGCTACGGTAATAATCCCGGGTGAAAATGATCCGATGCTGCGTATGCGTGGCATCGGCTGGCAGGTATTCAGGCTCCGCTCCCCCGCCCACCAGCACGGTGTTGTAATCGCGAGCGAAACAGGTTTCGAACAGGCGGATCAGATCCTGGCAATCATGAGTCATGGACGGCTGGACAATGTCGGACAAGTTGTTAGGATGAGGCGCTTTTCTTCGGACTAACCGGTTATGACCAGCAGCGAATCCGGCACCTACAGGCGCCGCAGTGTAACAGAATTGCGTTCCTTGATCTGGCTGGCCTTGCCAATCATTGCCGCGCAAATGTCGCATACGCTGCTTGGCTTTGTCGATGCGGCTATGGCTGGACGAGTCAGCGCGGTTGACCTGGCAGCAGTGGCCCTGGGCAATGCCTTCTGGGTACCGACCTTTCTATTTCTTACCGGCGTCTTGATGATCGTCACCTCCAAGGTGGCGGCAGCCAATGGCAGCGGTTATCTTCGCGATGCTGGCAGCCTGGTTCGCCAAGGTGCCTGGCTGGGATTCAGCATTGGCTGTCTAAGTGCACTCTTTCTCTGCTCGGTTGAGCCGATCATGCGCTGGATGAGTGTGGAAGCTCAGCTGATTCCGATTACCGTGGATTATCTGATCGCCGTGGCCTTCGGCTTTCCCGCCGTAGCTCTGTTCCAGGCATTGCGCGGATTGACCGATGGCATGTCGCAAACCAAACCAACCATGTTGATCGGCTTTATGGGGCTGGCATTGAACGTACCCGCCAACTACGTGCTGGTGTACGGCAAGCTGGGCTTTCCGGAAATGGGCGCGGTCGGTTGTGGGGTCGCTACCGCACTGGTGATGTGGTTCATGCTGGGTTGCATGCTGATCTATCTCAAACGCTCGAAACGCTATGCGGTAACCGGCCTTTTCGAGCGCTTCGACTGGCCGCGCTGGGCAGAACAAAGGCACCTGCTAGGGCTTGGATTGCCCATCGGTATGGCGCTGTTTGCCGAAACCAGCATGTTCTGTGTGATAGCACTGATGATTGGCGGTCTGGGCGCCGTTGTTGTAGCCGGACATCAGATCGCCATGAACTTTTCATCGCTGACCTTCATGGTACCGTTTAGCCTAGGGCTGGCCATCACGGTGCGTGTAGGTCATAACCTCGGCCTGAATGGCGCACGCGCAGGTCTCTTTGCGGCAAAAATGGGGCTGGGGGTTGCGCTGGTATTTGCGTTTATCGCCGCCGCTATCATGCTCGGGTTAGCCGAATGGATACCCCTGCTCTATACCAACAATCCACAGGTCATCCAACTCGCCACACAGCTGTTTTTATACGCCGCGCTGTATCAGTTCTCCGATGCGATCCAGGTGGCCTGTGCGGGCGCCCTGCGTGGTTATCAGGATACGCGTCTGCCAATGGTTCTGACCATAACAGCCTACTGGGCAGTCGGACTCCCCAGCGGCTATGTACTGGGGATGACCGATCTGCTCGGCCCTGCCCGAGGCCCTGCGGGCTTCTGGCAGGGCCTGATTGTGGGCCTGACGACAGCGGCGGTTTTTTTGTCTGTACGTCTGGCTTGGGTCAGCGCCGAACGCAAGCGACAGCAACCCTGGGGCAGTGCAGGAAAACTCCGGTAACGCCTGCCTCTCACGCGCTGCAGTGCAGCGTGGCATACTGGAAATTTAATGCTGCAAGGATTATACATGCGTCTGTTGACGGTTATCATCGGACTCTGCCTGCTGCTCACCGGCTGTGAGCGCGTCCCTCTCGCTGCCCGTCAGATGGATAACTACCTCGACCGACTCGGGCGTGTACTCGAGCAACAACACGCGCACTACGATGTCACTCAGTTGAGTCGCTACCGACTGCCTGAACGCCGGGACCGGTTGCTGGAAATTGCTCCCATGCGTATCAGCCTGATCGAACTGCTGGTTGACACCCAGCCCTGCAAGCCTCTGCAACAACGGGTCAGCGAACGCAACAGCATTCTCGGCAAGGTCATGCCCTGGTCCCATCGTCTGGCGTTCGAGGGCGAACTCATCCGCGCGATCGAAGACTGCATCACCACGTTAAAAGACGATCCCGACCGCGATGAGCTGATCGTCGAACTGAACCAGCTCGTCACCGAGAAACGCGCACAGCTCCACGGCGTATTCTGGAATGCAATCAATGCCAGCGAAGAATTTGAATATTATCTGCGATTCGCCAGCGAGCCATTGCCGGTGCAGGATCAACCGCTTGAAGACCGCTTGGGCGCTCAGGCGCTGCAGCAACTCGCCATGGTGGGTCAATCCCTGCCCGCCCAGCTTCCGCCTTCTAGACCGGATCTGGATGCGAACTTTCTAGCCCTATATCAAAGCGAACGCAGCAGTCAGCTAATCCACAGCCTGAGCCGTTTGACCCATACACTGGAACAGGCAACGACCATGCTCGGCAACCCCGCCGTAGCCAAACTGTGCCCCATGGGCCAGCCCACCAGCCAGTCACGCATTCTGCTCAATGTGTTCGTGCTGTTTTACGCAGGAGAAATTCAGCCCCAGATGGCGCAAGTGCAGCGCCTGGGTCGACCCTGGGTGGAGAGTGTTATGCAGCTCTCCAGCGTGCCCGAGATCCCATCCGCCACTGCCGATTATCTGTCGGTGCTCGCGGCCGGTGAGAATTCACTGTGGGCGCACTATCAGCGTCAAATAGCTGCGCACAGCGAAGCGTGGCAAAGGGTACTGGGCAACTGCGGCATGCGCCCGGGCCAGGCCGGCTGGCAAGGCACTGCGCCTGACGCCTGAATTTCAGTCCTGCTTGCGAATCAGGTAACGGTAAACACCATCACTCTCACCGCTCTCCACCAGTTCATGACCGAGAAAGCTGCAAAATCGGGGGATATCACGCTGAGTAGAGGGGTCAGTGGCCAGCACCTCGAGCAAATCGCCGCTATCAGTGTCGCGAACCGCGTTGTGCAACAACATGACCGGTTCAGGGCACATCAGCCCGCGCGTATCAAGTTGCCTGGGAGAAGTTGCTTCGCTCATGGTTAGCCTGCCGAAGAAAAAAACCATTATCCGCAAAAGACCAGCCCCTTGCCAGCAGAGCCGCAAGCACCGACACTATATGTAGAAGCGCCAATAAAGACGCCATAGACACCCGCATCAAGGATTATTTGATGATCAAAGTACTGATCGAACGCGTAATTGCCGAAGGCCTTGAGCAGCCTTACGAAGAAGCTGCCCGCAAAGTCATCCAGCAGGCTATTCAATCGCCCGGGTTTATTTCCGGCGAGTCATTCCGTGATCTGGAACGTCCCAACCAACGTATTGTGATGGTCACGTGGCAAAACCGGCATTCCTGGGAGCGTTGGGAGCACTCTCAGGCACGTTTTGACAGCATCAGTGCATTTGCACCGATGCTGGAAAAAGAAGAGCGCATAACCCTGCTTGAGCCATTGTAAGAGCTTAGCTCACCGTCTGAATCTTGAAACTGCCTGCGTGCAAGACGCGCACGTGGCAGGTCACTTCTTCGCGGTCGCTGTATAGCTGCTTACAGGAAATAGTCGCTTTGATACCGGCTGCATCCAAGTCTGCCTGCACGTGCTCGATGCACTGCATGACCTCTTGATAACGCCGTTTCATGGGTAGTTTGAAGTTGATGATTGCCTCACGACACCAGCCCCGTCCCACCCAGCGTCCGAGCAATGCGCTGGACCTGGCTGGTTTGTCGACGATATCGCACACCATCCAGTGCACGGTTTTCTTCGGTTTGAACAGATAGCCGTCCGCCTGGATATGCTCGACCTGGCCACTGTCCATTAGACTTTGCGCCATAGGCCCATTATCCACCGCGATCACGTCCATGTGACGATTGACCATTTGCCATGTCCAGCCACCTGGCGCCGCACCCAGATCGACCGCGGTCATGCCGGGCGCCATTCGACTGTCCCATTCATCCCGCGGGACGAAATGATGCCACGCTTCCTCGAGCTTCAGAGTGGAGCGGCTGGGCGCCTCGCGGGGCACCTTCAAGCGCGGAATACCCATCGGCCAGGGCGCAGCATTGTTCGCCCACGACCAACCGACAAAGACGCGCTGGCCGCTCTCGAAACACAGGTGCAAACGCGGCGCGTCAATTTTAGCCGGGCGTACGAATCGTGTTTTGGTCAGCGCTCGTTCCAACGGGCCAGACAGCTTCTTGGTCAGCGCCGCCATGGCCTTGCCATCATTTGTATCGGCAGTCTCAAGCCACATGCTCGAGGCAATTGGACCCTTGGAGCAGGCAGTGATGATCGGTGAAATGCGATCTTCCACCGGCACGTCCAGCCATTCGCCCAACGCCCACTGCCGGGTAAAGATCAGCTGACGGAAATTCAACTTGACCATCAGCTGATCGGCGGCCCCCTCCTCGGGACAGACGAAACGGACCAGCGCCGAGCCTTCCTTGGTGACGGCATAGCCGGCGATGCCCTTGGCAGCTGACAGCTCCTGCATCTCCGCAGCCGCTTCGCCCTCGAAACCAGGACGGCAGTGCAACAACAACTCGCGCATGTAACGCTCCAGCAAAATGACCGGTCGCTACTCTACAGGCTACCCGGCAGGCTGCGCTAGCTGATTGGCAGCGGTTTGCGACCGAGGGTTAACCGCCACTGTGACTTCCTCGCTGCGCAGCTGCCGCGTGGCCTCGACCATTGCCGTCAAAGCGGTCCGGGTCTCGGGCCAGCCGCGGGTCTTCAGACCACAATCGGGATTGACCCAAAGCCGCTCGGCAGGAATGACCCGTGCCGCTTTGCGCAACAACCGCACGATCTCGGCTACCTCGGGCACCCGCGGAGAATGGATGTCATACACGCCCGGCCCGATGGCGTTGGGGTAGGCATAGCCGGAAAAGGCCTCAAGCAGTTCCATGTCCGAGCGCGAAGTCTCTATGGTGATCACATCCGCATCCATATCAGCAATGGACTCAAGGATGCCGTTGAATTCGCTGTAGCACATGTGCGTATGAATCTGCGTGGCATCGCCTATACCGCTGGCACTGAGCCGGAAGACTTCCGCAGCCCAGCCCAGATAGTCTCGCTGGGCTGCCGCACGCAATGGTAAACCCTCACGAAACGCTGGCTCATCGATCTGAATAATCGCAATGCCAGCCGCTTCCAGATCCACTACCTCGTCGCGAATCGCCAGTGCCAGTTGCCGCGCACTTAACTCGCGGCTCACGTCCTCTCGCGGAAACGACCACATCAGCATGGTGACCGGACCTGTGAGCATGCCTTTGACCGGCTTGTCCGTCAGGCTCTGCGCATACCTCGCCCACTCTACCGTCATGGGTGCGGAGCGGCTGATGTCGCCGTAGATTATCGGCGGCTTGACGCACCGCGAGCCGTAACTCTGCACCCAGCCGAAACGCGAGAACGCGTAGCCTGAAAGCTGTTCGCCGAAGTACTCGACCATGTCATTGCGCTCCGCCTCGCCATGCACCAGCACATCGAGACCCAGGGCTTCCTGTTCGCGAATCACAAAAGCGATCTCTTCACGCATCTTGGCCACGTAATCTGCTTCCTCTACGCGACCCTGTTTATAGGCCTGGCGGCTCGTACGAATTTCGTGAGTCTGAGGGAATGAACCAATCGTTGTTGTCGGCCAAGCGGGCAATCCAAGACGCTGTTGTTGCAGTTCGGCACGCTGCGCATAGGGCATGGTACGCTTACTATGCTGCGCTTCTTTTCCTGCCAGTCTGCGGCCCACCGCCGGATCGTGAATACGCAGCGAGGACTGCCTGGCAAGCTGAACAGCATCTGATGCGGCCAGGGCAGCGCGCACCTCCGGCGCATCAGGCGAACCCAAGGCATGGGTTAATAGCGCCACTTCCTGCACTTTTTGTGTAGCAAATGCCAGCCAGCCAAGCAGCTCGTCATCCAATCGATCTTCCCGACCCAGATCAGCCGGGCTGTGCAACAAAGAGCAGCTAGGCGCCACCCAAAGTCGTTCGCCCCAACGCTCTTCAGCCTGACGCAAACTCGCCAGCGCAGCGCTCAGATTACAGCGCCAGATGTTGCGGCCATTGACCACACCCAGCGACAGCACCTTGTAGCTCGGTAGCCGGTCCAGCACGACCGGCAACTGCTCCGGAGCTCGCACCAGATCCACATGCAGCCCATCCACCGGCAAGCTGCAGGCTAACCCCAGGTTATCTTCAAGGCCACCAAAGTAACTGGTCAGTAGCTTTTTCAGTGGCGCGTACTGTAAGCGGTTAAACACGCTTTCGTAGGCCGCTTTCCAGTCCGCCGGCAGGTCCAGCACGAGTGCGGGCTCATCTATCTGTACCCACTCCACGCCTTGATCGGCTAAGCGATTGAATACCTCGACATACACCGGTAGTAAGCTTTCCAATAGCTCGAGTTTGTCGAAATCCTTCCCCTTGGTCTTGCCAAGCCACAGATAGCTGAGCGGCCCAAGCACCACCGGCTTGACGCTGTGACCCAGCGCCAGCGCTTCGTCTATCTCATCAAATAACTGCGTCCATTGAAGACTGAACACTTGGTCGCGGGTGAACTCCGGCACTAGATAGTGATAGTTAGTATCAAACCACTTGGTCATTTCACAGGCAAAAGTCTGCTTGCCCGACCGGCTCACGCCCCGCGCCATGCGGAATAACGTATCAAGATCAGGGGCACCTTCCCGATTGAAACGCTCCGGTATGGCACCAACCATCAGGCTATGGGTCAGTACTTGGTCGTACCAGGCAAAATCACCTACCGGCAGGAGCTCCAGACCGGCCTCACGCTGTAATTGCCAATGCGTGGCGCGCAATTCACGCCCCGTCTGCAACAAGGCATCCTGCTCGATGTTCCCGGCCCAGAATGCTTCCAACGCTTTTTTCAGTTCACGGTCCCGACCAATGCGCGGGAATCCTAGATTGTGTGCCAGTGCCATAACGTACTCCATCGTGTTCTGTTTCGTTATAGCTATGGTCTGCCTAGGCAAGAATTGAATCAAACTCATCCTGTTAATGCTAAACTTCAATTTCACTCATGTTAGAGAATCACCTCCATGCTTGAGCTACGCCACTTGCGCACACTGGCTACCCTGCGCGAAGCCGAAAGTCTGGTCGAAGCCGCAGAACGTTTACATCTGACCCAATCGGCACTGTCCCACCAGATCAAGGATCTTGAGGAACGCCTTGGCTTGCCTTTGTTCGCCCGCAAGAGCAAACCGGTACGCTTTACCAGTGCTGGTTTGCGGCTTCTGCGCCTGGCGGACAACATACTGCCGCAGCTGCGCCAGGCAGAGCGTGATCTGCAGCGTCTTGCCGGTGGTCAGGCCGGCCGGCTGCATATGGCGATCGAGTGCCACAGCTGTTTTCAGTGGCTGATGCCCACCATCGACCAGTTCCGCAACGCTTGGCCAGAGGTAGAGGTGGATTTTGCCTCGGGTTTTTTCTTCGCTCCCCTGCCGGCACTGGCCCGGGGCGAACTGGACCTGGTGGTCACGTCAGACCCGCAGGTGATACCGGGAATCAGCTACGTCCCCTTGTTTACCTATGAGGCCATGCTGGCGATCAGTAACCAGCACCCACTGATCAATTGCAACCATATTGAACCGGCGGATCTGGGCGATGAGACACTGATTTGCTACCCGGTAGACCGCGACCGCCTAGACATCTTTACCCAGTTTCTCGATCCCGCCGGCGTTGAACCCGCCTCGATCCGCAACGCCGAACTCACGGTGATGATGATGCAATTGGTGGCCTCGGGGCGCGGCGTGTGTTGCCTGCCAAACTGGGCGATGGCCGAGTACTTACAGCGGGGCTATGTCAGCGCCAGACCGCTGGGTGCCGAGGGCTTGTTCGGCACGCTCTATGCGGCGGTGCGCGAAGACATGCTGGAAATATCATACCTGCAGGACTTCCTTCTCACCGCGAAAGATATCTCTTTCGCAACGCTCGAAGGAGTGAGTGCCAAAATAAGCAAAAGACCATGAACGACATATTCACTGCTTATGTCTCATCATGAAGCAGTATTTACTACTATCCTAAGTCGAGCCCGATACATGATCGGGACTATAGGGTCGCCGAGGATGGCAGCCCGATCTAGAATAATAACGACTCAGGAGAGACCCATGCGTTCTGGTGCCCACACCTTCAATAACCCTGCATCACTATTATCACGCCCCGTTCTTACCACGCTCGCCCTTGCCATTGCCGGAACGCTCACACTATCTGGTTGCCTGGGTGGCGGCGGCGGTAGCAGCAGTACTATTACCGAACCTGCCAGTGCCCGCGTAACCCTCGCCAACGGCGTAGTCCAGGGTATAGCGGAAGAAGACACACTGGTCTGGCATGGCCTGCCCTACGCCAAACCCCCAGTGGGCAACTTGCGCTGGCGCGCGCCACAGCCAGCCGAAAACTGGACCGGCACACGGGATGCAACGCAGCGCCATTCCGAGTGTGTGCAAGCTGAAACCACCACGCGCTGGCAGCGCACCGCTACCATGGTTGGCAGCGAAGATTGCCTGATCGCCGATATCTATCGGCCGAATCGTTCCGGTTACGAGGCCGAAAAATTGCCGGTTTACGTCTGGATCCACGGTGGTTCGAACAATTTTGGCACCGCCAAGCAATACGATGGCCGAGCATTGGTCGAGAACTCCGATGTGGTAATGGTGGTACTGCAATACCGTCTCGGGCCGCTTGGCTGGTTCTTCCATCCTGAAGTGCAGACCGGCGGCGCCGATCCCCTATCCGACTCTGGCAACTTCGGTACTATGGATACAGTCCAGGCCCTGAAGTGGATCAAAGCGAATATCGCCGATTTTGGTGGCGATCCTGACAACGTCACCATCACCGGTGAATCGGCGGGCGCGCATAACGTGCTCAACCTGATGGTCTCGCCCGAGGCGGGCAACGATCTGTTTCACCAGGCAGTGTCGCAAAGCGGCGCCATGACCACGCGCAGCACCAACAGCGCACGTACTTCAACCAACAGCCATATCGAGTGGCTGATTCGGCTAATCGAAGACCGCAAGACACCAGCCACTCCGATCAGCCCCGCCCAGGCTACTCAAATGCGCCAGGACATGGAGGCCGCGGGCACCCTGAACGCCTACCTGCGCGCTGCACCCGGCCGCGACCTGTACCAGGCTGTATTCAATTACAGCCAGTTGAGCTCCTACGGTGGTATAGAAGATGGCACCGTTATCCCGGCTGGAGGCTGGTTGCCCGCATTCAACTCAGGCAACTTCAACAACGTACCGATCATTCTTGGGGCCAACGAGTACGAGCAAAAATCCTTCATGCCCCTCTATGGTGGTGCACTGAAAGGAGCGCTGCCCTCTGTACCCTCGCCACCGAACAAAACCTGGCTGGATCTGCTAGACGTTGCCTTTGGGGGCACACAGACTATCGATGACGTTTTGCCTACCCAGAAAGACAAGGACACCTACGAGGTCACAGGCTACAATGGTGGCCGTGCCTGGCGTGCTAAATACGTGGATGAACTGGCCCGGATCATCACTCAGGTCCAGCCCAATACATACGCCTATGATTTTCGCTGGGGCACCCAGTCCGGGCCTGCGCCATTCAACTTTATTTATGGCGCGGGTCATGCCTCGGAAATTTCGTTTTTCCACGGTGCCGGTGAAGGTTTGTTCAACCTGCCTTTCACAACGCAGAACGAACCAGGCAGAAAGGACCTGCAGAACGCCATGATGGATTACCTCGCAGACTTCGCCCGCGGCGGTAATCCCAATGGGAATTTCAGCAAAGACGAGCTGGCCTGGCAGCCCTGGTCAAATACCGCTGGTGCCGACAAGGTCATCGTGTTCGATGCGAATGACGCAGCAACTGATATCAGCATGTCCAATGAAGGCCTGACCCTGTCGGGAGTCAATAGCGCCTGGACCGCAGCCATGACCAACATCGGACTGAGCCCTCTCGAGCAAGGGACGCTGCGTGCCTTCTTCGGTCAGTCTGCCAGCTACTCCAATCCCTGATCCGCACAGCCTAGAGCGGTAGCAACATTGAAAAACGGGGCCTTCGGGCCCCGTTTTTGTGTGACCCCTTTGTATTAAATGTCTCTTCTATCTAATCAAGCGAGTTTCAATCCCATTGCTGAGGCGTGCATTCATTGCGTCAGGGCGCTGTTATGGGCTTTAAACCATAGAACTCTGTAAAAAACAGCACTGATGCTACCTGTAGAAAACCCATGAGTGCGTCCTTTGCTTTCAAGTTGCACAGCTCACCCAGCGCTGCACCCTTGGTCAGGCCGGTCGCCACGCATACCTGACCATTTTATTGTCCTCATCTGATTGATGTAAAAAACAATCCAATATGAGCCATTTTTATTTTTTGTTTCATGCTTCACCCGAATAGGCGAGTGTGAGGCAGCTGCAGTAACCTTATATTCAACCGTGCTAAGAGCCTAACCATCAGCTGCATGTCATGGGCTCTGTGATCTCAACAACAACAACAAACTGAAGAGAAACCACTATGAAAAAGGCAACGTTCCAACTGACAAGCCTAGCTGCTGCCCTGCTGATGTCGACCAGCGTTATGGCTTACAGCCCCAGTCCGACACCCACTCCACCGTCCGGCGGAGGTTCGGATTTCCCATCGGTATCTGATTTCAGCCGTTCCGGTTCCTTCTCCACTACCAGTGGCAACGAAGGCCCAAGTTGTACCGTTTTTCGTCCACAAACTCTAGGTGAGCAGGGTCGACGTCACCCGATCATCATCTGGGGCAACGGCACCGGCAGCTCTCCGGGAACCTACAGCGCTCTGCTCACCCACTGGGCAAGCCAGGGCTTTGTCGTCGCCGCAGCGCGCACGTCCAACGCCGGCTCAGGTGCCCAGATGATCGACTGTCTGGATTATCTTGTGCAACAAAATGGCCGCAGCTCCGGCACCTATGCCGGCAAGCTGAACGTCAACCGCGTTGGCTCTGCAGGCCACTCCCAGGGTGGTGGTGGAGCGATCATGGCAGGGCGTGATGGTCGCATTACCGTCACTGCACCCTTCCAGCCCTACACCGTTGGACTGGGCCACCGCTCCAGCTCGCAAAGCCAGCAAAATGGTCCGATGTTCTTGATGACGGGTGGTCGTGATTACATTGCCACGCCGAGCTTTAACGCCGCACCGGTTTTTCGAAACGCCAACGTACCCGTTTTCTGGGGCGAGCGAACCACTGCCAGTCATTTTGAGCCCATCGGCAACGCCGGTGATTTCCGCGGCCCATCCACTGCGTGGTTCCGTTTTCATCTGATGAACGACGGCAGTGCCGAAAGCACTTTCTACGGTAGCCGTTGTGGCTTGTGCACCGACCGCGGTTGGGACGTTGAGCGTAAAGGCATCAACTAAGAGGAACGCGTCCAGCGCAGGACGCGCGAATCATCAATAGCCGGTTACTTCTGAGTAACCGGTTTTTTTGCATCTGCGTTATGCTAAGTCATCAATAACAGCAGGAAATCATTCATGTCCGAGATCAAACCCGTCGCACTGGTAACCGGCGCCGGCAGTGGTATTGGCCGCGCCACAGCACTAGCATTACTCAAGGCAGGCTATCGCGTGGTACTTGCCGGTCGACGCGAAGAGCAACTCAACACCACAATTGACGCCGCCGACGAGCAGGGCCAAAACGCTTTAGTGGTAGTGACTGATGTCCGTAAGCCCGAATCGGTTGAAGCCCTGTTTGCGGCGACACGGGAACATTTCGGACGTTTAGACCTGCTGTTCAACAACGCCGGTACTGGCGCACCGCCTGTTCCCCTTGAGGACGTCAGTTTCGCCCACTGGCAAGCGACCCTAGAAACAAACTTGACCGGGGCGTTTCTCTGTACTCAACAGGCCTTCAAGATAATGAAAAGTCAGCAACCGATGGGCGGGCGCATCATCAATAATGGCTCAATTTCTGCCCATGCGCCGCGCCCCAACTCAGCGCCCTACACCTCGACCAAACATGCAATGACCGGGCTAACCAAATCCACTTCGCTCGATGGCCGACGTTACAACATCGCCTGCGGCCAGATTGATATTGGTAACGCCGCAACCGAGATGGCCGCACCCATGCAGCGAGGCGTACCCCAGGCCAATGGCGATATTGCTGTGGAAGCGGTGATGGATGTAGAACACGTTGCGCAAGCCGTTGTACAGATGGCCGGTCTGCCATTAGAGAGCAACATCCAGTTCATGACCATCATGGCAACCAAAATGCCCTTTATCGGACGCGGCTGAGCCGTAGCACAACCGGGACACTTTTAATCTTGGTATCGATGTTGCTACAATACCAAACGCCATACACAATCCGGATTAGAAACCATGAGCAGCCAACCTACCCCCCTCTCGATGGCCCTGTCGCAGCGCAAGTCCGATGAGCGCGCGACACCAATGAGCGCGTTTCGCATGGCCCGCCGTTGGTGGTTGGAAGGCCGCCGATTGAATCTATCCCTATTGGCGGAAGAATTGGGCGTCGGACGAGCAACTCTGATGCGCTGGGTTGGCAACAAGGACTTGCTGATGGGCGAGATTCTCTGGTCCCAATACAAGTATTTGTACGATGAGGCAATCGAACGGGCCGAGGCTGATCCCAAGCTCAAGGGCATCGAGTTTCTGGTGCAGATCTATACCGATATCAATATCGCGCTGATTAATGCCAAGGCCATGCATGACTTTCTTCGGGCCGAGCCACAGTGGGGACTGCAACTACTGACCTCAAATATTTCCGGGCTGCAGAGTCGGTTGATCGAAACCTGGCGCAAACTGTTCGAAGAACAGATTAAAGCGGGCCTGATCAATCCCGAGATGGACGCCGATAGCCTGGCCTACTTCATTATCCGCATTGGTGAGGGGGCTATCTATTGTGATCTGATCTGTGGGCGCACGCCCGATCCCAAACCTGCGAGTACAGCCTTTCGCCTACTGGTGAATGGTCACACCCGCTGAACACGTGGCCTAACCGCGTCGCAGTGGCCACTCCAGCACAAAGTCCGCCCCACCCAGGGCATCAGAACTGCTGGCATGGGCAGTTCCGCTATGCCAGTACATAACCCGCCTGACGATCGATAAACCTAACCCATAGCCGCCCGATGCGCGCGTGCGGCTATCGTCCAGGCGTAAGAACGGTGTGAAGACTTTTTCGCGCAAATGAGCCTCGATACCCGGACCGTCATCTTCGATACTTACCACGCAGCGGCCGTATACCACCCGGCAGCTAACCCGAACCTGACTGCTGGCATGGCGCATGGCGTTAGTAATGAGATTGCTGATTGCCCGGGTGAGGTAGCGCTGCTCGGCATCGACTGCCTTAGCCCGGTGGTAACTGTTATCCACTACCTCGATGGCAACTGCCTTATTCAAGGGCGCCAATTCATTCACTACACGCTCGATCAGCTCCGGTACATTCACCAGTACCATACTCAGCGCCGGGGCTCCCTGCTCCAACCGCGCGTAAGTCAGAATTTCATCAACCAGAATATCAAGCTCACTCAGATCAGCATCCATACCATGCACATAATGGGCTGTGTCTACTTCGTTTTTCGAGGTCTCGACCATCTCCAGACCAAAGCGCAAGCGTGCGATGGGTGTGCGCAACTCATGGGATACCGCGCCGATCATTTCCTGCTGAATTTTCATCAATCGCTGAAGATGGCTGGCCATATCGTTAAAGGCCCGAGCAACCCGACCCACCGGATCCTGCCCCGAGGCGTCGACCCGCGCATCCAGATTGCCGTGGGTCAGCAACATAGCGGCCGCCTCCAGCGTCGTGAGGCGTCGCTCCAGTTGGCGCACCAGCAAATAGATCAGTAACCCGCTCAGGGTGAGCACCAGCAGTACGGTAATCAGCAACAGCTCTCTAGGATAGTCTTCCATTTGATAGAGTGGACCCAGACGCAGCACCCAGTCAGTATCTGTCACCTTCATGTACAACAGCACCGAGTAGCCGTCAGGGCCCAGGGTCATCACCGTATCAAACTCTTCCAATCGGCGTCGCTGGTCAGCATCCAGATCCGTCTCGCGGATACGTGTGAGCATCAACGGATAACCAAACTGCTTGTCGCGCCGCAGTCGCTGAAGGCGTCCGGGCATGTCGGATTCAGGATGACGGACCAGTTCGTCCACCAATAGAAAAAGCGTCGCTCGGCCCAACTGTTCAGTGATACGTTGAATGTCAGTGGTCAGCACCATATCCTCATCCACGCGGCTGAACACCCTCACTTCATCATCCAGCGTCGGTTTGACCAGCACTCGACCGCGGGCCAACTGCGTGCGCTGACGTGAATCCAGATCCAGCTCAATTAACGGTTTGAGTTGCAGCGAAACACCGATCAAGCGTGTCCAGGTGGCCAACGCGCGCAGTCGTTCTGCGCCTTCCATTGGCTGCAGATTATCAGCCATCAAGCGAAAGGTACCGGTAGCAATATCCTCCCGGTACGCTTCGTCACGGAAGTCGTTGACCAAACGGATTCCCAGCAGCGCCAACAGCGACACCACAATCAGAATCAGCAGCATGCCACCGTAAATGCGCAGGAAGATGGAGTTCACAGGGCGCCCGGTTCAGGGTTGAAGTTCAGGGTTGCACGGCAACAAACAGGTAGCCTTTACTACGCACCGTCTTGATGATGCGCGGCAATTCAGGATCATCACCAATCTTTGGACGGATCCGTGAGATGCGTACGTCTATAGAGCGGTCCTGGCCGTCATATTCGATTCCTCGCAGCGCATTGAAGATTTCCTCACGGCTGAGTACCCGTCCAGCGTTAATCGCCAGCAACCACAATAGATCCAGCTCCGCACCGGTTAGATCGATCAATTGATTGCGTAACCAGGCCTCGCGTCGTGCGTGATCGATCACCAGCGGACCAAAAGTAAGCCGGTTAACCGGGGCACCACTCGAAGCCTCCACATCAGGACTACGACGCAGCAATGCGCGGATGCGCGCGAGCAGCACCTGGGGCCTCACTGGTTTATTAACGTAATCATCTGCGCCCAACTCCAACCCGCGAATATGGTCTTCATCATCACTGCGGGCTGTCAACATCAATACCGGCCGCGTATATCCGGCCGCGCGCAGACGCTTGCAGATCGACAGGCCATCTTCGCCCGGCAACATCAGATCGAGTACCACCAGATCAGGGTTACTGGCCAGTATATGCTCCACCGCCCCCGCACCGTCGGTCAGCAAATCGACCTCTAGACCCTGCGAGCGAAGGAACGCCTGAATCAGATCGGCCAATTTCAGATCATCTTCGACTATGAGTATGCGTTCGTTATCAGCTGCCATGCGTCCGCCAACCTGCCTGTCTCATTCCGGGAAGCAGCGATTGTAACACTCTCAGACAAAACGCCTAGCCGACGTCAAAACGAGACACCCGTAACACCCTATAAACACTAGATGTAGTGGTTACATAATTTTCTTAGGTTGGTTTTTCGCTGCGAACACTATTCAGAAGCCCGGATTCACTGGCCAATACGCGACTGGCTATCAATCAGCCATGATTCAGTTATCTAAAAATCGGCTTGCGCAGTGGCCTCTCACACTCTATCTTGTGCCAACTAGTTATCTAGGCACTACATATAGACAATCAATTCAGGCACGAGCTTCACCTAAAGAATAAAACACTACATATTGTGTTACCGGCCTTGCCAAGGAGATCACCATGCAGCCCAGCCCCAATCCCACCTTAGACACCACCGACACCATCCGGCCGAACACGCAGCAAGGCGATCAGCACGAGCAGGATTTGAATCTGACCGCTCCTGGCCAGATTCGCGTGATCAAGCGCAACGGCACCCTGGTCGGTTACACCGATGACAAGATTAAGGTCGCCATCACCAAAGCCTTTCTTGCTGTGGAGGGAGGCCAGGCAGCCGCCTCCAGTCGCATTCATCAAACAGTCAGTCAGCTCACTGAGACCATCAGCAGCATTTTCAAGCGCCGCATGCCTTCCGGCGGCACACTGCATATCGAAGAGATTCAGGATCAGGTGGAGCTCGCCCTGATGCGTGCGGGCGAGCAGAAAGTGGCCCGCAGCTACGTACTCTACCGTGAGGAGCATTCCCGTCAGCGCCAGGCGCGCCAGCCAGTCGAAGCCCATCCGACGCTGAATGTCACCCAGGCCGATGGCAGCCGCCTGCCGCTGGATCTGGGCCGCATGCACACCATCATTGACGAGGCCTGTGAGGGTCTGGCCGAAGTGGATGCCAAGCTGATCGAGCGCGAAACGCTGAAAAACCTGTATGACGGAGTCACCCAACATGATGTGAACACGGCGCTGGTCATGGCCGCCCGCGCGTTGGTCGAACGCGAGCCGAACTACAGCCACGTGACCGCTCGCCTGCTAATGGATACTCTGCGCGCCGAAGCGCTGGGCTTTCTTGGTGTGGCCGATAGCGCGACCCATCATCAGATGGCCGAGCTCTATGCCAAAGCCCTTCCCGCCTACATCAACAAGGGCGCAGAGCTGGAACTGCTAGACCCGCGTTTGAAGGAGTTTGATCTGGACGCTCTGGGCGCAGCGCTTGATCATACCCGCGACCAGCAGTTCTCTTATCTCGGCCTGCAGACCCTGTACGATCGTTACTTCATACACAATGACGGCGTACGCTTCGAACTGCCACAGATCTTCTTCATGCGCGTAGCCATGGGCCTGGCCATTGAAGAAGCCGACCGCAACGGCCGCGCTATCGAGTTCTATAAGCTGCTCTCCAGTTTTGACTACATGGCCTCCACTCCGACGCTGTTCAACGCCGGCACACTGCGCCCGCAGCTCTCCAGCTGCTACCTGACCACCATACCGGACGAACTCTCGGGCATTTACCATGCGATCCACGACAATGCCATGCTGTCCAAATTCGCTGGCGGCCTGGGTAACGACTGGACCAACGTGAGGGCACTCGGCGCCTACATCAAAGGCACCAACGGCAAATCCCAGGGTGTCGTACCCTTCCTGAAAGTGGTCAACGACACCGCAGTTGCGGTCAACCAGGGCGGCAAGCGCAAAGGCGCTGTATGTGCCTACCTGGAATCTTGGCACCTGGATATCGAAGAGTTTCTCGAGCTGCGCAAGAACACCGGTGACGACCGTCGCCGCACACACGATATGAACACGGCCAACTGGATTCCAGACCTGTTCATGAAGCGGGTTTTCGAAGACGGCAAGTGGACACTGTTCTCCCCATCCGACACACCCGACCTGCACGACCTCACCGGAAAAGCCTTTGAAGAGCGCTACGAGTACTACGAAGCGCTGATCGAGTACGGCAAGCTCAAGCTGCACAAGACCATTCAAGCCCGCGATCTGTGGCGCAAGATGCTCAGCATGCTGTTCGAAACCGGCCACCCATGGATCACCTTCAAGGATGCCTGCAATCTGCGCAGCCCGCAGCAGCATGTGGGCGTCGTACACAGCTCCAACCTGTGCACCGAAATCACCCTGAACACCTCGGCCGATGAAATCGCCGTGTGTAACCTAGGATCGGTCAACCTGCCCAACCACATCAAAGATGGCAAGCTGGACACTGCCAAGCTCGCAGCCACCATCAAGACCGCCGTGCGCATGCTGGATAACGTCATCGACATCAACTACTACTCGGTGCCGCAGGCAAAGAACTCCAACCTCAAGCACCGCCCCGTAGGCTTGGGCATCATGGGCTTTCAGGACGCGCTGTACCTACAGCACATCGCCTACGGCTCAGACGCGGCCGTCAGCTTCGCTGACCAGTCCATGGAAGCGGTCAGCTACTACGCCATTCAGGCCTCCTGTGATCTGGCCGAAGAGCGTGGTAACTATGCCAGCTTTGAAGGTTCACTCTGGAGCCAAGGCATTCTGCCGCTGGACTCGCTGGACATCCTCATCGAGCAGCGCGGCGCCAAATACATTGAAGTCGATCGCAGCCAGACACTGGATTGGGAACCGCTGCGCCAGCGAGCCAAGAAAGGCATCCGCAACTCCAACATCATGGCCATCGCCCCAACCGCAACCATCGCCAACATCACTGGTGTGTCGCAGTCAATCGAGCCGACTTACCAGAACCTGTACGTCAAATCCAATCTGTCCGGCGAATTCACCGTGATCAATCCCTACCTGGTGCGCGACCTCAAGGCCCGCAAACTCTGGGACCCGGTGATGGTCAACGACCTGAAGTTCTACGACGGTTCGGTACAGCAGATCGAACGCGTCCCGACCGACCTCAAAGCGCTCTACGCCACCGCCTTTGAAGTGGAAACCAAATGGATCGTCGAAGCCGCCAGCCGCCGCCAGAAATGGATCGACCAGGCCCAGTCACTTAACCTGTATATCGCCGGCGCCTCCGGCAAAGCGCTGGACGTGACTTATCGCATGGCCTGGTACCGCGGCCTGAAAACCACTTATTACCTGCGCGCCTTGGCGGCCACCAGCACCGAGAAATCCACCGTGGATACCGGCAAACTCAACGCAGTCTCGAACGGCGCTCCCGCTGGGCCTGCCCCGGTCCCAAAAGCCTGCTCCATAGATGAACCAGACTGCGAGGCTTGCCAGTGACCCTTCGCGAAACGAACCTACCTTCGCTGCGGGGCCGCGACTCCTACCAAAAAGAGTGCTAACCACACCTCCGGGTACAAACACCTC
>Ga0314774_1000896_pt1 | contig 20947 bp, 25 predicted proteins | sample MetaGCBIA2018_FD_204515 | JGI IMG/M metagenome (GOLD analysis project Ga0314774, IMG submission 204515) | Cryopeg brine microbial communities from Beaufort Sea near Barrow, Alaska, United States - CBIA 2018 | ecosystem: Environmental > Aquatic > Marine > Coastal | place: USA: Alaska | collected...
GCAGGTGCACGGCGGTGCGCAGCCAGTCGAGCTCGTGGGGAAGCGTGGTCTCGTCGACCTCGGTCGCGGAGCGGGGACGATGCGCGGCGATCCGGAGAGCCTCGGAGGCCCAGGTGCCGGCGAGGCGGGCGCCTGCGGCGATGCGTGCATCCACGGCCGCCGAGAGCTCGGCGCGGGGCACCAGCACGAGCCGCCACGGCCTGGGCTCGGCCTCGGCGCTCGCGGCGTCCGCGTACGACGTTCCTCCCGGAGCGACGTCGGGCCACGGGTCCACCCAGGTGACCGCGCCGTCGGCGCCCGGCTCGGCGCTTGGCTCTCCGATCGCGGCCCACTCGGCGGTGGCATCGGCGACCTCGACGCGCAGCATGAAGCGCATCCGGTCAAGGAAGGCGGCAAGCCCCTCGGCGGTCTCGGTGATGAGCCACGCGGTCTCGCCGTCGTCGACGGCGGCGGCCACGTGCTCGATGCGCCCTTGAGGGTTGAGGATCATCAATTCGGTCGAGGCGCCGGGCGCGAGGGCCGCGACCTCTTGCGTGGTGAGCGAGTTGAGCCACGTGAGCCGGTCGGGGCCGGTCACCGTCACCACGCCAAGGTGCGACTGGTCGACCACGGCCGCACCGGATTCGAGCGCTCGCTGTTCCGCCGTCGGGTCCCCGTAGTGCCAGGCCACCCCGGCGTCGGGTCCATCGGCAACGACCGCGCCGGGGCGCGACAGCAAGGGGGAAGAGGTAATCAGTGCGGAGGTCATGACAGGTCAACGACCGGGTGGGCCCTTAGGATTCCTCAACGCGGGACATCCGGCCCGATGCGTAGCTGCGCAGGTCGTTGCCAAACGCGGCGATATCGAACGCAAACATGAGCTCTCCGGCCACGTGGCCGTACAGCCGCGAGGCTCCGCCCACGTCGGGGGCCGATGCGGAACGCGCCATGAGATCGGACGCGAGTTCGATCTTTCCGTTGCCGACGGCGCCGATCATGAGGGCGATCGAGCCGGACGCGTCCGCGAGCAACAGCTCCACCGGGTACAGGTTCTCGCTCAGTTCGAGACCCTCGGGGGCCTGAGGCGGCACACGCCAGTAGCCCTGCTCGCTCGACCAGATCGCGCCGTCCTCGCCGTCCTCACCTACCACGGTCCAGGTGGACCGATAGATGAGGTACGGCCCGCCATCGTGAGTGAACGTCACATCGGCCCGGAACTGGGTTTTCGGGATGTCGGGGTACTCGATGACGCCGCCGCCCGACCACGAGCCCACCAGCCAAGCCAGCGGGTAGACCTCGGGTGCGAGATCGTCGGGCAGGGTGAACGTCACCGCTTGGGCGCCTTCAACACGCGCCACAACACGATGCCGGTGATCGAGAGGGTCGCGCCGAACGCGGCGACCGCCAGGGCGATGAACGTGGCTTCAAGTGCAGTCATGATGTCCCCAGTCTAGGCAACGGTGTTCAGTAGTTAGTAGACCAACGCGGTGCTGTCGGGATCCATGCTCTCGGACACGAACGCCGCCGCACCTGCGATGCGCACGCCGTCCAGCAGGCCGTGCGAGCCGATGTCGCGGCGCTCAAGGCATTGCGTGCACACCGTCACGGTCCCGGCGGCAAGCACCGCATCCCGCAGTTGCGACAGCGGAGGGCTGTGAGGCAACTCCACGTCCTCGACGCCCGGCACCGCCTGGTACACCGCGTCGCCCGTGAGCCACATGCTCACCTCGACTCCCGAAGCGGCAGCGGTGGCGGCCACCGTGAATGCCTGCACGAGCGCCTCGGGGCGCTCCACGCCCCACGTGCACTTCACGACCAAGCGCGCCATGTCACGCCGCCTTGGTGGTGGCTCGCTTGAACATCAGATAGATCTCGCAGCCAGCGCAGAAGTTGAACACGCCGTTCAGGAACGACGCGATCGCCACCAGAGCCGCGAACCCATAGAAGCCGACGTCCGCACCGGCGAGGCCGAGGAGGAGCCCGGCCGCCGCCATGCCCAGGCCCATTTGCTGGGCGAAGCGTGGGGGGCGGAAGCTTTCGGTTTCGCTCGGGGCGCCGATGCGCGGACGCACCAGAGTGCGGAACAGCCACGACTGCAGCGTGACGTGCGGGCCCACGGTGGCGCCGGGCACGAACATCGCAGTCAGGACGGCCATGATCACGATGCCGACGGCGTTGGCGCCTGCGACGAGAGCGGCGAGCACGACGACGAATGTCACCAGCGCTCCGAAGCGGTAGCCGCGCGGATCGATCTGGATGTCAGAAGTGGGGGACACAGGACCTCCTGGGTAGGCTCGCCATCCTATCGGGGCCTGCGAGTCACGGGCGCGAGCCGTGGCGACTAGATCGAGTACTCGCCCGGAGGCGGCAACTCGTCCAGAGCCTCACGCACCTGCTCCTCCGAAGGCGCACCATTCATGCGGGACACCACCACGCCATCGGCGTCCAACACCAACGTGGTGGGAGTGCGCATGATGTCCAGGCGGCGGGCAAGGTCGAGCCGCTCCGAGGCGTCGATCTCGATGTGGCGGACGTGCGGGTAGTCCTCCGCCACGCGCAACAGCAGAGCGCGGGTGGGCGGGCACTTGGCGCAGATGGGAGTAGAGAACTGCACCAACGTGGCACGCAATCCCCGAGGTGCGCCGAGGTCATCGGGCGTCAACGCCCCCGGAAGGTGAACGTGCTGCACTCGACCTTGACGCCTGGACCACCACACGTAGGCAATCGCGCTGGCGGCCAAGATGACCACCACAGCGGCAAGCCTGATCAGGGCATCCACCTCAGCCCACCAACAGGCGGCCGCTCAGGTACACGAGCACCCCGGCGGCAAGCACGGGCGTGATGCCCGATGCGATCGCGGCCAACGCGTGGCGAGGCGCGGGCTCGCGGGTAGCCAGTTCGGTGACCGTCACGACGGAAGCGGCACCGACGACGCCGACGAGGGCCCCTCCGGCCCAACTAATGGAGTCGAACAGATACCCGAGCCCCGCCCCAGTGGCGGTGCCGAGCACCAGCGCGATGATCGCGTTGATGGTGGGCCGTTTCGTGACGACGGCGGCCAGGCCAGCCGCGGCGATGGCTGCCGCACCGGCCACGACCAAGTCGGCCGCGCCCGGGGTGCGGTTTGCGGCGATCCAAGCTCCCGCAGAGACCGCGACGAATGCACCCGACATCATGCCGGTCACCGACGTGACAGCTCGTCCCGGCGGCGAGGGAAAGAAGAGTTCGGCCGAGAGCGACAGCAGTACGGCGCCAGCCGCGGCCGCGACCGCGTAGCGCAAGTACGGCTCGCCGCGTCCCAACACCACCGCCACTACAGAAAGGGCGCCCGACGCAGCGATGATGACGGTGCCGACCTTGCGCCGATACACGCGTAGGAGGCGCGGCCAACCGAAGGCGGCCACCGCAATGAGCGCGCTGATGCCCAAGGCGAGAAAGCGGGTGCCATAGAAGCCGGTCACGGCCACGACGGTGGCTCCAGCGAAGGTCGCTGCGGCGCGCGTCGATGGGTTCACGCGCGTAAGTCTCGCACGAGAGCGAACGGTAAGGTAAACTCAACCGGAGGTAGCCATGGCCGACCTGCTTGTGCTGACGCCATCGACTGACGGCGCGGCCGAAGTTCTTCCTGCCTTGGCCTTGCTCGGCCACCGGACCCGCGTCGTCGCTCCCGAACCCTCGGCCATGCTCGACGCCCTCGACGCCGATGTTCTGGTGATCGACGCGCGCAACGATTTGGCCGAGGCGCGCAACAACTGCCGACTCGTCCAGGTCACTGGCGTCAAGGTGCCGCTGCTTCTGGTGCTTCGCGAGGGTGGAATGTCGATCGTCACCGCCGAATGGGGCGCCGACGACGTGATGCTGACCGACGCCTCCCCCGCCGAGGTCGAGGCCCGTGTGAGGCTCCTGCTGGGCAGGGCATCGGCCGTGGATCCCCTGGAAACGTCTTCCGAGTACAAGTCTGGTGATCTCACGGTGGACGTGGGTGGCTACACGGCTCGACTCAAGGGCCGGCCTCTCGACCTCACGTACAAGGAGTTCGAACTCCTCAAGTACCTGATGCAACACCCGGGGCGCGTCTACACTCGTGACCAATTGCTCCAGGAAGTGTGGGGCTTCGACTACTACGGTGGCTCGCGCACCGTGGACGTCCACGTCCGGCGCTTGCGCGCCAAACTCGGCGCCGAACATGAACAACTGATTGGCACCGTGCGCAACGTGGGCTATCGCTTTGACCCGCTCCCCATCAAGCACGCGGCGGAGTCCTCACCGCGATCTGCAAACGCGTAGACACCTCCTGGGAAGCACGGGCCGTGGCCCGGGCGTTGAGGTCAATATCCGGGCGGCAGTGGCTCGGTAGAATGGGACGCACCATCGTTGGTTCCGTCCCACAACGAAAGTAGGTTCCGATGGTCCGCGTCCGTGCCCGCAGGCTTTTCAATCGCCTGACGCCGTCCACGGAGCAGACCCTTGCGGACGTACTGCGCACCGAGCGGGCGGGCGGGATCCTGCTGCTCATCGGCACGATCATCGCTCTCGTGTGGGCCAACTCAGCCTGGGCCGATTCTTACGACACGGTCAAGAACACCGTGGTTGGCCCCCACGCGCTTCACCTCGACCTGGCGCTGGAAACCTGGGCCAAGGACGGCCTGCTCGCCATCTTCTTCTTCGTGATCGGCCTGGAACTCAAGCGCGAGATCGTGGCCGGCGAACTGCGCCGGCCCAGCACGGCCATCGTGCCGATCATCGCCGCAGTCGGCGGCATGGTGGTGCCCGCTGGCCTCTACGTCCTGATCAACGCCACGAGCGACAACGGAGTGCTTTCCGGGTGGGCCGTCCCTGTGGCCACCGACATCGCGTTCGCCATCGCCGTGCTCAGCGTCGTGGGCCGTTGGCTCCCCAATGCCTTGCGCGCCTTCCTGCTCACCCTCGCCGTGGTCGACGACCTGCTGGCGATCATCATCATTGCCGTGTTCTTCAGCGACAGCCTCGCGTTTGGTTGGCTGGCCGCCTCGGTGGCGTGCATCGTCCTGTTCTGGTTCCTGATCCGCAAGGGGATCACGACGGCGTGGGTGTTGGTGCCGCTCGGGCTGACGGCCTGGGCATTGATGCACGCCTCGGGCGTGCACGCCACGATTGCGGGTGTCGCGCTCGGAATGGTCGTTCCCGCGATCGCGCGTCCCCACGAGAAGCACAGCCTCGCGGAGCACTGGGAGCACCGGTGGCGACCCATCTCGGCCGGAGTGGCCGTTCCGGTATTTGCGCTCCTCGCCGCGGGCGTCGTCGTGGACGGCGCGGCGATTGCCGCCGCCGCATCGGACCCCGTCGCGCAAGGCGTGGTGGCCGGACTGGCCATCGGCAAGCCCGTGGGAATCCTGCTGTTCACGTTCCTCGTGGCGACGTTTACGCGGGCGTCACTGGACCGCGGGCTCAGTTGGTGGGATGTGCTCGGCATGTCCGCTTTGGCGGGCATCGGCTTCACCGTGTCGCTCTTGATCGGCGATCTGGCCTTCGCCGGAGACCGTGTCTCCGAAGTGAAGATGGCGGTGCTGACCGCGTCGCTGTTGTCGGCACTCATCGGATCGGCGATCCTGATGTGGCGGGACCGCTTTTACCGGTCCGTCTTTGAGCGGCGGTCGACGCCGGTGCCGGACTCCCGCCTCGCGGACGCCGCGGCGGTCGAGCGAGAACTCGACAAGCGGGGCCGCGTCACTGCCATCGAATCCGCGTAGCGTCGGCGTCTTCTTGACCTAGGCGACCGACCTAGCCGACCGACCTAGCCGACCGCACCCGCGGACGGACACCAGCGGGAGATTTCGCAGCCGCCGCAGTCGGGCTTTCGAGCCGTACACCTTCTGCGCCCGTGAAAGATGATGCGGTGCGACCACAGGGTCCACTCGCGCCTCTCGATCAGCGCCATCAGGTCGCGCTCCACCACCACCGGGTCCTCGTTGACTGTGAGGCCCAAACGACGCGCCAACCGACCCATGTGCGTGTCGACGGTGATTCCCGGAACGTCAAAGGCGTTGCCCAGCACCACGTTGGCCGTCTTGCGGCCCACCCCGCGCAATTGCACGAGTTCTTGTAGGCGACCAGGCACCTCGCCGTCGTATCGCCGCACCAGGTCGCCAGAGAGTTCCAGAATCGACGAGGCCTTGGATCGAAAGAAGCCGGTGGATCTGATGAGTCCCTCCACTTCCTCGCGAGGCGCCGACGCCATGGCCGCGGCATCGGGAAAGCGGGCGAATAGGGCGGGAGTGACCTGGTTGACGCGCACGTCCGTGCATTGCGCGGACAGGACGGTGGCCACCAACAATTGGAAGGCACCGTCAAAGTCGAGCTCGCATTGGGCATCGGGGTAGATGTCCGCGAGGGCGCGATTGATGCGCCGCGCACGCCGCACCACGCCTACGGAGGGAGCCTGGCCACCGACCGCGACCGGGAGAGTGCCGCGCGTTGCCATGCACTTACTGTAAACGGGACTCAAGGCGCCTCGGTTGGGCGCCGATACAGTTCACAACCGGCATTCCGCCGGCGCATTGCGCGAAGGGCGGTGCTTGTGGCACTCAGTAGCGAGGCTGCGCTCGCCCAATTGCGCCACCAGCGCCGCGAGATGCGTCGTGAACTGGCCCGCATCCGTTGGTGGCTCCGTCTGCTTCAGGCGCGCCGCGACTTGCTGATCGGCCAGGTGGCACCGCCAGGGGAGACCGGAGCGGTCGATCTTGACTCGGCGTGGGAGGCGCTCGCGGCCGATGCGCCGACGTCCGCAGAGCTGTCCGCGGCCATCTGGACAGACGGCCCTCATCGGATACCGGGTAGCATCGAGCGCATCGACGCACTCACAGCGCGTCTTGAGTCGTATGAGGCGCGAGTCAGTGAGAACCTGGAGACTGTGACGGGCAACGTGGTGAAAGCAATGGGCGAGGCGCACCGTGCTTCGGTGACGCCGAGCATGAGCCATGCCTGAAAACCCACGCGAAGAACAGTTGCTGCGTTCCGCGCCGCTTTTTGGCGGCATGGACGCCGAGAACGCCCGCTCGTTGATCGCCAAGATGGTGCGCAAGGAAGTGTCGCGCGGCGAGACCCTGTTCCGTGAGGGCGACGAAGGCCACGCGATGTACGTTCTGGTGCGAGGCAAGGTCAAGCTCGCCCGCACCGCGCGCGACGGTCGCGAGAACCTGCTGGCACTCATGGGTGTGGGCGACATGTTCGGCGAACTCACCGTGTTTGACCCCGGACCGCGCATGTCGCGCGCCCACGCGGTCGAGGACTCGGTGGTGTACGAGCTTGCCAAGGACACGCTCGATGTGTGGCTCGACGACCACTTGGACATGAGCCGCCACATGCAACGTGCCCTCGCGCAGCGCATCCGCCGCACGTCCAACACCATGGCGGACCTGATCTTCTCCGACGTTCCCGGTCGTGTGGCCAAGGCGATCCTCGACCTGGGTCACCGCTTCGGCCGCATGGAACACGGGCACGTGACCGTGCGTCACGGCCTGACTCAAGAGGAACTCGCCCAACTGGTGGGCGCCTCCCGCGAGACCGTCAACAAGGCGCTCGCGGACTTCGCGTCGCGCGGCTGGATCGACGTGCACATTGGCGCGGTCGAAGTGTACGAGCCCGAGCGCCTGCGCTCCCGCTAAGAGCCTGTGATGAATTAACTCAGTTCGTTTCGGGTGTGTCGGATGCCGTCGGGTTGAGCGTGTAGTTCCACTCCCCGTGAAAGTCGTGCCGGGTGAGGATCCCACTTGTCTCAAGAACCCGCATCTGTTTGTCGGGGACTTTGACGCCGACGGGGTAAGTGTTGGTGTCGAGTTCGGATTGGACCGTCAGCCCGGACGTGGTCGTGGTCGCGGCGATTGTTTCGACGATCACTTCGTGGCTGGTCAGCGGCCTGCCGCGCCAGTTCATCGAGATGTGGCTGAAGAGCCGGTGTTCGATCTTGTTCCACTTGCTGGTTCCGGGCGGCAGGTGGCACACGGTGATGGTCAGTCCGGTGTTTGCGGCGAAGGCGGCAAGTTCGGTCTTCCATAGTCGGGTGCGGTATCCGTTGGAGCCACCCCCGTCGGCGCTGATCAGCAGCCGGGACGCATTGGGGTGCAGGCCCTGGCCGACCTGCTTCCACCAGGAGGCGATGGTGGCAACCGCGAATGCGGCGGTGTCGTGATCGGTGCCCACCGACACCCAGCCGGTGTTGTTGGCAATGTCATACACGCCGTACGGGTTGGCCTTGCCCAGTGCCGGGTCGATGAAGTCATGGACCTTGACCTGGACCGGCTCACCGGCCTGGTTCCATTCCCGGCCGGCGTTCTTGTAGGCGCCGACGAGTTCCTTCTTCTTCGCATCCACACTGATCACCGCGTCCCCGGTACCCATGTGCTGCCGGGCCTGCTCGTTGAGGTAGACGAATTGTTTGTCCCGGTCCGGGTGCTGGCCCCCTTCGGCAGTCTTGACGTTGGCCTGCAAACTGTAGCCTTGCTCACGCAACAGCCGGCGGACCACGAACTCACTGACCTGATGGCCCTGCACGCGCAGCTCCGCGGTGAGCTTCCGGATCGACTTCGACGTCCACCGCAGAGCCGACATCGGGTCCCCCAGGGTGACCGGATCGATCAACGCGTCAAAAGCGGCGATGAGGTCCTCGTCGTGTGCCTCGGCACGCTTGCGGCCGCCTCCCGGTTTGCGCGAACGGCCCGGTGCCACCTCCACTGGGGTTTGCGCCTCGGTGCGCCCACGCCGCACCGTGTCGGCGGCGACACCGGTCAACCGGGCCACCACGGGAACCCCGCCGACACCCAACTCGGAGGCCTCAGCGCCCAGCCACAACCGCCGCTGGAACTCGCTCATATGGGGCCGCACCACCTCGAACCGCCGCACCAACGACTCTTCCAAATCCGCCATAGCACAACAGTAACGCCAAAATCGTAGAAAACGAGGTTATTCCATCACAAACTCTTAGGCGTCGATCACGATCGGGATGATCATGGGCCGACGGCGCAGCTTGGTGCCCACAAAGCGGCCCACCACGCGGCGCATCACCTGCTGCAGCTGGTGGTTGTCGGTCGAGCCGGTCTTGGCGGCCTCTTCGAGCGCCTTCTTGAGCTCGGGCATGATCGCATCGAACACCGCGTCGTCCTCGGCGATGCCCTTCGCGTGGATCTCTGGGCCCGAGATGACGCGGCCGTTCGAGGAGTCCATCACCACGAACACGGACACGAAGCCCTCGTCGGCCAGGATGCGGCGGTCCTTGAGTTCGGCCTCCGTCACCTCGCCCACGGAAGATCCGTCCACGTACATGTTGTGGAACTCGATGGCGCCCACCACCTTGGCCTTGCCGTTCTTCATGTCGATGACGACGCCGTTCTCGGCGAACATGATGCGGTCGCGCGGGATGCCGGTCTTGATGGCAAGGTTGCCGTTGGCCAGCAGGTGACGCACCTCGCCGTGAATGGGCATCACGTTCTTGGGACGCACGATGTTGTAGCAGTACAGCAGCTCGCCAGCGGAGGCGTGTCCGGAGACGTGCACGCGCGCATTGGACTGGTGCACCACGGTCGCGCCGATACGCATCAGCCCGTTGATGACGCGGAACACCGCGTTCTCGTTTCCGGGAATCAGGGACGATGCGAGGATCACCAGGTCGTTCGACGTCACCTCGACCTTGTGGTCCTTGTTGGCCATGCGGCTCAGCGCGGCCATCGGCTCGCCCTGCGAACCGGTGGACATGAAGACGACCTTCTCCGGGGGCAGCTGGTCGGCCTTCTTGGGGTCGATCAGGATGCCATCGGGGACCTTGAGGAACCCGAGCTCGGCGGCGATGCCCATGTTGCGCACCATCGAGCGCCCCACGAATGCGACGCGGCGGCCGTGGTTGTGGGCGGCGTCGATCACTTGCTGGACGCGGTGCACGTGGCTTGCGAACGAAGCGACGATGACTCGGCCGTCGGCGTTGGCGAACAGCCGGTCGAGCGTCGGCGCGATCTCCGTCTCGGACGTGGTGAATCCGGGAACTTCTGCGTTGGTGGAGTCCACCTGGAACAGGTCGACACCCTCTTCGCCAAAGCGTGCGAAGGCGCGCAGGTCCGTGATGCGGCCGTCGAGAGGCAGCTGGTCCATCTTGAAGTCGCCGGTGTTGAGGATGGTGCCGGCGGGGGTGCGCACAAACACGGCCAGTGCGTCCGGGATGGAGTGGTTGACGGCCACGAACTCAAGGTCGAAGTCCTTGATCTGCTCCCGCTGACCCTCCTTCACGCCAAGCGTGAGGGGCTTGATGCGATGCTCAACGAGCTTCGCCTCAAGGAAGGCGAGAGTGAGCTGGGAACCGAGGATCGGGATGTCCCTGCGCATGCGCAGCAGGAACGGCACGGCACCGATGTGGTCCTCGTGACCGTGTGTGAGCACGATGGCTTCGATGTCGTCGATGCGGTCCTCGAGGTAGCTGAGGTCCGGTAGCACCAGGTCGACGCCGGGCTGATTCTCTTCTGGGAAGAGCACGCCACAGTCGATGATGAGCAGGCGACCGTTGTATTCGATCACGTGCATATTGCGGCCCACCTCGCCCAGTCCCCCGAGCGCAAGCATGCGCAGGGATCCTTCGGCTAGCGGTGGCGGGGCGGGAAGTTCAGGGTGAAAGTTCATGGGGTCATTCCTGCGGCCTCCAGGGCCGCGGTTAGTGCAACGTACTCGGCGTCGCTTGCAGGCAGGAGCGGCAGGCGCATGGCTCTGCTAGAAATCACTCCGGCCCAGTGCGTGGCGGACTTGGCATTGGTAGCTCCAGGCCCATTGAAAATGGCGGCATGCACGGGCAACAAGGCCTCGTGAATGCGTTGTGCTTCGGCGGTGTCGCCCGCCTCGAAGGCGGCGATCATCGCCGCGATCTCGCGCGACGCGATGTGCGAGGAAACGGAAACCACGCCCACCGCCCCTGCGCGCAAGAAGTCAAGAGTGAGGCCGTCGTCGCCCGAATACCAGGCGAGCCCGGTGCGCTCGATGCGCGCCTTGGCGGTCTTCACGTCGCCAGTTGCGTCCTTGATGGCGACGATGCGCTCGAGGGCCGCGAGTTCGTCGTACGCCCACTCGCCGATCGCGACGCCGGTCCGGCCGGGGATGTCGTAGACCAGGACGGGAAGCGCCGTGGCTCCCACGATCGCCCGAAAGTGAGCGACGATTCCCGCTTGAGTCGGCCTGGAGTAGTACGGCGTCAGCGCGAGGATGCCATCGGCGCCGTTCTCCGCGCCCTGCTCCGCCATGCGCACGGCGTGGGCCGTGTCGTTGGAGCCCGCGCCCGTGAGGAGCGTGACGTCGGGACCGACCGCGTCGCGGACCGCGCGCAGCAGGTCGACCTTCTCGGGAGCGTGCGTGGTGGGCGCCTCCCCCGTGGTTCCGGAGAGCACCAGCCCGTCGCTGCCGCGTGACACCAGGTACCTGGCCAGCCGCTGGGACGCGGCGAGGTCGATGGCGCCGCCTTCGTGCATCGGCGTCACCATGGCTGTCAGCACGGTGCCAAAGGGCTTGGTCATGGGGACCAACCTACCGCGTTGGCGTGGCGCTCCGTTGTGTGTGCGGGCCCGCCGGCCCCCGTCTGCTGGGCCCGGTCCCTCAGGCACTGCGGGCGGGCGCCAGTCGGACGTGTCGAACCGACCGCGTGAACAACTCACTAGAGAACCGACACCGACGTCTGCTAGCCAGCCTGCGACGAAGCCCGTACGTCACTTTGGTAGTGACTTCCTCACGCTCGTCGCTCCGTCGGCGTTTCGATGTGCGCGGCGTGCCAGCCCGACGTCAACTCTTGCCGACAGTGAGCATCACGACCGCGTCGGTGAGCGCGGTGAGGCCGTGCCGCATGGGCGGGATCTCGATCAGGTTCCCGGTGTCGAGGGTCACCGACTCCTCGCCAGCGCGCAACTCGATCTGGCCCTCGAGCACCATGAGCGTCGCCTCCCCAGGGTTCTCGTGATCCTGAAGCGAGGCACCCGCCTTGAGCGCGATGAGATTCTCGCGCAGCAGCGTGGTCTGGGAGCCGATGAGCTTGGCGGAACTGCGGCCATGTGACGCGGCACGCGCCGCGGCGAGGTGCTCAGCGGCCAGCGCTGTCAGATCGAGGGGCTCCATGGGACTCCTTGGACTGGGAACAAGAGGACGGGCCCTTGCCACGCTACCCCCGGTTGCGCCGCACACCGTCGTGCCGTCCGCCAGGAGCCTCTCCGTCGGCGTAGCCTGGGCGCGTGACCGCGATTCCCACCCCATACGAGGACCTGCTGCGCGACGTGCTCGCGACCGGCACCGCCAAGAGCGATCGCACCGGCACTGGCACCCTGTCCACGTTCGGCCGCCAGATTCGCTACGACCTCAGCCAGGGCTTCCCGTTGCTCACCACCAAGAGGGTCCACGTGCGCTCCATCGTGGGCGAACTGCTGTGGTTCCTGCGCGGCGACACGAACGTGCGCTGGTTGCAGGAACGCGGCATCACCATCTGGAACGAGTGGGCGGACGCCGACGGCGAACTCGGCCCGATCTACGGCTACCAGTGGCGCTCGTGGCCGGCCCCGGACGGACGGCACATCGACCAGATCGCCAACGTGATCGAGTCCATCAAGACCAACCCCGACTCGCGCCGGCACATCGTCTCCGCCTGGAACCCCGCGCTGATCGACGAGATGGCGTTGCCGCCATGCCACGCGCTCTTTCAGTTCTACGTCGCCGACGGCAAACTCAGTTGCCAGCTGTACCAGCGCAGCGCGGACCTGTTCCTGGGCGTGCCGTTCAACATCGCCTCGTACGCCCTGCTGACGCACATGATTGCGGCGCAGACCGGCCTGGAGGTGGGCGACTTCGTGTGGACCGGCGGCGACTGCCACATCTACTTCAACCACATGGACCAGGTCGAGCTGCAACTCTCGCGAGAGCCGTACCCCTACCCCACGCTGCGCCTCGCCGCGAAGGACTCGCTGCGTGAATACGACATCGACGACATCGAGATCATCGACTACCAGCACCACCCGGGCATCAAAGCCCCGATTGCTGTCTAACGCCGTGACGGTCAAGGCCATCTGGGCTCAGGCGCGCGACCAGGCTGGCCGCCCCGTCATCGGACGCGACGGCGACATGCCGTGGCACCTTCCCGAGGACCTCGCCCACTTCCAGGAGTGCACCCGCGGGCACACCGTGGTCATGGGACGACGCACGTGGGAGTCGCTCCCCCCGAAGTTCAGGCCGCTGCCTGGCAGGGACAACGTGGTGGTGACCCGCTCCGGCGCCGCCTTCCACGGAGCCGCGAGCGCCAGCTCGCTCGCCTCCGCACTCGAATGCGCCAAGCGTGTGTCGTCCAACACCGATGTGTGGATCATCGGCGGCGCGAGGCTCTTCACGGCGGCGGTACGGATCGCCGACGAGGCGGTCGTCACCGAGATCGACCTGGTCGCCGAGGGCGACACCTTCGCCCCCACGCTCGACCCCGCCGAGTGGGCTGTGGAGTCGACCTCCGAACCGCTCGTGTCCAGCAGCGGGCTCGGCTACCGCTTCGTCACCTACCGGCGCGCTGCGGGCACCGACGCCTAAACCCCCGCCCTGCGCGCCTGCCGCACACCGCGCATGGTCTTTCACACCACACCGAGTGTCATGTGCGGATAGGGCGCCCCGCGGGCCGTGCCAGAATCGGCGCATGTCTGAGACTCGGTGGCGCATCCCCCACCGCATCGTCACGGAACGCTTGGTACTGCGCCGCTACGAGGCGGGCGACGCCGAACAGATGTCTCGCGTCGTCACCGCGAGCAGGCACTACCTTGCCGAGTGGATGCCGTGGGCGCGTGCAGAACCCCTCCCGCCCGAGGAACGGTCCGCGCTGCTAGACACGTTGATCGCGGATTTTGACGAGGGACGCGACTTCACGCTGGGCATTTTCCTTCGCGAGGCGGGCGACTACGTGGGAGGCTCGGGACTCCATACACGTTTGGGCGAAGGAGCCCTGGAGATCGGCTACTGGATTGCACCAGAGAGGCAGGGTCTGGGTTACGCGACTGAGACAGTGCTCGCGCTCACACACGTAGCCCTCGACCTCGCCGGCGCCGAGCGCGTCGAGATTCACCACACCCCCAACAACGTGAAGTCCCGAGCCGTGCCTCAGCGCTGCGGCTTTTCTTACGACGGCCGCGCGGTCACATCCATGCCGGGAGTCCCTGACGTGGAGCCGACAGACATGTGGTCCGCCACCCCGGAGCACCTCGCCAGCAAGCCCCTTGCCTCGACCCCACGCCCGCGGGCCTTCGACGCCCACGGCCAGGAGCTGTCGTGGCCCGCCTGACGACGCGCCTCAGCCCCGTGCGCCAGCAGGCACTCTCGGTCTCGCTCGCGACCGGCGCGTACGGGCTCAGCCTGGGCGCACTCGCCGTCGCCGCCGGGCTCGACTTCTGGCAGACCATGGTGATGTCGCTCATCGTGTTCTCCGGCGGCTCTCAATTTGCGTTTGTGGGCGTCATCGGCGCGGCGGGCTCCCCGTGGGCCGCCCTGGGCACCTCCGCGCTCCTAGGCGTGCGCAACGGCTTCTACGGGGTCACGTTGGCGCCCGTCCTGCGGCCGATGCGCGGGTGGCGGTTCGTGTGGGGCTCGCAGGTCACGATCGACGAGTCCACCGCCGTGGCGCTCTCACAGCCGGAGCACGATGCGAACGCCAGGCGCACGGGCTTCTGGTGGACCGGAGTGGGCGTCTTTGTCGCGTGGAACCTCCTGGTGGGCGTGGGCGCGACCGTCGGCCAGTACATCGGCGAACCGCAGGCGTGGGGACTCGACGCAGCGGCCGCCGCCGCGTTCCTCGGCCTGGTCTGGCCCCGCCTCGCGCCGCGCAGGGCCCAAGCCGTCGCCGCCGCGGCCGCGGTGCTCGCCCTGACCCTCACCCCCGTACTCCCCGCCGGCCTGCCGATCCTCGCCGCGGCGCTGGTGGCGGTGGGCGCAGGCTGGGGTGGCCCGCCCGTCGACCTCGACCCGACGGAGGCGCCCGTATGAGCTCGTACGGGTGGCTGTGGGTCGCGATCGTGGCGGCTGGCGTGGTCTCGTGGCTCACCAAGGCCACGGGTCACCTGGTGCCCGAACGGTGGCTCGAACACCCGCGCGTGCATCGCATCGCGAGCTACATGACCGTGGCGCTGCTGTTCGCCCTGTTCGCGGTGCAGTCCTTCACCTCGGGCCGCGCCCTCGCGTTCGACGCACGCGTGGCCGCCGTGGCCGTCGCCGCAGTGCTGCTGTGGCGGCGCGCGCCGTTCATCGTGGTCGTGGTGGCGGCTGCGGGCGTCGCGGCCGCCCTGAGAGCGTTGGGCTGGGGCTGAACCCTCCGCCATTCGTGCGCCGCTCTTGGGTAGACCTTGACCGAGGTCCTGTCCAACACCTGGTCGCAACGCGTAGTCTCGGGGACATGAGTGAGTCTGCAACGCCCGACGTGTCCGTCCGCCCGGCCCGCCCCAGCGACGTGCCTGAGATTGGCCGCATTCAGGTTGACGCCTGGGTTGGCTCTCTCGGCGAGCGCCTCGGCCGGAGCCGTCACGATGCCTTCGATCGCGAAGCGATCACCCAGGGTTGGGCCGATGCCGTCGCGAAGCCGCCGACCCCGGGCCACCAGGTATTCGTGGCCACGTGCGATGGCGACGTCGTCGGCTTCACCGCCGTCGCCCCGCCCAGCACGATCGTCGCCCTTGAGGTCGACACCGGGCGGCGTCGGCGCGGCCACGGATCCCGCCTCCTGGCCGCAGCGGCGGATCACCTGCGCAACAACGGCGGCACCGAGATGAAGTTGTGGTGCTTGGAGCAAGACACGTTGCGCGCCGAGTTCTTGGCAGGCGCAGGATTCGCCGAGTCCGGCATGAGCCGGGAACTTGAGGGACCGGGGTTTGCGATCCCCGAGAAGCTCTGGCACGCCTCGCTCGTGGACGCGTCCTGACGGGACGATGCCCTAGGCAGCGTCGCGCGTGGCGCGCCTGGCGCGGCGGTAGAGGTCTCCCGCGTGCCGCAATGACTTGCGCGCCATCGACCGATCCCCGCTCGCGTCGTAGGCGTACGCCACATGAAACCAGGCGGCCCAGTCGTCAGGATGGGCGTCTACGTTCCTGCGCGCCACCTCGAACACGGCGACCTGGGCGGACTCGGTAAGTTTTCCCCGCGCGTCGGTCTCGCCGTCGTGAATCGGCAGCCGATCCTGGCGCTCCAACTCCGTGGCCATGCGTTGCACCACGGTGCCCGTGCTCCACTCGTGAATCATCCACCACACGCCAATCGCGGGAAGCACCAGCAGTGCCACCCCGAGGACACGAGCCACCGGGTCATTGGTGGCGATGAACATGAAGGCGCGTCCCGCCACCAGCGCAAAGTACAAGGCGACGATGGCGCACGTCGTCGCCGCCGCCAGGAACGCCGGGCGTCTGAGCAGACCCACTACAAGTCCATGTAGCGGTCGAGGCCGACGGTGAGGCCGGGGTGGCGTTCCACGCTACGGACGGCGAGAAGCACGCCCGGCATGAAGCTGACGCGGTCAAAACTGTCGTGGCGAATCGTGAACTGCTCGCCGGGGTTGCCCATGAGGATCTCCTCGTGAGCCACGAGGCCGCGCAACCGCACCGCATGCACGCGCACCCCGTCCACGAGGGCGCCACGGGCGCCGTCGGGGTCCTTGGTGGTGGCGTCAGGAGACGGCCCCACTCCTGCCTCAGCACGGGCCGCGGCGATTCCGGCCGCGGTGTGGACCGCCGTGCCGGAGGGCGCGTCGACCTTGTCAGGGTGGTGCAGTTCCACGATCTCCACGGACTCGAAGTACTTGGCGGCTGCCGCGCTGAGCCGCATGGCCAGCACCGCGCCCAGGGCGAAGTTAGGGGCCACCAGCACGCCCAGCTCGGGGCGCTCCTTGAGGTGCTCGCTTACGCGGTCGAGCGCCTCCGTGGTCCAGCCGCTGGTACCGACGACGGCGTGCAAACCCAACTCGATCAGGGCGTGCACATTCGCCTCGGAGGCTTCGGGGACCGTGAAGTCGACCGCTACCTCGGCCTTGGCGCGCACCGCCTCGGCAAGGTCGTCACTCGCGTCCAGTTCCGCGACGAGTTCGAGGTCCTCGGCCGCCTGAACTGCGGCGACTACCGCCTTGCCCATACGGCCCGAGGCCCCAATGACTGCAACTTTGATCATGGTCGGAGCCTACCGGCGAAGCGCGGCGAACCTCACACAGCGGGGCCCACCCGCACCTCGCCGCGGGGGCGAGCGGCCAGCTCTACGGCCAACCGGGTGACGTCGTCGGCCGTGACCGCCCGCACCTGATCAAGGGCCTCGCCGATGCTCCACAACTCGCCGAATGCCATCTCCGCCTTGCCCAGTCGCGACATGCGGGAGTACGAGTCCTCAAGCCGCAGCACCGTCGCTCCGGCGATCTGGCCTTGCGCACGCTCGAGTTCGCCAGGGGCGAGCCCCTCACCCATCCGTTCCAGTTCCGCCATGAGCAAGCCGGCCACCTCGTCGGCCTTGGAAGGGCTGCACGCCGCGTACATGCCAAACAAGCCGGTCTCCGCGTGCGGCTGGCCAAACGAGTACACGGTGTACGCGAGGCCACGCTTCTCGCGGATCTCCTGGAACAGCCGCGAGGACATCCCCGCGCCCAGAATCGTGCTCATCACGCCCAGCACGTTGCGGCGCTCGTCGTCGGTGGCCAGGCCGCGCGTACCGAGCACGATGTGCGCCTGCTCGATGTCTCGCACGATGTCGATTCGCGGCGTCAGTTTCGCTTCGACCGACGCCGTCGTGTCACGCCGGGCAAGCGGCGCCACGTCACTTTCGGTGTCCCAGCCCCCACGACTCAACGCGGTCAGCACCGCGTCGCACAGGGCGTAGTGCTCCACTCCGCCAGCCGCCGTGATGATCAGGCCCTGCGAGCGGTAGTGCTCGCCGTAGTGTTCCAGCACGGCGCGTCGCTCCACGCCCTTGATGATGTCGGGGGTGCCTCCGATGGGCCGCCCCAGGGAGTGCCCACCCAGGATGGCCTCGGCAAATCGCTCGTGCGCGACATCACCCGGGTCGTCGTCCGCCATGGCGAGTTCTTCCAAGATCACGCCACGTTCGAGGTCGAAGTCGACCTGCGTCAACTTCGCGCCCGTCACCATGTCGAGGATCACGTCCACCGCCATCAGCAAGTCGACGTCGATGACCCGCGCGTAGTAGCAGGTGAACTCCTTCGCGGTCATCGCGTTTGATTCGCCGCCCACGCGGTCAAACGACTCCGCGATGTCGAGCGCGCTGCGCGTGGGTGTGCCCTTGAACAGCAAGTGCTCCAGGAAATGGGTGGAGCCTGCGTGGTGGGGCTTCTCGTCGCGCGAGCCCTTGCCGATCCACGCGCCAAAGGTCGCCGACCTCATGCCAGGAATCTGTTCCGTGAAGACGCGCACCCCGCCCGGGAGGATGGACCGGCGGATGACGGCGCCGTGGTCTTGTTCGAACGTGAGGCTCGAATCCGGGTCGGAGGCGGGAATCAGCGGAAGATCATGAGGCATATCAGCCAGCCTAACCCCGTAACGCAGCCGGGAGGGCGCACGGATCGACCGCAAGGGCGCGTCCGGGAGGCGCAGACGCAACAAGGGCGGCCCCGGTTGCCCGGGACCGCCCTCGCTAGCGTTCAGATGAACCTGCGGTGACTACTCGTCGTCGTCCGAGTCGTCGTCAGCAGTCTCGGCGTTGTTGTCTTCCACCACTTCAAGCGAAAGCTTGCCGCGGGGGTCGATCTCACCGATCTGGACCTGGACCTTCTGGCCAACGGCCAGGACGTCCTCGACGTTCTCCACACGCTTGCCGCCGACCAGCTTGCGGATCTGCGAGATGTGAAGCAGTCCGTCCTTGCCGGGGCTGAGCGAGATGAACGCGCCGAACGCCACGGTCTTGACGACCGTACCGACGAAGCGCTCTCCCACCTCAGGCATGTGGGGGTTGGCGATCGCGTTGATCGCCGCGCGGGCAGCCTCGGCCGAGGGACCATCAACAGCGCCGATGAACACGGTGCCGTCGTCCTCGATCGAGATGTCTGCACCGGTGTCGTCCTGGATCTGGTTGATCATCTTGCCCTTCGGGCCAATGACCTCACCGATCTTGTCGACGGGCACGCGCACGGTGATGATGCGCGGGGCGAACTCGCTCATCTCATCGGGCTCGGAGATGGCCTGGGCCATCACGTCGAGGATGTGCAGACGAGCGTCCTTGGCCTGCGCAAGCGCACCAACAAGCACCGAGGCGGGAAGGCCGTCGAGCTTGGTGTCGAGCTGGATCGCGGTGATGAACTCGGACGTGCCGGCCACCTTGAAGTCCATGTCGCCGTACGCGTCCTCGGCACCCAGGATGTCGGTGAGCGCCGCGTAGCGGGTCTCACCGTCAACGGTGTCGGACACGAGGCCCATGGCGATGCCTGCAACGGGTGCGCGCAGCGGCACACCGGCGTTGAGCATCGACAGGGTCGAGGCACACACGGAACCCATCGAGGTCGAGCCGTTCGAGCCGAGCGCCTCAGACACCTGACGGATGGCGTAGGGGAAGTCCTCGCGGCTCGGGAGCACGGGCACCAAGGCGCGCTCAGCGAGTGCACCGTGACCGATCTCGCGACGCTTGGGGGAACCCACACGACCCGTCTCACCCGTCGAGAACGGCGGGAAGTTGTAGTGGTGCATGTAGCGCTTCTTCTTCTCCGGGTTAAAGGAGTCGATCTGCTGCTCCAGCTTGAGCATGTTCAGCGTGGTGACACCCAGGATCTGGGTCTCGCCGCGCTCGAAGATGGCCGAACCGTGCACGCGCGGGATCGAGGCGACCTCGGCCGACAACGGACGGATGTCCTTGAGGCCACGGCCGTCGATGCGAACGCCATCCGTGAGGATGCGGGCGCGGATCGTCTTCTTGGTGACCGCACGGATCGCCGCGGAGATTTCCTTCTCGCGACCCTCGAACTGCCCACGGAGCGATTCGATGGCAGCTGCCTTGATCTCGTCGAGGCGGTTCTCACGTTCGTGCTTGTCCGCGATCTGCAGCGCGGCGGACAGGTCCGCCTCGCTGGCTGCAGAGACAGCGTCGAGCACGTCGTCCTGGAAGTCCAGGAAACGCGGGAACTCCTTGGGCTCCTTGGCCGACTTGCCGGCGAGCTCGATCTGCGCTTCGCACAGAGCGCGCAGATACGGCTTGGCGGCCTCAAGGCCCTCGGAAACCACGGCCTCGGTAGGAGCCTGGGCGCCCTCGGAGATCAGGTTGAAGGAGTCGTTGGTGGCTTCCGCCTCGACCATCATGATGGCAACGTCGTCGCCCGCGATGCGTCCGGCCACGACCATGTTGAACACGGCGCGTTCCAGCTGCGAGTACTTGGGGAACGCGATCCACTGGCCGTCGACCAGGGCGATGCGCACACCGGCAACGGGGCCGGTGAACGGCAGACCCGACAGCTGGGTCGACGCCGATGCGGCGTTGATGGCCAGGGTGTCGTACGAATCGTCGGGGTTGATCGACAGGACGGTGATGACGACCTGGACCTCGTTGCGCAGACCCGACACGAAGGTGGGGCGCAAGGGGCGGTCGATCAGACGGCACGTCAGAATCGCGTCGGTCGAGGGGCGACCCTCACGACGGAAGAACGAGCCGGGAATCTTGCCCGCCGCGTACGAACGCTCTTCCACGTCCACCGTGAGGGGGAAGAAGTCGAAGCCTTCACGTGGGTGCTTGCCGGCCGTGGTGGCCGACAGCAGCATCGTGTCGTTGTCGAGGTAGGCGGCCACGGTTCCAGCAGCTTGCTGGGCCAGGCGGCCGGTCTCGAATCGGACGGTGCGGGTGCCGTACTTGCCGTTATCGATAACGGCCTCGGAAAATTGGATTTCGGGACCTTCCATTTAAGGTCTCACGCTCCTTGTAATGAAGGAGCGAGCAGGCAGGACTGGGCTTTCGAGAGCCCCGGCTGATCGTCAGTCGACACGCTCAGAACTAC
>Ga0314774_1000897_pt1 | contig 20947 bp, 19 predicted proteins | sample MetaGCBIA2018_FD_204515 | JGI IMG/M metagenome (GOLD analysis project Ga0314774, IMG submission 204515) | Cryopeg brine microbial communities from Beaufort Sea near Barrow, Alaska, United States - CBIA 2018 | ecosystem: Environmental > Aquatic > Marine > Coastal | place: USA: Alaska | collected...
TTATTAAATACGGATATTCTTGTGGGTGCCATCGCAGGTGATCGCGGTTCAGCAAATTATTACAATGCTTTAATTAATCTGCATCGCCCTACGGACCGTTATTACAAGTCTCATCTTGTACCCTTTAGTGAATTTTTTCCCTTGAACGATGCATTCGCTTACGTTAGTTCGCTGTTTAACATTCCTTATGCGACTTTTACAGCCGGTGCTGACGATCAAGCGCCCCTTATGTTAGGCGGGCAGTTGGCAGGGTTGAGTATCTGTTATGAAACCGCGTTTGGCGAAGAGATGGCGAGACAGTTGCCGGAGGCAAAATACCTTATTACCGTCAGCAATGACGCCTGGTTTGCCCATACCTTTGAACCCGCACAGCAACTACAAGAAGTGCAAATGCGGGCGTTGGAATTAGGACGTGAAATTGCGCGTAGTACCAACACCGGTTTCAGTGCGATTATTGATATTAAAGGTAAAATAAAACAGCAGATCCCAGCCTATGAAATAGGCGTATTAAGAGGTAAGGTGCAGCCTTATGAAGGGTTAACGCTCTATGCGGAATGGGGTAAATTGCCAGTGTTGTTTCTGTTGTTCAGTCTCTTTGCCTTTATGTTAGCCAAACGCTATTTCCTAAGCGGACGACTATAGATGGCAGAGGCATTGTCCAGTTCAACTCGGTTAGTTTGGATGATCAAACATCGGATGGTTTTCATCCATAGCAGCTGCCAAACGCAACCTTAATAACGTAATGTCAGTCGGATCGGCTAAAGTCAGCGCTTTATCAATTAAGATCGTTTCCAGTAATGGCAAATCCATATGGATGAACTCATCAACGCCTTTTTCAGCTTCAGATAAATACTCGGCGGCTTGCATTACATCGGCATGTACATCTTGTTGAACTTGTTCAAATTCTTTGCTGGTTAACTCGGCAAGTGCATAGTCTGCTTGTTCAGCTTTCTCAATGGCCTGTCCTAAGAGCTGCCAGGTTTTTTGTTCTGTATAAATCAGGGATTCCTTGGCATGATTCAGTAAGGTTCTATAGGCTTTGAGCATTTTATTGCCATTCATTTTTTTCTCCTGTTAATGGTCTGTTTCAACTATAATATTGAACTTATTTAATTTAATAAGCAAGTTGAGAATTCAGCATAATTCATGAACGGATAAAAAAGGCTATAAGTTTCCCATCTTTCAGCCAAAAAAACGCGCAATAGCTAGCTATTACGCTTGTTTTTTGACCAAAACATGAAAAATTCTATCTCATTTTTTTCTCGTACAGAGTTAAGCAGAGCTCTCAAGTCGAAAAGACACGATTTTCTTAGATGCACGCTAACCGTTTGGAAGTAGAAGTAAAAGCCATGTCAGAAGTTCAATACAATCCTCAGAAAATTGAAGCAGAAATCCAAAAATATTGGGACGATAACGAGACCTTTGTGGTCAATGAAGATGACAGCAAGGAGAAGTATTACTGCCTGTCTATGTTCCCGTACCCAAGTGGAAAACTGCATATGGGGCATGTGCGTAACTACACCATCGGCGATGTCATTTCTCGTTACCAGCGTATGCAAGGTAAGAACGTATTACAGCCAATGGGTTGGGACGCCTTTGGTCTGCCAGCGGAAAACGCCGCCATGGCGAACAATGTTGCGCCCGCAAAGTGGACCTATGAAAATATCGATTATATGCGTAATCAGCTCAAATCTTTAGGTTTGGGTTATGACTGGACGCGTGAAATAGCGACGTGTCACCCAGAGTATTACCGTTGGGAGCAGTGGTTATTCACGCGCCTAATGCAAGAAGGTTTGGTCTATCGTAAATTATCGGTCGTTAACTGGGATCCGGTTGATATGACTGTGTTGGCGAATGAACAGGTGATTGATGGCAAAGGTTGGCGCTCTGGTGCCCCGGTTGAGCGCAAAGAGATTGCTCAGTGGTTCCTACGTATTACCGATTATGCCGAAGAGTTGTTAGAAGGTTTAGATAAGTTGGATGGCTGGCCTGAGCAGGTTAAAACCATGCAGCGCAACTGGATTGGTAAATCGACAGGCTTACAGATCTCTTTTCCTATTCAAGGACAAACCCAAGGACAAGACGCGACTTTAGATGTCTACACGACTCGTCCGGATACCTTGATGGGGGTGACGTACTTAGCGATAGCCTCAGATCACCCTTTGTCGGTCAAAGCCTCTATCAATAACGAACCGTTAGAACGTTTTATTGAAGAGTGCTCACATGTCTCAACGGCAGAAGCGGATATGGAAACCATGCAAAAAAAGGGTGTGGATACTGGCATTCGTGTGCTCCATCCGATAACCGGTGAAATCGTTCCTGTTTGGGCGGCGAACTTTGTCTTAATGAATTACGGTACGGGTGCGGTGATGTCTGTACCGGCACATGATCAACGTGATTATGAGTTTGCTAAAGCCTATGGTTTAGAGATTAAAGCGGTCATTGCCCCGAAAGCCGATGAAATGGCTGACGTCTCCAAAGCAGCCTATACTGAAAAGGGCTTCTTGGTTAATTCTGGTCAGTTTGATGGGTTGAAATCTAAGCAAGCATTACACGAAATGGCGAAAGTCCTCGGCGAGAAAAAGATTGGCGAGAAAAGTCTCGGTGAAAAACAGACCAACTACCGTTTACGTGACTGGGGAATTTCTCGTCAACGTTATTGGGGGTGCCCAATTCCTGTTATCTATTGCCCAGCGTGTGGTGCACTGCCTGTACCAGAAGATCAGTTACCTGTTAAATTGCCTGAAGATGTCGTGCCAGATGGTTCCGGGTCTCCATTAGCTAAGTTAGACAGCTTTAAAAACTGTGACTGTCCTCAGTGTGGTGGACGGGCTCAGCGTGAAACCGATACTTTTGATACCTTCTTTGAGTCGTCTTGGTATCACGCTCGTTACACGTCTAAAGACAATTCAACTGCGATGTTGGATGAACGTGCCGATTACTGGGCGCCGGTTGATCAATATATCGGTGGCATTGAGCACGCAATCTTACATCTATTGTATGCACGCTTTTTCCATAAATTGATGCGTGATCAAGGACTGGTCAAATCTGACGAGCCGTTTAAAAAGTTATTGACCCAAGGTATGGTGTTATTAGATGGCAGTAAAATGTCGAAATCGAAAGGCAATACGGTCGATCCGCAAGGTCTGATTGCAAAGTTTGGTGCGGACACCGTTCGTCTCTTTATCATGTTTGCAGCGCCGCCAGAACAAAGTTTGGAGTGGTCAGATAAAGGCGTAGAGGGTGGATTCCGTTTCCTCAATCGTGTTTGGCGTCAAGTGCAAAGCCACATTGAAGCAGGCCTGGTCACTGCAGCAACTTCATCAGAAGGGCTGAGTAAAGATGCGAAAGCGTTGCGTTTGAAACTGCATGAAACCTTGCAGAAAGTCACCGATGATATTGGGCGTCGTCAAACCTTCAATACGGCGATTGCGGCGTGTATGGAGTTGATGAATGAATTATCCAAATTTGAAGAGGATGCTGAATCCAGTCGTGGTGTGATGCAAGAGGCCTTAGAAATTTTAATATTGATGTTATCGCCAATGACACCACACCTATCACAGAATTTATGGATTGCTTTAGGTAAGGATGGTTTAATCGTGGATGCGATTTGGCCTACTGTCGATGCCTCTGCTCTGATTAAGTCTGAGCTTGAATTAATCGTTCAGGTTAACGGTAAGTTACGCGGTAAAATTGAAGTGTCTGTGAACGCGGATAAGGAGACTATTTTGGCGATGGCTAAAGAGCATGAAGCTGTCTTGAAGTTTATAGACGGTAAAGAGATCCTAAAAGAGATCGTCGTACCGGGTCGATTGGTTAACTTAGTCGTAAAAGGCTAATGGGTTAACAGTGCTAGACTAAAGTGAATCATATGCTCAAGGATACTCAATATGGTATTAACAAAGCCTTTAAAAGCGATAATGTAATTATGAAAACAAGTGTTTTTAAAAATGACCAGGCCTGGTCAATTCGTTTCTGGCGCCTTATGTCTATCACACTGTTGATGAGTCTATTGGTTATGATGACGGCCGGATTAAACGGTTGTGGTTTTCATTTGCGTGGTTTAGACCGTATAGGTTACATGCAATTTAAAACCGTTAAATTGCAAAGTCTTGCAGGCGTTCGTCCCGAAATAGAACAAGCGATGCGTTCGCAACTCGCTCAGTCGGGCGTTCAGTTGGTTGATTCCATGGCCGCCGCCGAATTACAGATTATATTGCAGCCGACCCTTTATAAAGTAAATCGAACGGCCTATTCTGGATTAGGTGATACCACGGCAGAATTTATGAGCATGGAACAGCCCTTTTCAGCCATTCTTGTTGCAACGGATGAGACGATTGTGAGCAGCAGTGCTCAAGCTTATCGTGATCGTCAAATTGATACCGCAGCCTTATTAGCCGCGAACAGTGAGTTGGGGAGCATTCATCGTGAAATGGCTGAAGATTTGGTGATGAATATTATGGAGCGAATCAATCGAGCGATGTTAAAAGCGTCACCGGGCCCGAAAATTGTTCCAGTGGAAAGCACTCTTCCAACCATTACGCCAACCACTGTGCCAACTGATTAAGGCGCTGTTATGATTGTCGCGAGTGCGTTTCTCAATCAACTGAAATCGACTTCATTTACCGTACAACCGGTTTATTTGTTGTATGGTGAAGAGCCGCTCTTTTTGCGTGACTGTTATGATGGCTTGCGGAAAACATTAAACAGCCAGGGGTATCTAAGTGGCGATGTTTACGATATGGATGCTAACTCTGATTGGCAGTCACTGCAAATGGAGACCCAGGCGGGTTCACTGTTTTCAGATACACGGATGATTTTGGTGAATATACCCAAAGGTTCGCCAGGTCGAGAGGGGGGGAAGTTTATTCAGGACTGGTGTCAATTTGTGCAGACATTACCACCTGAAATCGTGATTGTATTTTTATGTGAACGTTTGGATAGCCGACAGCTTAAGTCAAAATGGGTCATTGCCATAGAGTCAGCAGGCCTGGTGGTACAAGCCAAGCCTGTGCCGATAAGTGCTTTGCCAAGTTGGTGTCAGCAAAAATCTCAAAGTTTGGATTTAACCTTGGAGCCAGAGGCGGCCAACTTATTAGCCGAACGGGTCGAAGGTAATTTATTAGCCGCCGATCAAGAATTACTCAAGTTGTCGCTGTTATTACCAGCGGGTAGCGGTATTAATGCTCAGACCATTTTAGACAATGTCGTTGATCAAGCGCATTATCAACTGTTTGCTTTGTCATCTGCCGTACTGAATGGTCAGGTTGCCTACAGTTTGCAGATGTTGATGCGTTTACGCCAAGAAGGTATTGAAGCGCCGATTATTCTCTGGTTGCTGTCAAAGGAGTTACGTCAGCTCATTGCCTTGGCGCAACTTTCACAACAGATTTCTATGGGGCAAGCCTTTAAGCAGTGTGGTATTTGGCAGTCGAAGCAGTCAGAATATGGCAGTGCCTTGAGCCGCCAGGGGTTGATGTCTTGGCAGGCGTTATTAAAATCCGCTTTAAAGGTCGATTTAATGATCAAAGGCATTCAGCCGACCATGAGTCCTGATGAGGTTTGGTTAGGTTTGTCCGAACTGGTTTCTAAAATGGCACGCTCTTAAACTGTTATTTGAAACTATTTTCAATCACACCGAATCAGAAAAGAATAAAAAGAACAGGGTGGGTATCCAGATGAATGTAAAAGAGTATATGCAAAAAATAGGTGGGCAAGCCAGAGCGGCTTCACGCGCTTTAGTGAGAGCCACCACCAAGGATAAGAATCGTGCACTATTAGCGATGGCAGATGCGTTGCAAAAATCGGCTGAATTGTTAAAGGCTGAGAATGCAAAAGATTTGGAAAATGGCAAGAAAAACGGTTTAGATGCCGCGATGTTGGATCGTTTAGCCATTACCGATGCGGGCATCGCTGGCATGATTGAAGGCTTACAGCAGGTCGCGGCACTGCAAGACCCGATTGGCGAAATATCAGAGATGAGTTTTCGCCCTTCAGGCATTCAAATCGGAAAAATGCGTGTGCCATTAGGCGTGGTCGGAATCATTTATGAATCACGTCCCAATGTCACCATTGATGCGGCAGCCTTGTGTTTAAAGTCGGGTAATGCGGCGATTTTACGCGGGGGTTCTGAAGCCACATATTCTAACCAAGCGTTAGCGAAATGTATTCAGCAAGGTTTGGCAGCGGTTGGTTTACCAGAAACCGCTGTGCAAGTCGTTGAAACCACAGATCGTGAAGCGGTCGGCGAATTGATTGCCATGCCAGAGTTTGTTGATGTGATTATTCCACGAGGTGGTAAAGGTTTGATCGAACGCATTAGTCAGAATGCACGCGTGCCTGTGATTAAGCATCTCGATGGTATTTGCCATGTCTATATTGACGATTCTGCAGACTATAACAAAGCGATACGTGTTGCGGTGAATGCCAAAACCCATCGTTATGGGGTCTGTAATGCGATGGAGACTTTATTGATCGCAGAGTCGCAGGCCGCCAGAGTCTTACCTGAACTGGCAAAACAGTTCGGAGACAAGGGCGTAGAGTTACGTGGCTGCAAAAAAACCTGTGCCATCATTAAGGCGAATGCCGCCACCGAAGAAGATTGGGCAACCGAGTATTTAGCTCCAATCTTATCAATACGAGTGGTGAAAGATGTCGATATGGCAATGGATCATATTGCGAAGTATAGTTCAGGGCATACCGAATCGATTATTACCGAAAACTTCACAATTTCTCGACGATTTTTAGCGGAAGTCGATTCAAGTTCGGTGATGGTCAATGTTTCGACCCGTTTTGCAGATGGATTTGAATATGGTTTAGGCGCAGAAATCGGTATTAGCACCGATAAGTTTCATGCGCGTGGCCCAGTGGGGTTAGAAGGCTTAACGTCGCAGAAATACATCGTTTTGGGTGATGGCAATATTCGTAAGTAAAAGCGCCTCAAGCGAAACGTTGCTAATTTAATTTAAGAGAGTGAATCGGTGAAACTGATTGGGATTAATGGCGGCACTTTTGACCCCATCCATTACGGACATTTAAGGCCCGCTTTGGAAGTACAGCAGCACCTTGGGTTAGATCGGGTTTTGTTTGTACCTTGTTATCAACCGGTGCATAGAGCATTGCCACAAGTGTCGGCAGAACAGCGCTGTGCCATGATCGAGTTAGCGATTGAAAATCAGCCGACATTTGCCTTAGAAAAAATTGAAATTGAACGTGGTGGTCCATCTTATATGGTGGATACCTTGGACAGTTTGAAACAAAGAGAGCCTGAGGCCTGTTTAGTGTTGATGATGGGCACCGATACGTTTTCACAATTTCATCGGTGGCAAAACTGGCAGGGCATTTTAAAGCTCGCCAATCTGGCCATTATGCATCGTCCAGGTGAAGTCTTGCCGAGCGAAGGTGACGTCGGCAAAATTTATCAAAGCCATCAAGTGGCTCAGTTAACGCAAGCATCTGGGCAAATTGTTGATATGGCCGTCACTCAGCTGGAGATCAGTTCAACGATGGTGCGACAACAGATTAAAGACGGACATACAGCAGATTATTTATTACCGTCAAATGTAATGGAATTTATTCAAAAACACGGCTTATATCAATAAGCTAGAGACAGATTAAAAAGATACTAAAAGAGAAAATACTATGACTATGGATATACAAGCAATAGAAACGTTAGCGGTTAAAACACTAGAAGATTTTAAGGGACGTGATATTCAAATCATCGATATCTCAGAAATCAGTGATTTCGCCGACAGAATGATTATCGCGACGGGTACTTCCACCGCACACGTGAAAGGGGTAGGTAACAACGTCGCCTTAGCTTTTAAAGAGGCGGGTTTTCCTGCGTTAGGTGTCGAAGCTGGGCCACAACCTGACTGGGTCTTAATCGATTTAGGCGATGTAATCATTCACGTCATGACAGAAAGCGCGCGTGCACATTACGCTTTAGAAAAACTATGGGAAGTTAAACCTACTGGTGAAGCGGCTGAATAAAAACCGTTAACGTCAGCAAACCATGATTATTCACTTTATAACCGTTGGCCAAAAAATGCCCAAATGGGTACAAGACGGCTACTTCGAATATGCCAAACGGCTGCCGAAAGCTTGCACGCTTAAATTGGTAGAACTGCCGATGGCGCAACGCGGCAAAACCGGTTCTGCGGATGTTTATAAAGCGGAAGAAGCCAAACGTATTTTAGCGGCGATTCCGAAAGGTGCTCGTTTGATTATATTGGATGAGCACGGTCAGCAAGTCACTACAAAAGGCCTTGCCTGCAAACTCGAAGAGTGGCTTGGTGGCGGACAAGATGTGGCTTTGATTGTTGGAGGGCCTGATGGACTTGAAGAGAGTCTGATTCAGCAAGCGCAATGGAAGTGGGGTTTGTCTAATCTGACGATGCCCCATCCTATGGTACGGATCTTGGTGGCTGAACAGATCTACCGGGCGTGGTCAGTCATCAACAACCACCCCTACCACCGAGAGTAAAAAGGATCTTTTTGCCCAATCTCTGCGTTAAGCTCTGACTCGTGTACAAATGTACACGTCGCCAGACCTTGCCTTGATCTTGGGCAAAAATCCTCCTTTTTTGTTTGGTTCTTTCTTTATTTAAATTAGATAAGCGAAACCAAACCAAACCCTTCCACAATATGACCAGGCCTGGTCATTCTGTAAATTGATACAGGTTACGCCTGGTTTAATCCGTTTGTTAACCGTTTTTGTCGAATCGATTTCTATTATGGACTTGATTGAAGTCTTGAATGGGGCCTAAGGGAATAATACCCGTTGGATTAATGGTGTCGTGGCTACCGTAATAGTGGGCTTTGGAGTATTCCAGGTCAACGGTTTGTGCAATGCCCTGATGCTGATAAATATCGAGTAGATAGTTAAACAGGTTCGGGTAGTCGACTAGACGCTTGAGATTACATTTAAAGTGTCCGTAATAGACGGCGTCAAATCTAACCAGCGTCGTGAACAACCGAATATCGGCTTCTGTCAATTGGTTACCAACCAGAAAACGCTGTTTTGATAAACGCGCTTCACACACATCCAGTGCCGCGAAAAGCTTAGTGACGGCTCGCTCATAAGGCGCTTGCTTGGTAGCAAATCCCGCACGATAGACACCATTATTAATCGTTTGGTAGACGAATTCATTGATCTCATCAATCTCTGTTCTCAGTGATGCAGGATAATAATCACCCGCTTTGGCCCCCAAGTGATCAAAGGCTGAGTTGAGCATGCGAATAATTTCAGAAGATTCGTTATTAACCGCAGTTTTTAGTTTTTTATCCCAAAGTAAAGGTACACTGACGACACCCGTAAAATTGGGTTCTGCCAAAGTGTAGATCTCATGCAACAGGGTTTTGTGATTGACGTTATCTTCGACCACACCTGCACCTTCATGAAACGTCCAACCTTCCGCGTCATTCATATAGGCATTGACCACTGAAACAGAAATGAACGCTTCCAGTCCTTTTATTTGACGCATAATCATTGTGCGATGCGCCCAAGGGCAGGCCAGTGAAATATAGAGGTGGTAGCGATTGGCTTCGGCTTTAAAACCAGCTGTACCTGTAGGGCCTGCTTGGCCGTCGGTCGTAATCCAGTTTCTGAACACTGGTTCTAAGCGTTTGAATTCACCTTGGGTCGTTTCCGTATCATACCAAACCGGTTCCCATTGCCCATTGACTAAAAATCCCATGATCTTTTCCTTTTTAATCTGTTTGTCCCTGTAGAGTCTATTTTTAGGGACCATTGAGTCTATTTTCTAAAGGCTTGATGCACTTAACCAGGCCTGGTTGATGTATAACAAACCTAAAATCTACCTTGTCTAAAGTCTTCAAAGGCCTGCTTTATTTCCGCTTGGGTATTCATGACAAATGGACCATGACGTGCAATCGGTTCATTAATCGGCAGGGCTGAGCCGACAATAAAACGGCTGGCTTTGCTTTTTGCTTGTAGGCTTATGGTCTCACCTGCCGTCAAAATCGCTAAACTACCCTGGCCGAGCGCGCGTTTTTGCTCACCGACGCTTAACTCGCCATCAATAACATACATAAAGCTATTATCTGCGGCATTTACCGTTTGTGACCAGGTCTGGTCAGGTTTGAGGTGAACGTCCATAAACAGAGGGTGCACAAAGTTATTGACCACGGGGCCAACGGTGCCTTGATCTGTCTTGCCGACAATAACCCTTGTTTGACTACCGTCTGCGGCGGTTTCAACTGGAACCGACTCGGGCTCATAATCTTGATAACCCGCGGGCGTCATTTTGGCGTAGCTGGGAAGGTTGATCCACAGCTGGAATCCACGCATTTCGCCTGATACTTGTTCGGGCATTTCTGAGTGGACGATGCCTTTACCGGCCGTCATCCACTGAATGCCACCTGGTTTAAGCAGGCCACTATTACCATGATTATCTTCGTGGCGCATATGTCCCGCGATCATATAAGTCATGGTTTCAAACCCCCGATGTGGATGGGATGGAAACCCAGAAATATAATCATCTGGGTTTTCAGTGCCAAAATAATCCAGCATTAAAAATGGATCGAGCATATCAATTTCGGGCGTGCCAATCAGCCTGGTCATTTTTACGCCTGCACCATCTGATGTGGGCATTCCTTTGGAAATCTGTTGTATTTCTTTAATCATGGCAATTCCTTATTTTTGAGGTTATCAAATGAATACGCACCTGCACCATGGTGAATCAATAAAAGGAAAGCGCCAGCAATGGCCATATTTTTCATAAACATAATCATCTGGATTTGATTTGCAAAATCAAGGTGGAATAGTAAAGCTGATAGGATTGAAAACCCAGCCAGAGCGAAGGCTGCCAAACGAGTATGCCAGCCTAAAATGATGGCGATAGCGCCTCCAATTTCAGTTAATATGACGAATGGGAGTAAGCTGCCAGCAACGCCCATAGCCTCCATGTAATTGACTGTGTCAGAATAGTTAGATATCTTGTTGAGTCCAGCTATTAGGAAAAGGCTGGCGAGCAGAACGCGACCTATGGGGGCACTAAATTTGGTGCTGAATTCGATTAAGTTGTGCATGTTTCTCTCCTGAGTAACTGAAATAAATGAAGTGTCCTATAAGTTACCAATAGAATAACGCTTGTAGAGGTTGTAAAAAACCAGCAAAATAGTAAAACATTGTTGCTTAATAGAGAACAGTCAGCGGAGGATGTAGTGTGGGGCAGTTAGAAAACATACAGATTTTCATTCGTATCGTAGAAGCGGGTGGTATTGGCAAAGCTGCAGAACAGATGGATTTAGCGAAATCAGCGGTCAGTCGAAGATTGGCAGAGCTTGAATCCAAGTTAGGTACCCAATTATTGCAGCGAACAACACGTCGTTTAAACCTAACGGAGGCAGGTAGGTTGTATTATGAGCGTGCGATTAAGGTGTTAGATGCGGTTGATGAGATGAACGGTCTCTCCGAAATGGAAGGGGGGGAGATTGAGGGCGTTTTGCGCGTGTCTGTACCGATGTCTTTCGGATTAAGTCATCTTTCATCGGCCTTGGAGGCCTTTGCATGCCTGCACCCTAAGCTCCACCTACAGATTGATTTTTCGGATCGTCAAGTCGATATGATTGCAGAGGGGTTAGACCTGGCATTTCGTATTTCTCAATTACAAAACTCCTCTATTCAGGCGCGAAAAATAGTGCCTATTCAGGTTGCTCTGCTGGCAAGTCCTGAATACCTTAAACAATATGGGGTGCCTAAACATCATGATGATTTACAAAATCACCTACAGTTACGTTATGGGGGGTATGAAGATCATTGGCATCTAGTCGACCCAGAGGGGGGTAAGGTTAGTATTCATTTATCGGGGCAAATGAGTGCTAATAATGGCGATTTTTTATGCCAAATGGCAATCAATGGGCATGGTCTGGTCATGCTACCTACTTTTATCGCTTGGCAAGCCCTACAGTCAGGTGCGTTAGTGAAGGTGTTACCGGACTATCAAATACCCAGCATAGCTGCATATGCGATTTATCCCCAAAATCGTTTTTTACCCAAGAAGTCGAGGGTGTTGATTGATTTTTTAGTCGACCATTTTAAAGATAACATCTATTGGGATAAACATTAACAACTTGGTTTTGAACGTTTTAAGGTAAATATTGTTGATTTATTTGACATGGCTTAGATAGATGTGGATAATCCTACGATTGCTTTCAGGCCATTTGTGGTTTTGTTATCTTCGTAGTGGTCTACGTTGAGGCATCGAGAGTTGTGTTAATAGAGGTCTACGGATCGGTTAATGCGTAAAACCTAATTATTGGAGATTTAAAAATGGCTAATACAGCTCAAGCAACCAAACGCGCACGCATTGCAGAAAAAACTCGTATCCTTAACGTTGCACAACGTTCGCATATGCGTACTGTCGTGAAAAAAGTATTAGTGGCCGTTGCTGCTGGTGATAAAGAGGCTGCAAATACTGCTTTCCGTGCCGCTCAGTCTAAGTTAGACGGTTTGGCGCGTAAAGGCATTATTACTAAGAACAAAGCGGCACGTTCTAAGAGCCGTATCAACGCTCGTATTAAAGCGATGGCGTAATTTTATTTAGTTTTTAACTAAGTAAAATAAAAAACCGGGTTTATCCCGGTTTTTTTGTATCTTAATTTTATCAATTGAGTCTAAGGAGTTTACATGACATTTTTACGTTTAATGGCCTTACTAGAAGGCACGTCATTATTGCTTTTATTCTGTGTGGCGATGCCGCTTAAATATCAATTCGGCATGCCGGAAGCGGTGAGTTTGGTGGGGCGTTTGCACGGTGGTCTGTTTGTTGCCTTTAACCTGGTGCTGTTTTATAACGTCTTTAAAGGCCGGATCACTGGAGGACAGGGTTTTATTGGCTCGCTTGCTTCATTTGTGCCTTTTGGAACCTTTATCTATAAAGCCACTGTCTTAAAAAAATCAGCAACTTTGACTAACGTTTCAAATAACCTGGCATAAACTGAAAGCTTGGTTTAAGTTGATGGTTGAAGATGACATGGATAAGTTGAGACAATCGTAACCGCCATGGTTATGGGTCTGGTACAATTTCAACAGTTTAAGTTTGTCCCGTAAATCAATAACTAACCTGAGTGAGAACCCCCATTTGAAACGTATCATTAAAGCAACGGTCACTGTCGGAGGAATGACCATGGTCTCGCGTATTTTGGGATTTGTGCGCGATATGATTATTGCCCGCTACTTTGGTGCAACGGCTGGTGCAGATGCGTTTTTGGTCGCGTTTAAAATTCCTAATTTTTTCCGTCGCTTATTCGCAGAAGGGGCTTTTTCACAAGCCTTTGTGCCGATACTCTCTGAGGTCAAAGAGAAGCAGGGCAAGGAGGCCGTTAAACATTTAATCGATGCCTTGAGTTATCGGTTAGGGGGAATTTTATTGTTGGTGACGGCAACAGGTGTTTTTGGTTCTTCACTGTGGATGATGGTCTTTGCACCGGGTTTTATGGATGAGCCTGAGAAATTTAATCTCGCCGCCGATATGTTATCGATTACCTTTCCTTATCTATTATTGATCTCCTTGGTGGCATTTTCGTCGGCCATTATGAATACCTATAATCAATTTGCGGTACCGGCCTTTACACCAGTATTCTTAAATTTAGTGCTGATCAGTTTTGCTGTATGGGTTTCCCCCTTGTTAGATGTGCCTGTCATGGCATTGGCATGGGGTGTTTTAGCCGCAGGTGTGGTGCAGCTCTTATTTCATCTCCCTTATTTATACCGTTTAGGATTGCTACCGCACCCAACTCGTCAAGCAGATCCCGGAGTCAGTGACATTAAGCGTTTAATGATTCCGGCCCTATTTGGGGTGTCCGTTGCACAGATTAACCTATTGGTCGATACCGTTTTAGCGTCGTTTTTAATGACGGGTTCCGTCTCTTGGTTGTATTATTCCGATCGTTTAATGGAGTTTCCATTAGGGGTGTTTGGCGTGGCCTTAGCGACAGTCGTCTTACCAGGCCTGTCCAAAAAAGCCGCTAATGAAAACTGGGATGGATTTCAAAAGGATATCGATTCGGCTTTGCGTTTAGTTTTGATTATTGGCGTGCCAGCGACCTTGGGATTGCTGTTATTAGCTAAACCGCTCATCATTACATTATTCTATTATGGCGAATTTACGGCATTCGACGTCAGCATGTCAAGTGCGAGTCTGATGGCCTACTCATTTGGGCTACTGGGTTTTATCTTGGTTAAGATTCTCGCGCCCGCATTCTATGCTCGTAAAGATATGAAAACACCGGTTAAAGTGGCCATTATTGCTCTGACAACCAATATGATTATGAACCTGATTTTAATCGGTCCTTTTGCCCATGTAGGCTTAGCGGCTGCGACGAGTATCTCTGCATTTATGAACGCCGGATTATTGTATTGGTATTTGACAACACAAAATGTGTTTACGCCTTTGGCGGGCTGGGGTAGGTTGATTATTCAAGTGCTATTGGCCAATGTGATGTTAGTGATTGCCATTCTGCTCATAAATCCTGATTTAGGGCATTGGTTAAGTTTCAGTGGTTGGGAACGCCTTACTTGGTTGTTGGGTCTCGTAGTGAGTGTCATGGTGGTCTATTTTGTGACCTTAATGCTGGTGGGTTTAAACCCTAAAAGGTTATTAAAAAGCTAAGGTTGATGGGTTAATAATCCTTTTTTTTGAGTGAAATTCAGACTCTATTTTAAGATGAACAGGCCTGGTAAGTTTAAAAGGACGCTTGTTCTGACTATTTTAAACCGTTAAATCATACACTTTAAAAGATTATCAGACTCTTAAGGCTTTGAATCGGCTATAATTTAAGGCTTATTTTTTTAGTTAGTATTGGCGTTAATGCAGTTAATCCGTGGCTTACATAATCTCCAGCAATTTAAGTCGCAACTTAAGCAAGGCTGTGTACTCACAATCGGTAATTTCGATGGTTTGCACTTGGGCCATCAGCAAGTTGTGCAAGCCGTTGCCGAACAGGCGAAGAATAGGTGTCTGCCCAGCGTGGTGATGATTTTTGAACCCTTGCCGATTGAGTATTTTGCACCTGAAACAGCACCCGTGCGTTTAATGAATTTTCGTGAGAAAATTCAAGCGCTTCAGTCCACCCAAATAGACTTTGTTTTGTGCGTGCGTTTTAATGCCTCTTTTGCCGAATTAAGTGCTGACGATTTTGTGCAGAAAGTATTATTGGATAGCTTACATGTTAAATACCTGGTGGTTGGGGATGATTTCCGCTTTGGCAAACAGCGCCAAGGGGATTACGTTTATTTGCAAACCTTGGGGAAGTTGAACGGTTTTAGCGTGACAGATATGCCGACTTTTGATCTTACTAAAGAGAGAGTGAGCAGTACGCGTGTCAGAGCCGCACTCAGTTCGCATAACTTAACCGAGGCTAAGGCTTTACTGGGCAGAGACTTTAAGTTTAGTGGTCGGGTCATTCATGGCCAAAAATTAGGTCGCACCCTTGGTTTTAGAACGTTAAATATCAATCCTAAACGTGTTCATATGCCTGTCCAGGGCGTCTTTGCCGTGACCGTTGATGGTATTGCCGACAGGCCCTGGCCAGGCGTTGCTAATTTGGGCTTACGTCCAACGGTAGACGGTGTAAGACCTTCAATTGAAGTGCATCTGTTTCATTGGGATAAAGACCTTTACGGTCGGCACGTTGACGTTACTTTGGAACACTTTATTCGTCCAGAAATGAAATTTGAAAGTCTCGAGGCCTTGACGTTACAGATAGGCCTCGATGCTGAGTTAGCCAAGCAGTTTTTTAAAATTTAAACCGTGCAATTGTAATTATTTTTAGCCGATATTTGATTCGTGCTAAGGGATAAATGAGCACATTAACATAGTGAAGATCACATGACAGACTATAAACCAACCTTAAACTTGCCTGAAACAGATTTTCCAATGCGTGGAAGCCTGCCAAACCGTGAGCCTGCTCAAGTTGCCAAATGGCAATCAGAATCGTTATATCAAACGGTTCGTGCGCACATGAAAGGCCGTCCAAAGTTTATTTTGCATGACGGACCTCCGTATGCAAATGGTGATATTCACATTGGTCATGCCGTCAATAAAGTGCTAAAAGACATGATTGTTAAATCAAAAGGTCTTAGTGGCTTTGATGCACCGTTGGTGCCAGGTTGGGATTGTCATGGTCTGCCGATTGAACTGAATGTTGAAAAGAAAAAAGGTAAGGTCGGCCAAAAGATTGGAGCGACTGAGTTCCGCGAAGAGTGCCGTATTTACGCACAGAAACAGGTTGATGGCCAGATGGCGGATTTCCAGCGTCTCGGAATTTTGGCCGATTGGGACAATCCGTATCTAACTAAAGATTTTGCTTTTGAAGCCAATGAAATTCGTGCCTTGTCTAAAATTGTAGCTAACGGACACTTGGTTAAGGGCACTAAACCCGTTTACTGGAGTGTCGGTGCGCATACCGCATTGGCAGAAGCGGAAGTTGAATATGAGAATAAACGTTCTAAATCGATTGATGTGCGTTTTCCCGTCATTGATGATAAAGCCTTTTTTGCGCGCTGCCACCATGTGGAAGACCATTTAGGTGAAGGTCCTTTATCTGTGGTTATTTGGACAACGACACCTTGGACTTTACCGGCTAACCAAGCGGTTTCTATCAATCCTGAATTAGAATATGCCGTCGTACAGGTGGAAGGCGAACAAGGTCCAGAGCGTCTGTTTATCGCTGAAGCGATGATTAAAGACTCTATGGATAAATGGGGGTTCGATAAATATCGCGTGATTGCATACGGTCCGGGATCAGAGTTTGATTTAATCCGTTTACAGCACCCATTTTACGATCGTATTGTGCCATTAATTTTAGGGGATCATGTCACCACAGAAGCCGGTACCGGTTGTGTGCATACTGCGCCAGGTCATGGTCAAGAAGATTTCGCGGTCGGTCTGAAATATGATCTAGAAGTTGATTGTCCAGTAGATGGCTCGGGTAACTTTGTGGCTGGGACGCCTTTGTTTGAAGGTGAGAATGTTCTAAAAGTTGATGATCACGTTATTGAAGTGTTAAAAGAGCACAAGGCGTTATTGCACATTGAAGTCATTGAGCACAGTTACCCGCATTGCTGGCGGACTAAAACGCCATTGATTTTCCGTACCACTCCTCAGTGGTTTATCAGCATGAGCGAAGGCGGATTAAGTGATCTTGCTTTGGCGGAAATCAAGAAAGTTCAATGGATTCCTGAATGGGGCCAAAACCGTATTGAAGGCATGATTGAAGGTCGCCCGGACTGGTGTATCTCTCGTCAGCGTTTCTGGGGGGTGCCAATCGCCATCTTCGTCCATAAAGTGACGGGTGATATGCATCCCCGTACCGTTGAGTTGATGGAAGAAGTGGCCAAACTCGTTGAGGTCAGCTCGATTGATGCTTGGTATGATTTGGATATGGATGCGATGCTGGGGGCGGAAGCCGACGACTATGAGCAAGTCACTGACATCTTAGATGTTTGGTTCGATTCGGGGATTTCACACTATACGGTTCTGAATCAGCGTGAAGAGTTATCAGCGCCAGCAGATCTGTATTTAGAAGGCTCTGATCAACATCGTGGTTGGTTCCAATCGTCGCTGTTATCCTCATTAGCATTAGACGGCAAAGCACCTTATAAACAAGTCTTAACACATGGTTTTACCGTCGATAAAGACGGCAAGAAAATGTCTAAGTCTAAGGGTAATGTCGTTGCACCTCAGAAGATTTCGAATACTTTAGGTGCCGATATTTTACGCCTGTGGATTTCGGCTGCGGATTATCGTTATGAGATGACTGTCTCGGATGAAATCATCAGCCGTACGGCGGATGCTTACCGTCGAATTCGTAATACCGCACGTTTCTTACTCGCCAATATCAATGGCTTTAATCCAGCGACCGATATGGTTGCTTATGAAAATCTGTTACCGCTCGATAAGTGGGTCATTGGGCATACTGCGAAGCTGCAAAAAGAGATCATCGAGTCTTACGACAGTTACAACTTCCATAATATTTATCAAAATGTCACACACTTCTGTTCAGTTGAATTGGGCGCGTTTTATTTAGATGTCATTAAAGATCGTCAGTACACTTGCAAGACCGATGGCTTAGCACGTCGCTCTGCACAAACGGCTTTGTATCATATTATTGAAGCAATGACGCGTTGGATTGCACCTATCTTGAGCTTTACTGCAGAAGAGTTATGGGAAGTGATTCCTGGTGAACGCCCATCGACTGTTTTTGTTGCAACTTGGTATGAAGGTTTAACAGTGTTAGACGAGTCAACGGCGCTTAATTCTGATTACTGGAACGAGATGATTTCAGTACGTTCTGCAGTGGCAAAACAGCTTGAGCAGTTACGAGCAGATAAAGTCATTAAAGGTTCGCTAACGGCAGAAGTCACATTGTATTGTGAAGACACTCTGTTCGCTAAGCTTTCTCAATTAGAAGACGAATTACGTTTTGTATTGATTACTTCTGCGGCGACATTGAAGCCTTTGTCCGAAAAATCTACTGCTGCTTTAGAGTCAGAAATGCCAGGTCTTTGGATTGAAGCGGGCGCAGCAGAAGCACCGAAGTGTGCACGTTGTTGGCATCATAGTGAAACGGTCGGCCAGACAGTCGCGCATCCTGAACTCTGTACACGTTGTGTCGAAAACGTCGATGGGGATGGAGAAATTCGCCACTTCGCCTAATAGAGAGCACATATCGCGTCTAAAACACGCCTGTTCTGCATTGAAAAAAGACGTTTACAAGCTGTAAACTCACCTTTGTATTGAACAGACGTGTTTTAGGGGTAATCTGTATTGCTATAGACCATTGTTATTTTAGGCACGGAGATATAAAGGTTTTAGAGGTTCTTTAACCTGGAGTATTCGTGCTTTTTTGTAGGCGAAATTAAATGAAATCAAAATGGAAAGATTATGTCTGATAATAAAATGACGGCTACGGCACTCAATTCACTGTGGATAGCGATTTTGATCATAGTGTTTGATCAGTTAACGAAGTTTTGGGCCGTTTCGACTTTAACCTTTGCAGAACCCGTTGCCGTGATGCCTTATTTGAATTGGACATTGGCTTATAACGATGGTGCGGCTTTTAGCTTCTTAGCCGAAATGGGCGGTTGGCAACGTTGGGTTTTTGGCGGTTTGGCATTAGTAGTAAGTACTGTATTAATCCTATGGTTAAGAAAACTGCCTAAATTATTAACGGTTGAAGTCTGGGGAATTAACTTAGTCTTAGGAGGTGCAGTCGGAAATGTTATAGATCGATTTTTAGAAGGGCGAGTGACAGATTTTATCGATTTCTACATTGGAAGTTGGCATTATGCCACATTCAATGTCGCTGATATGGCCATTACCGCAGGCGCAATTTTATTATTGTTATCAGAATTCTTTCTTAAGCCTAAAAAAGAAAAAATATTAAAACAAGCAGATGAATAGTCTCTAGCTCGGGTTTTAACCTTTAGGGTTTATCGTCTGTTGATAGAGGAAGATTAATCCACTATTCGATGGAGCATTCATGAGGAATATTTTGCCTCCTATTTGCTCCGCCGCTGATTTGGCAATGGCCATGCCCAGGCCTGTCCCAGATACTTCCGTTTCGGTAGCTCGTGTAAATGCCTCAAATACGTTTTGTAATTGTTGTTCATTAATTCCGGGGCCTTGATCTTCAATTTTAATCTCCCAGCATGGTCCATCTTGGGTAGCCGTAATACTGATATGGGTGTTTGATGCACTGTATTTAATCGCATTGTCCAAGGCATTACATACGATTAAGCTTAAGGCTTCTAGATGGGTTTCAACGCTCAACGCCTCGTCAACCTCTAAAGATAATTCTATCGACTTTTCATCGGCAGCTGGGAAATACAAACCAATGCAATCTCGTAATAAGGGCGCCAAAGGTAAAGGTCGTTTAATCAGTGCCACACTTTGCATGCGATTAATATCCAGTAGTTGCTCCGTTAAGCGAATGCTACGGTTTACCCCCGCTTTAAGCGGGACTAAACGTTCATGCATTTCAGGCACTGTTTTAGCATGTTCCAAGTTTTGAACCTGCAATGATAAAGCAGCTAAAGGTGTTCTCAACTCATGAGCCGCATCTGCGGTAAAGCGTTTTTGCTGAATAAAAGCTTGATGAAGGCGTGCCAATAGACGGTTAATCGCTGAGATGAAATGACTTAATTCTTGTGGGATATCTAGCTCAGGCAAAGCTTCTGGCACTTGATGGCTGAGTTGTTGATCAATTTGATTTGACAATTTTTCAACTGAACGTAATTCACGATTTAACCCCCAAATAAAAACGCCCAGGGTGATCGGCAAGAGCAATAACATGGGAAAGAGCGTTCGTAAGGCACTGTTTAACGCAAGTTCATCTCTTTCTGCCGTTGGTTGCGCCACCACTAAACGAGGCTGAGCTTGAAGGTCACTCACCCATAGACGGTAGCGAGTTTCACCATTTTGAATTTCATGAAAGCCAGGAGTCAACTTGGAATTTAACCAGATAGGCAATGCGTGACTGTTTAATTGCCAAACCTCTAAGGCATATTCATGGTCAGTGCCGACTTTTTTATGCAGAACACCCGTATTTTGTGCTTTAAGGAGCCCAATTTGGCGCAGAGTGTCATCTTGAAATTCTTGTGCTTCTTGATAAGCAAAATAAAAAACGGTCATTGAAGCGAAGCTGCTCGCTAACAGAATGCTGATGAGCAATAAAACAGTTAGGCGTTTACGAATAGAGGGCATCGAACTTTTAGCGTTTAACATCTAGGTTAAATTTTCCTTTGGCACCAGCCAACCAGCGCCGCGGACATTTTTAATCACACTGGCGTTTAACTTTTTACGCAGGGCATGGATTAAAAAATCAATCGCATTGCTTTCGACTTCCTCATTCCAACCATAGAGGTGATCCTCTAACTCAGAACGAGAAAAAATGCGGCCTGGCTGGCGCATAAGGGTTT
>Ga0314774_1000900_pt1 | contig 20916 bp, 22 predicted proteins | sample MetaGCBIA2018_FD_204515 | JGI IMG/M metagenome (GOLD analysis project Ga0314774, IMG submission 204515) | Cryopeg brine microbial communities from Beaufort Sea near Barrow, Alaska, United States - CBIA 2018 | ecosystem: Environmental > Aquatic > Marine > Coastal | place: USA: Alaska | collected...
CGTCCGGCACATCCTGACCAAAGTACCCGAAGTGACCCTCATCTTCTGGGTGATCAAGGTGCTCGCGACCACGGTGGGGGAGACCGCCGCCGACTTTCTCAACGTCGACCTCGGACTGGGCCTGTCGATCACGTCGGTCATCATGGCTGTCCTCCTTGGTGTCGCGCTGATCGTGCAGTTCAAGCTGCACAAATACACCCCGGCCGTGTACTGGCTGGCCGTGGTGCTCATCAGCGTCGTGGGGACTCTCATCACCGACAATCTCACCGACAGCCTCGGCGTGCCGCTGTGGGTGACGACGGTCGTGTTTGCCGTCGCGCTGGCTGCGACCTTCACCGTCTGGGCCATTTCGGAGAGGACCCTGTCCATCCACTCCATCTTCACGACACGGCGGGAGACGTTCTACTGGCTGGCCGTGTTGTTCACCTTCGCGCTTGGCACCGCGGCGGGCGACCTCGTCGCCGAAGGGCTCAACCTGGGGTTCTTCGTCGCGCTGCTCGTTTTCACGGGCGCGATCGCGCTGGTGGCTGTGGCGTACTTCGTCTTCCACCTGAACGCTGTGCTTGCGTTCTGGATCGCCTACATTCTCACCCGCCCGCTGGGCGCCTCCACCGGCGATCTGCTCTCCCAACCCGTCGCCGACGGCGGCCTGGGACTCGGGACAACGGGAACCAGTGTGCTGTTCCTGACCGTGATCCTTGTCCTGGTGGTCGTACTCACCCGCCGCGCCCGCACCACGAACGACCCACTGACGGCCGCCGTCTAAACACCGGCGCGCAGCAGCGGATGCCCGGCTCGCCTTCAGAGAACTCAGAGAAAGCCCTTGCAGCATGAACACCATGACCGCCAGCGCACTACCCACGTCCGGTTTTCTGGATCCGCAATCTGTGATTGCCGGTGCCGGGGTCTGGGGTCTCGTGGTCGTGTGCGCGATCGTGTTCGTGGAGACCGGCCTGCTCGTGGGGTTCTTCCTGCCCGGCGATACCCTGCTGTTCTTCACCGGCGTGCTCACCCTCAGCGGGGTGATCAGCCAGCCCCTCTGGGTGGTCATCCCGGCTATCGCCGTCTCGGCAGCGCTCGGCGACCAACTCGGCTACCTCATCGGGCGCACGACGGGCCGACGCATCTTCGACCGGCGCGACTCCGGCCTGTTCAGCCGATCGAGCGTCACCCGCACTCAGGGCTTCTTTGATCGGTTCGGGCCGGCGGCTGTCACCATCGCCCGGTTCGTTCCGGTCGTGCGCACCTTTGCCCCCGTCGCGGCTGGCGTGGGCAAAATGCCCCGGCGGGTGTTCACCCTGTTCAACATCATCGGCGCCGCGCTGTGGACGACCGGGGTAGTGCTGCTGGGCTTCGGGCTGGCCCACATCCCGGGCGTCGCCGACTTCGCCGCACGCTACATCGATCTCGTGCTGATCGGCATCGTTGTGCTCTCCATCGTTCCCGTCGTCATCAGGGCCCTCGCCTCACGCCGGCAGAATGCTGGGGCGTGACCATCAGCGGAACGCCGTAGTGAATGGCGTGGGAGCTCGGGGCTTCTCATCCTGGTCTCATCAGCCGCGGTCTAGGGTCGAGGCTATGACCATCACCCGCCGCCCACTTCGTCGCAAATCGGGCGGGCCGGGCGGCGAATGAAGGTGCTCGTTGTCGAGGATGACGTCCGCATCGCGGACGTCGTCCGTCGTACCCTCACCGAATCCGGCTACGCCGTCGACGTTGCCCACACCGCGCCCGACGGCGTGCAGGCCTTCGAAATTGACACCTATGATCTGGTCGTACTGGACCTGATGCTTCCGGGACTGCCGGGTGGAGGGATGGACGTGTGCCGACGCATCCGCTTGATCAATAGCGACGTACCCGTGCTGATGCTGACCGCACTGGATTCCATGCGAACCAAAGTTGAAGGGCTCGACGCCGGGGCCGACGACTACATCGTCAAACCGTTCCATCTGGTGGAGCTGCTGGCCCGGGTTCGCGCGCTCCTTCGGCGTTCTCCGCGGGCGCACGCCCCCGTACTGCAGGCGCAAGGGGTCTCCCTCGACCCCGCCACCCGCACCGCGGTGCGGGCCGGGCGCACGATTGTGCTGACGGCGAAGGAATTCGCTGTGCTGGAATACCTGATGCGCAACGCCGGCACCATCATCAGCGCCACCGAGCTGATCGACCATGCGTGGGACAGTAACTACGAGGGGTTCAGCAACGTCGTGCAAACCTACATCCGCTACCTGCGGCAAAAACTCACCGCACCCGGCGAGGCCGACATCATCGAGACCCGGCGCGGCGCCGGATACCTCATTAACGCGGACAGCTGATGTTTCGCCGCGCGCTGATCCGGCTCACCGTGACCTACACGATTGTGCAGCTGGTGCTGTTCGCTGCGTTCGCGATCGGCATCTACATCTTCGTCACCGGAACTTTCGACTTCGACGCCGCCGAATCTGACGGAGCGGGAGCCCTCAACGCGGCCGAGCAGGGTTTCGCCAACCTCCGCACCGGACTCATCGTGCTCTACGCAGTCTTGTTGGTGCTGATCCCGATCGCGAGTTTTCTCATGGCCCGCGCTGCCCTGACACCGTTGCAGAAGAGCTACGAGCTGCAGCAACGCTTCGTCGACGGTGCCTCGCACGAGATGCGCAGCCCGCTGAGCATCATTCAGGGCGAACTCGAATTCGCCCTGCTCAGCACCCGCACCCCGGCCGAATATGAGCGGGCCATGCAGACCGCGCTGCAGGCCGTCGGCGGGCTTACCGAGCTCACCAACGACCTCCTCCTGTTGTCGCGCGGCGCAGGAGCCGAACTGAAGAGAACGTACGAACTCGTCGACCTGAACGAGCTTGTTCGCCAAGACATCGACGCGCGCTCCAACACCCCAGCGGATGCCGCCCGGCTGGACGTTCGCCTGGGGCAAGCCACGGTCGTCTTGGGCTCCCCGGGCCTGCTCGCTCGAGCGATAGCGAACGTCATCGACAACGCGCTGAAATTCACCCCGTCTCCGGGTGTCGTCACCGTCAGTACTGACGTCCATGACAGCACCTGCACCGTCACCGTGCGTGACACCGGTATCGGCATGGACAACAACGACGTGAAGCATGCATTCGACCGGTTCTGGCGATCCGACCAGGCACGATCCCGCCCGGGGCACGGCCTCGGTCTCAGCCTGGTGCAGCAGATCGTCCAGGCCCACGAGGGCCGCATCACACTCACCTCGCAGGTCGGCCTCGGCGCCACCATCACGGTGAATCTCCCACTTCGCCCCTAATCCGGCACCGACGTGCGGGCTCTCACGCTCATCTCACCTGCCCCTCTCTAGCTTGGAAGTATGGCCCCGCAGTCGCGGAGCCACCTCTCGAAAGGCACACACCATGCAGAAGAAGATGAAAATCGCCGGCGGCGCAGCAGTTGCCCTGGCCCTGGCCCTCGTCGGCGGCATCACCCTCACCGCCGGCGCCCAGGCCACTCCCGCCAGCCCCTCTTCGTCCACCTCGACCGTTGAGCCCGCGGCGACCACGGCCGACACCGACAACGTGCAAAACGAGGTCGAAGACGGCACCAACGACGGCGAAACCGGCACCGAGTCAAGCACCGAGTCAAGCACCGAGTCAAGCACCGAGTCCAGCACCGAGTCCGGTACCGAAACCGGCACCGAGAACACGAGCGACGACATCAACGGTGTCGCCGTCGAAGACGGCACACAGGACTAACCCGCCGCAGGATGGCCGGGGCGCACATGCGCCCTGGTCTTCGTTGTCTCACCAACACACTAATCATCGACACTGGTTTTTCAGGCGTGCCCACATCCTGCCCACACTTCAAAAAATTCGGCGTGATTGTTGAAGGGGGAGGGCTGCTGCTGTTCATTTTCGGGTCCATGGTCGGCATCGTTCCCTGGATCCTTATCCTCATCTACTTCCTTCGCCCGGGCAGTGCCAGTGACGTGGCCGCCCCCGGTTTTGTGGTCGGAATCGTCATCTCACTCTTCGTGTTCTTCAACACTTTCGCCATCAATCAGTGGCTGCAGTACAAGCAGGTCGGCAAGTGGAAGAGCTACCTTCAGGGCGAACGCACGTACATCACCTTGAGCCTGGTGGCCAAGACGGCGCTCGCCTGGCAGGCCTTCTCCGGCGCCATCATTCCGGCGATTGCCGGCTGAGAGGATCGCGCGGCACGAGCAGCCGGGATCAGCGGCAAGGGCGGGTTGGAGCGCGGCTCCGGCAAGTTTGGTCGACAATATTCTTGTTGACAATCCTTGTAATCGTCAATACGGTTTGGGTAGGGCTATGTACGGCGCGACGCCGCCATTGCCCGCCCTCGCGACACTGGCCATACCTGAAGCACGAACTGATCATCAGAAAAGTAGGAGTCATGACGAAATCAACGACAAGCGCACCCACCATCCCCCTCGGATTCGTCATGCCCGCGGACTCTCGTCTGGACTGGGAAGTTAACAAACTCGTGCGGGCTCCGGCAACCCCCTACGTCACACGCACCCGAATGCCCACCTATGGAACGTCCGATGCCATGACCGCCGCCTCCCTGCGTGGCCTTGCCGAGAGTCCCGATTTAGAGGATGCGGCAGATCGTCTTCGTGGCCTTCGCCCCGCTGCCGTCGCTTACGTGGACACATCCATAACTTTCGTGCGCGGCCCCGGGGGCGACGTCGACATCAACGAACGCCTCGCGCGATTCGCCGGGTGTCCGGCGACCTGCACCGGCACTGCCGTGCTCGACGCGCTGGTGGCACTGGGCTTGAAGAATGTCGCCGTGGTGACGCCCTATCCGGCCGAAGTCAACGACTGGATCCCCCCGTTCTTCGCGACTCGCGACGTGACGGTGGAGTCCACGGCAATCATGTCGACAAATTATGGCAACGGAGCGGACAGCGGCTCTCTCTCCCAGATCGGCGTCGACGTGCTGGAATCGGCGATCCGAACCGTGGACAGCTCATCTGTGGACGGAATCTTCATTTCTTGTACGGCTGTGCGGACAGTGGATTTTATCGACCAGCTCGAACAAACCTTTGGCAAGCCGGTGGTCACTTCGATACAGGCGACGGTCTGGCGAGCGTTACAGCTGGCCGGCCTGGACGACGTTCGCGCGGGCGTGGGCGCCCTCTTTTCCGGTGGTTCTGCAGTGCAGCGACCCTGACCCGCATCTCTCTGAGCGTCAGGCGGGTGCCGACCGCCGACCGGGTCGAACGCAAATCGTACGCGGTCGCTGAGGCGTGGGGCTAGCGACCCCCGGAAAGCAGTCGGCGGCGCTGCTTCACTGCCGGCTCGCCGTACGGATACGCCTCTGCGTCGCTTGCGTTGCGGTTTGTCCACGCCTCCATGCCCCGCTGCGGGTTCTCGCCCAGCCTGGTTGCACCCTCCGGCTGAACGTCGCGCCGATACTTCCCACTCAGCCAACCGCCGCCCAGGGGTGACCAGGGCAAGGCAGGGACACTGTTCTCGCCCTAATTCGTGTTTAGCTATGACAAACACCATATAGGTGCGATAAAGTTGTGGTTATGCGCGCTGAGATCACCAACACCACCTGGCCTTCACACGAGGTAGAGACTCTGCCGTGGCGTCAGCAGATACGCAGTGGCACGCGTGACGACCGGATGCTGAGTTCGGTCGACGCGACTATCCCGCCACTGATCCAGACGCTTGACTACGTGCCGCCTCTGGCAGTGTTGCTGGAAACCGAGAGGGCCCTCCTCGCCGTCGCGAAGGCTGATACTGACGCGGAAGGCCATTCCGCGGCGCTGAGCCGATTCATGGTGCGTTCGGAATCGGTGGCCTCCTCAAAGATCGAGAGCATCTCTGCATCCGCGATGGACTACGCCCAAGCGATTGCAGGCAACCGGGGCAATGCCTCCGCGATGAGCATGGTCGCCGCCTCGGCTGCGTTACACGAACTCATCACCACCGTTGAGGAGCACGGCCGTTTCGAGCTGGAGCAGATCACGAGCGCGCACCGCGAGCTGATGCTGGATGACCCCGACGAAGCGCGCTACGCCGGTCGTCTGCGGGACATGCAGAACTGGATCGGCGGAAGCGACTACTCACCCCGGGACGCCCTGCACGTGCCGCCGGCGCCTGCGCGAGTCACTGGGCTCATGACAGACCTGGTGGCGTACCTCAACCGTGACGACGTTCCCGTAATGGTGCAGGCCGCGATCGGCCACGCCCAGTTCGAGTCGATCCACGCCTTCACCGACGGCAACGGTCGCATCGGACGTGCGCTGGTATCCGCTGTGCTGCGTCGGCGCGGCGTCACCATAAACGCTGTCGTGCCGCTGGCCAGTGGTCTCCTGGCCCGCCGCGACGACTACTTCGCATCGCTCGGTGCGTACCGCCGCGGCGACCCCGCGCCGGTTGTGAACTTGTTCGCGCACTCAGCGCGTGCTGCCGCCGAGTGCGCGCGCGGCACCATCGCTCGCCTGAAGGCGATGCCCGATCTGTGGGCAGCAGAGCTACGCCCTCGCGCCGGATCTGCGGCCGCCGCACTGGTTCAGGCTTTCTATGACCACCCAGTGATGAGTGCCGCCGAGATCGAGGAACGGTCAGGGTCTGTGGCTTCTCAGGCATACCGGGCCATCGACCAGCTCACCCGAGCTGGGTACATCCAGGAAATCACCGGCCGCAAGAAGAACCGCGTGTGGGCTGCGTCAGAGGCGCTGGCCGAGCTGGATGATCTTGACCGACGCATCCAGACCGCGATGGCGTGAATTGAGCTTCGATAGCGCAGGGACTGACTAGAGATCAGTGACGGGCAGGTCGCCAACCGGCCCATCTATGCGGCCATCGGCGTGACGCTGGCCGGCGACAAGGACATCCTCGGGCTCTGGGCTGGCACCGGCGGTGAGGGCGCCAAGTTCTGGATGTCTGTCCTGACCGACATCAAGAACCGTGGTGTCACCGACACGTTCTTCCTCGCTTGTGATGGCTTGAAAGGACTACCGATGTCATCGGAAATGTGTGGCCGTTGACGACGGTGCAGACCTGCATCATTCATCTGATCCGCAAATACGGTGCGATCATCCGGTTGTGGGAATCGGCCGGGGAAGAGTTCACCCCGTACTTGTCTTACGACCCCGAGATCCGTCAGGTGATCTGCTCCACCAATGCGATTGAGTCGCTCAACGTCCGATACCGGCGGGCGGTGCGCGCTTGAGGACATTTCCCCACCGAGCAAGCAGCCCTAAAATGCCTGTGTCTGGTCACCCGCAGTCTCGACCCGACCGGGGTCGGCCGACTGCGATGGACAATGCGCTGGAAGCCAGCTCTCAACGCGTTCGCCATCACCTTCCGGGACCGCTGGCCGAACGCAGAATCCTACTAATGAAAAACGCCGGAAACACCGTTAGCGAGGCACTACCACTACGGGCCTGCGTTAGCGCCCGTAGTGGTATCGACATCCGGCGATACGGACTTCGTCGTTCTCGACCTTGTAGATCAGGCGACGTTCGTCTGCAATCCGACGTGACCAATACCCGTGGAAGCCGTGCTTGAGGGGTTCGGGTTTTCCGATGCCCTCATTGCCGTTGCGAATAACGTCGGTCAGGAGCGTATTGATGCGTTTGAGGGTGCGGCCTCAGTCGTTGGTCTCTGGGACAAAGCGCTTGATGGCTGCTTACGCTTTCGCGGTTCAAGATCGACACAACGGAGTTCTCCCGCCCGTGAACAGATACGCAATCATGGGTACGCTCGATGAAGTGCGTTTGCAGAACTAGTTGACGTGCCGCTCGGCGGGCAATGTCCCGTCGCGCTCGGCTCGATCGTTAAGGAAACACCGTGTCTGATCACGCAAGAATCAAGGGCCACACCGTGACCCGCACCGTGCACATCGAGGCCTCGCGCGCGCGAGTCTGGAAGGCGCTGACCGACCCCGAGGTGATGGTCAAGTGGTTCGGAGACGGTGTGGGGTTCGCCGCGCTCGAGCCCGGTGCGACTGGCAGCATCCACTGGGATGACTACGGCAGCTTCCCGATCGAAATCACCGAGGTGGTGCCCGAGGGCTCGTTCGGCTTCCGTTGGTCGGGAATCCCCGCCGAAGAGCTCGACGAGTACTCGACGCACGTGCGCTTTACCATCGCCGATGCTGGTACCGGGACGGATGTCACGGTGATCGAATCGGGCTTCGACACACTCCCCGGCGGCACCCGCTACCGTCGCGACCGTCTTGAGCAGAACCGAGAGGGCTGGGACGTCGAACTCGACGAGCTCGCGATCCTGCTCGAGGGTGTCGCCCAGTAGTTCACGATTACGGGGGAGTCGCCGGGCGAGTTGGCGCGATCGCTACGGGGCTGCGGAGATGGTGGTGGTGAGGGTTCCCGTGTAGCTGCCCGCCGCGGCGTTCGCCGGTATGGCGAGGCTGAAGGTGAGGGGGACGGTGTAGGAACCGCTTCCCTCGCCCACGGGGGCCGTCAGGATGCGCTTGGCCGAGCCGAGCGCCGTGAGGTCGCCGAGTGCGGAACTGGCCAGTGCGTCACCGCTGAGGGTGGTCACTGACCCGCCTGCCACCACGCTGAGCGCTCCGCCCTCGATGTTCCGGATCGACGAGGCACTCCCACCGGGGCTGGACCAGACCAGGTCGGATGCGCTCATGGTGACGCCCCACCCGGACAGCAGCCCGGTCTGGTCATCGACTGCCAGCGTGCCCGGAATGGTCGTGGTGTGCGCGGCGTGCGTGAACGCGGATTCCGGAAAGTTCACGGCGGACAGTGCTGCCGTCAACGATCCCGGCGTCACCGTGGCCGACGTCGCAGAGGTGGACGACGACGCTATCGTGGCGCTGTAACTCGCCGTGGTGTAGCCGTTCCATTCCGCGTCGAGGGGAAACGTGGTGGGGTAGTGAATGATGGCCTTGGAGTCGTTGCCGTCCGAGGCGAGTGTGCCGAAGGCTGTGGTTCCGACTGTGGTCGGCGCGGCGCCCTTCAGGGTCACGGACGCCAAGACTTCGCTGTAGGTATATTCAAACATGTCCGTCACACCAGCAAAGGCGTTATCGCCGATGCTGACTATCCCGGCGGGCAACGTAACCGACGGAATGTTCGCTCCTGCGAACGCATCCGCTCCGATCGTGCGCAGTGATGCGGGAAACGTGACGGACAGCACCGGCACTTCGGACGCACCCCTGTAGTTGCTGAAGGCGTGTTCCGGGACAGCAGTGGTGCCTTCGGCAAAAAGAACAGATGTCAGCCCGCTGCCGAAGACGCCGTATCCCAACGTCGTGAGTGTTGCGGGAACGGTGATGCTCGTTAAATTGTTGCCCTGAAACGCACCATTCCCGAGGTTGGTGAGGGTGCTGGGCAGGAAAACGGTGCTCAGATTGTTCTTGGCGAAAGCGTCAGATCCCGCCTTGGTGAGACCGGAGGTGAGGGTGAGAGTGTCGATGGAATTCCCGCTGAAAACCCGGTCGCCCATGGTGGTGACCGAGCCCGGAATGGACAGCGTCCCGGTGATCTCATTGTTTTCGAACGCACTCGTTCCGAGTGTTTCTACGCCCTGGCCCAGCGCCAAACTAGTCACCCCGGTGCTTGTGCCGTTGAGTCTCATAAAGGCGCGAAACCCGATGGAGCGGATCGAATCCGGGATGGTCACAGCACCCAGGCCGGTGGCTTTTTGAAAGGCGTTGGGGCCGATGGCGACGACGGCTACGGTCCCACCCAAGATTGCGGCTGGAATCGTGATCGGGGAGGTGATTGTTTCATCTGTGCCCGTGATCGTCGCCTCACCGCCCGAGACCGTGTAGGTGATGTGGTCAATGGTCTGAACGCCGTCAGCCGCTTGGGCGGGGCTGACGCCGACGACTGCTGCGACAGCGACGCAGACCACGGAGCAGACAGCCAAATAGAGCAGCGGCCCTGCTCGCCTGAGTCTGGGCGCGAAAACGGGGGTGGCAGCTGCGGACATGGTCGATCTCCTTGTGGCATCCCGTGCTCACACAGCACGGTCTCTCAGCGTAGTCGGGCCTGCGCCACCCCGCGGTGCTCACGCATTCCCCCTATTCGGGTGCGCAACAGGGCAAGATTTGACCCGACTGGCAGGCCCTGTGCCTTGACACACTCTGGCAATCGCTTCATGGTTTCAGCGTGACTATGCCCATTTATCGAGGAGTGATCATGACTGACATCGTCGACGGACAGGGCTGCCTCACCAAGGGCGGCTAGGGGTGCAAGACGATTTTGCCGACGTGTCCTCTGCGCGCGAGTTCTTCCTGCGCCAGGGCGGCCTGCTCCAGAGGGAAGGTTGCCGCGATGATGGGGTGGATGTCGGACCGCCGAGCCATCTCCATCAGGATCTCAAAATGCGCGGGGGTGTACATCGTGGAGCCGATCAACTGCGCGTTGTGTAAGTAGAGGCGGCGTACGTCGAAGCTCACGCCGTATCCGCCGAGGGCGCCGGCGATCACCCAGCGGCCCCCTTCGCGCAGGAGGGGCAGCCCGTCACTCACCAGTTCGCCGGCGACGACATCTAGCGCCACATCGATACCGTCCGGGGCAGCTGCGCGCACCTGTTCAGCGATGTCTCCTGCACGGTCGACGACGCAATGGGCGCCCGCCTCCCGCACCGTGTCGATCTTGGCCCCGCTGCTGATGGCGACCACCTTCGCGCCGCGCGCGCGGGCGATCTGCACGAGTGCGATGCCGACGCCGCCAGACGCTCCTGAGACCAACACTGTCTCATTCTCTTTCAGCCTGCCGCGCTCGATCATTCCCAGCGCAGTACCGTAGGCGGTGGGCAGCGCGGCCAGCTGGTCGTCCGTGAGGAGGGACTCGGTCATGTCGTGCACACGGTTCGCCGGCACGATCACGTATTCGGCGTATCCGCCGTCGCATTCGCTCCCCAGTCCCACGGGGTTCGCGTCGGGTCCTTCAGCGTCGTAAATTGTCGGGTCGACGACCACTCGCTGACCCACGAGGCCTGCGTCTACGTCGGTGCCGACAGCTGCGACGCGGCCGGCAACATCTGCGCCCTGAATGCGTGGGAAGTCGATCGGTCCACGCCAGCCCGACAGTGCCGTCGGGTCTCCCGGGCGGCCGTAGGCGCCTTCCCGAGTCCAGAGGTCGGTATTGTTCAGTGCCACGGCGCTGACCCGAATCAGGATTTCTCCTGCTTGTGGAGCCGGCACCGCTACCTCTACGAGGTCAAGAACCTCCGGTCCTCCATGTTTGGTGATTCGCACGGCACGCATGGTTGGGGGAACGCCCATTTCCTGAACTCCTTAGAGGTACACTGATCTGTGAACTCATCCTAGAGTATACCGATCGGTAAAGGAATGTCTCGTGGCGGAAGCAAAGCTCATGACCGCTGCTGGTCATCGCGTGCTGGCGTCGGCCGGTGACCTTTTCTACAATCGCGGGATTACCGCGGTCGGTGTTGATCTGATCGCCGAACACTCCGGCGTAACCAAGCGCACCCTTTATAACCAGTTCGGCTCGAAAGACCAGCTCGTGGTGGCCTACCTTGAGGAGCGTGCACAGCGCTGGAAATCACTCGTCCGCACCACGGTTGCTGGCTGCAACTCTCCGGTCGAAGCGGTAACTGCGCCTTTCGTTGCACTTCGCACCTGGAATCAGACCAACCCCCGCGGATGCGCATTCATCAATGCGCTCGCCGAGTTCCCCAACCCCTCCCATCCAGCGCACCTCATTGCGTCGAACCAGAAGCTCTGGCTGCTGAATCTTTTCACGGAGCTCGCCACGGCGGTGGGCTGCTCAATGCCCGCAGAACTGGCCATGCAGCTCCTCGTGTTGCATGAGGGCGCCCTCGTCACACAGCCGCTCCCGCTCGACACTCTCGCGGTGAGCACAGATCTGGCCCGAGCGCTGGTTCTAGCCTCCTGAGGTGAGGTTGGCCGGTAGGTGCGAGCTAGGCTGCGTGAACAGGGGGCTTTGAAATGGGAACAGACAACCGCAGTCGCAGGCTGCTGGCAGGTACCGTCATCGTGCTGCGATGGGTAGGCGGAGTAGTCATTTCGGTGGCCATAATTCTGGCTGACGTCGTGAAGTCGACTTCCGGCGGTGGGGCCTCGTCATCGGTGTATCCGAGCGTTTTATTGCCGAGGTCGAAGACCAGCGTGTCAGCGGCCACCTCCTCCGAGAAGAAACTCGTCACGAAAAAGAAGAAGCGACCACGCGGGAAGCGGAGATCCTAGCCACGGCATTTCGGCGGCAGCACGGGAGTGCCGGGTAGCTACGACGGTTCGCGTTCACGCGAAGCCGGGGATGACTCGCGTCACGGTCCAGACCAACCCGAGTGCGCCGATCACTGCGCAGACGTCGCCCGGCACCGGCCGCCTCGCGCGTACCGGTGCTAGGGTCGGCTCACGCCGAGCGAAGGAGCTGGCCCATGGCTAAGACCCCGTACACACCAGACCAGCAGATCGATCGGCTGCGAATCTACAATGTCGTTGCCGGTAGCCTGCACCTGCTTCAAGCCATCGGCTTTGCGGTGATTCTCACAATGCTGAGCAAGCAGGTGCTGTTTGCCGTAACCGCGGATTATCTCGCTGGCCCACCCGGAGTTCCGGTGCCGCAGGAGCGGGTGACGCTCTTTGAACTGAACATCGGAATCGGTGTCGTCGTTTTCCTTGCGCTCAGTGCCTTCTTTCACTTTCTTATCTCGAGCCCGTGGTTTTTCGCACGCTATAGGAAGGGGCTGCAACACAACCACAACTACTTTCGCTGGGTTGAATACTCCCTGAGTTCGTCGATTATGATCTGGCTGATTCTGGCGATCAATGGCGTTACGGACGTGGGCGCGCTGTCGGCGGTATTCACCGTCAATGCGGCCATGATCCTGTTCGGTGCGCTGCAGGAGAAGTACGAGCAGCCGGGATCGGGAGGCCTGCTGCCGTTCATCTTCGGTTCCATGGTCGGCAGCGTGCCCTGGATCCTCATCCTCGTATATTTTTTGCGCCCCGGCAGCGCCAGCGATGTCGCCGCTCCGGGCTTTGTTGTCGGCATCGTCATCTCCCTCTTTCTGTTTTTCAATACCTTCGCCATCAACCAGTGGTTGCAGTACAAGCAGGTGGGCAAGTGGAAGAGCTACCTTCAGGGGGAGCGCACCTACATCACCCTGAGCCTGATCGCGAAGACCGCGCTGGCCTGGCAGGTCTTCTCGGGCGCCATCATTCCGGCAATCGTCGGCTGAACATCGGCCGGCGTGCTCCGGCCGGCGTGCTCCGGCCGGCGTGCTCCGGCGCCCGGCGGCCCCTGTCCCTCCACCAGGGGGCGCGGAGCGCGCCGCAGCACACTCCTCCGTGGCACGCGGTGGAGCAGCATTGCGACGGGCAATAGGCTGGGCGCATGACTTCACTACGATGGGGAATCCTGGCCACTGGCGGCATCGCTCGCTTGTTCGCGAATGATCTCGTGCTCAACCAACTGGACTTGCGGGCGGTCGGATCGCGTTCCCAAGAATCTGCCGACGCATTCGCCGCCGATTTCAGCGTGCCGAACGCGCACGGCAGCTACGAAGACCTTGTCGCCGATCCCGAGGTTGACATCATCTACATTGCGACGCCGCACCCCAGCCATGTGAGCAGCGCGCGCCTCGCCCTCAATGCTGGCAAGCACGTGCTGATTGAGAAGCCGCTCACCGTGAACGCGGCCGAGGCGGAAGAAATTCGCCAACTCGCCGCTGACAAGGGGCTCCTGGTTCTCGAAGCAATGTGGACCCGCTACTTGCCGCACATGGTGCGCATCCGGGAAATTCTTGCCGCCGGTTCCCTCGGTGAGGTGCGCTACCTGCAGGCCGACCATTCACAATCGCTCTCGACCGACCCCAACCACCGCCTGAACAACCCCGAGCTCGGTGGTGGCGCCCTGCTCGACCTCGGCATCTACCCCGTTTCGTTCGCGTGGGAAATTTTCGGCGCTCCCGCGACGGTGCAGTCGACGGCGCGCATGACCGAGACCGGTGTTGACGGCACGATCGCAACCCTGTTCAGCTACGCATCGGGTGCCATCGCGACGAGCATTTCGACCCTCGACGCGAAAGGCCCGAACGTGGCCACCATCGTGGGAACCGACGGGCGGATCGACATCGATGCCGTCTGGTACACGCCGACCTCGTTCCGGATGATCGACCGTGTCGGCGTCGTCGTGGAAGAGTTCAGCTCCAGCGTCATCGGCCGAGGGATGCACTTTCAGGCGCGTGCCGCCGAAGAACTCGTCGCATCGGGAGACATCACCGGCGGCGCCCTGCCGATAGCAGAATCGGTCGCGATCATGAAAACCCTCGACGAGATTCGGCACCAGATCGGATTGAGTTACCCCGGAGAATAGCTCGACGGGGCTTTCCGGCCTGGGCGTTGCGCCCGCGGAGCATGAACCCCGGCAGCTCTGGTGATCAGAGCTGCCGGGGCATCGATTAAGAGTTCTGAGCGAACGTGGCGTTGACCATGTCAGCTTCAGGAATCGGATCGGTGTAGATGATCGCGCCGAGTTCCATCCACATGCGTTCCATGGCGGCAAGCTGCTCCGGCAGCGGCGCGAGGTCGGGCATCCAGCGGTAGAGCGGTACTGCGGCGACCTGCTCGGCGGTCTGGCCGGTCGCGGCACCGATGATGCTGAGGTTCTCGTCGGTGTAGCGGTCGTCGCCCTGCAGGTCCTTCGCCCCGAGCGTCAACGCGGTGTAGAACTTCTGCGCCAGGTCGGAGGCCGCGAAGTCCCCGCCGTAGATGACCCCGGTACCGGATGTCCCGATGGGTGTGTTCCACAGGCGCACAGCCGTTCCGTCCTCAACGGGCATCGTCCAGAACGGTCCGGATGCGAAAGCGGCGTCAATGCTGCCATTGGCCAGGGCCGTCGGCATATCCGGGTTGCCCAGTGAGATCAATTCCACGTCGGTGATGGACAGTCCCGCTTCTTCAAGCGCCATCCCCACATAGAACGCTCCGGTTCCGCCCTCGCCGCCGGCGACGGCGATCTTGCGCCCGGCCAGATCGGCCACGTCGGTGATTGTGCCGTCATCGACCAGCGCCTTCGAAGCGATGAGGGCAGAGGGGGGTTCTTCTTCGTCTCCGGCGGAGACTCCCATGGAGCCGACGACCTGCACATCGAGACCGGTTTCGACGGCGCTGAACAGTCCGGCAGAGAAGCCGGCGACGACGACGTCGAGCTTGCCGCTCGCGGCGAGCGGTACGGCGTCCTGCCCGGACTTGATCGCTTCGAGTTTGATCTCGATGCCCTCGTCGGCGAAGTAGCCCTTGGCGTCAGCGACATACAGCGGAGAGAAGATGGAGAGCTGGACGTGCCCCACGGTCACCGTCTGCAAACCGTCTGAGGTTTCGGGAGCATCCGTTGCGGCGCATCCGGATAGTGCCAACCCGAGGAGCGACATTGCTGCGACGATTTTCAGTTTCTTCATTTCTTCGTTTCCTTTTTCTTGGGGCTGTTCGAGTTGCGCCATGGCAGCAGAACCCGTTCCAGCAAGATGATGAGTCCGGTGACGATCGCGCCGATTCCCGAGACGACGATGAGGCCGACGAACATCGTGGCCGGCTGAAAGAGCTGCCAGGAATTCCAGATGAGGTAGCCGAGCCCGTTGTTTGAGGCGACGAATTCAACCGCTGTGACGACGATCACCGACATTCCGGCGGCGACGCGCAGCCCGGTCATAATGGCCGGGGCAGCGGCGGGCAGCAGCACGTCCACAAACAATCGAACGCCGGTGGCCCTGTAGGCGCGGGCCGATTCCAGGATGCGCGCATCAATCTGCATGATGCCGGCGAGGGTGTTGATCTGCACGACGAAGAACACCGAGATGGCCACCGCGAGAATCTTCGGGGTTTCCGTCAGGCCGAAGATGAGCAGCAGCAACGGCAGGATAGCGATTTTCGGCAGGGCGTACAGCGCGGTGAATGTGGGGCTAAGTGCCGCACGAATCGGCCGAACGACTCCCATGATGAGACCGGCAAACACGCCGAGAATTGATCCGGCGATGAAACCGAAGGCGAGGCGACCGAACGTGGCCCAAATGTGCACGGCGAGGGAGCCGTCGGCGACCATTTCGGCACCGCGTACCCCGATGGCGCTGGGCGGGCTGAACAGGCGGGGGTCGAGCACGCCGGTGTCTGCGGCGATTTCCCACAGGCCCAGCAGCACGATGGGGGTGAGGATGGCCAGCCCAACGTCGCGAGCACGAAGTCGCTGTTCGCGCTTGAACTCCTGATCAATGGCGAGGTCGAGTTCGGTGGCACGACGGGCGACGTTCTCGGTGACGGTCATTTGAAGCTCATCGAGGCTTGGACCTCATCGCGCAGCGATTCCCAAATATCTTGTTTCATGCGGGCAAACTCCGGACTGGCTTCCATGGCGACGCTGCGCGGGCGACCGAACGGGACGTCGATGATCTCTTTGACGCGGCCCGGGCGAGCCGACATGACGACGATCTGATCGCCGAGCAGCAACGCTTCCTCGATCGAGTGGGTCACGAGCACAACGGTTTTGCGTTCCACCTCCCACAGCCGTACGAGCTGTTCCTGCATGAGAATGCGGGTCTGGGCATCGAGGGCGCCGAGCGGCTCATCCATCAGGAGCGATGGCGAACCGGTAGCAAAGGCGCGCGCGATGGCGATGCGTTGCCGCATGCCGCCCGAGAGCTGATGCGGGTAGGCGTCTTCGAACCCGGTGAGACCGACCTCGGCGATCCAATTGCGGGCTTCGCTCTCGCGCTCCTTCTTGGAAACTGAAGCCATCTTCTGGCCGAATGCCACATTTTCGAGCACGTTGAACCAGGGGAACACTCCGTGCTCCTGAAAGACAAAGGCCGAACGCGGCACGCGGGTGCGTTCGAAGTTGACCTGAACGTCACCCGCCGTCGCCGTCTCGAGCTCGCCCAGAATGCGTAGCAGGGTGGACTTGCCGCAGCCACTCGGCCCGACGATGCAGGTGAACGAGCCCTTCTTCAAATTGAGATTGATGTCGCTCAAGGCGTGGACTTGGCCGGAACCACCAAACACCTTCGAGAGATGGCGCACGACGAAGGCATCGTTGCCCGGTGAGTCAGTCATTGCAGTTCCTGTCTGTGTTGCTGGTTCTGGGGAGAAAACGGGCTTCATTATTGGCCACCGAAGCGTGGTGGATGAGCTGAACTGAAGACGCCGCCAATGTAGGCACGGTCCCAGTCGGTAGCCAGGAGTGACGGGTCGCTCTCGCCGGCAGCGAACATCCGCTCGGCGAAACATTCTGAATCGTCTACGGGGGTAAAGCCTATTGCAGCGCCGCCCTCCGCCGAGAGGTAGCCCCGGGTATTCGCCGAAACACCCCAGATCGTGCGAAATCCAGGGCTCTCGGTCTGCAGGCAGGCGTCGAACAGACGCACGGCGTCGGCGGGGGAGAGCCACGTGCTCAGCGTGCGCTCGCCGGTCGGCTCGGCGAAGCGGGAGGCGATGCGCAGGCAGATCACATCGAGCCCGAACCGGTCGTGGTAAAAACTGCCGAGCGCTTCGACGGCGGCTTTCGAGACGCCGTAGAACGTGTTCGGGCGAACCGGCACGTCGTCGGGCACGAGCGTGCCGTCGGTCGGCACCGGAACAAAACCGGCGGCGTGGATGCTGCTGGCCAGCACCACACGCCCAATGCCGAGTTGCTGCGCCACGTGCAAAACGGCCTCTGTGCCGTCAATATTCGCCTGCATGATCTGCGCCCACTGGTCCTCAAGCGGAATCCCGGCAAGATGAATCACCGCGTCGCAGCCCCGCATTGCTTCCAGGAGCAATGCGCGGTCATTGATCGGGCCGACGATGAACTCGCAGCCGAACGTATCGGCGGGAGTGCGCTGGTCGATGCCCACAATGGTGTGGCCCTGGGCCAGTAGCCCGGGAATGATGTCGGCGGCAAGGGAACCGGCTGCCCCGGTCAAGGCGATGCGTCGAGTAGCCATCAGATCAGGGCCCCCTGCTCGTGCAGAAGCGTTCGGGTGCGGGCGTAGTCGTGGCGGCCGTCGGCAGCGTAAACCGCTGCGGCAACTCCGCAGGCGTGCCCCGTGGCAAAGGAGGTGCCCATCACCCGCAGCGAGGCATAGGCGCGATTGTCGCTGCTGGTCAGGCGTCCGCCTGCCCACAGGTTTTCCGTCGTGTCGGAGCAGATCGCTCCGTACGGTACGTGATACCAGCCCTTGTCGGCAATGCCGCCGTATTCGGTCGTGCCGACGGCGACATGGTCTTCTATGGGCCAGCCGCTGCGGGCGATCGCGTCTGTGGCGCGCTTGCGCCCCGCGGTCACGTCGTCGGCGCTCACCGCCTGTTGGCCGCGCAGTCGGCGGGTTTCGCGAATGCCCAGTTGCGGGCCCGTGGAGGCAAGAAAGCTGTTCTCCCAACCGGGGAGGGACCGCTGGAAAGCGGCGAGATACTGCCAGCTCAGGCGGCGCGACTGCACCTCGGCAGCGGTCACGTCGGCCACGTCGAGGGCGTCTCCGTGATTATCGGCGATGAGCAGCATGATCTCGCGGGAGAGCGGCATGCGCACGGCGATACCGTTCGAACGCTCAAGGGCCATCTCGGTACGCGGGCGGTGCGCCTCCACGGCCCGGGTCATGCCGGCCATCGAAAGATCGGCATCTTCACTCACGGCGCCGACCCGCATCACCAGGGTGCTGGCCTGTCGTTCGGCCGGAACTGACACCACGGCGCCGGCGCCGGCCGCATCGATGAGTGCGCCGTCGCCGCTGCAGTCCACAAAAGCGAGTGCGGTGATGGTTTCCATTCCGCCCCGGTGTACGACGTCGACGGCGGTGATATTGCCGTCGAGCACCGTGGCCGAGATCAGTTGGCTGTGCAGCACAAGGTGCACCCCGGCGGCCGTGATGAGGTCGTCGTAGACGCTCTTGATAGTTTCGAGGTCGAGCAGCACGATGGTGTTGCCGGTCTCCGGTACCGTCTGGGTCTGGTAGATATTGCGGGTGCGCAGCTGGTCGAGCACCTGCTGGCCCACCCCGGCGACGACCTGGTTCTTGTTCTGATCAAAGAAACCACACAGCGCCAGCACCGAGCTGTTGGTTGCGGCGCCACCCAGAAAACCGTATTTTTCGACCAGGCAGACCGAAGCCCCCGTGCGCGCTGCCCCGATCGCCGCGGCGATTCCCGCGGAGCCGCCGCCAATGACGACCACGTCGAATTGCGTTTCACGTGTCACGAATACACCAGCACCTTCAAGTTCACGTCGTTGTGACGGAAGTTGCCGTCGAACCGAGTCTGCACGCTCTATTGCTATAGGTAAAATGCCTAGAAGGCAGAGGGGAGATACCCTGAAAGCATGGAACTACGACACCTGAAGTACTTCTCGAAGGTCGCCGAGCTTCGCTCGGTGAGTAAAGCCGCCATCGCATTGAACATCACGCAGCCGGCGCTGAGTCGCCAAATCAAAGACCTGGAGCGTTCGCTCGACTACCGATTGTTCGACCGCACCCCGCGTGGAGTCACCCTCACGGACGCGGGCGTCGGGTTGGTGCGGCACTGCGAGACCGTGTTTGCGCAGGTCGATCGAATTCCCGAGGTCTTGCGCACTGCCGCGCAGAAACGCCAGATGCTGCACGTCGGCGTGCCGCAGGGGCTACCGTACGACTGGTTTCTCGGCCTGCTGCAGGCTGTCGACGCGGAAGTGCCGTCGATCGCGCTGACGCTGCACGAGGCGACGACCGATGAGCAGTGGCAGATGCTGCAGAGCGGGCTCGTCGACGTGGCCCTCATCCACCGGGAAGCGCCCGATGCCGGCGGGTCGCTGCTGCTCATGAAGCAGGCGATCGGCGTGGCGGTCACAGCCGACTCGCCGCTTGCGAACCTGGCAGAGGTCGGGTTTGCCCAGCTTGAAGGCCTCTCGGTCATGGCGCATGCGGTCGGTGAGGTCGCCGCAGAAGAGACTCGACTACGCGCCGCGGCGGCTGCCGCCGGCATCTCCATGCAGTGGGTGTTCCGCCGGTTCAGTGAACACAGCGGGCTCATCGCGGTGACCTCCAAAGTGGATGCCGTACTCCTCACCGCGTCGTCGGCCGCCCGCCACCTGCCCGATTGGGCCTGGATCCCGGTGCGCGCTGAACGCGACCCGAGCTTCGACCTGGCCATTCGCACCTGGGCCACGTGGAACGAGCCCCGCACGCCGCACGTCGACGCACTGCTGGCGGTGATGCGTGCTCAGGCGCGCCCCCTCGGCTAGCGTGCGGCTGGGGCTGAATCTAGTATGGTACCGTACGGTACGGTACTAACCGATGCGGGCGGACCCCCTGCCCACCCGCCAGTGAACGGAGCACTATGATCGACTTTCCCCTGCACGATGAAACCACGGCACCCGAAGCGAGCAAGGAGCTGCTCGCCCGATCGAGGAAGAACAACGGGATGCTCCCGGGGCTGCACGCGACTATGGCCGAGGCGCCCGGCCTGCTCGAGGGGTATCAGCACCTGCACCAGCTCTTCCTGGACTCGAGTTTCGACAACGACGAGCTGACCGTGGTCTGGCAGACGGTTAACGTTGAGCACGCCTGCCACTACTGCGTGCCTGCCCACACCGGTATTGCCAGGGGTATGAAGGTGGACGACGCGATCACCGACGCACTGCGCAACGGCACGCCGCTTCCGCGCGCGGGCCTCGAGGCTCTGCGTACCTTCACCCTGGCTATGGTTCGTGAGCGTGGCAATGTGGACGAAGTCGCGGTGCAGACCTTCCTGGACGCCGGTTTCGACAAACGTCAGGTGCTGGAGGTCGTTCTCGGAATTTCGCAGAAGGTGATGTCGAACTACACAAACCACCTGGCGCGCACTCCCATCGACGCGCCGTTCCGCAAATTTGAGTGGCACGAAACCGCCGCGGCACACTGACCCGCGGCGGGGTCCGCGGTAGCGCCCCGGCGGTCGGCTTGACCGGGGCGGCTGCGATGGTTCAGTAGCCCCGACCAAACTTCTGTTCGTGTCGGGGTTGCCGGGCCGATC
>Ga0314774_1000901_pt1 | contig 20871 bp, 12 predicted proteins | sample MetaGCBIA2018_FD_204515 | JGI IMG/M metagenome (GOLD analysis project Ga0314774, IMG submission 204515) | Cryopeg brine microbial communities from Beaufort Sea near Barrow, Alaska, United States - CBIA 2018 | ecosystem: Environmental > Aquatic > Marine > Coastal | place: USA: Alaska | collected...
GTTTTAGGGTTAACCGTTCTCAAAATAAAGCTACAATTTTCAACAATCTAATTGTAAGGATGGTTCAAGCCGATAAAATACATCAGAAACAAATTGTAAGCAACTAACTACTGACCTCTAAAACTTTAACCAATGAAATTTAGAAAGACTCCATTTTTCATCTTTCTGACTTTGATATTTTTGATTTCCTGTACTTCCGAAGAAGTTCCACGAAATTATAAAATTGGATTTTCCCAGGCAATGACCACAGATAACTGGAGGAGGGAAATGAATAGGGCCATGGAAATCGAGGTCTCTATGTATCCGGATATTGGTCTGGAAATTAGAGATGCAGAAAATGACATTCAACAACAAATTGCGCAAATTGAAAAATTCATTGAAGAAGATGTTAATATACTTATAGTTTCCCCAATTCAGTCAATTCCCCTTACTCCTGTTATAGAAAAAGCTATGAATGCGGGTATCCCAACGATAATAATTGACAGAAAGATTTCTGGAAATAATTTTACAGCTTATCTCGGAGCAGATAATATTGAAATAGGTAAAAACGCGGGTCGATATATAATTTCACATTTACAAGATTCTGCAAACATTTTTGAAATTAGAGGTCTTGAAGGTTCTTCCCCAGCTTATGAGAGGAGCCAGGGCTTTAGCGAAATGCTGAGACCTTTAGAAAATATCAGAATCACGGGCACTGTATATGGCGATTGGGAGAATGCTTCAGTCAAAACTCAACTAAATAATTTGCTGGACTCTATAGATCCCCCAAACTACATTTTTGCCCATAATGATAGAATGGCATTGGGAGCATGGGAGGTTTTAAAGTTGAGGTCCCTTGAGGATCAAATAAAAATCATAGGGGTAGATGGTCTTTTTGGACCCAATGGAGGTATTCAATTTGTGAAAGATAATTTACTCGCGGCAACTATTCTTTATCCAACAGGCGGCACTGAAGCCATTAAACTAGCAAGGAAAATTCTCAATGGAGAATCTGTGAATAAAACCAATATTTTACGCACGGTGGTAATTGATTCGGTCAATGTAGATATTATGCAGAATCAATTTAACAAAATGAATCAGCAACAAAATGATATAGAACAACAACAAGCTATCATTGGAAATCAGATAGAGACCTTTAATAATCAGAACAATCTTATTAAGTTGATGGCTTTTCTTTTGACACTTTTGTTGGCACTGGCTATTTATAGCATTTATTCGGTGATTACCATTAAAAAAAGCAAAAGAAAACTGGAACTTAATAACCAAAAAATAACAATTCAAAGAAATCAAATTGAAGATTTTGCAGGGCAGCTAAAACTTTCCAATGAAACAAAGATCAATTTTTTTACTGCGCTTTCACATGAGTTTAAAACCCCGCTTACTCTTATAACGAGTTCCATAGAATCTATAGCAAACAGCAAAAATTTAAAGGATTTTTCATACGAGACAAAATTAATAAGCAACAATTCCAAAAGATTATTACGGCTTATAAATGAATTGTTGGATTTCAGGAAACTGGAGAGTGGTGCTTTTCAAATTAAACCTGCCAGAACAAATATTTACCAGTTTATTGAAAATATTTACAAAGATTTTAAAACTGAAGCCCTTAAGAAATCCATAGAATTTGAGTTGAAAGCAGATAATCCTGATCTGGAAATTTATATAGACAGGGATATGATGGATAAGGTCTTTTTCAACCTACTTTCCAATGCATTTAAATTCACCCCAAAAAATGGAAAAATAAGTATTTCAATTGAAGATACTTCGGATGAAAAAGTAGAAGTGATTATTAAAGATTCCGGGATTGGGATTCCAAAGGATGAATTTGAAAGGGTCTTTGATCCTTTTATCCAGGCCACCAATAATTCCAAACCCAGCTCCGGTTTGGGACTTTATATTACAAAACAGTTTGTTGAATTGCACAAGGGAGAAATTTCAGTAAAATCAAAACAGGGAGCCGAATTTGGGATAATTTTATTAAAAGGGAAAAGCCATTTGAAAGATTTAAGTGTTTCTGAAGGAATGGAGGATGATATTCTGCCAATAATAAATCACCCCATTTTAGATTTCAACATTGAAAAAGAAGACCTTGAATGTATTAAAAAGGAGGGGGCAGAAACAATTCTGATTATAGAAGACAACTCTGATCTTGCCTATCTTCTTCAGAGGAAATTAAATAATGAATTTAATGTTTATGTATCTGATGGCACTGATGGAATAGAGAAAGCCCTGGAAATTATCCCAGATATAATAATCTGTGATATTAATTTGCCTGAAAAAAGCGGATTCGAAATTTGCGCTGAGTTAAAGGTAGATCTTCGGACGTCTCATATTCCAACAATCATCCTAACAGCATTAAGTGATGAAGAAAGCCGTATTAAGGCCCTAAAAGCAGGGGCAGATTCTTACGTAACCAAACCCTTTAATTTTGAAGTCCTTAAACAATCTCTTATTTCGGTGTTATTTAATCGTGAGAAATTACGCTATTACTATACCAATAAAATTGATCAAGTAAAAGATGAAAAATTCAATAATTATGATCAGGTTTTTTTAAAGAAATTAAATGTAATTATCGCTGATAATTTACAAAATCCTGATTTTTCCGTGGAAGAATTAGCGAACCATCTAAATATTTCCCGGGTGCAGTTGTACAGGAAGGTAAAGGCGCTTATAGGATTGAGCATAAGTGATTATATTAATTCACAACGATTAAATAAAGCAAAATCATTGTTACAGGATACATCCTTGAATATTTCTGAAATTGCCTATAGTGTTGGTTACTCTTCTCCAGGATATTTTTCAACTTCTTTTAAAAATAAATACGGAGTTTCCCCAAAAAGCTTTAAAAATTAAATTGCACCTAATTTCAATCGTTATCTCAGAAGGGTTTTGTGTAACATTATTAAAGAAATAGTATCAATTTTAAAACTACAACGTTTTAGTAAATTTTGTTTTCTCACCCTAAACCCTATCATAGTAGGCCTTTTAACTTATTTTAAGAAAGTTTAACAATTTTGTAATTATTTGAAGAATTCTTAAAACCCCAAAAACAATTTTAAACATAGTTTAGCTTTCACACAAATAAGCTTTGATATGAATAAAATTTTAGTTTGGTCAATTACCGCTGCAATGGCAGGTTTTTTATTCGGTTTTGATACGGTAGTTATATCAGGGGCCGATAAACAACTTCAATTGGTTTGGGGAACGTCTGATGCGTTTCATGGGTCGGTTGTAATGGCTATGGCATTATGGGGTACCGTAATAGGAGCCATTTTTGGAGGAATTCCAACAAATAGGTGGGGAAGAAAGAACACCCTGGTTTGTATCGGGCTCTTATATGTGGTTTCAGCCCTTGGATCGGCAATGGTGAACGATCCGTTTACATTTGCCTTTTTTAGGTTCTTGGGAGGTCTTGGCGTGGGAGCTTCTACCATTGCCGCTCCAGCATATATCTCTGAAATCGCACCCGCTAAAGACCGGGGACGGTTAGTTTCACTTTACCAATTTAATATAGTCCTTGGGATTTTAATTGCTTTTCTGTCCAATTATTTATTGAGAAACACAGGATCGGAACCCTGGCGATGGATGCTTGGGATTGAAGCCGTTCCGGCAATTTTATACACAATGTTTGTGTTTTTTATTCCCAGAAGCCCCAGATGGTTGATTTCCAAATCTAAAGATCAGGAAGCAAGAACAGTATTGCAATTGATAAATCCAGAGGATGATGTCGAGCAAAAAATGCTGGAAATCCGGAAACAATCAGAAATCAAGATATCGGGGGAACAAATATTTTTAAAAAAATACCGCTTCCCATTAATTCTGGTTTTTCTGGTAGCAATGTTCAATCAGCTCTCGGGGATTAACGCTTTTCTATATTATGCACCTCGAATTTTTGAGGCCGCAGGATTGGCAGCGAGTACAGCTTTGTTTAGCAGTATAGGAATTGGAATAGTCAATCTTATTTTCACTCTTTTAGGAGTTTTCCTCATAGATAAATTAGGACGTCGAAAACTTTTATTTATCGGATCCATTGGCTACATCATATCCCTCTCATTGGTTGCGGCATCATTTTTCTTAAACTGGGGTGGACTCACAGTTCCCATTTTCCTGTTCCTGTTTATCGCCGCCCATGCTATTGGGCAGGGAGCAGTAATTTGGGTCTTCATTTCTGAGGTTTTCCCCAATCATTTAAGAGCCTCCGGACAATCCTTCGGTTCGTCTACACATTGGGTTCTGGCCGCCATAATCCCATCTTTTATTCCATTCCTGTTTTCCACAATAGGGCCGGGATTTGTTTTTGCCTTTTTCGCCTTTATGATGTTTTTGCAATTACTGTTTGTAATATTTATAATGCCGGAAACCAAAGGAAAGACCCTTGAAGAACTGGGCGAGGAACTATCCCCTGGTAAACAAAAAGAAGCTTTATCAATTTTAAAATAATCTATAATGAAAAATAAATTTATATTTCTTTCTACTTGTCTTATTGGAACAATAATGCTGTTTTCCTGTAAGGATAACAATAAAGGGTCTGATGAGAAAACCACTGAAGTTACCGCCCAGAGCGATACCGATTTTAGACCGGCTTTTCATTTTACCCCAAAAGAAAACTGGATGAACGATCCTAACGGGATGTTCTTCCTTAACGGAACCTACCATCTATTCTTCCAGCATTACCCCGAAGGAAATACCTGGGGGCCTATGCATTGGGGGCACGCTACTAGTAAAGATTTGATTAGATGGGAAGAGCAACCTATTGCCCTGTTTCCTGATGAAAAAGGATATATTTTTTCTGGAAGTGCAGTGGTAGATACAGAAAACACTTCGGGACTTGGAGATGGTATCACACCTCCTGTTATTGCAATGTTCACTTACCACAACATGGAAGGTGAAAAGGCAGGAAGAGAAGATTATCAGACTCAAGCTATTGCATACAGCCTGGATGAAGGAAAGACCTGGACAAAATATGAAGGAAACCCGGTAATTGACAATCCAGGAATTCGTGATTTTAGAGACCCAAAAATAACTCGTGATGAGGTACACGATCAATGGGTTATGGTGCTTTCTGCCGATGATCAAACGATGTTTTATACTTCTCAAAATTTAAAAGATTGGGAATTAGCCTCTGAATTTGGCCGTGGGATTGGTGCCCACGGCGGAGTTTGGGAATGTCCCGACTTTATTCAGATGAAGGTGGAAGGATCTGCCGAGAAAAAATGGGTTTTGATTCAGAGTTTAAACCCAGGCGGATTCAACAGTGGTTCCGGCACTCAATATTTTGTAGGTGATTTTGATGGAAAAACTTTCACTTTAGACGAGTCTATGAATGATTTGAGTGAAGATCATCACTACTGGCTTGACTTTGGGAAAGATAACTATGCAGGTGTTACATGGTCTAATATCCCGGAAGAAGATGGTCGTCATTTGTTTATGGGCTGGATGTCTAACTGGCAATATGCAAATGAGGTCCCTACCGAAACATGGAGAAGCGCAATGACGATCGCACGGGAATTGAAACTTACCAAAACCGGGGAAACGTATCGCATGGTTTCCTCGCCTGTAGCTGAATTACAAGAATATTCAGGTGAAGAATTCACTAAAAATGTTATTGCAGTTGAAGGGGAAACGCAAATAGCAACTGCTAAAGATATCGACCTCTCAACGTCTGTAATTTCTTTTGAAATAGAGGATTTAAAAGACCAGGAATATCATTTTAATCTTTCTAGTGAGGGAGGTGATGTTTTAAAATTTGGGTACGATCATAATACAGAAGAATTTTATATAGATCGAAGCAAATCTGGCTTGACCGATTTTAACGAGAATTTTGGCGATAAAATTTCAATAGCCCCCCGACTTTCAAAAGCTTCCAATTTAAAAGTAAAAGCTGTGATAGATAATATGTCTATAGAACTTTTCTATGATAACGGGGAGACGGTAATGACTGAAATCTTTTTTCCGAAGAAGCCTATTAGCATTTTTAGTGCTGAAGGAGATGATTTCAATATAAAGAATCTAAAAATAAATCAAGTAAAACTCAACTAATCCATAACCTATGAATTCCAAGTTATTAATACTATTTCTCTTACCCTTTTCCATGTGGGCTCAGGGAATAGACGTATCCGGAACCGTAATTTCCGAAGATGACCAAATGCCTTTACCGGGAGTTTCCATTCAGGTGGAAGGAACAAATAAAGGTGTAATTACAGATTTTGACGGAAACTATACCATTGAAAATGTTGATTCACAGAGTAATTTGACATTTAGTTATTTAGGTTTTGTTACTAAAACGATCGCTGTAAACAACCAGGTAAAACTAGATGTTGCCCTAAAAACAGATGACCAGCAACTGGAAGAAATTGTATTAACGGGTTATACCACCCAGCGAAAAACTGATATTACAGGTGCCGTTTCAGTAGTTGACGTTGATGAAATGAAAAAGCAAACTGCAGCGAATCCTATCAGATCCTTGCAGGGTCGTGTTCCTGGTATGTTGGTGACTGGAAACGGGGAACCAAGTTCACCCACGACAGTACGTATAAGAGGAATAAGTACCTTAAACAATAATGATCCCTTATACATAATAGATGGCGTTCCAACAAAAGCAGGTATGCATGAGTTGAATCCTAGCGATATTGAGTCTATTCAGGTTCTTAAAGATGCCTCGGCAGCAAGTATTTATGGCTCGCGGGCATCAAATGGGGTAATTATCGTTACCACCAAGGATGGTGAAAAAGGAAAGGTAACCTTGAATATAAATGCATATTCTGCCATTTCCAATTATACTACAAAAACTAAAATGCTAGATACTGAAGGTTATGGTGAAACCTTATGGCAGGCCTATATTAATAATGGAGCCGATCCAAATTCCAATAGTGTGCAATACCGATTTGATTGGGGAGTTGATTCTGAAACAGGAAGACCTTTTCTAAATAAAGTGCTTGTGCCTGAATTTTTAGATGATGAAGGATTGCTTAAGGCCTCAAATACGGATTGGTTCGATGAAATAACTAGCATGGGTGTTATTCAAAACGTAGATGTTTCTCTATCTAATGGTAACGAGAAAGGTAATTATTATTTTTCCTTAGGCTATTATAACAATGATGGTATCATAAAGACTACTAATTTCAACCGACTTTCAGCTAGAATAAACTCTGATTATAAAATACTTAATGATAAAATTATCATTGGTGAAAATTTAAGTATTACCACAACTAATGAAATAGGTGGCTCTCCCATTAATGAAGCGCTACAGGCCCTGCCCATTATTCCCGTACGGACAATCGATGGGAAAGGATGGGGAGGTCCTGTTGGAGGAATGAATGATAGACAAAATCCAGTAAGACTTCTGGAAGATAATAGGCAGAACGATTATGACTTTCTAAGAATTTTCGGAAACTTTTACGCGGAAGCTATGTTGTTGGAGGGATTGAAAGTTAGAACCAGTATTGGAATTGATTATGGGAATTTTTTCTCGAAAAACTTCAGAAAAAGATATGAATCAGGCTATTTAAATAATCCTGTGAATAGACTACAAACTAACCAATCACATAATTTAAAAACTACATGGACCAATACCCTTACATATGATCGAAATTTTGGTAAACATAATTTTAATGCTCTTTTAGGAACCGAATTATATAGGGAAAAATTAAGTTCATTCTGGGCTTCAAGGGAAGATTTTGTAGTTGAAGGCGAAGACTATCTTTATCTGGACGCTGGTACAGGAGAAAAGAATAATGCAGGTTTTGGTGCTGAAAATATTCTCTTGTCTTATTTCTCAAAAATCAATTATTCTTTCAATAACAGGTATTTAGTTTCAGGAACAGTAAGGTATGATGGGTCATCCCGATTTGGTCAGAATAATCGATTTGGCCTTTTCCCGGCATTCTCATTAGGATGGAGGTTAAGCGAAGAAAGTTTTATTGAGGATAATTTTGATTTTGTGAATGATATAAAATTTCGTTTCGGTTGGGGAGTGACTGGTAATCAAGAAATTGATAATAACGCAATCTATAATATTTACCTCACCGATTATGCCAATACAGCCTACGATATTAATGGTGATGGAAGTGGTGTCTTACCCTCCGGTTATAAACTGGTTCAAAATGCGAATCCAGATCTTCGCTGGGAGGAAAGTACTATGACAAATTTTGGTCTTGATTTTGAGTTATTTGCCCAAACCCTTTACGGTAGCGCAGAATATTATATCAGTAAGACTGAGGACATACTTTTACTTCCACCCTATATAGGAGTTCTGGGTGAGGGGGGGAACCAATGGGTCAATGGCGCCTCAATGGAAAATAGAGGTTTTGAGATTAGCCTCGGTGCTAGACTTAATGTGAATCAAGATCTATATATTAATTTGGATGGGAATTTAAGTCAATATAGGAATAAAATCACAGATCTTCCTACAGAGGTTGTGAATGCATATGGTGGTGATGGAAGGGGTCAGAATATACTTGGTCGTCCCATAAATTCATTTTTCGGCTATATTGCTGATGGATTATTTAGGACAGAAGAAGAGGTTAACAATCATGCTGAACAGCCCGGAAAAGGATTAGGTAGGATTAGGTATTCCGATCTAAATGCCGATGGCGTGATCAATGACTTTGACCGCACCTGGATTGGTGAGCCACATCCTGATTTTACGTATGGACTCAATGCACAGGTTAACTTCCATCAATTTGATCTTTCATTATTATTTCAGGGAGTTACAGGAGTTGATGTAATTAATGATTTTAAATATGCTACTGATTTCTGGAGTGTTTCTGAAACCGGATCTAACAAAGGTGCTCGGTTATTAAACGCGTGGTCACCATCAAATCCAGGTTCTGAGATACCGTCAATTGCTCTGACCGACGCAAATTTCGAATCCAGGTTTTCCACCTATTTCATTGAAAATGGTTCTTACCTGAAACTTAGAAATGCCCAATTGGGATATACATTCAAAGATAATGTTACAAGAGATTTACATATGAATTCTTTTAGAATTTATATAGGAGGAGATAATCTTGCATTATTGGCAAAAAGCGATTCATTTACAGGCTTGGATCCTGAAAACCCCGGTTACGGATATCCAAATCCTTTAATAATCACAGCCGGCTTGAACCTGAAATTTTAGAGATTAATAAATATTAAAAATATAGAAAATATGAAAAGGTATGTATTAATAATATTGATGTTGTGCTTGGTGATGATGTCCTGCGAAGATGAATTGGACGTAGAACCCAAAGGTGTCCTTAGTGAAAATCAGATAAATACCCCTGAGGATGCTGAGAAATTCGTGATTGCAGCATATTCGCAATTGGGGAATGATGAAATTAATAGGCCATTTAGCCTTTGGCAGTATGGAGACATGCGATCTGATGATGCCTATAAAGGAGGCCGTGACCCGGGAGATGGGCAAGGGTTTCATTTTATGGAAACATTTACAAATGTAAGACCAGATATGTGGGAAATAGATGGATTGTGGTTCCATTTATATATAGGAGTAAGAAGATCTAATGAAGGTTTGCGAATTTTGCAAAATTTTACCGAAGATGAATACCCGGAAGTGGAAATGAGAAGGGCAGAACTGCGTTTCATTAGAGGTCATTTTTATTTTGAGTTAAAAAGGCTTTTCAATCGTATTCCTTATATTGATGAGGACGTGCCGGCTGCAGATTATAAGTTAATTACCAATGTAGAGCTTACAAGTCAGGAATTGTGGGAAAAAATTGCACAAGATTTTGAATTTGCAGCAATTAATTTACCTCTGGTTCAGCCACAGATAGGTAGAGCAGATCAAGTTGCAGCCGATGCATATCTTGCAAAAACCAGGTTGTATCAAGCCTATGAACAAAATGACCAACACCACGTAATTAATGTAAATCAGGAACTGCTTCAAAAATCTATAGAGGCAGCAGATAAAGTAATTTCTTCCAACCATAGTCTTGAACCGGATTTTGCGAATAATTTTTTATCCGGGCCTTATGAAAATGGTGTGGAATCCTTGTTTGCGGTACAATTTTCAACAAGCGACGGTACACCAAATGGGCGCTTGAATTTTGGGGATATGTTGACTGTTCCCCAAGGTCTGGGCTGTTGCGATTTTAAAAAACCTTCTCAAAATTTGGCCAACGCTTTTCAAACTAACGACCAGGGTGTGCCTTTACTAGATAATTTCAATGCCGAAAATATAAATTTTGACATTAGTACAGTCGATCCACGATTAGACCATACCATCGCCCATCCTGGCAATCCCTGGAAATATGAGACAGATCTCATTTTTGAAGAAAGCTGGAGTAGGACTCCAGAAATATACGGGTATTATAATTCTCTCAAGGAAAACGTTCAATCAGACAATTATGAAAATGTAGATCCATTCTATGGAAATTCAAAACCCAGGATAATTTTACGATATGCCGAAATCCTATTGATAAAAGCTGAAGCTCTTATAGAGTTGGGTAGGCATGGGGATGCTTTGCCCTTAATTAATGAAGTGCGCCAGAGAGCTGCTCAGAGTACAGAGAAACTGGTTAATGCCGCAGGCAATCCCTTAGCCAATTATTATGTGGAAACGTACAAACCTGGCGTTAATATTGACTGGACGGAGGAAACTGCACGTAAGACCTTACATTTTGAAAGGAGGTTAGAGTTAGCTGAGGAAGGAGAGCGGTTCTTTGATCTTGTGCGCTGGGGAGTTGCACAGGAGGTGCTTAATACTTATTTTAATGTAGAACAAACACGAAAAGCCTTTCTACAAGGAGCAATGTTTGAATCAGGAAAACATGAATATTTACCAATTCCACAAAATCAGATTTTCTGGAGTGAGGATCGTTATATTCAAAATCCTGGATATTAGAAAATGAATAAAAAATTCTCTATATGGACTTGTTTGTGCCTTACGATGTTGGGTAGTTTATCTTTTGTCAATGCACAATATAATGAAACTTACCGGCCTCAATACCATTTTAGTCCATCTAAGGGATGGATTGGAGATCCGGATGGACTTATTCATTCGGACGGCGTTTATCACCTTTTTTGGTGGGGGCATGCAATATCTCGGGATCTTGTTCACTGGGAAGAATTGCCTTACCCTATGAAAGGGGGGCCTGGTGATTTTAGCTATTTTTCTGGTTCGGTAGTGGTTGATAAAAATAATGATTCTGGGTTTGGTGAAAAAAGTTTGATAGCATTCTATACTAGGCATTATCCCGGAGATTCTTTACCAGAAGCACAGGCAATTTCAGTAAGCAATGACGGGATTAATTTTAACTACTATAAAAATAATCCTGTGCTTGATATAAATGAGATTTTTTTTAGGGATCCCCAGGTTTTCTGGCATGATGAAACAGAAAAGTGGGTAATGGCGGTATCTTTGCCAGATAAACAAATCGTTCAATTCTATTCCTCAAAAAATCTTAAAAATTGGAAATTTCTTAGTGAATTTAAAGGTTTAGGGGTGCAGAATTCCTTTTGGGAATGCCCTGATCTTTTTGAAGTTTCAGTTCAAGGAAAAAAGGAAGAGAAACATTGGGTTTTATTTATAGGCAGGGGGCCAAATAGGGTTCAGTATTTTGTTGGGGATTTTGATGGAAAGAGTTTTACGCCTCATAGTAATATTGAAAGTTATTTGAAAAATGGTATAGGATTGAAGAGTAAAGTGTTTGAAGACTTTGAGATGGACGAGTCTGCAATTTTTTCATACAATTCAAAAAGAGGGATTCTAGGTACTCATTTCCTGAGTTCAGAAAACTTTAAAAACAATCGTAATGGATGGGAGTCCTCCACCTTTCAGATATCGCAACCTGCTATAAGTTTCATCATAAGCGGAAGTAAAGATATTCATAATCAGGCTGTTCAGTTGGTTGTTGATGGCCAAGTGCGAGCAGAATCTGCGGGTAAAGGAGATTCTATTTTTAGATGGAAAGGATGGGATGTATCCAAATGGCTCGGGAAAAATGCAAAAATCAGGATGATAGATAAAACTGCAAATGACTCTGTTCATATTGCAATAGATCACATTCAATTTTCCGACCAGCTGATGGATACCAATTTAGAACATGGTCTATGGCTGGACTATGGTAATGATTTTTATGCAGCAAGAACCTGGAGGGATTATGATAATAATAGCAACAGAAAGGTTATGCTTGGGTGGTTGGGGAATTGGGAATATGCCAACCAGGTGCCTACAAGCTGGGGAAAAGGATTTCAATCCATTCCTCGGGAAATTCACTTAAAAGAAACCGAAGAAGGTTTTCGAATTATTCAAAATCCCATCCCGGAGCTAAAAAAATTAAGGGGAGATCTTTTCGAGTTAAAAGAGCTGGCACTGAATGGTGATTTGGATCTTTCAAAAATTTCAGAATTCGAGAATACTTATGAAATTCAAGCGTCTTTTGAATTTAAGGGAACTAGTGAATTGCAGCTTAACCTTCTGGAAGGAGATAATAGATGCCTGATACTAACTTTTAACAGTAGTACCAATTTGTTTTCCGTAGACCGGAGAAACACAACAAATGCAATCTCAAAAGAGTTTAATGAAAAATTTAAAGATATTATGGGGGCGCCTGTATCATTGAAAAATGACATGCTCAAAATTAGGATTTTTGTAGATCGCTCTTCCGTTGAAATTTTTACACAGGATGGTGAGAAGGTCTTTAGTGCCTTAACATTTCCTGGGCCCGACCAAACAGGAGTCAGCTTAAATTCGGAGGGTGATCAGGTAATTATGAAAGCCCTTAAGGTATGGAAACTGAGTTCCATATGGAAAAATGAAAATTAACCAAAAAAATAAAATTATGAAACATATAAATTTATCCTGGAACCTATCTCTTGTTAGTATCGCAGCAGTATTTGTGTTCGCGCTTGGCGCCTGTGAAAAAGAAGACGATAATAGTGATTTTGTTATAGATACACCAGTGCAAATAGCTTCCTTTAGCATTAATGGTTCTGAAGGTGAAATAGATCAAAATTCTGGAAAAATAATTTTCCAACTACCCTATGGAACCTCGCTATTAAATATTGTTCCTGAAATTGATCTACCCCAAGGAGCAACCATTACTCCTGGTTTAGGGGAATCCGTTAGCCTTATACAGGAAGTGAAGTATATAGTCGTAAATGAAAACGTGTATAAGGAATATATGGTTAAGGCTAGCGTAAATAAGCCTATAGCAAGTTTTTCTATTAATGGGTCTCAGACATCTATTAATAATATCAATAATACCATTTCCCTAACCCTTCAGGGAGATGTAGATATTACTGCCTTGCAACCGGAGATTACCTTAACCGAAGGTGTAACAACCGATTTTAACCTAAATTCTACTATGGATTTTTCGCAACCTGTAAGCTTTACCGTAACAGGACAAGGGCAAACTGAAACTTACACAATCAATATTTCCACTCCTAATACCGGCTCTAAAGTTGGATTTTTAGGAACTGCGAGTGTACGTGCTGAAATTACAGATCCTGATGAAAAAGCAGCATCAGACTGGTTATTTGCAAACTACCAAAACGTCGAATATATTTCATTCCAGGATATTATAGGCGGTGCGAATCTCGATTATTCTGTTATCTGGTGGCATTATGATTCCAGTATAGATCTGCCGGAAGTAGCTTTTAATGCCACTGTAACTGAAAAATTAAAAACATTTTATTCTGAAGGTGGTGGTTTGCTTTTAACCACTTTTGCAGCCAGATATGTGGAAGCATTGGGATTAGTACCTCAGGGAAAAGGACCCAATAATGTTTTTGGAGACTTCTTGCCTAATGGATTTGTAGATGAAAATAATTCCTGGGGAATATCTTTTAGAACACGTACCGATCATCCGCTCTTTCAAGGGCTTGAAACCTTTGAAGAAGGGAAGGCAAAATTTCTTGAGAAGGGCACCTTCCGATTAAACCATACCGCTTGGTGGTTCCTGCCGGAATGGGGTGGCTACGGAGATGGTGCTGGATGGAGAGAGCAAACAGGTGGTATTAATCTCGCTAGCGAAGATTGGGATGATACTTTAGACGGAAGGGTGGCCATTGCGGAATTTCCTGATGACAATGCAACAGGAAACGCAATTGTAATAGCATTCGGGGCTTATGATTGGTATAATGAGACAAATGCAGATGGAGACCAGAGTGCTCCTAATGGTTTTTTATCAAATATTCACCAATTAACCACGAATGCGATTGATTACCTTGAAGGACAAAATGATTAGAAAATGAAACTTTTAGAAATGATTTATTTAAAAAAATTGGCAGTTATTTTCATTTTTATTGTTATGGGTTGTAGTCAAGACGACACTACCACAGACGATGATGTGGTGCCAGGAACGCCTATTGAAAATAATTTAGGTATTTATCCTACGCCTTCTTCAGGCTGGATGGGAGAAACTAATCCATATAACACTACAGGCTGGGCAGCCGATGTAATGCCTTTTTATGAGAATGGTGTATTTCACATTTACTTTTTGCACGATGCCTTATCAAAACCTGCGGCGGAAGGGTTTCATGATATTCATGAATTTGAAACAGAAGACTTTGTTAATTACGATTACGAAGGTAGGGCCATTAATTACGGTTCTTCAAATGATCCAGACTTTGCTGTCGGAACAGGATCAGTTATAAAAGTACAGAATATGTACTATTTTTATTATACAGGTCATAATGGTAATTCAGCTTTTTTAGCAAACCATCCCAGGGAAAGTGTACTGCTGGCGACAAGTCAGGATCTTGAAAACTGGACGAAGCAGGAGGATTTTATTATGACTGCTCCAAATGGTTTTTATGATTTCGATTTCAGAGATCCTCACGTATTCTATAATGAAGAAGACGGAAAATACTGGATGCTTATGAGTGCTCAAACAGATGCAAGGAAAGCGGTGGTGTTATTATTTACTTCTAATGATCCCGCAACCAATGATTGGGAAAATCAGGGTGCACTTTATACCACTTCTGATGAAGAAAATTATTTAATGCTTGAAGTGGCTGATATTTTTAAAATGGGCAATTATTGGTATCTGCTGTTTTCAGAAAACTGGGATGATAAAGTTACTCATTACAGGGTTGCAGACAACTCTTTTGGGCCATGGAGAACTCCTGAAAGAGATGTAATTGATGGCCAGTATTTTTATGCAGGAAAAACAGTTTCAGACGGAAACAAAAGATATATCTTGGGATGGACAGCAAGAAGAAGTCCGGAAATAAATTCTGGTAATAAAGATTTTGGCGGTAATCTTGTTGTTCACGAGCTCTATCAACAATCAAATAAAGAAGAGTTGTTTGTTAAAACTCCGAATTCAGTTTCATCGGTCTTTTCAAATCCTACAGATCTAGAGGTTACTGAATCTTCTGAAAATGTAATTACCAGCACCGGCAATTATGACATGGATGCGAAGGATGAGCAATCGAAGGTAGTTTTTAATAGGTTAGGGAATTCCGCAAAATTATCCGGTACCGTTTCAATTAGTAGTGAAGCGAATGCTGGAATTTTTCTGGCGGGGAGTTCTAATCCTTCTGATTCTTTCCGTATTCAATTTGAGCCCAGGAACAATAAGATTATAGCCATTAATAATGGCTCGTTTATAAACGTTGTTTATTATAATTTCCAGCCTAATACAGAATATGATTTTGAGTTATATCTGGATGGATCTGTGGTGGTGCTGTATGTAAATGATGAGATCGCTTTCAGCAATCGGGTGTATAATATATTTGGTGCAAATTGGGGCTTGTATACAGAATATGGGGAAGTAAATTTCGATAATATTCAAGTCAACTATATTAAATAAAAGGTAACCAATAAAAAATATTATAGGGATTTTTGTATTGACTTCATGTCAACAAGATAAGGCTTTTTATGAACTGGAGGATAGATCCTTGGTTTCCGATAGTAGGGCAGAATTAGTTCATGACTAGCGATGGACATAAAGTGGGTGATATTGCCGTCTTTTAAAATACAGATTGTCCAAGAATTTATAAAGCCCTTAATACCAATTGGGGAATTTTGTCGATAACGGCAATGTAAACTTTAAAATATAAATTTACCGACCCCTTAAATATTTTAAAAATGACATTAAACATAATGTTACCAGCCTCGGCAAAATAGTATGGGATGTTTTTTCAAGATGAAGCACGGATTGACGGGACACCTTTAAATGTTGATTCGGTTAATTAGCCTGGGGATCGATACCTTAATGATAAGTAATATTGGAAGGATTTTAAGTATAAAGAAAAATGAAAAAAGGATTTTTAATTGATATGGATGGGGTTATTTATGGGAATGATCTTTTAATTCCGGGTGCCGATAAATTTATTGAACAACTCCAAAAGAGGAAGATACCTTTTCTATTTATGACCAATAATAGCCAGCGTACTCCTTTAGACACTGTTAATAAAGTGGCAAAAATGGGTATTAAAATAAAACAGGAAAACGTGTACACTAGCGCAATGGCTACTGCTTCTTTTTTATCTTTTATGGAACCAAAGGGAACGGCTTATGTTTTGGGTGAAGGTGGACTTATAACCAGTTTATCTCAGGAAGGTTATATTCTGGTAAATAACAACCCCGATTTTGTAGTGGTGGGTGAAGGCAGGAATTTTACCCTGGAAATGGTAAACAATGCTGTTGATATGATTTTACACGGTGCCAAATTGATCGCCACCAATTTAGATCCATCGCCCAAAAAGATTGGCTGGAACAATTTAGGGATCAAAGCAATTGTTGCCATGATCGAGGAAGCAACGGGCAAAAAGGCTTTTTCCGTAGGAAAACCCAGTCCGGTAATGATGAGGGCGGCAAGAAAATATCTGGGTCTGGAAGCACGGGAAACTATTATAATTGGTGACACCATGGATACAGATATTCTTGGGGGAATTCAATTGGGATATACCACTATTTTAACGCTTTCCGGAGTCTCCAAAAGGGAAACCCTCGCCGATTTTGCCTTCAAACCTGATCTTGTTATAAATTCTGTCGCTGAACTTGATATGGAAGCAGCGTTATCCATAAAATAGAAAAGGCTACTAATTTGCCACAATCGAACTTTTCCAAATTTTAGAACCGTGGAAAAATTCTAAACCTGATTTAAAATAATTTAAATGAAAATTAAAGCCGTTTGTTTTGGTGAAGTTTTATGGGATGTTTTTCCCGATGTAGAAAGAATTGGTGGTGCTCCACTAAATGTAGCTTCCCGATTAAGTGCTTCCGGTATCCAAACTGAATTAATCAGCAGGATTGGGGCAGACCAAAAAGGAAAAGATATCCTTGATTATTTAAAGAACAATAATGTGGGTACAGAAAATATTGAGACGGATGCTACATACCCCACAGGGTTGGTGAATGTAAGTTTAAGTAAAAGTGGTTCTGCGACCTATGAGATTGCATATCCTTCTGCCTGGGATAAAATTGTAGTCTCAGAATCTTCTCTGGATGCGGTGAAGAAAGCGGATGTTTTTATTTTTGGAAGTTTAGTGTGCCGGGATGAAATAAGCAGGAATACCTTATTTGAACTGATAAAATTTGCCGGTTATAAGGTTTTTGACATCAACCTAAGACCTCCACATTATCAAAAGAAAGTATTGCAACATTTAATGCAGCAGGCAGATTTTATTAAATTCAACGACGATGAATTGTTCGAAATTGCAGCCTTGATGGGGTCGCCCTATAATTCTTTGGAACAAAATCTCTTGTTTATTTCAGAAAAAACAAACACTCAATCCATCTGTGTTACAAAAGGCAGGCACGGAGCTGTTTTGTTAACAGAAGGAAAATTGTTTTACAACAGCGGTTATCAAATTAGTGTAAAGGATACTGTTGGGGCCGGGGATTCTTTTCTTGCCTCATTAATTGCAAAACTTCTCACAAAGGAAAAACCTCAGGTAGCCCTGGATTATGCCTGTGCCGTTGGAGCCTTGGTAGCCGGCAGCGAAGGTGCTAACCCAAAGTTGGAAATAGAAAAAATCAAAAAATTTATGTTCCCAATGGATATTTAAAATTCTTTTATGTTAACACAACCTGCCGGGTATTATTCGGGAGGGAAAAACAGCGAGATCTGTTTAGGTGCTGCTAAAGTTTTCAATAGCGGGGTGGTGATCGATCTTAAGTAATTGAAATAGGAAAGGGATTTTGAAGTTGCGAGTTAAGAAGGGTTGTGAATAATCCTGAATAGGTTAAGTTTGGGAGGATGTGTTTTTTTTAAACATTTTATAATCAAGGATTCCAATCTCATAACATTATAAACTCACACCCTGATCTTCTCCAATCTCATCTTCCATTTTTCCAAATTCGGAATTTTTTCCAAGTTAGGGAAGTAAAAAATTTAGAAATGCATCGAGGTAGTTCATTTTGAACCGCAATATTGCACAACCTATATGTGCATAGTTTTTTAATGAAACCCCAAAACTAGAATTGAACCAACCAGTAATCTATAAAAGTGACGGGGTCGCGGTCACAATATTTTCATTTATAAATTTGTAGATTTGATCCATTACAACTAAACCACGCTAATTGTACTGAGTTGGAAATTAGTTCCAGTTTTGAGTAACAGTTAATCGAAAAACATCCAAATTTATACCGATCTAAAGGTTAGGCAAAGACGAAATAATAAGTATAGAGCAGGCAAAGAATTATTCCTAAGGGTCCACACCTTCTGAATTTAAAGGGATTGCCAGGGAAGTTGCCAGATAAATTGTTAAGGCATGGTAGTTAAAAAAAATTTAAACGTAGATTGTTTAGAGAAATGAATTTAAAAGAAACCATAAAACAACCGGAAGGCAGAAGATTGGAATTTAAAGTAAAAATTCCGGTAGTCTCCGATTTAGCAAAGACCATAGTGGCTTTTGCCAATGACGCCGGTGGAATACTTTATATTGGAGTGAAGGATGATCCCAGGGAAATAATTGGGCTTCCTGAAGATGATTTAATGCAGATAGATGAAAAATTAAGCAATTTCATTTATGACCATTGTTACCCTGTTATAGTTCCTGAGATTTCTATTGTAAATATTGATGAAAAGTATTTGATCAAGGTTCAAATCTATAGAGGAAATAACCTTCCCTATTTTTTAAAATCCAAAGGGAAAAAAGAGGGTACTTATATCCGGGTAGGTTCATCAAACCGGCAGGCAACAGAAGAAATCATCACAGATCTTGAACGTCAAAAGAGAAATACCACCTTTGATGCCGAATTGTTATTTGAAAAACCCTTTCAGGAAATTGACATAAAAGGATTTACACAGTTTTTTAAAGATAAAACCGGAGAGGAATTAAAGGAGAATATTTTAAAAAAGCTTCATTTAATCGCCCCTTATCAAGACGAATTGAAAACCACCAATGCGTTGATTCTCTTTTCTGATGACGAGTTAAGAAAGAAATTTTTTCCATACGCAAAAATAGAATGTGGAAGATTTAAAGGGATTTCCAATGAAGAATTTATTGACCAAAAGACCTTAGATTCAAATATTTCACTTCAGGCTGAAGGAGCCTATGATTTTATTTTGAAACATATCAATAAGGGGGCAACAGTAAAAGGAGTATATACTGAAAACCGCTGGGAGTATCCTATAACAGCAATAAGGGAAGCCGTTAGAAATGCCATTGTTCACCGTGATTATTCCCTGACAGGGAAAGATATAAAAGTGGCAGTTTATGATGATATGATTGAAATAACAAGTCCTGGAAAATTATTGCCTTCTATTGATTTTAAAGAGATGGAAGCTCGCCAATCTGATATTCGAAATAAGGTGATCGCGCCTGTTTTTAAAAAACTAGGACTCATTGATCAATGGGGGAATGGCTTAAAATTAATTTCTGATGAACTAAAAGCATACCCTGAAATAGGATTCAAATGGTTTGAAAAAGGAATGCAATTTCAGGTTCAGTTTATTAAAAAGGATTTTTATAAAGCTGGTTTAGATATTAATAATCAATTGAATAAACTAGAATTAAATGATGAAATTAGAAATAAATTAGGTGACACAGAATTAGAAATCCTCAAGTTGGTAGCAGAAAATGAAAATCTAACTATAGTAGATTTAGGGAAAAAAATTGGGGTTTCAGTAAGTACTATTAACAGGCACTTAAAAAAACTTATTGATTCAGATATTCTTAGAAGAAAGGGCTCAAAAAAATCAGGAACCTGGGTCATCTTGAATGTTAGATGACAGAATAACAGATAAAATTAGAGAATAAGAAAATCTCAGCTTAATAAGGCTGATAAAGGTTTAGAAGAAGGTTAGGATTCCGGATCAAGTAAATGACACTTTAAATGACATATTAAATGACATTTTAAATGTCGCTTTAAATTATAGGGAAAGGGCTAATATAATATTTCAAAGTTGTATTTAATTTTTAAAATGTCAGATGTTTGGGGTGATTGTTTTAAATGGCAAGATTAGACTTTAAAAAAGGGGTACAGAATAGGTACAGAATAAACTGATTTTAAATGGTTATATTTAATATCAAATAAAATTAGAACCCCCTGAAACCCCTATTATTTATGGTGTTTTGATAGATTTTGATTGATTTTATTTTGGGCTCATAACCCGAAGGTCGCTGGTTCGAGTCCGACTTTAAGTAAAATACTCAAGTTTCGCATCTAATACTAAGCAGCTAATTTAGTTAGATTTATAGAATTTTCCTTGTTGTTCAAGAATGATAGAGAATCGCTGTAAAGTATTAGTTTTCCGATTGTTTCTTCGAAATCAATAGTACCAATAATTAATTCCAAAACGCTTAATATTTCGATGATAGCTAACAATATCCTCTCATTTAGGGTGTGTTCAATATAATCTTGTTTGATATTCTTAAACATACCCCCAATGGTTTCATAGGCTTCCATTCTATATTTCAGACTTACCAGGAGGTATTGAATCATGGCGACTGTTGTTTGAGCCACTTGCACATCAA
>Ga0314774_1000903_pt1 | contig 20859 bp, 19 predicted proteins | sample MetaGCBIA2018_FD_204515 | JGI IMG/M metagenome (GOLD analysis project Ga0314774, IMG submission 204515) | Cryopeg brine microbial communities from Beaufort Sea near Barrow, Alaska, United States - CBIA 2018 | ecosystem: Environmental > Aquatic > Marine > Coastal | place: USA: Alaska | collected...
GGGAATATGATTTTCAAAAAAGGAAAATCAAAGGACTTAAAATTCAAAAAATCTGGTGCTCTGCCGGATGCTGCATTGGCAGTATTCAAAAAGTCAAAAAATATCCGGCAACACATTTCAGAGAAAAGGATATTGATAGGCAAAGGTGAACACTATTACACCAAATCTAAAATCGCCTTGTTTTTAATTGAGCAAAACGAATTAAAGCTTGGAGATAAAATTATGGTTTCCGGCCCAACAACCGGAATTCAGGAACTCATATTAGAGCAAATGTATGTGAATGGTAAACTTGCAAACATTGCTAATCCAGGAGATAAAGTAACCATGAACTTGCCCTTTAAAGTAAGGAATTCGGACAAATTGTTTAAAATTATTCAATAACGAAGGATGGAAAAAGGAAAAATTGAATTAATGGCTCCTGCGGGAAATTTTGAATCCCTTCAGGCTGCAATTCAAAACGGGGCAGATTCGGTTTATTTTGGAGTGGAACAGCTAAACATGAGGGCACGCGCATCCGTCAATTTTACAATGGACGATTTATCAGAAATTGTGAGAAGATGTGAAGAAAAAAAAATGCGCACTTATTTAACCCTTAACACCATTGTTTACGATCACGATCTTTCAGTAGTAAAAACATTGCTGAACAAAGCAAAAGAAGCGGGTATCACAGCCGTGATAGCTTCAGACCAGGCGGTGATTTCATCAGCAAGAGGAATCGGAATGGAAGTGCATATCTCTACCCAACTTAATGTAACCAATATTGAAACTGTAAAATTCTACAGTTTATTTGCTGATACGATGGTGCTTTCACGGGAATTGAGTTTACGGCAGGTAAAGCATATTACAGATCAAATTGAAAAAGATCAGATAAAAGGGCCTTCCGGGGATTTGGTGGAAATTGAAATATTTGGTCATGGAGCCCTTTGCATGGCAGTTTCAGGAAAGTGTTATTTGAGTTTGCACTCAGATAATTCTTCGGCAAATCGAGGTGCCTGCAAACAAAACTGCAGGAAAAAATATACGGTAATAGACCAGGAAACTGGTTTTGAAATTGAACTTGACAATGAATATTTAATGTCGCCTAAAGACCTTTGTACAATAGATATTCTGGATCAGGTGATTGATTCAGGTATACAGGTCCTAAAAATTGAAGGTCGTGGCAGGGCGCCGGAATATGTTGCCACTGTTATCAAAACATATCGCGAGGCTATAGATGCTTATTACCTTGGGTCCTATTCAAAAGAGAAAGTAACCTCGTGGATGGATGCTTTGAACACTGTTTACAATCGGGGATTTTGGTCCGGGTATTATCTGGGACAAAAATTAGGAGAATGGAGCAATCACAATGGTTCAGAAGCCACTCAAAAAAAGATATACATTGGCAAAGGCACTCACTATTTTCCCGAAGCCGGAGTTGGAGAGTTTAAAATTGAAGCATATGATATCAAAAAAGGCGATAAAATATTGATAACCGGTCCCAATACGGGAGTGGAGGAAGTAATGATTGAGGATATGTATGTGAATGACCTGCCATTTGAAAAAGCAATTAAAGGAGATCATATTACCTTAAAATTACCTTTTAGGGTGAGAATGTCCGATAAATTATATAAAATTACACAAGCCTGATGGTTGTAATCACTTTACAAAGAAATAAGTGTATTGGCTGCAACTACTGTGTTGAGGTTGCTCCTCAATACTTTCAAATGTCTAAAAAAGACGGAAAAAGCGTGTTGTTAAAATCTGTCAACAGCAAAGGTTTTTATACACTTAAGTCTCACAATTATTCTATTTTAGATGCTTGTGAAGCCGCTTCAAAAGCGTGTCCGGTAAAAATTATTTCTGTAAAAGAGACAAACTAAAACTTTTAAGCATACTTATTAAATTTTGAAGCAGCTTTTTCGTTTAATTACTTTTATAGAAAAAAGGAAATTTTTAACCCTCACTTAAAAAGTGATATATTTACCTTTTAAAAAAAATAACAGATCAAATAGTGGGGTAATACCACAAAGAACCTAAACAATATGGGCTGTACAAGCTGTAGTAACGATAAAAACGGGCAACCAAAAGGATGTAAAAACAACGGAACTTGCGGTACCGATGGATGTAATAAACTCACGGTTTTTGACTGGCTGGCCAATATGTCATTGCCAGATGGGATGGAACCTTTTAATTGCGTAGAAGTTCGATTTAAAAACGGGCGAAAACAATTTTTTACCAATACAGAAAAATTGAGTTTAAGTATTGGGGATACAGTTGCCACAGAGGCATCTCCCGGTCATGATGTGGGAATGGTAACTCTTACCGGAGAACTGGTAAGGGTTCAAATGAAAAAGAAAAAAGTAAAGGTAGATAGTGAGGAAGTGCTTAAGATTTACCGAAAAGCTTCACAGCGCGATATTGATGTTTGGCAGGAAGCAAGGGATGGAGAGGATAAAATGAAGGTGAGGGCCCGTGAAATAGCCATCAGACTGGATCTAAGAATGAAAATCAGCGATATTGAATTTCAGGGAGATGGTTCAAAAGCAACCTTCTATTATACTGCTGAAGAACGTATAGATTTCAGGCAACTTATTAAAGAATTTGCAAGGGAATTCAATACCCGTATAGAAATGCGTCAAATTGGATTTCGTCAGGAAGCTGCAAGATTGGGCGGAATTGGTTCCTGCGGTAGGGAATTATGCTGTTCTACCTGGTTGACAGATTTCAGATCGGTAAATACTTCTGCAGCGAGGTATCAACAGCTTTCGTTAAATCCACAAAAACTTGCCGGACAGTGTGGAAAGCTAAAATGCTGTTTAAATTATGAGTTGGATTCTTACATGGATGCACTAAAAGATTTTCCTAAAATCGAAATTAAACTTTACACCAAAAAGGGCGTTGCAAATTGTCAAAAAATAGACATTTTTCAGGGACATTTATGGTATGCTTATGAAGGGGACTGGATGAACTGGCATAAACTTACTGCAGAGCAAGCCAATAAAATAATTAAGGCGAATATTGATAGGGAGCCTATCGCAAGCCTTGAGGAATATGAAGTACAGGCTATTCCGGATAATGCTTCCAAACCTGATTTCAACCATGTGGTGGCAGAAGATAGTTTGACCAGGTTTGATAAGCCAAAGAGCTCAAACAAAAAGCGTAATAAAAATCAGCGAAGAAAAGGAAAACCATCAAAAAATGCATAAATCGTTCTTGTTGATTTTGATAATTGTTTCAGTCTGTTTAATGTCCTGTGATAAAAAAAGGGTATTTGACGAGTACAAATCAATTCCGAATAAATGGAATAAAGATTCAATTGTTACGTTTAACCTTCAAAATATTGATTCTGTTCAAAATTATAATTTGTTCATAAATGTGAGAAATAATAGTGATTTTGCTTTCAGTAACTTGTTTTTGATCGCGCAAATTCAGTTTCCTCAGGGAAAGGTTATTACGGATACTTTAGAGTATCAAATGGCTACTCCTGGTGGCCAGTGGCTTGGCACAGGGTTTGGGAGCATAAAGGATAATAAACTTTGGTACAAAGAAGAATTCCGGTTTAATGAGGCCGGGGAATTTAAAGTTTCCATCCAACAGGCGATGAGGAAAAACAGAAGCGAACAAGGAATTGAAAATCTGGAAGGAATCACCCAGGTTGGATTTAGAATAGAAAACACTCAAAATTAGTAATTTCACCTATGGCAAATCCGTCTAAGAAATCAAATTCAAAATCTGTTAAAAAAACTACAGGTTTTCGCAAATATATCATTGGATTTTGGACCCTATTCGGAATCGGAATAATGATACTGATATTGCTTTTCCTTATGGCAGGCTGGGGCGCGTTTGGGAAAATGCCTGAGTTTGAAGAACTGGAAAATCCGGAATCCAATTTGGCTACCGAGATCTTTTCAGCAGATGGTGAAACCCTTGGCAAGTATTATAGTGAAAACCGAACTCCCATAAAATATGAAGATTTACCATCTCATCTCATCCAGGCTCTAGTAGCGACTGAAGATGAGCGCTATTACGAACATTCGGGGATTGATGCCAAAGGAACCCTTAGGGCCGCCGTGTTTTTAGGATCCAGAGGTGGGGCGAGTACAATTCCTCAACAATTGGCCAAACTTCTATTTACCGAGGATGTTTCTCAGAATTTTATGGGTAGGGTAATGCAAAAATTTAAAGAATGGATCATTGCCACTCGCCTGGAACGTCAATATACCAAAGAAGAAATTATCACCATGTACTTTAATAAGTACGATTTTATTTACCAGGCCGTAGGGATTCGCTCTGCTGCAAAAATTTATTTCGATAAGGAAGCCAAGGATCTTAAGATACAGGAATCGGCGGTTTTGGTGGCCATGTTAAAAAATTCCGCCTTATATAATCCGGTGCGCAGGCCAGATATGGTGGAACAACGCCGGAATCAGGTGCTGAAACAAATGGAAAAAAACGGGTTTTTAACTTCCATGGAAAAGGATTCCCTGCAGGCCATACCTATGAAAATTACTTTCACACCTCAAGGGCATGACGAAGGTATTGCGACTTACTTCAGGGTTTATTTACAAGGCTTCATGAGGGATTGGATCGAAAAAAATCCAAAACCCGACGGAGGTACCTATAACCTCTATCGCGAGGGATTAAAAATTTACACCAGCATAGATTCCCGAATGCAGAAATATGCGGAAGAAGCTGTTGCTATGCACATGGCTCATCTTCAAAAGGAATTTGACTGGCAGAACAGGAATAACAAAACGGCGCCTTTCAGGGATATAGATGAAACCCAGGTTGCCCATATTGTGAAAAATGCAATGCGGGTATCTGCGAGATGGGATAAAATGGAAGCTCAGGGAAAATCCAAAAAAGAGATCGAGGATTCCTTTGACAAGAAAACCGAAATGAGCGTTTTTAGCTGGAGTGGTATTAAAGATACCATAATGACCCCCAGGGATTCTATCCTTTACTACAAATCGTTTTTGAACGCCGGGATGATGTCCATGACTCCTCAAACCGGGGAAGTGAAAGCCTGGGTTGGTGGTATCAATTTCAAGCACTTTAAATACGAACATGTAAAACAAGCGAAAAGGCAGGTTGGATCTACCTTTAAGCCTTTTGTTTATGCCACGGCTATAGATCAGTTAAAACTTTCACCTTGTGACGTTTTGCCCCGGAACCATTTTACTATGGAAGCCGGGAAACACGGAAATCAAAATGACTGGTCACCTCGTAACAGTGATAATGAATACGAGGGAATGATGACATTGAAAAGTGCTTTGGCACATTCTGTCAATACGATATCAGCACGATTAATAGATAAAATTGGTCCAAAACCGGTTATTGAAATGCTCGATAAATTGGGAGTCGACACAAGGGAAATTCCCGCGGTCCCTTCCATTGCTTTGGGAACTGCAGATATGAGCGTGTTTGAAATGGTTTCGGCTTACAGTACTTTTGTGAATGAAGGAGTATATGTAAAACCGGTGATAGTAAACCGGATTGAAGACAAAAATGGAACTGTATTGTATCAACAGGTACCCGAAACCAGGGATGTGTTGAGCAAAGAAACGGCTTACGTTACGATAAACCTTATGGAAGGAGTAACTCAATACGGTTCGGGACAAAGACTACGTGGAACCTGGGCAGGAAATCAAGATCATTACAGACGTGCTGTGACAGGTTATCCTTATGATTTTAAAAACCCCATTGCCGGAAAAACGGGAACCACCCAAAATCAAAGTGATGGCTGGTTTATGGGAATGGTCCCTAATCTGGTTTCCGGAGTTTGGGTTGGCGGGGAAGATCGTTCCGTCCATTTCCCCGGTATAACCTATGGACAGGGAGCAACCATGGCCTTGCCTATTTGGGGAATTTATATGAAAAAGGTCTATGCCGATAAAGAACTGGAGGTTTCCAGCGGGGACTTCCCAAGACCGGAAAATCTTTCCATTGAAATAGATTGTGACAATTACGGAGAGAAAAATGAAGATTCCCAAAACACTTCAGATGAATTGGAATTTTAATTTATTCCGAATTTCTTAAAATATTTAATTTTAACTGACTGAAATCGTTGTAGTAAGATCAATATTTTTGTAAATTTCACAAAACGAAATTTCAATGATCAAAAAAACTGTAAATAACGTTCAGGAAGCCTTAAGTGGTATTCATGATGGAATGACATTTATGCTTGGGGGTTTTGGCCTATGCGGAATTCCTGAAAATGCCATTTCAGAATTGGTGAGGCTCAATTTAAAAGACCTTTCCTGTATCTCCAACAATGCCGGGGTAAACGATTTTGGTCTTGGCCTTTTGCTTCAAAAAAAACAAATCAAAAAAATGGTTTCTTCCTACGTGGGGGAAAACGCCGAATTTGAGCGTCAGATGCTCAGTGGTGAGTTGGACGTGGAACTCACACCCCAGGGAACTTTGGCAGCAAAATGTCAGGCAGCACAACAAGGTTTCCCAGCTATTTACACACCCGCAGGCTATGGTACAGAAGTAGCCAATGGTAAAGAAACCCGTGAATTCAACGGGAAAATGTACGTCCTGGAAGAAGCTTACAAAGCCGATTTTGCCTTTGTAAAAGCATGGAAAGGCGATGAAGCCGGAAACCTGATCTTCAAAGGGACAGCCCGAAATTTTAATCCGTTAATGTGCGGTGCAGCTACCATAACTGTTGTTGAAGTTGAAGAATTGGTGAAACCCGGAGAGCTAGATCCAAATCAAATTCATATTCCCGGAATTTTTGTTCAAAGGATTTTTCAGGGTAAAAATTACGAGAAACGGATAGAACAGAGAACTGTTAGGAAGAAAGATTAATTTGAAGATTTGAAAATGCGATAATTTGAAAATCTTCAGCGTCGATCTGCTGAATCTGGGGGATTTTTATATCCAGCCATAGAGAAACGGGAAAAATGAAAGAATAATTTGAAACTATGAGAAACGAAAAGGAGAATCTCATTGTAAATAAAACCTTCAGTTTTGCATTGGAAGTTATAGATTATTCTGAAAAGTTGAGGTTGCTTCACAAGTATGAAATGGCTTCTCAGCTTTTTAAAAGTGGAACTTCTATCGGTGCAAATACCTGGGAAGTCCAAAATGCAGAAAGTAATGCAGATTTCATTCACAAATTTAAAATAGCCGCGAAAGAAGCAGATGAAGCAAATTACTGGCTTAAACTCTGTAATGCTTCAAAGCATTATCCAGATCCACCTTTAGATATAGAATCGGAATTAAAGTCCATTATTTTAATTATTTCAAAAATTATCAGTAGTAGTAAAAAACGTTGATTTCAGAATCTAAAAATTTTCAAATAGAAGATTTGAACTTTCAAATCTTCAAATTAACCAATTTTCAAATCAAAAAAATGTTAGATAAAAACGGAATTGCAAAACGCATTGCAAAAGAGATCAAAGACGGCTATTATGTAAACCTCGGGATTGGGATTCCAACATTGGTTGCAAATTTTGTACGTGACGATATAGAAGTAGAATTTCAAAGCGAAAACGGAGTATTGGGAATGGGTCCTTTTCCATTTGAAGGAGAAGAAGATGCAGATTTAATAAATGCTGGAAAACAAACCATTACAGCGTTACCCGGAGCCAGTTTTTTTGATTCGGCAATGAGTTTTGGGATGATTCGGGGGCAACACGTAGATCTCACCATTTTGGGAGCTATGGAAGTGGCTGAGAATGGAGATATTGCCAATTGGAAAATTCCCGGGAAAATGGTTAAAGGAATGGGAGGCGCGATGGATCTGGTGGCCTCTGCTGAAAATATTATTGTGGCAATGATGCATACAAATCGGGCCGGGGAATCAAAATTGCTTAAAAGATGTTCCTTGCCATTAACAGGAGTAGGTTGTGTTACCAAAATTGTAACAGAACTGGCTGTAATTGAAGTCACCGATAAAGGTTTTAAATTATTGGAACGTGCGCCAGGAGTTTCGGTAGATGAAATAAAAAAGGCTACGGAAGGCACTTTGATTGTGGAAGGGGAAATCCCGGAAATGAAACTGGATTAAAGAAATTGAGAATAATCGATTTAGAAATTATTCAATAAAAAAACCCGTTCCAAATATTTGGAACGGGTTTTTCTATGATTTAAAAATAATAACCGGAATTTAAAGAAGTCCGTTTGGCGCTACCCATTTAAATTGGTGCTGGTCTTTTGGAATGGCAATTCTACTTGCAATTCGGGTCATTCTATCGGGCAAAGCCAATAAATAATCCCTGGCTTTTTCAGCCTCATCCGTAAGCGATGTCATTTTATCTATTTCCCAATAAGCATTCAATTTTCTTAGGATATCTATATAATCATAGGTGGTATAAACCCCTAAGCGCTGGGCGGCATTGGAGAAATTTTCAAAGGCAGCCGCAATATCCTGACCGGATTCCCTGATGAATTGGGCCGGCATCACGATTTTTTTCTTCATCATATCATGGAAAGCCAACATCATTTCGCTTGGATCATATTCAAATATGGTCTTTACAAATTCCCTGTATGCCAGGTGATGCCTCATCTCGTCCCCGGCAATAACGCTGCACATTTTGGCAAGCATTTTATTTCCTTTTTGTTTGGCGAGTTGTCCCACTCTTTTATGAGAAATATTGGTGGCCAATTCCTGAAAACTGGTGTAGACGAAATTTTTATAAGGATCCCTTCCGGTACCAATATCAAACCCGTCACTGATTAAATACTGCGTGGTTTTTTCAATTTCGCGCATATCTACCCTTCCCGAGAGATAAAGGTATTTGTTAAGGGTATCTCCATGACGGTTTTCTTCCCCGGTCCAGTGGCGAAGCCATCTTGACCAGCCATCTTGACCATGTTGGTTTACGCCTTCCATATCCATTAACCAGGATTCATATGTAGGCAGAGCTTCTTCAGTAACCATATCGGCTACAAGAACAACCCAGAAATCGTATCCAAGTTCCTTGGATTCTTCTCTTATTTGTTTGATCTCCTCCATGTAATTATCATTTTGAAGATTGGGCAAAAGATCTGTAGGTTGCCAGATTTCTTCAATTGGGATCAAATATTTATTAATATAACCATCGATTGTTTTCTCAACGGTTTGCATAACTTCTAATCGGATGTTGTTTAAGGCCATAGCTTTTATTTTTAAAGGGTTTCCAAACAATACAAAAACGAATTCTGTAAAGCGCTGGCTAATATTTATTTAATATCATCAAAAATGGTGCAACGATATTCTAATATTTTCAAATATATAAATTTATTGAAAAGTTAGGGTAGAAAAGACTCTAAATTTCTTCCTTTTTCTTTCGGATAAAGCTTGTGTACCGGTTCACTTTGCCAAATTTTATTGGAATTTATATCCATGGCAGAAAGTTTTCCTTTAAAAGCTGCACCAGTATCTAAATTCCAGACATTTGCCATTTTGACCGGTTTGGACTCATCAATTCGGGTAACGGGAGTATGTCCAATAAAGATTTCTTCAAATAATTGCAAACGCACAGGATAAAATTTGTGAGCGGGCGGCAAGGTTTTATCCAGTGATAAAACCATTTCCCACAAAGTACGATCCCAAAAAAATAAGCTGGGAAAATATTCTTCTTCCGGGCCGCGAAGGTTGGTAAAGCCGGCATGCACAAATAACCTGTTTTGCTCGTCAATATAATAATTCTTCATCTTTTCATAAAACCCAATATGGGTTTCGATTTCTTCAGAAGAAAGTTTTCGGTAAGCGTCAATACTTGTTTGTCCTCCATGCATCAGCCATTGTTCGTTGACATCACCGGTTTTTAACCAGTGATGTGTTAGATCGTCATGGTTTCCACGCAAAAAAACACAAGTATTTTGGTTTGCAAGTTCTATTAAATAACCTATCACATTGGCAGAATCGCTCCATCCATCTACATAATCCCCTAAAAATATCAGGAAATCATCCTGGGTGAGTTCAATTCTTTCAAACAATTGTACCAAAGCCTTTAACCCTCCGTGGATGTCGCCAATTGCAATTGTTCTCTTCATATTAACTGTATTTTACCTTTCTTAAAATCCGCATATTTTCCTTATATGCGCGATATGCTTTTTTATTATGAAGCCTTAATGTCTCTTTTGCACTTTCAAGTTTTGCTATGGCATCCTCAAAATGATTAAAAGAACAAATTAAATAGGTTTCCGGAAGATTTACAAGGTCCTTCTCTTCTTGTTTATTTAGAGTTAGGCCTTTCTTTAATTTTGAAAGCAAAGCATTATTGGCATTGTAAATATGATGTAGAACTTTTTTGTCGAATTGAGGCGGTTCAAACAACAATTTACTTTCAATCTCGTAGCTCGCGTTATCCCTGAATTTAATAGTGACTTCTTCCAACGGATAATATTGAAATTTATTTTCCAAACCCAGGTGTACATATTCCACAATTTTGAAGTAGTCGTCGGTAATACTGATGCTTACTTCATCTAATTCAGAATAAAAAAGCTTCACCTGTTCATTGATCAGTTCAATATCCAGCCGCGAATAGTAAATGTCATTTTTTATTTTTTTTATTTTCCCGGCCCAGCAAACCACAAAATACTCCTTGAACACTTTATAAGCAGGATGAAAATCCTTTCGTTTGTTCATAAAATCGAAGACACCATCCAGGGTGAGTTCAGTATTGTTTTGAGCGTGGTTTTCTATTGAAGCGACTATTTTGGAATTTACATCCTTAATTTCGATCCCGAATACTTTCGGCATACTTATACTGCCTTCCCTAATATAAACTGAACCGCCGTAGTATTTCCAGATATTTTTTCTAAGGGAACAGACCTTTCCGTTATTAGGTCTTATAGTCACCAATCCTACTACTAAATGATCCGGTAAATGCGGAAAAGGGATATTCTCATAAGAGACCAAAGGCGGATTTGAGAGATAGGCGTTTACAAGATTTTGGATTTTACTGTCGTCAAAAAAATCCACTCCCCGAATGCTATTATCATCGTCTTCAACTCCTATTACCATATAGGAATTATTGTTGGGATTTGAATTTGCCAAAGCGCAAATGTGTTTTAAAAATTTGGCTTTTCCTTCCTTCTGGCCAATATTGAGCAACCGCTTTTTATCATAAAAGCTGTTCTCGTCATTATGGGCGAGTAGATTTTTGATTAATAGGCGTTTGTTGATCATTATATATATATGTCCTTTCTATTATGGCGGGAATCTCCTTTTTATATAATATTCAAATTGTTTAATGCAAAGATATCAAGGTAACAGCAATATATTGACACATAAAAACATGTAACTAGGTAACCATCTATCAGCTTAATATTCTTTCATCTATTATCTATATTCTTTTGTCTCATTAATTAATCCTTATTTACAATAGTGCTGCTTGCCTGGGCAGTTGGCATTACAGTTAGATCGGCAATATTCACGTGATACGGTCTTAAAACCACAAATGTTATTATATCGGCAATATCCTCCGGTAAAAGAGGCTGAAATCCTTCGTAAACTTTTTTGGCACGTTCCTCATCTCCTTTGAACCGCACTTTGCTAAAATCGGTTTTGGTCATTCCGGGATTGACTGCGCCAACCCTAATACCGGCTTTGTTCAAATCTATTCTCATCGCTTGGTTGATTGCATCCACAGCAAATTTACTGGCACAATATACATTTCCGTTAGGATAAACTTCTTTTCCGGCAGTGGAGCCAATATTGATAATATGTCCCGATTTGCGTTCCACCATTCCGGGGATTATCGCTTTGCTTACATATAAAAGGCCTTTCACATTGATATCGATCATAGCATCCCAATCATCGGTATTTCCTGCCTGAATGGAATCCAGGCCATGTGCATTTCCCGCATTGTTGACCAAAATATCGACCTTCTTAAATTCCTTGGGCAAACTTTCAATTTGTTTAAAAACTTCGGTTTTATCGCGAATATCAAAAGACAAAGTAGTAACCGAAACCAGTTTAGACAATTCGGATTTAAGCTCGTCAAGTGCGTCTTGTCTTCTTCCGCATAAAATTAAATCAAATTTTTGAGAGGCAAAAGCCCGGGCTGTGGCTTTCCCGATTCCGCTGCTGGCCCCTGTTATTAATGCTACTTTTTCCATATGTAGGTATTTATTGTTTTTATTGGTCTTTATAATTCACACAACTTCATTGGTATTTGAACTGAATTTCCTTTATGCTCATTGCATAAATGTTAAAAATTTACTTTCAAAAAAGATTTGAAGGTATAAAAAGTATTGCAAGTAAGCGACTTATCCCCTATTAAACCTAGTTTAAGACTTGTTAAAAATAGTTAATTGGGAATTTATATGAAATGAAATATAATATCCGGCGTTTTAATGTCCGAACCCAATTAATTATAAACTAAAACAAATTAACAATGAATTTAAATAAACTGAAAATGAAGAAATTTACTAGCCTTTTATTGGCTTTAGTTACGGTAACAATGTTTTTTAGCTGTAGCGATGATGATGATTCCGTAAGTGATCAAAACGCCAGGGTTAAAATTAGCATGACTGATGCCCCCGGAGATTACGAAGCAGTTTTTGTTGATGTTACAGATGTAAAAATAAATGCAACAGCCGATGAAGAAGGTTGGGTAAGTTTAAGCAATGTAAAACCCGGAGTTTATGATTTATTGACCCTTACCGGTGGTGTGACGCAACTTTTGGCTAATGCCGAAGTACCTGCAGGTTTTTTAGGCCAGATCCGATTGGTTTTGGGAACAGATAATAAAGTAGTCCTCAACGACGGTTCAGAACAACCGCTTGCAACTCCAAGTGCACAACAATCCGGATTGAAACTTCAAATAAATCAGGAACTTGAAGCCGGTATGGAATATGAATACCTGTTGGATTTTGATGTAGATCAGTCTGTTGTATCCGCTGGGGCTTCAGGAGGTTTTATTCTTAAGCCGGTAATCCGTATTTCTGCTAAGGAAGGTACAGGAACAATTTCAGGTGAAGTTCAGCCCTCTTCATTCCAGAGTGTAGTGAAAGCAACCAATGCTTCTCACAATATATCTGCTTATACTGCGGCAGATGGGAAATTTTCTCTTAACGGAGTTCCTGCAGGTACCTATCAGGTAACTGTAACTCCTGCTTTAATTTCAGGATTAGAGGTGAAAGTGATAAACAATGTTCAGGTAGCTGCTGGAGCTTCTGTAGCACTTGAGGCCATCTTTTTGGAATAATTTTAGAAGTTAAAAGCTTATTATTAAAAAGGTTGTCTGAAAAGGCAACCTTTTTTTTGTTTTTTAACCGTTTTGGTTCAATAATTGCAAATTAGCAACGTTCGTAATTTGTGAATATCTTCACAATTTTAAAATTTAAACCTATGATAGAGAATAATGCTTCAATAGATATTTCAAGCCTTAACGAAAAAATAGAAAAGGAAAGTGCTTTTGTAGACGTGCTAACTGCCGAAATAAATAAGGTGATCATAGGTCAAAAAGATATGGTGGAACGTTTGTTAATAGGGCTTCTTGGTCAAGGACATATCTTGCTTGAAGGTGTTCCGGGTTTGGCAAAAACCCTGGCTATAAATACCTTGTCACAAGCCGTTCACGGTAGTTTTAGCAGGATCCAGTTTACCCCAGATCTTTTGCCGGCCGATGTTACGGGTACTATGATCTACAATATGAAACTGAACGATTTCAGTATTAAAAAAGGGCCTATTTTCGCAAATTTTATTCTTGCCGATGAAATAAACAGGGCTCCCGCAAAAGTGCAAGCTGCTTTATTGGAGGCCATGCAGGAAAAACAAGTGACAATTGGTGATGAAACTTTTATCCTGGACCGTCCTTTTCTGGTAATGGCAACCCAAAATCCGGTAGAACAGGAAGGAACTTATCCTTTACCTGAAGCCCAGGTTGACAGGTTTATGCTAAAAACCGTGATCAAATATCCTAAAATGGCCGATGAACAACTTATTGTCCGGGCAAATTTAAAAGGAAGTTTTGAGAAGGTAAATCCGGTAGTTAGTTTGGAACAAATCGCCAGGGCGCAGGCAGCTGTTCGGGAGGTTTATATGGATGAAAAAATAGAAAAATATATTCTGGATATCGTATTTGCAACCAGAAATCCGGAAAAATATAAGTTGGAGGAATTAAAACCCCTTATCAATTTTGGAGCTTCACCACGGGGAAGTATCAATTTGGCAATGGCAGCAAAATGTTATGCCTTTATTAAAAGAAGGGGGTATGTTGTTCCGGAAGATGTTAGGGCAGTAGTATTTGATGTATTGCGCCACAGGATAGGAATAACTTATGAAGCGGAAGCAGAAAATGTCACTTCTGAAGATATCATCAGCAAAATAATAAATGAAATAGAAGTGCCTTAAAAAGCCTTTTTAATCCCCGATGGGGAACTTTAAAATTATATTTTCAACCAATAAAATTGACTCTTCTGTTTCCCTTGGAAACTTACAGGAAGATGGCTAAAAATGGATACGAAGGAATTACTTAAAAAAGTCCGAAAAATTGAGATCAAGACCAAGCGCCTGAGCAATCACGTGTTTGGGGGCGAGTACCATTCTACGTTTAAAGGTAGGGGGATGATCTTTAGCGAAGTGCGGAGTTATCAGTTCGGGGACGATGTGAGGAGTATAGACTGGAATGTGACCGCACGGTATAATGAGCCTTTTGTCAAGGTTTTTGAAGAAGAACGGGAGTTGACCATGATGTTGGTTGTAGATATTTCGGCATCAGAACTATTTGGGACCCAAAATCAATTCAAAAAAGAAATTATTACAGAAATTGCTGCCACCCTGGCGTTTTCGGCTTCCCAAAACAACGATAAAATAGGCTTGTTACTTTTTTCAGACCAGATGGAATTATTTATTCCGCCTAAAAAAGGCAGATTTCACGTGTTGCGTATTATCCGGGAACTTCTGGAATTTGAACCAAAAGGCAAAAAAACCGATCTGGCAGAAGCTTTAAAATATGTAACCAGCATTATTAAGAAAAAGGCCATCATTTTTGTATTGTCAGATTTTATTGCCGATGATTATCAGCGAACTTTAAAGATCGTAAGCAACAAACACGATGTTACCGGAATCAGGATTTATGATGCGAGGGAGGAAGAGATTCCCAATTTAGGAATGGTACAAATGTTGGACAGGGAAACCGAGGAATTGGTATTGGTAAATACAGGTTCAAAATCTGTGAGACTCGCTTATGGCGCCTATTTTAAAGATCGGGAAAATTATTTCAGGGAAAGTTTTTCAAAAAGCGGTGCCGGGGTTTTGAGCACACGGGTTGACGAGAGTTATGTCAAAAAATTGTTGGGATATTTTAAAAGAAGAGGTTAAGAATTAAAAATGACAAAAAAACATTCAACATTTTATAAAATTATTTTTCAGCCTGAAGCCTTAGCAGTTATATCCAACTTTGGACGTGAAAAAATCAGATCCCATAGATCATTCTTATTTTTACTTTTTGCAATAACTTCATTTTTTGGATTTTCACAAAATCCGGGTGTTTCTGCAAGCATAGATTCCGCTCAAATTAAAATTGGCGAACAAATCATGTATAGCATTTCGGTGGAAACCGACTCTACTAATCTCGTAGTTTTTCCGGAAGGCCAGACCTTTAACCCGATGGAGGTAGTGGAATCACTAAAAACTGATACTTCAAGGGTTCAAAACAGGTTTAAACTGTTAAAGCAATATGCGCTCACCCAATTCGATTCCGGGAGTTATACCATTCCACAACAGAAGATACTTATTGACGACACTCCTTTTTTAACCGATTCAATGAAGGTGGAAGTGGCAACGGTTGTAGTTGATACCACCAAACAAAAAATGTATTCTATTAAGCCAGCAATGGAGGTGCCTTCAGCATTTGAAATTCCGAATTGGTTTTGGTGGTTACTATTGGGTTTAATTATAATTGGCCTGGGTTATTATTTCTTCAATAGAAAAAAGAAAAAACAGGAAGCAGAAAAACAATTGCCACCTTATGAAAGGGCATTGTTTGAATTACAACAGCTGGACAAATCCCAATTACTGGAAAACCGCCAGACCAAGGAATATTATTCAAAATTAACCGAAGCTGTAAGGCGATATCTGGAGGATGAGATCAACCTAAGGGCAATGGAGAGCACGACTTCTGAACTTATCAATTATCTGGAAGTTAAGATGGACGCCGGGAAATTGAAATTGAGCAGGGAAACCTTAGATGAACTTAAAACCATTTTGCAGCGTGCAGATCTTGCGAAATTTGCCAATTCCAGACCGGATGTAATTACTGCCAAAGGAGATCGGTCAAAAATTGAACACGTAATAGTAGATACAAAAGCAGCGATCCCTGAACCTACAGAAGAGGAGCGATTAAAAGATGAGGCTTACAGGAAAGCACAATTAAAGCGCAGAAAACGAAAACGTATAATTATTGGAGTTTCGGGCGCGATCATTGTAATTGCCATAGGAATTACTGCACTTGTTACTACCAGGGGTTTTGACTATTTGAAAGACAGTTTAATCGGAAATCCTACCAAAGAATTGCTTGAGGGCGAATGGATACAAAGTGAATATGGAGATCCTGCAGTGTCCATCACAACTCCAAGAGTTCTTAAACGGGGTGAAATTGATATGCCCAACGATGCTAAAGCCATGTTGGTTGGCAATGAAACCTTTATTGACGGAAGTTTGGACAATCCATTGTATGTTGTTTTAAGCACTGTAAAGTTTCAAAAGGATGTGAAATTTGAATTAAAAACTGCCGTAGAGGGAGTTTATGCAAATTTAGAGCGAAAAGGAGCCAAAAACATTATTGTTAAAGAGGAAGAATACAGCACATTAGAAGGAATTAATGGAGTTGAGGTTTTTGGAACCCTGGAAATTGAAAATCCGGTTACAAAAAGACCGGTTAGCAAGAAATATAGCATTCTGAATTTTGTAGAAAATGGCGGTTTTCAACAAATCACCGTAATTTATGATGAGCAGGACGTTTATGCCGATGAAATCGCGAGCCGGATTATTAATTCGGTTGAATTTGAAAATACAGCGAACTAATGTTAGATAATTTTACATTTGAAAATCCGCAATATTTCTGGTTATTGCTCTTATTGCCAATAGTCACAGCCTGGTATTTTTGGAAGCGGAACAAACAACTTCCGGAGCTTAAGATTTCGAGTGTGAAAGGCTTTAAGGCGAAACCCAGTTTGCTTCCTTTGTTGAGACATGGTTTGTTTTTGCTTAGGTTGGTGGCTCTTGCCCTGCTAATTACCGCAATGGCCAGACCGCGTACAACAGATGTTTCAACTAAAACAACCTCAACTCAGGGAATAGATATAGTACTTGCAATTGATGTTTCCGGGAGTATGCTTGCAAGGGATTTAAAACCAAACAGATTGGAGGCTTTAAAGGAAGTAGCCGCTGAATTTATAAAGGGCCGGCCTTCAGATAGGATCGGTTTGGTGGTATATGCCGGCGAAAGCTTTACCAAAACCCCTGTAACCAGTGATAAATCCATCGTGCTAGGCGCGTTGGCCGATATTGAATTCAATACGGCTTTAGAAAATGGTACCGCGATAGGAATGGGACTTGCGACAGCAGTAAATAGATTAAAAGACAGCAAGGCCAAGAGCAAAGTGATTATTTTATTGACTGATGGGGTTAACAATGCCGGGTTTATAGATCCTAAAATTGCCAGTGAACTGGCTGTTGAATATAAGATAAAAACCTATACAATTGGGGTTGGAACCAATGGAAATGCACTTTCGCCTGTGGCATTGATGCCAAACGGCCAATTTCAATATGGATATGCGAAGGTGGAAATAGACGAAAAATTGCTCGGGGAAATTGCAAATGTAACAGGAGGAAAATATTTTAGGGCAACCAATAATGAAAAACTGGAATCTATTTACGAAGAAATTGACAGTCTGGAAAAAACCGAGGTAGAAGAATTGAAATATACCAATTACGAAGAAAATTTCAGGCCGTTATTGCTATTGGCCGGGCTATTACTGATTATGGAACTCTTTTTGCGGTTTACTGTTTTTAGGAGTTTTATATAAAAGTTTCATCCAGTTTTTGGTGGAAATGTGTTTAAAATAATGAATATTTGGGCAAAATATCATAAGAAGGTATATTCCCATAGAAATAATAAGAAGTGTTTAAATGTATATTTTAGAAGAAGAAAAATATTTCTGGTTGTTGCTCATCATCCCTTTTTTGGTGGTGCTTTATGCGTTGCTTCTTCTTTGGAAAAAAAGCAAGCAAAAACAGTTTGCTACCCCGGAGATGCTTCAGAAATTAAGCCCGGAAAAATCGCGGTTTAAACCCGGTTTAAAATTCGCCATATTACTACTTGCTTTAGCGAGTCTGACGATGGCTTTGGTCAATCCTAAAATTGGGACCAAAATGGAAACTGTAACCCGGGAGGGAGTGGATGTTGTGTTTGCTATTGACGTTTCAAAAAGTATGGAGGCAGAAGATATTGCGCCAAACCGATTGGAGAAATCCAAACAATTGGTCACCCAGATCATCAATAATTTGGTGGGCGACCGGATTGGGATTATAGCCTATGCGGGAAGTGCCTTTCCACAACTGCCAATTACCACAGATTATGCTGCCGCAAAAATGTTCCTGCAATCTATGAATACTGATATGGTGTCTTCTCAGGGGACAGCTATTAATGATGCGATAGATCTGGCTACCACTTATTACAATGATGCCGACCAAACCAGTAAAATTTTGTTTATAATAAGTGATGGGGAAGATCATTTTGGAGAAGTTAGTCCTACTGCCAGGAAAGCTGCCGAACTGGGAATACGTATTTTTACCATTGGAGTTGGAACCATCAAAGGGGCGCCAATTCCTTTAAAAAAGAATGGGATCATTCAAAGCTATAAAAAAGATCAAAGCGGCGAAACTGTGATTACCAGATTGAATGAGGAAACCTTAAAGGAGATTGCTGCCAATGCGAATGGGAGATATATTGAGGGTAATATTACTTCTGAAGTGACCGCGGAAGTGACCGAAATTCTTCAAAATATGGATAAAACTGAATTTGAAGCCAAACAGTTCGCAGATTATCAGTCTCAATATCAGTGGTTTTTGGGTTTCGGAATATTGTTGTTGCTTCTGGATGTTTTCCTTTTGGAAAGAAAAACTTCCTGGGTTAGCAAATTGAACCTGTTTAACGAACGAAGAAGTTAGGATGATGATGAAAAATATACCAGTTTTGAATATGCTTCGCACCTGCCTTTTAGTAGGTGCAGGTTTGTTGATTTTCAATATTTCCTTTGGACAATCAAATCAGAAGGAAAACAAACAAATCATTAGAAAAACAGACAAAATTCTTAGAGAAGCTGAAAAGGAATTGAGTGAAAACGATTTTGCATCGGCTGAAGCTTCCTATAGGCAGGCTGTTTCCAAAAACCCTGAAAGTGTAACTGCCCGTTATAATATGGCAAATATGTATTACGGAAAGGAGAAACCGGCACAAGCCGCTACCCGTTATGATCAGGCTGGCAAAATAGCCGGAACTAAAGAGGAAAAACACCGGATATTCCATAATATTGGAAATTCCTTAATGGACCAAAAGAATTATGAGGGAGCTGTAGAAGCCTATAAAAATGCTTTGAGAAATAATCCTTCTGATGAAGAAACGAGGTATAATTTAGCTTTGGCTAAAAAAATGCTGGAGAAGGAGAAAGAAGATGACGGCGGCGGTGGAGATGATGATAAAAAGGATCAAAATAAGGACGATAAAAACAAGGATAAAAAAGACGATCAGGGAAAAAAAGATCAGGATAAAAAAGACGGTGAAGATAAGGAAGATAAGGGCGGAGATTCAAAAGACGACTCCAAACAAGAACCTGAGAAACCGGATGACAAAGGTGATCCCAAGGATAAAAAAGAGGAAAAGGGAGATCAGGAAAAGGAACAACAACAACCGGGTCAACTCTCAGATCAACAAATTAAAAATCTGCTGGAAGCCATGAATAATGAAGAAAAGAAAGTCCAGGAAAAAATAAATGCCCAAAAGGCTAAAGGAACCAAAACAAGGACCGGGAAAGATTGGTAATCAGTAAAGCCAAAATCGGATCTAATAGAAACTTAAAAGACAAGTAAAACAAGGGATGAATTTAAGAATATTCATACTGTCATTTTTTTTAGCAATTTCAACTTTGAGTTTTGCTCAGGTTAAATTTGAAGCCAACGTAAGTAAAAATAAGTTGGGAATAAATGAGCGCCTGAGGGTTGATTTTGAAATGAATCAGGACGGTGACAATTTTAGGCCGCCTTCCTTTAACGGGTTCACAGTTGTTGGCGGTCCCAACCAGTCTGTAAGCAACAGTTGGATCAATGGGAAGCGCACCTATTCCAAAACATACACTTATTTTCTGGCGCCTCAGGGCAGAGGGAAATTCACCATTGGGCAGGCAGAAATAACGGTTGAGGGGAACACTTATAAAACCTCACCTGTTCAGGTTGAAGTCACGGCAGCGGTAGATACTCCCACCGATGGAAATAATTCAGACTTTGTAGCTTCAGAAAACCTGCATTTGGTTGCAGAAATTTCAAATCCGAATCCTTATCTGAATGAAGCAATTACCGTTGTTTATAAGCTTTACGTGAGTCCGCGAATAAGCGTTAGTAATTGGAGGGAAATGGATAGCCCTGTTTATGAGGATTTTTGGAGTCAAAACATCGACATTAAACATTTAAATGTAGAATCCGGAGAGTTCGAGGGAGAGCCATACAGATTTGTCATTCTACGAAAAACAATTTTATATCCTCAAAAAACCGGGGAGTTGGAAATAGAGCCGTTGACTCTCTCCGTTTCAGTAGATGTGCCCAGTGATCGCAGGGATATATTTGGAGGCAGGCTATTTACTACAATAGATAAAACAGTAGCTGCGGGGAAAAGGACGATTAATGCAAAAGCTTTGCCCCAGACCAATAAACCCGGG
>Ga0314774_1000904_pt1 | contig 20842 bp, 19 predicted proteins | sample MetaGCBIA2018_FD_204515 | JGI IMG/M metagenome (GOLD analysis project Ga0314774, IMG submission 204515) | Cryopeg brine microbial communities from Beaufort Sea near Barrow, Alaska, United States - CBIA 2018 | ecosystem: Environmental > Aquatic > Marine > Coastal | place: USA: Alaska | collected...
TGTAATTTTCATCTGCAACGATGTTTTCACCTAAATTGGTGAAAATATTCGAATTGGAAAAGCCTTTTAACCTTTGGGTTTAGTGGCTTTTCCTTTTCTTTTTAATTGAAACTTGCGGATTTAAGGCTATTTAAAAACTAGGCTACATTAGAGATTCCCATGTTTGAAAAACTCATTTATCCCAACAAGATGCTACCTAAATGGCCTACAGAATTGGTTAAATTTTTAGCGATATCTTAAGATTTTAGTGCAAGCCGAATTCTTAACTTCATACTAAAAATATGAAAAATACCGGTATTTTATTTTTAGTTCTTACAACCGTTATATTGGTATTGGTAGCTATTTTTTCAGCTTTAAATTTTCCTTTTCCTCTTATTTTCTATCTAGTCTGCTTTGGACAATTATTACTGCTAATTACGGTATATAAAGTTCTTAGAGACAATTATAAACCTGAAAGCACTTTTGATGAGTTTTATGAAAAGGTAACTGGAGATAATAAAGAATAATTTATACAGTCATAACACTTCTCAATACAAAATGTTTTGTGTTTTATGTCCTACCTAGATTATTTAAAAATTTTAAAAAGCGCTGTATTGACGATCAAAGCAGCGTTTTTTATTTTTTTCGGCAGCACAATTTAATATGGCTGAAATTTGATTTTTAGAATTGTTGAAAATCAAAATGTATATCCGTTATTAGTCCTAAAAGCAGTTTCGGTAATGCTGAACCTTCCTGCCCATTCTGGCAGGAAGCCCGACCGGTCAGGGATGCGCCCAAAAAACTGATATAAATGGTCAGAAAATGGCTTAATTTGAGGATAAATTGTTCAAAGACATTAGACTTACAATGACCATTTAACCTAAAACTGATCGAAACCAGCACTATTCAATGAAAACGAATGTCGCGTTAGGGATTGAAGTGGGATTGAAATGGAAATCCTTTTTGCGAGGAACGAGCAAAAAGATTGCAACGTAAAGCCCGACCCGCAGGGAAACGCCCAAAAATCGATTAAAATGGTCGAAAATGGCTAGGAAGTGAATAAAACCTGATGGCTTTCCGGAATGGATAACATTCTATTAGGACACTTTGCGGATATTCTAAAATCAAATGATAAAACAGATGATTTCTTCGGAAATTCTAGTGAAGATGCTCATGTTTCTTATACAGATTATGCCACCGCAATAGAAAATACCGAGCTTTACGCCATTTCGCGCGAAGATTTTCATGAATTATTACAGCAATTATATTACTTAACATGACATCCGTCATTTTTTAATGTCTTCAAATCGTTAAAATTTGTATTTCAAATTTATCGCGAATATGGTGACCTGTTATCATTGTGGAGAAAACTGTATCGATGAAATTATACATTATGATGAAAAGTCATTTTGTTGTTTAGGTTGTAAAACGGTTTTTGATATTCTAAATTCAAATGATCTTGGTTATTATTATGATTTAGAGCGATCTCCAGGCACAAGTCCACGAAATCAGGAAGCAAAATATGATTATCTGGACAATCCGGATATTACAGAGAAATTATTGGAATTTAACAATCTCGGTACCCAGATCATTTCCTTCGTTATCCCCAGCATTCATTGTAGTTCTTGTATTTGGATCTTGGAAAATCTGAATAAATTAAACAACGCAATCAAGAGTTCTCAGGTAGATTTTCCAAAAAAATCAATTCGTGTAAGTTATAATTCCGATAGCCTTTCCTTAAAAGAACTGGTAACCCTTTTAAATAGAATTGGGTACGAGCCCTCCATTTCATTAGAGAATTACAATAAGAAATCTTCTGTAATAGATCGAACCCTTATCTATAAACTGGGGGTTGCGGGCTTTGCTTTTGGCAATATTATGTTTCTTTCTTTTCCTGAATATTTTGAGGTTGAAGAATTTTGGTTAGACCAATTTAAAGTTTTGTTCCATTGGCTCATGTTTGGATTTTCCCTACCGGTAGTCTTCTATTCCGGTTCAGATTATTTCGTTTCGGCATATAAAGGATTACGTGCCAAGATCCTGAATATAGATGTTCCCATTGCTTTGGGTATCGCTGTATTGTTTATAAGAAGTTCTGCGGAAATTATTCTGAATTCGGGTACGGGTTTTTTTGATAGCCTAAGTGGATTGGTTTTCTTTCTCCTTCTCGGAAGATATTTTCAGCAGAAAACCTACGCGTTCCTTTCTTTTGATCGGGATTATAAATCCTATTTTCCAATTGCGGTCACGCGTATAAATGATTCAGAAGAAGAACAGGTACAGGTTTATAAAATCAGAAAAGGCGACCGAGTCCTAATCAGAAATGAAGAATTGCTCCCTATGGATGCCGTTCTTATAAAAGGGAAGGCCTCAATAGATTATAGTTTTGTGACCGGTGAGGCTGCGCCGGTCACAAAAAAAAGTGGGGATACACTTTTTGCCGGAGGACGGCAGCAGGGCAGTATAATAGAAATTGAAGTCCTTAAGGAAGTCCAGCAAAGTTATCTTACACAGCTTTGGAGCAATGAGGTTTTTAGTAAAAATAAACAGAGCAGCTTTCAAAGTCTTACGAATAAAATCAGCAAACGTTTTACCGTTGCAGTTTTGAGCATCGCCATATTTTCTGGTTTCTTCTGGCTGATCTATGATCCTTCAAAAGCCCTGAATGTATTTACTGCAGTGCTTATTATTGCCTGTCCTTGCGCTATTGCGCTGGCAGCTCCATTTACCCTTGGTAACCTTCTTCGCATCTTTGGCAGGGAAAAATTTTACCTGAAAGAAGCATCTGTAATTGAGCAAATGGCCAAAATTGACACAATTGTTTTCGATAAAACCGGAACCATCACTACCAATAAACGGAACAGTATTTCCTATGAAGGTGTTGAACTAACAAAATCTGAAGAGGAACTACTAGGTGGCAGTCTAAGGGCTTCAAACCACCCGCTCAGTCGTTCTCTTTATCAGCTTCTTAAAAAGGAAAATAGTGTTACACCCGATGAATTTCTGGAACACACGGGAAAAGGCATTGAAACAATTTATAAGGATACAAGTTTTAAAATAGGATCTGCCGATTTTGTGAAAACAAAAACAATTTCCAGTTCTTCAGTTAAGCGGAAGAAACCTGAAAAAACTTCGGTACATATTAGCAGCAACAACATTTACAAAGGGTGTTTTACGTTCAGAAATGCCTATCGTGAGGGGCTTTCTATATTATTCAAAAATCTAAAAGCTAAAAAAGACCTCATCATACTTTCAGGAGATAATGATGGCGAGCGCGAAAATTTAGAGTTGATACTGCCAAAGGATACAGAAATGTTTTTCAACCAGCAACCCAAACATAAACTTGAATTTATCAAAAAATTGCAGCAAAATGGCAAAACCGTAATGATGGTTGGCGATGGACTGAATGATGCCGGAGCTTTGGCACAAAGTGATGTTGGGATCGTGGTTTCTGAAGATATCAATGTTTTTTCCCCTGCCTGTGATGGAATCTTAGATGCATCCGTATTTAAAAAATTGGGAGATTATATAAATCTTTCTCAAAATGGAATCAAGACTATCAAATGGGCATTTTTGCTCTCGCTTTTATACAATTTTATTGGTCTTTCCTTTGCCATCACAGGCCATTTAAGACCGGTGGTCGCAGCTATTCTAATGCCGTTGAGCAGTATAAGTATCGTTGTGTTTACGAGTGTTGTCACACATCTTTTCAGTAGAAAAATAACAAGGATTCTAAAACATTAAAAATATGGATACTCATAAGTACACCTATACTTTATTTCTTGAAAAGGACTATTCAGCAATAGAAATTGTGAATTATTTATATCGAGAAATACATGCAAACGACCCTAAAAATAAGTCTTTAGCTGTTATTGAAAGCTTGGAGGTATTTGTTAAACACCTTAGAATGGAGATTTATACCGTAAAAATCGAATTAGAAAAAGAAGCCGCGCAGCATTTAAAGTCCCTTACAAGTAAACTGGCGGCAGCAGTTCGCTATTTGGAAAAAATGATTAGCAGTACAATTGCAATTTATAAAAACGGAAAAAATTATAAACTAAAGAAATTGCAGCAAATGAGGCAAGAAATAGCTGTTATAGGCCTGTATTTTGAAGTTTAGCGGGTTGATTTTTGGATTATCCTAAAGTAGTAGAGCCTTATTGTGACCCTGAACCTGATTCAGGATTTTCATCCTAAAGGTGTTGGTTTTCAATAGTAAAAAGAGATGCTGAATCAAATTCAGTAGGACCAATTCCATTTTATTACCAGCTGCTGAGAACTAAAAAATAGCGCTAAACTGATTTTTATCATTTTTCAGGGTACTTCTCAGAGATACATTTACAACCAGATTCAAAGAACTATGAACATTATTTATATGCTTTTGGGGGTGAGTGTGGTCGTAGCACTTGTTTTTTTTGTTGCCTTTATCATTTCAGTTAAAAAAGGGCAATTTGACGATGTCTATACACCTTCTGTTCGTATGCTTTTTGAAGACGAACTTGTTAAACCTAAACCAGATAAAAATCAATCTGATTCTAAAGCGAAACCCAACTAACTATGGAATTACAGCAGTTTTATTACGATAACAAGATCGTAAAGAAGTTTATTATCGCCACCATGTTTTGGGGTTTGATAGGGATGAGCATAGGTTTATTATTAGCGCTCATGTTTTTATTTCCAAACATTACAGATGGTATTCCTTGGTTGAGTTTTGGTCGGCTAAGACCATTGCATACGAATGCAGTGATATTTGCCTTTGTTGGGAACGCCATTTTTGCAGGGGTTTATTACTCCAGTCAGCGCTTATTGAAAGCAAGGATGTGGAGCGATGCGCTAAGTAATTTCAACTTCTGGGGCTGGCAGGCGATTATAATCGCTGCTGCAATCACACTTCCGATGGGTTTTACCTCATCTAAGGAATATGCAGAGCTAGAATGGCCTATAGATATTGCTATTACACTGGTATGGGTCGCTTTTGGAGCAAACCTTATAGGAACCATGATAATAAGGCGACAACGACACTTGTATGTAGCCATTTGGTTCTATCTCGCAACTTTTGTTACCGTTGCCGTTCTTCATATAATCAATAATATTGAAATTCCCGTCAGTGCTTTCAAAAGTTATTCTGTGTATTCGGGAGTTCAGGATGCGCTTGTACAATGGTGGTACGGGCATAACGCAGTGGCATTTTTTCTTACTACTCCGTTTCTGGGATTGATGTACTATTTTGTTCCAAAAGCCGCAAATCGTCCCGTGTATTCCTATAGGCTTTCCATTGTCCATTTTTGGTCGCTCATTTTTATTTACATCTGGGCTGGCCCACACCATTTATTATATACCACTTTACCAGATTGGGCTCAAAACCTTGGGGTTGCCTTTTCAATTATGCTACTTTTTCCATCTTGGGGTGGGATGATCAATGGCTTACTGACTTTACGCGGTGCGTGGGATAAAGTAAGAGTAGATCCTGTTTTAAAATTTATGGTGGTTGCCATTACTGGTTATGGGATGGCCACTTTTGAAGGACCAATGCTTTCCCTCAAAAACGTAAATGCCATTGCACATTTTAGCGATTGGATTATTGCACACGTTCACGTGGGTGCCTTAGCCTGGAATGGTTTTTTAACTTTTGGGATGTTATACTGGATGGTGCCAAAATTGTTCAAAACTCAATTATGGTCGGTAAAATTGGCCAACGTCCATTTTTGGATAGGAACCTTGGGTATAATCATGTATGCGTTACCAATGTATGTCGCGGGATTTGTTCAGGCCTCTATGTGGAAACAATTTAATCCTGACGGAACCCTGACCTACGGAAACTTTTTGGAAACCGTCACAGAAATTATGCCGATGTACTGGATGCGCGCCGTGGGCGGTAGCCTTTACATCGTGGGGGCGATCGTAATGTTGTACAATATCGTTCAAACGGCCAGACAAGGTAGCGCAGTTGAAGATGAACTAGCGGAAGCCGCAGCTCTTACACGGGTGACCAATAAGCGTACGAAAGGCGAAGCTTACCATAGTTGGTTAGAAAGAAGACCTGTAAAACTGACCATTTTTGCCACTATTGCCATCCTTATTGGAGGAGCTTGTCAAATCATCCCTTCTTTATTGGTAGACGACTATGTGCCCATAATCTCGAGCGTAAAACCGTATACGCCTTTAGAATTGGAAGGTCGTGATATCTATATCCGCGAAGGTTGCGTTGGTTGTCATTCACAGATGATAAGGCCTTTTAGAAGTGAAGTAGAGCGCTATGGCGAATATTCTAAAGCTGGAGAATACCGGTATGACTTTCCTTTTCTATGGGGAAGTAAACGTACAGGGCCCGATTTGCATAGGATTGGGCAAAAATATTCCGATAACTGGCACCTAAATCACATGTACGATCCGCAGAGTACTTCCGCAGGTTCAATTATGCCATCCTACCAGTGGATTATTAAAGATAAGCTGGATAAGAGCGACACCGAAACCAAAATGAGAGCTATGCAAACGCTGGGGGTACCTTATTCAGATGAGGAAGTTGCCAGTGCAGATAAATGGATGTTAGCGCAGGGAACTAAAATTGAAGAAAACTTATATGCTGATCCAGATTTTGCTTCCACATATGAAGCCGATAAAAAGTACGCCTCAGAAAATAACCTGGAATTTACCGAAATGCGCAACCGCGAGATTGTCGCCCTCATCGCATACCTGCAGCGTCTAGGTACCGATATTCAAGCGAAAGACTTAGAGGAAGTTTATACCAACTAAAAAATAGAGCAATGTTTAAATTCGTAAAAGGCCATTTGGAAAGTATAGACGGAGTAGGTATCTATCCACTAATTTCCTTATTGATATTCTTTATCTTTTTTGTCGCCCTATTCTGGTGGGTGATCACGGCAAAAAAGGAATATATAAAAAACGTGAGTAATATCCCATTGGATAAAGAAGACGCGCTAGATAATGTTGAACCACATCAAAATCATTAATAATGAAACAAGTATATCCCATATTACGCGTAGTTGGTTTTGTTGTATTGACCCTTGTTTTGGCAGAAATGAGTCTAGAGAATACTGATAAACATGCGTTTGAAGCCTATCCATTACTATGGTTAATAATTGGTGTAGTGCTACTTTTTGCCATTGCTATAGAAATATCTGCAGGTGCACTGCAAGGTGTATTATATAAAAGTTTAACTCCAGAAGCTAGAGGGCAATTTGACCTTATAGAACAGTCTAAACAAGAAGCAAAACTGGAATGGTGGAGAAAGGCTTATAAAAAATTATTGGATAAAAAGCCTGTTGCAAATGAAGGCGAAATAATACTTGACCACGATTATGATGGAATACGGGAATTAGATAATAACCTACCACCATGGTGGCTTTATGGCTTTTATGTCACCATAATTTTCGCATTTATATATTTTTTTAAATATCAGGTTTTTGGAGGTATCAATCAAAAAGAAGAATACTTGACTGAGGTTGCCGAAGCCGAGCTTAAAATAGATGAATATAAGAAAAATGCTAAAGGTCTAGTTACGGTAAATACGGTTGAACTATTAACAGAAGAAACAGATCTAACAAGTGGAAAATCCATTTTTTTAGCCAATTGTATTGCTTGCCATAAAGCGGATGGCGGGGGTGGAATTGGTCCCAACCTAACTGATTCTTATTGGATCTTAGGAGGAGGTATAAAAAATGCGTTCAATACAATTACAGAAGGTGGCCGCCCGGGAAAAGGCATGATTTCATGGAAATCTGATTTGAAACCTGCAGAGATCGCCCAGGTGGCGAGTTACGTTTTGAGCCTTGATGGTACAACACCGGCAGATCCTAAAGAACCTCAGGGAGAATTGTATGCGGATGCAGAGAAGGCTGAAGAAAATAATGGCAAATAGTCTCAATTATCTGTACAACAGAAAAAGGACAGGATCAGGAATAAAATAATCAGCATATTTTGAAAGAACAGGAGAACGAAAGATTTAGGGATAGTATTGGCACGTTGACCGATGAGGGAAAGCGTTCCTGGGTTTATCCCAAGAAACCTTCGGGACCGCTTTATAAATACCGCAAATATGTAAGCTATTTATTACTTGTTTTCCTTATAGCTGCTCCCTTTATAAAGATAAATGGAAACCAGTTTTTGATGTTTAATGTGCTGGAACGCCGGTTTAATATTTTTGGCTTTCCATTCTGGCCTCAAGATTTTTACCTGTTTGTGATCATTATGTTGATAGGTGTAATTTTTGTCGCCTTATTTACTGTGGCGTTTGGAAGAATTTTCTGTGGTTGGATTTGCCCTCAAACCATTTTTATGGAAATGGTCTTTAGAAGGGTCGAATACTGGATAGAAGGGGATCGCGGGAAACAGATTCGGTTGGATAAGCAAGAATGGAATGCAGAGAAAATCAGAAAAAAAGGCCTTAAATGGACAGTTTTCCTGATAGTTTCTTTTATAATCGCAAATGTGTTCCTTGCCTATATGATTGGAAGCGATCGACTTGTTCTTTATATTCTAGACGGTCCCAAAGCACATCTGAGCACGCTAATTTCCTTGGTAATCTTTACCGGTGTTTTTTATTTCGTCTTTGCCTGGTTTAGGGAACAAGTATGTATCATCGTATGTCCCTATGGAAGGCTCCAGGGAGTGTTATTAGATAACAAATCCATAGTTGTTGCTTATGACCATAAGCGTGGGGAAAAAGAAAAAGGTCGTGCAAAATTCAAAAGAAATGAAGATAGGGCAGTAAGTGGAAAAGGTGATTGTATAGACTGCTTTCAATGTGTAAATGTATGTCCTACTGGAATAGACATCAGAAACGGTACGCAGTTGGAATGTGTGAACTGTACTGCTTGTATTGACACCTGCAATGACATCATGGAAGCAGTAGACCTGCCAAAAGGGTTAATACGTTTTGCAAGCGAAGAAAACATTGAAAAAAAGACCAAATTCAAATTTAGCGCCAGGTTAAAAGGCTACACGGCCGTCCTATTTATACTGGTTTCCCTTTTGACCGGAATGTTGTTTTTAAGAAGTGACATAGAAGCCAATATCTTTAGGTTACCGGGTCAATTATATGAACACAAAGAAGGAAATATAATCAGCAATGTTTACACCTATAAATTGCTAAACAAAACTTCCAAAGGTTTTGATAAAATACATTTTGAGCTCGTTTCCCATAAAGGAACTTTAAAAACGGTCAAAAGCGATCTTACAGTTCCTGCACGTGGAATGGCAGAAGGCACCTTATTTATTGAGATTGACCAAAATGCACTTAAGAATGAAAAAGATAAAATAAAAATAGAAGTATATAGTGGGGATATTTTAATCGAAACCACTAAAACTAATTTTCTAGGACCAAGAAGTTATAGATAAAGAAAAGGAACTTTAATCCCTCCAGAGGGTTTTAATTATCAGAGGCTTGCCTCGAAATAAAATATAAATTTAGGATTTGCACCTCACTAAATTGACCATAGATTCTCGATTTATAGTACGTTGAAAGTGGGTGCCAGAGATATAAACTATTAAAAAGGTTGTTATGAAAATAAATTGGGGAACAGGGATGGTAATGGTTTTAGTGGCCTTTATAAGCTTCATCATGTATTTTGTGCTGACCATGCTAACAAACAAGGATTATGATCAGGATTTGGTTGTTGAAGATTATTATAAGGCAGAGTTGCACTATCAAGAGGAAATAGATGCCGAAGAAAATGCACTGGCTTTAAAAGAAAATATTCACGTTTTAAGCAAAGATGGAAGTTGGTTTGTGGAATTACCTCAAGTTATTAATTTAGAGAAAATTAAAGGTGCAGTTCGCTTATATCGTCCTTCTAACAAACTGCTTGATTTTGAAATTCCACTCACAGGTTTAGAAACAAATGAAGTTATAATTCCCAATGAAAAGTTGATAAGTGGCCGCTGGAATATTATGGTCAACTGGACATATAAAAACAAAGAGTATTTATTCAAAAAAGAGATCAATAATTAAAGATGCTACTATCTGCCTTTATATTCGGTCTTTTGGGAAGTTTACACTGCGTGGGCATGTGCGGTCCTATTGCATTCTTATTACCCGTAGACAGGAACAATAATTTACGGAAACTCTTTCAAATATTTCTATATCACTTCGGACGGCTTTTCGCCTATAGCCTAATTGGTCTTGCCTTTGGACTTGTTGGGAAAAGTCTTTCTCTTTTTGGGATGCAGCAACAACTTTCAATCTTTATAGGTGTCCTAATGTTACTTGTTATATTTCTTCCCACTAAAATCTTTAATAAGTACAATTTCTCGAAACCTGTTTATCGGTTGATTGGCAAAGTTAAAAATAGTCTCGGGAAAGAACTTAAAAAGAAAAATCCAGACACTTTTTTTACTGTTGGGTTTTTAAATGGATTTCTGCCTTGCGGGTTGGTTTATATGGCTGTATTTGGTGCCATAGCAGGAGGAAGTGCATTGCAGGGAAGCCTATATATGTTGTTATTTGGTTTGGGTACGATTCCATTGATGACTACGGCCATCTGGATCGGGAATTTTTTATCTGGAAAGGTGCGCCAGCATGTTAGGCGAGCAATACCGGTCTTCTTAACTATTATTGCGTTATTATTTATTCTAAGAGGACTTGGTCTTGGAATTCCTTATATATCTCCAAAAAAAATGGTGGAGAAAGTGGGCGCTAATTACCAATGTGAAACAATTACAAATAATTAATCTTTTAAAAAACTAAAATTATGATCCTACATGCTATTATTCCCCTGGTTAATTGGGGTATGGGTACTGCGCTAATAATTGTTTTTGGAGTGGTTTGCGTTGCATTGATCCTACTCGTTTTGAATATGATAAATAGTGGTAAGAAAAAAGACAATTAGAAAGGCAGGAATTCTTGACTTTCCCTTTTCTTTATTTTATCACCTGATTTTGATCTGCCTGCCAGTTTCATTTTTTTCTTAGCCTGATCTCACGTCACTAAAATTCTATTATTGTAATTGAGAAGTTTTTTCTATAGATACTTTCTGAACAGTTACATATTGATTTTTATCATATGTTAGAACTGAAAATTCAGCTGTAAAGTTTGGGTAATTCTAAACTGTTCAATGAAAACGGATGTCGCGTTAGGGATTGAAGTGGAAATCCTTTTTGCGAGGAACGAGCAAAAAGATTGCAACGTAAAGCCCGACCCGCAGGGAAACGCCCAAAAATCGATTAAAATGGTCGAAAATGGCTAGGAAGTGAATAAAACCTGATGGCTTTCGGGAAAGGATAACATTCTATTAGGACACTTTGTGGATATTTAAATACTATTTAAGGTTAATCAATTAACCTACTTTCTCAAATCACCTTCTATTACTTTCCTTTTATAAATAGAACTTTTTTGGCCAAAATAGATCAAATATATATTCTATAGTTCATCATAAATCAACCTACATATGATAAATGTCATTTAACAGCTGTAGAAGATTGAACACCTTTACCAATTAAAAATCAATTCTCATGCAAATAGCATCACCGCATAATTTTCATATCCCCGTTATGGGTCTGGCGTATTCCATAGATTCTCCCATAAAAGTTGCTTGTTACGGTATAAATTCGGCAATTTCTATCATTGAAGACAATTTAATGGAGACAATGAGAAAACATTACTCCCAAAAATATAAAGAGACTTATATAGCTATAACTACTAAAGAGAGCGATTATCGCATAAAACGGATTACTAATTACCTCAATCTTATGCAAAGGCTGGTAAATACGGAATTTGAAAAGATCAAGACTTCTACTTTTACGCTAGGTTCAGATCTTATGAAGTATTTTGAAATGCTTCCGGATAGTGGAGAACTAAAAAATATCTTTCAAAAATTCTTACTTACTGAAAATATTTCGGAGAAAGAAAATTTAGCAAACCTGCTCAAAGAAAAAATGACACCGGGAACCATAGAAGTCAATATAATGACCAAGGTAGATAAGGACAGTTTGGGTACAAATGATCTCCCTATCCCAAATGCTTCAGATGCGCTTACGGCGCTAAAAGCATATGCAACTAGTGATTTAAAGGATTCTGCTATTATATTCTCTGCAGGACTTAATCCCAGATTGTATAATTATATGGAAGATTTCAGGGAATTTGACGCAGATGCTTCTGGACATTTTCATAAAAAAGTGGTCATCAAAGTAAGTGATTATCGCTCTGCCCTCATTCAGGGTAAATATTTGGCCAAAAAAGGAATCTGGGTGAGCGAATTTAGAATTGAATCTGGATTAAATTGTGGTGGACATGTTTTTGCTACGCAGGGCTTGCTTCTGGGCCCCATCTTAAATGAATTTAAAGAAAAAAAGAATGAACTTCAAGATAGTTTATTCAGCTTATACAATCCGGCGATATTAAGAAAAGGACAACAAGGCTTTTCTGAACCTCATCCCATAAAGATCACCGTACAAGGGGGAATTGGCACTTCGGAAGAAGATAGTTTGCTGCATAATCATTACAAAGTGAACAGTACTGGCTGGGGAACACCATTTTTGTTGTGCCCCGAAGCGACAACAGTAGATCAAGAAACACTGCAACTGCTATTAAATTCCGCAGAAAAAGATGTGGTAAGAAGTCAGTCTTCGCCTCTTGGAGTTGCTTTTAATTATTTAAAAGGAACAAGTGCAGAAACCGAAAGGCTGGGCCGCATAAAAAAAGGGGCTCCAGGAAGTCCATGTACCGAGAAATTTTTGGTTTCCAATACCGAATTCACAAAAAAACCAATCTGCACCGCTTCCCGAAAATATCAAAAATTAAAGCTTCAGCAGCTCAAAGAAAGCGAATTATCTGCAACAGAATATGAACAACAAAAAGAAGATTTGTTAAGCAAGGAATGCCTTTGTGTTGGGCTTAGCAACGCCGCCCCCTTAAATTATGAAATGCCATTCCTTAAAAAGCAAAAGGCAGTTACTATATGTCCTGGTCCCAATATTGTCAATTTCTCAAAAATTTCTACTTTGCATGAAATGACAGATCATATTTATGGCCGATCCAACCTTATACACCAAACAAACAGGCCGCATATGTTTGTTAGGGAAATGGAATTATATGTTGATTTTCTCGAACAACAAATTTCCCGTACCCACAATCCAGATAAACGAACGCTTAAAAACTGGGAAGGTTTTTGCAACAACCTTTTAGATGGAATTGAATATTATAGCGCATTGGTAAAAACAGGAGTGCTACACGCTAATCCAATAGCAATTGTAAATGCTTTGGAGCATGCCGAAAAATCAGTTTGCAACGTGAAGACCAATATATATGAAACCAGTTTGTAAAAATCCATGTGATCCATTTAACAGCAGTAGCGGCATAAACGTCTTTTAGATTTATCTTCACTAGAATCCGGGATAATGCCATTCTCGGTTTATCACAATGTTTACCCTCGAGTTAATATTAGAAGCTTGCCGCCCTTATCCCATCGCATTTTTAGCCTGCCCTGAACTTATCTATAAATTTCACGTTTTATAGATCTTGTTGTAAAGGTGGGCTTTAAACCTTCTTTAGAATTCGATGGTACTTTTAAGCAATAATAAGAGCTCGTTGACTCCCTAAGTTAGAATTACCGCAGTTGAACAGAATCCCAAAATCGGAAACGAATACTGTACGGTTCTGATATAGGATTTATGGTATTTAAGTTCCACTAATAACGGCATTTGAATCTTGAGCCTTAAATTTTTTGTTGTGAAAAAATTGCTGTCCCTTCTTTTTATATTCTGTGCCATTGGTATTTCAAGGGCGCAGGAAACCTCTTTGGATTATTTTTTTAGTAAAGCGCTAAAAAACAATGATTCCCTTTTCAATTTGGTAAACCTAAAGAAGATCGGCCAGCTGCAACAGCAAATGATAATCGCCCAGAACAGGCTGCCACAGGTGGATGCCTTGGCAGACATAGTGTTTGCACCTTATTTTAACAATAACGGTAAGGTGATCGATATTTCCACAAATCCTTCAAACAATGCTTTTGGGTATGATGCGGGTATCAGTAATGGCGGACTTTATGCCGCACAGTTAAAGGTTACCCAGCAACTTTTTAACCGCGCAATCACTGATAATATTTTGTTTCAAAACAAGGTTCAAAATCAGGGCCTGTCTTTGACCTATGAAGAAGTTTATCACAATTTAAAAAACAATATCACGAGGATTTATTTGACCGCGTACGGGTATCAATTGCAGGAAGAACTCAACCAAAACCTACTCACAGATCTGGAAAAACGGTTAAAAATCATCGGTATATTGGTCAAAAACGGGATTTTATTACAGAGCGATTATTTACTGGTTCAGGTCAATCTTGATCAGACCAAAATACAATTGCAACAAGTGCGCAACGACCTCCGGGAATCACTAAGACAATTATATTCCATAAGCACGGCACCGCTAAACCAGAATGTCACACTTTCGTTTCCTGGCCTGACGATCATGCCAAAAAAGGAAGGCTTTTTTTTCGAAAAGATTTTTGTCAACGATAGTTTACGGGTAGAGGCCAACCTTAAGGGTTTCAACAATAAATACAAACCAAAAGTTTCAGCCTTTGTGGACGGTGGACTGAATGCCGTCCAAATTCCCAATATTTACCACAAGATAGGAGCCAGTGCTGGCCTGCAGTTCACACTTCCCATCTACGATGGCCACCAGCGTAAGATTAACGCTCAGCAGAATGCGCTGCGGAAGGAGACCTTGCTCAATTCCCGAAAAAACAGCGAGATTACTAAAAAGAACGACTTGCAGAGCCTGATAAATCAAATTTCCGCTCAAGGCGAAAACCTTAACCTAATGGAGCAGCAGTTGAAAAAGCAAGATATCTTGATGAGACTTTATAAGGAAAAACTGGTCAAAGGTCAGGTTTCGGTGATCGATTACCTGAATGTGGTCCAGAATTATAAAATGCAGGAGAACGCGAGGATACAGATGCAAACAAACCTCTGGCTGCTCCAAAATCAATATAACTATATAAATTGGTGATATGAGACTTTTCAATTTTCGGAATATTTTTCCATTTATGGTTATTTTCGCCCTTGTAGCGGCCTCTTGTAATGGGGACAAAAACCCAGCGGCCACACCTCAAAAAGCGGCCATCGAGGTCAAAACCGCGGTGGTAACAAATAGGGATATCAAAGAATATCAGGATTTCAACGGCGTCACCCAGTACCTGAAAAAGGAAAGCCTGCGCGCTAATATCACAGGCTATATCTCCTACCTGCCCTACGAGCGTGGCAGTCAGGTAAGGCGGGGAGCAACTTTTGCCACCCTAAGGACCAAAGAACAAACCGCTTTGGCTGAAGCCGTTAAAATCGATAGTTCGCTCGCACAGTTTGCAAAACCATTACGCATTACAACCAATGCCGCGGGCATCATTATCCAGCTCAATGTCGTAAAAGGTGATTACGTTGCCGAGGGTGATATCCTGGCGGTGATCGCACAGCCCAAAACGCTTATGGTAAAGGTCAATGTGCCGTTTAGCGAAAAAAACGATATGGAAATCGGCACGCCCTGTCAAATCATAATCCCAAATCAAAACAGTATTGATGCCAAAATCACCGGCAGGATGCCCGTTATTGATTCCGTAAACCAGACACAGGCGTTTCTTATTGCACTTCCAGATCAACAATTGCCAGAACGTCTCAACGTAAATGTCCGGACGGTGCTTAAACAGGATAGTACTGCGCACAGTGTTCCGCATGAGGCGTTGCAGACCAATGAACTAATGACCGAATTCTGGGTAATGAAGGTGTTTAACGACACACTGGCCATAAAGGAAAAGGTTACGCCGCTCTTGCAGAACGATTCGGTAGTGCAGATCAATAGTGGCAAAATTAAACTGGGCGATCGAGTGGTCACAGAGGGCAGTTACCAGATGCAGGATTCTACAAAGGTAAAAATCATGAATCCATGAAAAATATCTTTAACAGTTATAAATTTCCATTACTTGCCATAGGTATTTTGCTTCTGGGAGGTGGTTTTTTCGCCTATCAAAACTTAGAGACCGGTCTTTTTCCCAATATAACTTTTCCGAAGATCAAGGTCATTGCCGACTCCGGTCAGCAACCGGTGGATAAGATGATGGCTGCCGTGACCATTCCGCTGGAAAATGCGATACGGCGTACGCAGGGGCTCAATTACATTCGCAGTACGACCTCACGCGGGAGCACAGAGATTTCCGTTTTCCTCAATTGGAATATGGATATTGATGTTGCCCGCTCACAGATCGAATCATTTATCAATCAGGCCAAAGGGAATATCCTGCCCAACACCAATTTTTCGGTAGAAAAGATGAACCCGTCTATCTTGCCAATAATGGGATATTCGCTGGAGGGCGATATGTCGCAAGTTGACCTCAAGGTCATCGCCAAATATCAGGTTCGGCCTTATCTCAGCGCGACACAGGGCGTTTCTGATGTTGCTATAATCGGTGGAAAGGACAAGGAATACCAGATCACCCTCAAACCCGCAACTTTAAAAAATTTGGGCATCAGCCTATCTACCGTACAGAATGCGGTTATGAATTCAAACATTATACAGAGCAACGGCTACCTCACCGATTATAATCGCATGTACCTCACGCTCACCGATAATTCAGTCAAGGGCCTAAAGGATCTTCAAAATGTGGTGATAAAAAATTCCCCCACACGCTTGATTCAGCTCAAAGATGTTGCCGATGTTACTGTGGCCGAGGCCAAGCAGTACGTAACGATTTTCGCCAACGGGAAAAATGTACCGCTCATCGCTGTCATCAAGCAGCCCAGCGCAAATTTGATAGCCGTTAACGATAGTATCGAGAAAAAAGTAGAAGAACTGGGTAAAATACTGCCAAAAACCGTCAAATTAGTCCCCTATTATAAGCAGGCCAATTTCGTTAATACGAGCATAAAAAGTCTTCAGGACGTATTGTGGGTAGGCCTTGTGCTGGCTCTTCTGGTGGTCGTTTTCTTTTTAAGGTCATTTTCTTCAAGCATGGTGGTGCTCTGCACCATTCCGGTCACGCTTTCCCTTACCCTTATCGTGCTCGATGCGATAGGTTACACTTTTAATATCATGACCCTGGGCGCCATTGCCGCGGCCGTCGGACTGATGATCGATGATGTGGTGATCATCATTGAGCAGATCTATAAAATACGGGAAGAGCATCCAGAAGAATCCGTAACCTGGAGCGCACGGGAGGCTATCTCGCACCTTTTTTCGGCCATGGTGGGATCGTCGCTGAGCACGCTTGTTATCTTTATTCCCTTTGTGCTGATGACCGGGGTGGCCGGTGCCTATTTTAAGGTAATGGCCTTTACCATGATTATTGCCCTGGCCTGTTCTTTTTTCGTGACCTGGTTTATGGTGCCCGTGCTTGCTATTTTGCTTTCACGGAATAAACCCGTAAGCCACAAACAGGAACCCAAGACCAAATGGATACACCACGTTTTGGAAAAACCGGTCATCGGGATCGTTTTTACTGCGATCTGTATTGCGATCATTGTCATTATTCCCTCTAGATTATCATCGGGTTTTCTTCCCGAAATGGACGAAGGCAGTATAGTACTCGATTTCAACAGTCCGCCAGGAACGACCTTGGAAGAGACAGGCAGAATGCTTTCCATCGTGAATAATATCCTGCGCGACCAGCCTGAGGTCGAGGCATTTTCCGCAAGGGCGGGCACACAAATGGGTTTTTTCATCACCGAGCCCAACCGTGGCGATTACCTAATTAAATTAAAAAATTCGCGCTCCAAGACCACCACAGAGGTGTCAGACGAGATCCGTACAAAAATCGAGGCAAAAGTGCCCCAGCTCACGGTGGATTTTGGGCAGGTGATCGGGGATATGTTGGGCGACCTGATGAGCTCGGTACAGCCCATACAGGTCAAACTGTTTGGAGACGACAGATCTGAACTAGAACAGCTTTCCAAAAAAATCGCCTCGGAAATCGAACAGGTAAAGGGTACTGTAGACGTTTTTGACGGGATCGTGATCGCCGGGCCTGAGATCGAGTTGCAGCCCAATGAGCCTGCGTTAGCCAAATTAGGTCTTACACCAGCCGATTTTCAGCTCCAGTTACAGACTCAAGTTGCGGGAACCGTGGTTAGCACTATGATCGATAACATCCGGGTAATTGACATCAGGATGCTTTATCCGGACACCTATAAAACCTCGGTACAAAATCTAAAAAACACTAGGTTATTGTTGCCCAATGGCTCCAGCGTTCCCATAACGCAGCTTGCCAACATCACGATCAAAAAAGGAGTGGCTGAGGTTGAACGGGAAAACGAGAAAACGGTGGGCTATATCACTGCGCGTCTCAATAACCGCGATCTTGGGTCAACCCTTACCGATATAAAGGCCAGGCTTGCCAAAAACGTGAGCCTTCCCGCTAATTTTCACATAGAGTATGGGGGATCTTATGAACAGCAACAGCAGGCTTTTCGGGAGCTTTTGATCATTCTTATTTCGGCCGTATTGTTAGTTTTTGTGGTCATTCTTTTTCTTTTCAAGAAACTAAAAATAGCCGGTGCGATAGTATTTATTGCGGTCTTGGGAGTTGCGGGCTGTATGTTGGCTCTTTTTATTACCGGCACACCGCTTAATGTGGGAAGTTATACCGGGATTATCATGATCGTGGGTATTATAGGTGAAAATTCGATATTCACCTACCGCCAGTATCAGGAGGCCGATGAATCTCTTTCACATGAGAAAAAGATAGAGTATTCCATCGCGGCACGGCTCAGGCCGAAACTGATGACCGCTTTTGCGGCCATTATGGCCTTAGCGCCACTCGCACTGGGTATTGGTGCCGGTGCACAATTGCACCAACCGCTGGCCATTGCGGTAATCGGGGGGATGATATTTGCCTTACCGTTGCTCTTAGTTGTACTTCCCACCTTGTTAAAACTGATTAAAAAATAAAGGTTATGAGCAATATTCTGGATTTTTTTCTGCATCTGGACACTCATCTATTCACTATGATTGTCGATTATGGGCCTTGGGTATACGGAATCCTTTTTTCCTTTATCTTCATTGAGACAGGCCTAGTGGTCGTTCCCTTTCTACCGGGGGATTCGCTCCTTTTCGCGGCTGGGACCTTTTGTGCCGGCGTAGAAAATAGCTCAGGAGAGTCCGCCCAACTCAGTTTGTGGGCCATATTGTCCAGCCTTATGGTAGCGGCAATTTTGGGCGATAGCCTTAATTATTATCTTGGAAGAACTATTGGTCTAAAAGCCCTGAATTGGAAAATTGCAGGCAGGCAGATCGTACACCAAAAAAGTATTGATAAAACCAGGCATTTTTTTGATAAAAATGGTCCAAAAGCCATAATAATTGCCCGTTTTGTGCCGATTATTAGGACGTTTGCACCCTTTGTGGCTGGTATTGGCGACATGCACTATGGTAAATTCATAAGGTATAATATCGTTGGTGGCGCTGCTTGGGTACTGCTATTGGTTCTTGTCGGATATTTCTTTGGGAACCTTCGCTTTGTCAAGCAAAATTTTGAATATGTTGTCCTTGGGATTGTTGTCCTATCGATGATTCCTATGACCATTGAATTTATCAAAGCAAAATTCGATAACAAAAATCGCCACTAGAATGCCACAGGAACATTACCTAATATTAATTATTTACCTTTAATCCATGAAATTCCTCATTGCCGAAGACGAAATCGAACTGCAGCAGGCCATTGTCAATTACCTTAAGCGCGATGCCCATGTTTGCGAAGTGGCCTCTGACTATCGCGAGGCCTCCGAAAAGCTCGAAATCTACGATTATGATATTGTGATCCTTGACATCAATCTAGTCACTGGAAGCGGTTTGGACCTATTGAAGAAACTTAAGGAACAGAAAAAAAATGCCGGTGTGATCATTATTTCCGCAAACAGTTCTCTGGACGATAAATTAAAGGGATTGGATCTGGGCGCAGACGACTATCTGACAAAGCCTTTTCACCTGGCCGAGCTCAACTCTAGGATTAAAGCGGTCCTGAGGCGCGGCAAGTTTGGGGGAAGCGATTCCATAACTTTTAATGAGATCAAGCTGGATAACCTTTCAAGGACAGCGTATGTCAGTGATAAGTCCATTGCACTCACGCGAAAGGAATATGACCTGTTGTTGTTTTTTATTACCAATCAGGGCCGCGTGCTTTCAAAAAATATCATAGCAGAGCACCTTTGGGGCGATGATAGCGATATGCTGGATAGTTTTGATTTTGTATATGTACATGTTAACAACCTTCGGAAAAAACTCACTAAAGTAGGCGCAAAATATCTCCAGACCGCGTATGGTACAGGATATAAATTCATGGAAGATTAGGATGAAGAGCCCACATAAAACGCCACTGCTTAGCAAAGCATCCACGACATTCCTGCTATCGAGTGCGATCATCATGATTGTTTCCGCTATGGCGCTCTATTTTTATACCCGTTATCTTCTTACCGATGAGATAGAGGAAGAACTTTTTTCCGACAAGGATAGAATAGAAAGGCTCCTAATCAATGACCCCGATCTCAAAGGAATCCCTCCCATCATGACGGTTGAAAAGGTAAATGCCTCACAAAGCGAGCAATTACTTGATACGCTTATTTATGATCCTTTACAGGATGAAATTGAGCTTTTTAGGCAACTTTCCGGTACCAAAGAGATCAATGGGCAGCAGTACCGGGTGACCGTTCGCGCCATGGTGATTGAGTCTGACAACATCCTCTTTGCCATTGTTTTTACTTTCCTCTCCATTATATTCCTTGCATTCGTATTCCTGTTCTATCTTAATAGATCGCGTAACGAACAGTTGTGGAGGCCGTTTTTTATCAATCTTGAAAAGCTCAAGGGCTTTTCCCTGCAATCCGGGCAACCTTTGGAGTTTGAGGAGTCCAATATCCTCGAATTTGACGA
>Ga0314774_1000905_pt1 | contig 20839 bp, 18 predicted proteins | sample MetaGCBIA2018_FD_204515 | JGI IMG/M metagenome (GOLD analysis project Ga0314774, IMG submission 204515) | Cryopeg brine microbial communities from Beaufort Sea near Barrow, Alaska, United States - CBIA 2018 | ecosystem: Environmental > Aquatic > Marine > Coastal | place: USA: Alaska | collected...
TTCTTCTGTTATCATTTAAAATCCCCTTTTGTATAGTTGTATGTATTTTAAATGATAACATTTTTACAAATGGGGGACTTGGTTTTTATTCGTATTTCTTAGCTTGATGGCTATGTGGCGGTACCCCCATAATAAGACAAATTTATGATAACGGGATAAAGGTGTTGAAAAGCTTAAAACTAAGCATAAAAAAAGAGTCCAAACATCTATTAGCCAATTTTCGACAACCGTTAATAGATAAGGACCTCCAGGAAATAGAAACTTGTAAAATACAAGTAAGATTTCTGTGACTTAATTATACCTAGAAAGCGTGGTGATTTCAAGTATCAATTTTAAAAAAACAATTATTGCAGTAATTTTTTGAAATAAAAAAATTTGCTTAGTGTTTTTTTTTCAAAATCAGACACGGGATAACTGGTAAAATTTAACATTTTGTTATGAGTTTTGGGTTTTCAATTGAGAAAGTAATAAAGTTTACTCTTTAGAGCTGCTTTAGAGCTGTTTCGCTTGACAAAAACACTCAAAAAAAGTTATACTATTCTTAAAGTTCTAATTGCGAACTACAATGTGGTATTATACATTTTGACTTTGGGTAACTTGAAAGAGGAGATAAAATTGGCAGATAGTAAAAGTGTTTTTATGGATAAGGAATATATCATCATGTCAGAAATCATAGTAAATGAAAATGTCACTCAACGTGAACTTTCAAGGGAATTAGGTATTTCTGTAAGTACAGTGAATGCACTGGTCAATAAGATGATCAAAGAGGGTTTAATAAAAATGACGCAAGTATCTCAAAAGCAGGTGTTCTATATGCTGACGCCAGTCGGTATGATGGAGAAAGCAAAAAAAACAGTGAGTTATTTAAAAGCACACTATAGAGCAATTTATCAAACAAAAGAAAAGATAAAAGATGTTTTAGAGGAACTGGATCAAGAACACGATGCTATTTTTGTTTTGTTAAGTGATGATGAAATGGCTGAAGTATTAAGCATTGCAGTGTCTGAATTTCAGTCTAATCATAATAAATCTAAGATTAAGATTATTGACTACAAGAAGAAAAATGAGATAAAAAGCTTTAAGTCACCGGTATTAATTTATATGATAGAGGATGAAGAGGCTTTGAAGGAATATACTGAATTTGTTGGTTTGAAGCTTGTGAATTTAACTGAGAGACTTTAACAAAAGATAGAGTGAAAACGATTGAAATTGAAGTGTAAATCGGAAGTGAGGAGAAAATAGATGGCTGATAAAATTTGGTTAGCTTCACCACATATGAGTGATGAAGGTTATGAAATGGAATATGTTAAAGAAGCGTTTGAGACAAATTGGATAGCTCCTTTAGGCCCAAATGTTAACTTTTTCGAACAAGAGTTGGCAGAAAAAGTTGGATCAAAACATGCAGCAGCATTAACATCAGGTACAGGGGCTATACACTTAGCACTAAAAGCTATTGGTGTTGGTGAAGGTGATATTGTACTTTGTCCAACGCTTACTTTTTCTGCAACAGCAAATCCAATCATATATGTAAACGCTACTCCTGTCTTTATTGATAGTGATTATGAAACATGGAATATGGATTCAAATGCATTAGAAGCAGCCTTTGATAAGTATGGTGATAAAATAAAAGCTGTTTTAGTTGTGCATTTATATGGTTTATCAGCTGATATGGATAAGATAATGGAAATATGTACTAAACATAATGTGACAGTTATTGAAGATGCTGCCGAATCTTTAGGAGCTTATTATAAGGGGAAGCACACAGGTACGTTTGGCAAATATGGAATATTTAGTTTCAATGGAAATAAAATCATTACCACATCAGGTGGTGGTATGCTTGTTTCTGATGATGAAGAGAAGATTAAGAAAGTTAGGTTCTGGTCCACTCAATCCAGAGATGTAGCAAGGCACTATCAGCACAGTGAATTAGGATTCAATTACCGTATGAGCAATGTTGTTGCTGGGATTGGTAGAGGACAGCTCAAGGTATTAGACCAGAGAGTAGCTAAGAAGAAATATATCTTTGAGTATTATAAGAGAAAACTAGGACAGTTAGAGGGTGTTCAGTTTATGCCTATTAATGACTGGAATGAACCGAACTATTGGCTGAGTGTAATGACATTGAGTGGAAAAGTAAGTCCATTGGATGTTATGGAAGCACTGGAAAAAGAGAATATCGAAGCAAGACCTGTCTGGAAACCTATGCACATGCAACCATTCTTCGCAGAATATGATTATGTGGGTTCTGATGTAAGTGAGAAGCTGTTTGAAAATGGTGTTTGCTTGCCGAGTGATACCAAGATGACAGATGAAGATCTTGAGAGAATATGTAAAATAATAAAAGGGTTGTGGAGATAGATGAAGCAAAAGAAAGGATTCTACGAAAAGTTCATAAAAAGACCGCAGGATCTAATTCTTTCACTAGGAGCACTTATTTTCTTGAGTCCTATACTTTTTATATTAGCCATTTTAGTTAGAAGAAAACTAGGTAGCCCTATACTATTTACTCAAGATAGACCAGGGCTTAATGAGAAGATATTTACTATGTATAAATTTAGAACTATGACGGATGAGAAGGACGAGAATGGTGAGCTACTTACAGACTCAGTAAGGCTTACTAAGTTTGGTAGGATGCTGAGATCTACTTCTTTAGATGAACTTCCAGAGTTATTTAATATATTTGTAGGGGATATGAGTATTGTTGGGCCAAGGCCGTTATTGATACAGTACTTAGATCTTTATAGCGACCATCAAAAGAGAAGACATGAAGTGCGACCAGGTCTTTCTGGTCATGCTCAAGTTAATGGGCGTAATGCCATCAGCTGGGAAGATAAGTTCTATCTTGATGTTGAGTATGTTGATAATGTCAGTTTCATAGGTGATTGGAAGATTATCTTATTGACGATTAAGAAGGTCTTTGTTAAGGAAGGTATTAATTCAGATACATCGGTTACGATGGAGCCGTTTAGGGGAAGCAACGTGGATTGTTAAATAACATTAAGATTATCTCAGAAAGGAATGTGCTTATCATGAAAGACAAGTTAATTATTATCGGTGCTAGTGGACATGGAAAAGTAGTCGCTGACATCGCAATAAAAATGAATAAGTGGCAAAGTATCGCATTCCTCGATGATGACGAGTCTATTAATACATCTATAGGGTTAGAAGTCATAGGTACGACAGATGATGCTTTTACATATAAAGATGAAGCTGATTTTTTTGTTGCTATTGGAAACAATGCAGTTCGAGAAAAGGTGCAAGAAAAATTAATTAAACAAGGGTTAAATATAGTTAGTTTGGTTCATCCAAGTTCTGTTATAGGTACTGATGTTGAGATTGGCATTGGGACAGCAGTTATGGCTGGGGTTGTTATTAATACTTCTAGCATTATTGGTAGAGGTTGTATTATCAATACGAGTTGCAGTTTGGATCATGATAATGTTATTGAAGATTATGTTCACATATCTCCTGGGGTTAGTTTGGCTGGAACTGTTAAGATTGGCTGTGGAAGTTGGTTAGGAATTGGTAGTGTAGCTAGCAATAATGTTAACATCTGCAGTGGTTGCAAAGTTGGTGCAGGAGCTGTGGTGGTTAAGGATATTACTGAACCTGGGATTTATGTTGGGGTTCCGGTGAGGAGATTAGATAAATGAACGTATTATTTCTAACACTATTAGATTTTTCAACAATTGATGAAAACGGCATATATACAGACTTAATGCGTGAATTTGTCAAAGACGGTCACGATTTATATGTTATTTCTCCAACAGAAAAAAGAAAAAATGAGCCTACAAAATTGATTGATAATGGCAAAGTAAAAATACTAAAGCTTCAAATTGGAAATACACAAAAAACAAATTTAATAGAAAAGGGAATCTCAACATTAGCACTTGAATCAAAATTCAAATTAGGAATCAAGAAACACTTTAATGATGTGAAGTTTGATTTGGTATTATATTCAACTCCACCCATTACTTTACAAAAGGCAGTTCGGTTTGTAAAACAAAGAGATAATGCTAAAACGTATTTATTGCTAAAAGATATCTTTCCTCAAAATGCAGTGGATTTAGGAATGTTAAAAAAGACTGGTTTTAGTGGAGTTTTGTATAAATATTTTAGACACAAAGAAAAAATGCTTTATAAGATATCGGATTATATTGGTTGTATGTCAAAGGCAAATGTAGACTTTGTTTTGAAAAATAATCCCCAAGTATCATCGGAGATTATTGAAATATGTCCCAATAGTATAGAACCATTAGGAATCGAGTATGAAATTGAAAAAATTACAGAAATAAAGAAAAAGTACAACATACCATTTGATAAGACAGTATGCTTATACGGTGGGAATATCGGCAAACCACAAGGCATTGACTTTTTAATTGAATGCTTGAAATCAAACAAAGAAAATATGGATGTATATTTTATTATTGCTGGTTCGGGAACAGAGTATAACAAGCTTAAAACTTTTGTTGATGATGAAAAGCTTTGTAATGTGCAGTTGTTTTCGCTTATACCTAAAAATGATTACGAAATGCTAGTAAATTCTTGTGATGTTGGGCTTATATTTTTGGATAAAAGATTTACAATACCTAATTTCCCATCGAGATTACTTTCATATATGCAAGCATCGATGCCTGTATTAGCAGCTACTGATATTAATACGGACATTGGGGAGGTTATTAAAAAAGGTGAATTTGGATATTGGTGTGAGAGTAGTGATGTAAGAGAATTTAATTATAAATTAAAGAAACTGTGTAATAAGAATCTAAGAAAACAAATGGGCTTAAACGCAAAAAAATATTTGGATGAGAATTATTTAGTTAAGCAATCATATGAAATAATTATGAAGCACTTTAAATGACAAGGATAAGATTGGGGATAAATTATGTTTAAAGGAAAAACCTTATTAATAACAGGTGGTACAGGATCATTTGGAAATGCTGTTCTTGAAAGATTTCTTGATACAGAGATAAAAGAAATTCGTATATTCTCAAGAGATGAAAAAAAACAAGACGATATGCGTCATAAATATAATAATGATAAAATTAAATATCATATTGGAGATGTTAGAGACCTTCCTAGTATTAAAAATGCTATGTATGGGGTTGATTATGTATTTCAAGCAGCAGCTTTAAAGCAAGTACCTTCATGTGAGTTTTTCCCCATGGAAGCAGTAAAAACTAACGTCTTGGGAACAGAGAATGTATTAACTGCATGCATTGAAGCTGGTGTTAAAAAGGTCATATGTTTATCTACTGATAAAGCAGCTTACCCTGTTAATGCCATGGGAACTTCAAAAGCTATGATGGAAAAAGTATTTGTGGCAAAAGCCAGAACAGTAGATCCTAATAAAACCCTGATTTGTGGAACACGTTATGGAAATGTTATGTGCTCTAGAGGCTCTGTTATTCCACTCTTTATTGATCAAATTAAAGCAGGTCAACCATTGACAGTCACTGAACCAAATATGACACGTTTTATTATGAGTCTTGAGGAAGCCGTTGAACTTGTAATCTTTGCTTTTGAGAATGCAGAAAGTGGCGATATTATGGTTCAAAAAGCACCTGCGACTACTATTGAAGTATTAGCACAAGCGATTAAAGAGTTATTCAAAGTTGATACTGATATAAAAGTAATTGGAATACGTCATGGTGAAAAGATGTATGAAACATTACTTACAAATGAAGAGTGTTTACATGCAATCGATATGGGTGATTTTTATCGAGTACCTGCCGACAAAAGAGATCTTAACTATGATAAATATTTTAAAGACGGTAATCACGAGAGAGAAAAACTGACAGAGTTTAATTCTAATAATACTCAGTTACTAACGGTAGAACAGACAAAAGAGAAATTATTAACCTTATCTTATATGAGAGATCAGATTAAAGATTGGGAGAATAGATAATGAAAATATTAATTACAGGTTCAAATGGATTTGTAGGTAAAAATCTTATAGCAGATCTTAATAACCAGGGTTATACTGATATATATGAGTTTGATATTGATACTGATACTGATCCTTCCTTATTAGATCAATATACAAAAGAATGTGAATTCGTATTTCATCTAGCGGGTGTAAATAGACCAAAGGATGAAAAAGAATTTATGGAAGGAAACTTCGGATTTACTTCTGAACTTTTAAGTTCACTTAAAAAGCATAACAACAAAGCGCCAATTCTTATAACTTCTTCTATTCAAGCAAATTTGGATAATCCTTATGGTAAAAGTAAAAAGGCAGGAGAAGATTTATTGTTTGACTATAGTAAAGAAACCGGAGCTGAAGTTTATGTTTATAGATTAGTTAATCTATTTGGCAAGTGGAGTAAACCTAACTATAATACAGTGGTAGCAACTTTTTGCTACAATGTAGCGAGGAATATTGAAATTCAAATTAGTAATCCAGATGCCGACTTAAATCTTTGTTATATCGATGATGTACTAGAAGAATTTGCAAAAGCGTTAAAGGGAAAACCAACAAAAAAAGAAGATTACTGTATTGTCCCCGTAAATCACCAAATAAAACTTGGCGAACTAGCAGATAAAATTGAAAGTTTTAAAGAAAGCAGAAAAGACCTAAGTGTTCCAAATATGAAGGATGAATTAAGTAAAAAGCTTTACAGTACCTATTTAAGCTTTTTACCGGAAGATGCATTTGCATATGATCTTAAAATGAATATTGACAATAGAGGTTCTTTCACAGAAATACTAAGAACACCTGAAAGAGGGCAAGTCTCTGTCAATGTATCAAAACCTGGAATCACAAAAGGTAATCACTGGCATCATACTAAAAATGAGAAGTTTTTAGTAGTGAGTGGGGAAGGGATTATTAGGTTTAGAAAGATAAATGACGATGAAATTATAGAGTATAGGGTGAGTGGAAATAAACATCAAGTAGTTGATATTCCAATTGGTTATACACATTCAATTGTTAACGTTGGAGAAAAAGATCTTGTAACGATAATGTGGGTTAATGAGTGTTATAATCCTGAAAAACCGGATACTTATTATTTGGAGGTTTGATAAATGAAAAAACTAAAAGTAATGACAGTAGTTGGAACTAGACCGGAAATCATCAGATTGTCTGCGGTTATAAATAAATTAGAAGAATCAGAAGCTATAGAACACGTGCTAGTACATACTGGACAAAATTATGATTATGAATTAAATGAGGTATTTTTCAACGATTTCAAGTTAAGAAAACCTGATTATTTTCTTAATGCAGCAACCGGAACGGCAGTGGAAACAATTGGAAACATTCTTGTTAAAATAGACCCTATTATGGAAGAAGTAAAACCTGACGCTTTCTTAGTGCTTGGAGATACAAATAGTTGCCTAACTGCAATAGCTGCTAAGAGACGACATATTCCAATATTTCATATGGAAGCGGGGAATAGATGCTTTGACCAGAGGGTTCCGGAAGAAACTAATCGAAAGATTGTTGACCACACAGCTGATATTAACTTAACCTATAGCGATATTGCTAGAGAATATTTACTTCGAGAAGGTCTACCTGCTGATAGAATTATTAAAACTGGAAGCCCAATGTTTGAAGTGCTTAATTCTAGAAAAGAAGATATTGAAAAATCAGATGTGGTAGAAAGATTGAATTTAAAAGAAGGGCAATATTTTGTAGTATCTGCTCATAGGGAAGAGAATATAAGTTCTGAAGTCAACTTCTTAGATTTAGTTGATAGCTTAAATACTATTGCAGAAAAATATAAATTGCCTATAATTATGAGTACACATCCTAGAACTAGAAATATGATTGAAGCTAGAGGTGTGGAGTTTAATCCTTTAATAAAAACAATGAAACCTCTTGGATTTAATGATTATGTGAAGCTACAGATTAAAGCTAGAGTGGTTCTTAGTGATAGTGGAACTATTAGTGAGGAATCTTCAATTCTTGGGTTTAGAGCACTTAATATTAGACAAGCTCATGAAAGGCCTGAAGCTATGGAAGAGGCATCTGTTATGATGGTTGGTTTGAAAAAAGAAAGAATATTGCAAGGTTTAGAGATATTAGAAACACAAGAAAATGAAACATTAAGTCAGGTTGCAGATTATAGTATGCCTAATGTTGCTGATAAAGTGTTGAGAATTATCTTATCTTATACAGATTATGTAAATAGAATTGTATGGGGGAAAATAACATGAAAGTGTTAATAACAACACATGCCCAAATGTATCAGTTGAAAGATGGTTCAATATGGACATCAGCAATATATGGTTATGATTTTTTCAAGCGATATCTTAATGTATTTGACGAAGTAAAAATTGTATCTAGATTAAAAAAAGAAAATGAGCTGGATACGGGAAAATTGATTAGAGTTGATGGTGAAGGTATAGAAGTTTATCCATTACCATTCTATATAGGTCCTTGGGAATACGCCAAATGTTATTTTAATATTCATAGAAGCTTGAAACGGGCAATTTTTGATTGTGATTGTGCAATATTAAGAATTCCTGATCAACTACCATTTCAAATATTTAGCAAATTGAAAAAAAGTAATATACCTTGTGCAGTTGAGGTAGTAGCCCATTCTTGGGATGTACTAGCTCCAGGTACAACAAAAACAATTCTAAGACCATTTTTAAGATTATATTGGGACTATAGCCAAAAAAAATTATGTAAGAAGGCAGATGGCGTTGCATATGTAACTAGAGATTATTTGCAGAGAAGATATCCATCAGGAATTGATAAAGATAATATTAATAGGTTTGAAACGGTTTACACTTCGGCAGATTTAAGCATAGAATTTATAGATTCATTTAGATCTCAGAAAGCATATGATGATAAATTAGTGAAACTAGTTCATATTTCAAATATTAATAATACTGCAAAGGGGCATGAAAATCTTTTGAAAATTCTTAAAGAATTGAATAAAAGTGACACTAAATTTCATTTGACTTTTGTTGGAGGGGGTACATTGCTTAACTATTATAAAAATATAGCTGCAAGTTTAGAACTTGATTATTGTGTAGATTTTGTTGGACATATACCAACAACTGATGGAATAACACAAATATTAATTAATTCGGATATATTTGTATTTCCGACACTAGCTGAAGGGTTGCCAAGAGTTTTGCTAGAAGCAATGGCAACTGGATTGCCATGTATCGCAAACGCGGTAGGAGGCATTCCAGAAATTATCTCAAGTGAATTTTTAGTGGAACCAAATAATGACACGATGTTAAAAAATAAAATACTTCAAATTTCTAAAGATAAGGAGTTAATAGATCGTGAAAGACATAAAAATCATGATAAAATAATGCAAGATTATCAACCAGAAAAAGTTCAAAAGAATCGAACTGAATTCTATAAGAAATTAAAGAGAAGATCGATAATGAATAATAGTTGGAGGGATGAACGTAATGAACTTATATGAAAAAATTAAAAACAAAGAAGAAAAGATTTCAATTATTGGCCTTGGGTACGTCGGGATGCCAATTGCAGTTGCGTTTGCTAAAAAGGCTGATGTTATAGGATTTGACATTAGTAAAGAGAAAGTTGAATTATACAAAAATGGCATCGATCCAACTAAAGAGGTTGGAGATGATGTGATAAAAGCTACTACTGTTGAGTTTACAGCAGATGAGAACAAACTTAAAGAATCTAAGTTTTATATTGTTGCAGTTCCAACTCCAGTTAATGCAGACCATACACCCGACTTAAGACCTGTTGAATCTGCAAGTAGAACGGTAGGTAGAAACCTTACTAAGGGATCAATTGTTGTATTCGAATCTACAGTTTACCCAGGTGTAACCGATGATATTTGTATTCCGATTCTTGAGAACGAATCAGGATTGAAATGCGGGGAAGATTTCAAAGTTGGATACTCACCTGAAAGAATTAACCCAGGTGATAAAGTGCATAAGCTAGAGACAATCGTCAAAGTTGTATCCGGTATGGATGATGAATCACTTGATATAATTGCTAAAGTTTATGAGCTTGTAGTGGATGCCGGAGTTCACAGAGCTGAGTCAATTAAAGTAGCTGAAGCTGCCAAAGTAATTGAAAACTCACAGAGGGATATCAATATTGCATTTATGAATGAACTTTCTATTATCTTTAATAAAATGGGCATCGACACGAAAGCTGTTCTTAAAGCTGCAGGGACTAAGTGGAACTTCTTAAACTTCTCACCAGGACTTGTTGGAGGACACTGTATTGGTGTGGATCCTTATTATTTAACCTACAAAGCAGAACAATTAGGGTACCATTCACAAATTATACTTTCTGGCAGAAGAATAAATGATGATATGGGCAAGTATGTGGTTGAGAACCTGATTAAAAATCTTATAAAAGCAGACGTGCCAGTAAAAGATGCAAAAGTGGCAATCCTAGGATTTACATTTAAAGAAAACTGTCCAGATACCAGAAATACAAGAGTTATTGATATCGTAAATGAACTAAAAGAGTATGGTTTGATTCCTATGATTGCAGATCCAGAAGCTGATGCTGAGGAAGCAAAACATGAGTATGGTATTGTGTTTGATTCAGTAGAAGACATAAAAAAAATGGATGCAATTGTTGTTGCAGTTGGACATGACCAATTCTTAAATTTCACTCAAGAAGACTTCAATAAGATGTTTAAAGAAGGAGTTAGTGAAAGCAAAGTATTACTTGATATCAAAGGACTCTTAGATAGAACAGAATACGAAGTAGCAGGGTATAAATACTGGAGACTGTAAGGGAAGGTTGTGCACATCATGGGATATGAAAATATAGAATTTGAAAAAGATAGTGTGTTTCTTGTAACAGGTGGAGCTGGTTTTATTGGCTCTAACCTGTGCGAGGTTTTATTGGATAAAGGATATAAGGTAAGATGTCTCGATGATCTCTCTAATGGTAAACAGTCTAATGTGGATTTATTCATTGACAATCCTAATTATACTTTTATCGAAGGAGACATAAGAGATATAAATACCTGCATGAAGGCTTGTGAAGGCGTAGATTATGTGCTTAATCAAGCAGCTTGGGGAAGTGTGCCTAGAAGTATCGAAATGCCTTTATTATATGAAGAGATCAATATTAAAGGAACTCTGAACATGATGGAAGCTGCTAGACAAAACAGAGTAAAGAAGTTTGTTTATGCTTCCAGTTCATCTGTTTACGGGGATGAACCGAATCTACCAAAACAAGAAGGAAGAGAAGGAAACGTTTTATCACCATATGCGTTGACCAAAAAGATTGATGAAGAATATGCAAAGCTATATTCAAAACTATATGGATTAGATACTTATGGATTAAGATATTTTAATGTATTTGGGAAAAGACAAGATCCGAATGGAGCATATGCTGCTGTTATTCCTAAATTTATAAAGCAATTACTTAATGATGAACAGCCAACAGTCAATGGTGATGGAAAACAAAGCAGAGACTTCACATATATTGAGAATGTAATTGAAGCAAATCTTAAGGCATGTAAAGCACCATCAGAAGCTTCTGGTGAGGCTTTTAATATTGCTTATGGTGGTAGAGAGTACTTAATTGATGTTTATAATTCTCTCTGTAAGGCATTAGGAAAAGACATTGAACCAATCTTTGGACCTAATAGAAGAGGCGATATTAAACATAGTAATGCTGATATTAGTAAAGCTAAAGAAATGATTGGTTATGATCCAAGCTGGAGTTTTGAACGTGGAATCGAGGCGGCAATAGAATGGTATAGGAAGAATTTATAGAAAATGAGGTGAAGATATGTTGTTTATATTCTTAAGTTTTATAGCTTATGTTGCTGCGATAGTTGTATATTTAATTGCTAATAAAAATAAAAAAACATCTTTGTTTTCCATAACATCATATATTATTACAGGTACATTTTTCTTTGGTATCGTGATTGTATTTTTTTATTTGATTAAATTTAATGGAAACGCGAATATACTATTATTTCCAGATGAAATAACATATCTATATAACATATATTATGTGGGTTTTTTTGATATGTATGTAAAACTTATGTATAACATTGGAGGAATTGAGTTAGTAAGAGCAATTAATATATTTTCATTTTTTTTAGGTCAACTTTTTATTATTAATTTAGTTACTTCTGACAAGTTTTCCTCGCGAGGGTTATTCTTTAGAGTTTTTATAATAATAGCATTAAGTATATTTAGTTATTGGGTATATTTTGTTTTGAAAGAAGCATTCACATTTTTAGGGATTGCGCTTTACTTATCATCTCAAGAAGGGAAAAGTAGGAACATGAAAATTGCTGCTTTTTTGATTATTTTTATTACAAGGCTTAATTTATTTGCTTTAATCATTTTAGTGGAATTATTAACTAAAATATACCAAAGAATTAAGGGGAAAATCGTAATAATGTTAGTATTTCTATTTTTAACGGTAATTAATATTTTCAACTCACCAATATCATTTGCTTATAAATACGGAATATTAGCCTCAAGATTTGGTTCTGCAATAGGACAACGATTCGATGATGCTGCGAGATCTACTGCAAGTAAAGGATTTTTTTCGTTTGTTTTTTCAAAAGAATATTTTCAATTGATAATAACGAATCTGAATGAAACTTTTAATCCATTAGTTGGCAATTCAATTTTTATCAAAATGATGATATTAATTAACCTAGTAGCAGTATTGTTAATTTTTTTATATATAAAACCCAAAATTGATAAAAGTTTAATAGTATTTATTTCAATAACAATATTATTACTGGCTACTTATTCTTCCTTTAGATATATTAACTCTATAATAATTCCATTTTGTATTTATTTTTATGTTCAAAAAAATAAGAAAAGGAGATCAAATTTTCTATGAATATTTCAATAGTTATTATTTCTAAAAATGAAGAAAGTGTGATTGAAAAAGGTATACGCGCAGCAGTTATTGCTTGCAGAACAATATATTCCGATGGTCAATATGAAATTGTTATAGTGGATTCTAATTCATCTGATCAAAGCATTGTACTTGCAGAGAATGTGTTTGACGATTTGAAAGTTAAAAATTGGAGAATTATTCAATATAAAGCTGATAGATATACTGCTGCATTAGGAAGGCAAGTTGGCATTGAAAATTCGAGAGGGAACTTCTTATTGTTTTTGGATGCGGATATGTGTATATATTCTTCATTCATTAAATATGCAGACGATTATTTTAGAACTGCAACAGAGGACATTGTGGGAATTGTGGGAGAAAGAATAGATGCGATTTATAAAAATAACAGAATAAGTAGAGTCGCTAGAATAGAGAGAAAGCATAATCAAAGAAAAGAAACGTTGTATCCTGGTGGTTGCGGATATTATTCAAGAATTAGACTCAAAAGTGTAGGATTTAACATCTTACAAAAAACACGTGAAGAAGAAGCTTTTGCCAAACAATTATTTTCAAGTGGAAAGAGAATAATGTATGTAAGAGAGAATATGTATTTACATTTAAACTATAAATTAAGTAGAAGAAACGTATTTGAGAGATTACAACTTGTTAAACAGAGCAGTAAAGATTATATTTATGCTATTAGAGCTCATGCTGATAAATTCGGATTTATTGACTCAATTATAAGTTACAATGGTTTTATACTAAGTAATATAGTGGTCCCTATATTGATACTGCTATCTTTAATATTATTTAAAAGTAATTTGTATTGTTTCCTTTTGACACTAATCATAACATTTATATATCTAATTAAACAGAAGTTACAAATATTTACGATGTTTTTTTTAGTGATATTTCTGTTTTCGAGAAGCGCTGCAGGGAACAACTTTTCAATTACTAAAGATAAAACTAGGAAAAAAGAAGAAGTATATAAAAAATCTTAGAATCGTATATTATAAGCTTAACAGTGCTAAATTTGTAGTTTTTTTAGCTCATGTTATCTTTTGTTTGTTTAATTTAAGTATATGTAGTTCGAATGTTTTTTGTCATAAAACTAGTTGAGTAAAACCGTTATTAGTTGTTATGTTGATAGAAATATTTGAAAAATAAAAGTTGGGAGATGGTGTGCATGAAAAAGAAAATTGGAATTATTACATTGAATGGTTATAAGAATTTTGGCAATAGATTACAAAATTACGCATTACAAGAAACATTAAAAAACCTTGGGTTTGATGTTGAAACAGTTCGAACTTATGAAAATGAGTCTCTTAAAAGAAAAGCATATAAAATGCTTATGTTTCTAAAAATAATTGGGAAGATCAACCCCAAATACCGCGAATCTCAAAAGCTAGATAATTTGCGTACAAACAGATTTAAAATTTTTTCTGAAACGCGAATTTCTGAAACAAGCCAAATTATTAACAATGCAGCACTAAGTTCTATTGCGGATGATTACGACTATTTTGTTGTAGGTAGTGATCAAGTTTGGAATCCTAGTTATATTAGAAATAATAGCACGTTTTTTTTGACGTTTGCTTCAAAACAGAAACGTATTGCATATGCACCTAGTTTTGGCACTGAAATTATTCCTGAACAACTTAAAACTCGATATAGTGAATGGTTAAAAGGTATAAATTGTTTATCGGTGAGAGAATATGCAGGAAGACAAATTATTCAAGAATTAACTGGACTAGAAGTACCAGTTTTAATAGACCCAACTCTCTTAATTGACAAGGAAAAATGGTTATCCATAAGCAAATCTGCTAAATATAAACCTTCAGGCAAATTTTTACTTATCTACTTTCTTGGAGATGCGTATAACAACCATTATGAAAATATAAAAAGAATTGCTGAAAAGTATCAACTTACTATTATAAATTTAGCTGATATGAATGATTCGATGCGATTTGATACAGATCCTAGCGAATTTATTGACTACATTAATAATGCAACCATTTTCTTAACAGATTCATTCCATGGAGCAATATTCTCGATTTTGCTATCTAAACCTTTCATAACATTTGATAGGGTGAGTAATCTGCCATCTATGAATTCAAGAATTGATACATTATTAAGTAAGTTTAAATTAGAAAATAGAAAGTGGTCAAACATTAATGGATCCTCAGACATACTTAATATTGATTTCTCACATGTTTCAACGATCTTAGAAAAAGAACGAAATAAAGCGATTAATTATTTAAAAACTGCTTTATCAATAAAGGAAGAATAAATTGTTATGAAAGTAAACCAACTTAAGGCGGGGACTGTTTTATCTTACTTTTCTATGGGACTAGGTTATCTAGTTTTCATAATTTATACCCCAATAATGCTGAGATTACTGGGGCAAAGTGAATATGGTCTTTATAATTTAGTAGCATCAGTTGTTGCTTATTTGGGTGTTTTGAATTTTGGATTTGGCAGTGCTTATATGCGCTATTATTTAAGGTACAAGATCAAAGAAGATAGAGAAAAGATTGCTACCTTGAATGGCATGTTTCTAATTATTTTTTCTGTTATAGGGTTGATAGCTGTAATAGCAGGAACAATACTAGCAATGAATACTGAAGTCATATTTGGTTCTGAGTTGACTAGTTTTGAATTATCAAGAGCAAAAATTTTAATGATAATTTTGGTAATAAATTTGGCTATCTCATTTCCTAGCATAGTATTTGTCTCACATATAACAGCGAATGAGAGATTCGTATTTCAAAAGTTAGTTCAGATGATAAAAATAGGTGTTAATCCATTTGTTGTTTTACCGATTTTAATCTTAGGATATGGATCGGTAGGGATGGTTCTTGTGACTTCAATTCTAAATATTACGATTGAGATAGCATATGCAACTTATTGCATTAAAAAGCTTAAAATGAGATTTTCTTTCAGGAATTTTGATTTTAAGTTGATGAGAGAAATGACTGTGTTCTCTTCTTATATTTTTATAAACTTATTGATTGATCAAATTAATTGGAATGTAGACAAGTTTATTCTAGGAAGATTTCATGGAACAATTTCTGTTGCTGTATATGGTTTAGCAGCACAACTAAACGCATATTACATATTAATCGCTTCAGCTATATCAAGTGTGTTTATTCCAAGGGTACATAAGTTAGTCTCTAATTCCGATAATAATAGTGAATTAACAAAGTTGTTTACGAGAATTGGAAGAGTTCAATTTATCATACTTTCATTAATTTCAAGTGGGCTAATTTTCTTCGGAAGGCCGTTTATTAATATCTGGGTAGGTAAGAATTATGATGTCTCTTATTCAATAGTATTATTGCTAATTATTCCTGTAACAGTTCCGCTAATACAAAATATAGGCATCGAAATACAACGAGCAAAAAATATGCATCAGTTTAGATCATGGGTTTATTTTTTTATTGCCCTTGGGAATTTAACTTTAACTATTCCGTTAGCAAAGATGTATGGTGGTTTTGGGGCTGCGATTGGTACAGCATTATCCCTTCTAATTGGTAATGGGTTAATTATGAACTGGTATAATCATGTAAAAGTTGGTTTGAATATGAAGTTTTTCTGGAAGCAAATTTTCAATTTTGTTCCAGCTTTAGTTGCTCCAATAACTGCAGGGGTGCTTATTAACTATTTCTTTAATCTTTACAACTTAGTTAACTTCTTAGGGTTTGGAGTAATATATGTAGTCATATTTTCTATTTCCATGTGGTTGAGTGGAATGAACCAATATGAAAAAGACTTATTAGGAAAACCAGCAAAAAGATTGGTAGGCCGTTTATTAAATAAAAAGTAAGAAAATAGGATTCGGGTGATACTATAATGATAGATAAAATGATTAAAGAGAACAAAAATTGCATGGGGTGTCACGCTTGTGATAATACTTGTCCAACTCAGTGTATTACAATGATGCCAGACAATGAAGGCTTCTTATATCCGAAAGTTGATTATTCTCAGTGCATTAAGTGCAAGAGATGTATTTCTGTATGTCCCATTATTAATAAAATAAAAGTAGATAATAATCCGCAAGCCTATGTATCAATAAATAAAGATGAACTTATCAGATTAGATAGCTCATCAGGTGGGATTTTTACATTGATAGCAGAAAAGACAATTAATGGAAAAGGTGTAGTTTTTGGTGCGGGATATACGAACAATTTTGAAATCGAACATAAATATGTTGATAAAATTGAAGCGATTAGTGAATTAAGAGGCTCTAAATATGTTCAAAGTAAAATTGGTAATTCATATAAACAAACAAAAGATTTTTTGGATGCGGGAAGAGAGGTATTGTTTTCTGGGACTCCCTGCCAAATTGCAGGATTAAATTCTTATTTAAAAAAATCGTATGAAAATCTTATTACTCAAGATTTTATTTGTCATGGAGTACCGTCACCTAAAGTATGGAGAGAATACATTGAGTTTCGTGAAAATGAGGCTAAATCAAAAGTAAGTAGAGTAGCGTTCAGAAATAAAGATGAAGGATGGAAAAAATTCTCAATAACCTTTTCTTTTCAAAATGACATGAAATATAAGAAAAATTTGAGAAAAGACCCATATCTTAAGGCCTTCTTGCGAGATGTATGCTTACGACCATCATGCTATGAATGCGAATTTAAAGGTTTGAACCGCCAAAGTGATGTTACACTAGCTGATTTTTGGGGTATAGAAAAATTTCTACCTGACTTAGACGATGATAAAGGTACTTCTTTAGTACTGGTTAATAGTGAGCTTGGTAACAGACTTTTCAACTCAATTAAAGACAAAATAGAATATCAAGAAGTAAATTTAGATCAAGTAATTAAATTTAATTCTGCAGCCATTAAATCTTCAAAATATAATCCAAAACGCGAATTTTTTTTTAGTGATTTAGATTCTTTACCATTTAATAAATTAGTTAATAAATACTGCGATGAATCGTTCCTAGTTAAACTCAAGAGAAAAGCAAAACGAGCTTTCATAAAAGTATTAAGATAGTTCCTACTTGTATTAATAAAATCAAGTATTACAAGTTATAGCAGCGAAAAGGTGGATAGTCAATGAAAACACTAATTAAGAAAATAATGCCTTATGGTCTTATTCTATTGGTAAGAATGATTTTGCCCCTGTGAAACCTCCGAAAAAGTAAACCTCCTGAATTTTAGCAACTGGGCCTAACGGCCCAGAAAGCAGCCTGACGTCATGAACAAAGTGTGAAGTTGTTGTGAAAGCGTTATTGAACTAAACCGCTAGCGCGGTGGCTTTTTAAGTTAATTAAATATTGGTAACACTCTGAGCTCTTTTCAGTTATGATTATATTGTAATTATTAATCAGTCACTGAAAGGAGCTTTTATGAACTATGAAATATATGTTCAAAAAATGACAAAATTTATGATAATCAAAGTTAATCAAAGGTACAAGCAAAGGATCAATTAAAACTTATAGCTACTCGCTTCTAAAATTCTTAAATACCCTTGATAAACCTGTTGAATCTATTACAACGGAAGATATCCAAGAATATTTGTATGAGTTAATCATTTCAGGATATGCTGTTAGTACAGTCAATCATAAGCACAGTATATTCTCATTTTTCTTCTCTAAGATATTAAATAAACCGCACCTTACTTATTCTATTCCTTATATGAAAAAAGAACATCGACTCCCTAATGTCCTTACACTTGATGAAGTTGAATTGCTTCTTAACTCAAGTAAGAATATTAGAATCAAAACCATCTTATTAACAGCCTATTCCTCTGGATTGCGTGTCAGTGAAGTAGCAAATCTGAGAGTTTCTGATATCAACTCAAAAAAAATGCAACTTCGAGTCGTGCAAGGGAAAGGGAAAAAAGACCGTTATACTATTCTTTCTCAAAGAGCTTTAGTATGTCTTCGACAATACTATAAAACTTATCGTCCTGTAGACTGGTTATTCTACCCCAATAAAAACAAAGATAAACATTTATCCAAAAGAACTATTCAAGTTCATTTTAAGTCGACCCAAACTGCTGCTGGAATAACTAAAGAAATTTCGCCTCACTCGTTGAGACATGCATTTGCTAGTCATTTGTTAGATGATGGTGTTGATATCTATGCAATCAAAACCTTACTAGGGCACAGCAGTTTACGGTCAACTGAAGTTTATCTTCAGCTTTCTCCATCTCAAGTCTACTCCGTCAAAAGTCCGCTTGATAAATACGGTGATGCCAATGAATAAACTACAATCTATTATATCAATAAATCCCCAAGATTACATCAGCCATCATCATCTTTCATTTCAGCAAGTAAAAGCAATCAATTCAATCATTTCCTGTCAAACCTCGAATATGGGAAGCCATAAGTTAGTCTGTGAATGCGGTCATGAAAAGGTTGTTCATAACTCATGTTATAATCGTCATTGTCCAATTTGTGGTGACTTCAAAAAAGAGGTGTGGGTGCAAAAGCAGCAAGAATCACTCATTCCAAGCCATTACTTTCATCTGGTATTTACTCTTCCTAAAGAATTAAGAGCACTGGCGTATTATAATCAGCAGGTCATATATGATCTGCTGTACAAAGCAGCTTCTGCTACCATACTAGATTTATCTAAAAGCCATTATAATGTTACACCGGGATTTACCATGATTCTTCACACGTGGACTCAAACACTAATGTTACATCCACACTTGCATTGTATTCTTTCTGGTGGTGGTTTAACATTAGATCAGAGTCGCTTTAAATCCTTTAAAAAGAAATTCTTTCTACATGTAAAAATCTTGTCTTCAGTTTTTAAAGGTAAGTTTCTTGAACAAATAAAAAAACTATATAACGACAACAACTTTGCTTTACCCAAAGATTTAGAACCCTTAAAAAATGCTTCTGAATTTCAAATGTTTCTAAATAACTTATATTCTAAAGACTGGGTTGTCTATTCAAAAAGAGACTTTAATGATGGACAGCATGTCATTAAGTATTTAGCTAGATATACTCACAAGATTGCAATATATGCCAACAGAATTATATCATACACTAATGACACCGTTACCTTTTCCTATCACGATCGTAGCAACAACAACAAGAAAAAGGAGATGACCCTGTCCAGAGAAGAGTTTATTCGCCGCTTTTTACTTCATGTACTGCCACATCGCTTTACAAAAATTCGACATTACGGATTTTTAACCAATCGTTACAGACATTTAAAAGTTAAACTAATTAAACGATTAATAGCTCGTCAAACAGGAATTATACTTCCACTAATTAAAGTAATGGACAAACAAGAGTTACTTTTAAAGATGATTGGTAAAGAACGACTTTGTTGTCCTAAATGCGGTGGTTATTACACCTACAACCATGAAGTATGTTTGAATTAGATAAAGTAAACTGGATATTTTTCAAAAGTCCTTTAAGTGGGGAGGGGGAAGTTATGTCCAAAAATAAAGATATTTAAAAATTCCAATGCATTTGATGTTAAGTAATGAATTTCATAACTACTAATATAACGAATATCTTGCATACTTTTCCCTAGGTCCGCGGCTTCGTTCAACGGAAAAAACACGTAATCAGCCCTTATCTTTCTAAGATAGGGGATTTTTCTTGCTGACTACGCATATTTTTCTAATCATTTAGTGCTTAGTTATGTTCCATTACTGTGGGGGTGCATTCAAACATTCTAGAGTTAGCGTAAAGATATCGTCGGGATAGATAAAAGAAAACACCCAAGTTGTGTTATTATAAGTTTGTCAAAGAACCAATAATAAATTACAACGGGGTGTTTTCTTATGAATAACAGTATACAACAGTTTATGGACAAAGGGATAAAAAATATTGAAACAATTGTAAAAAGTTTTATGACAGATGAAAAGATGAATGTTGGAGAGTTGGTTTTGGAGCTGAACAAACCACTTCAGGAGCTTCAGAGGAATATTGTAAAAGAGACAATTGAAGAGATAGATGAGATCTATAGAAATTCAACATATAGAAAAGACAGGTATGTAATTGATCGTTCCAATGACACGAATTCATTCACAAGCACGTGTGGTGAAATTACATATAATCGAACTTACTTTAAATCGAAGGAA
>Ga0314774_1000906_pt1 | contig 20825 bp, 35 predicted proteins | sample MetaGCBIA2018_FD_204515 | JGI IMG/M metagenome (GOLD analysis project Ga0314774, IMG submission 204515) | Cryopeg brine microbial communities from Beaufort Sea near Barrow, Alaska, United States - CBIA 2018 | ecosystem: Environmental > Aquatic > Marine > Coastal | place: USA: Alaska | collected...
TACTATATGAGCCATTGACAGACCGAGAAATAGACACTATCACAAGGGATGAATCGTTTTCAGAGGAGTTATTCTTTACAGAAAAAGGTGCGTTTCTCCATGATAGATTTGGTAACTATATGCTGAGCAATTCACATATTGTCCGTATCGAGGGTAGAGTATTTATATACACAAAGAACAATCTTTACTCAGATAATCCGGCAGAATTTGAAAAGCAGATGATATCCAAGATTCCTAGTTTAAAGGATACGCAACGTAAGGAAGTCTACAAATATATATCACTACAGTGTGTTAAGAATGGCGAGTTCAGTAGTGCTAAATATATGGGATTGAAAAGCGACATATTAGATTTGGAAACGATGGAACAATTTCCATATGCACCGAATTTTATAATTAACAATCGCATTGACTATGAGTATAATGAAAATGCATATTCAAAAATCATGGATGAAACTTTGCATAAGGTTTGTTGCCATGATACGCAAATAAGAATTTTACTGGAAGAAATGATAGGGTATAGCCTTTACAGAGCAAATACCATGCAATCGTGCTTCATACTGACCGGTGAGGGAAGTAATGGTAAGTCTACCATACTAAACTGCGTAAAGAAGTTGTTAGGAAAGTCCAATTACACTTCTCTTGATTTGAGGGAATTAGAAGAAACTTTCAAACCATCAGAATTATACAATAAGTTAGCCAATATTGGCGATGATATTTCAGCAAAGTATTTAGAAACCTCATCCGTGTTTAAAAAGGTAGTTACCGGTGAGTCATTTATGGTTCAACGTAAGTACGCAGACCCTTTTGAGTTAGAAAGTTATGCGACACAGATATTTTGTGCCAATGAGTTACCACAAGTACATGATAAGACAGACGGATTTTCAAGGAGAATTGTAATCGTGCCGTTTAATGCTAGATTTACAAAACTGGATGCAGATTATGACCCTTTTATCGAAGATAAACTAATGAGTGACGAATCAATTGAGTATCTATTAAAGATTGCAATTGCCGGTTTGAAAAGGATAATATTCAACAAAGGATTTACTTCATCTACAAAGGGTGAAACCGAAAAGGCAGATTATATAAAGTCCAATAACAATATCATTGAGTGGTTAGAGGATGAACCAACAGTTGAAAATGAATCGGTAAATGATGTGTTCCTAATGTATCAAGTTTGGTGCGTTAAGACTGGTTGTCAGTCGGTTAAGAAACTGAATTTCAGTAAGGAAGTAAAAAGGAAACTTGGATTGGTTTCAAAACCAAAGACAATTGACGGTAAAACTATACGTGTATACGGAAAGGATGTAGAATGAAAATACAAGAATGGTTAGGTGAAGATAATAAGTTAGGACAAGATATATGGGAAAATAAGTACCAATACAACGATGAAACATTCGATGATTGGTTAGACCGTGTCGCAAATAATGATGATGAATTGCGACAGTTAATTGTGGATAAGAAATTCCTATTTGGGGGTAGAATTTTAGCCAATAGAGGGTTGCAACATCAAGGTAAAAAAGTTACATTTAGTAATTGTTACGTTCTATCCCCTCCCGAAGATAATATTGAATCAATATTCGACACAGCTAAAAATTTAGCAAGAACTTTCAGTTTTGGCGGTGGATGTGGTTTGGACATCTCAAAATTATCTCCACGAGGAACATTAATCAATAATACTGCAAAAGAAACTAGTGGGGCAGTGTCCTTCATGGACTTATACTCCAAGGTGACTGAATTAATCGGTCAGAACGGCAGACGTAAATAGTTAAATACTTACCACTCAAATTTAATTAAAGTAAGGGGTATAAAATGAAAAAAGAATTATTAGAAAAATATTTATCAGACGGAATGTCCACTAGAGATATTGAAACTATAAGTGGATTACATAGGAACACAGTGAGTTATTGGATTCATAAGTATGACTTACAATACCAATCAAAGTATAAAAAAAGTGATAATTATACATTTAATAAAATAGATTCCAAAGAAAAAGCATATGTCTTAGGATTTATTTTGGCGGATGGAAGTATTAATCATATGAACACCGAGATTTCGATTGCACTTAAAGATAAAGAAGTTGTTGAATTTATATCAACAATAATTGGTGGGAATGTACAGTTGGATTATACATTTGATAAAAAGTCAAGAAGGTTTCCAAGAGCAAGGTTGATTAAAAAAATAACTGATATTACTAAATTTACTAGTGGAGAACTTAAAGTTGATAGACATTATCCTAGAGTGAGTGATTCGTTAGAAAAATATATGTTGTTGGGGTTGTTCGATGCTGACGGATGTGTTACCTATGGTTATAGAAAAGATAAAGACAGATTGTGGCATAAAATATCAATAACATCTTCACTAAAAATATTATGTGGGGTACAACAATATTTATTGAAAAAATTAGATATTAGTACAGTCATACACCCAAAGGGTGAAGAAAAATGTTATATAATTGAATTTGCGAATAAAAAAGATGTACTTACTTTTTTTAACCACATATATTCTGATGATGAATTTATAATTCTTAAACGAAAGTATTTAAAAGCAGAAGCACTGCGTCTTGAATTGGAAGAATTCGGTGAAACTACTACTAGATAGTACAATACCGAGCCGACCCTACCGAGTAGGAAGGTGTAGAGACTAGTGGGGTCACAGCGATGTGACTTAATAACCACAGTAGAATCCAAGCACATTTAAATGTGTAAGATATAGTCCAAATAGGGTGCTTTAATGCTATCTATCGATAGCTCTCATCCCGATTTAGAAGAATTTATTGAGATAAAATCGGATTTAACTATGATTACTAGTGCTAACATATCAATAAAAGTTGATGATGAGTTTATGATGTGTGTTATGGCAAAAACACCGTATACATTACATTACAAACGTGAAGAAACTGGTGAAGAAATAATTAAAGTTGTAGATGCAGATAAGATTTTCAAAAGATTTGCGGAAATGAATCACGATTACGCTGAACCCGGAATTTTATTTTGGGATAGGGTTAAAAGTTGGACATTGTTAAGTGATTATGATGATTTTGAATTTGCAGGGGTGAATCCTTGTGCGGAAGAAAGTCTTCCTGCAGGAGGTAGTTGCTTGTTGGGGAGTATAAATCTTGCTGAATTTGTAGACAAAAGTGGTAATTTCGATGTTGATGGGTTTACGAAGGGCATTCATATATCTGTAAAAGCATTAAATGATGTTTTGGATGAGGGTTTGCCACTTCATCCATTACAAGAGCAACGTGATTCAGTTAGAGATTGGAGGCAGATTGGACTTGGGATTTTTGGATTAGCTGATATGTTAATCAAAATGGAAATCAAATACGGTAGTGAAGATGCAATTGAAATTTCAGATAGAATCGGGAAGTTAATGATTAATCAAAGTTGTATTGCATCTAGTATATTGGCTAGTAAAGAAGGTACATTCCCTAAATTCAATTTAGATAGTACCAAAAAGAGTGAGTTTTATTCCAATTTAGAAACATCAACTAAATTGGCAATTGAAGAACACGGTATGAGAAATTCTCAATTACTAACTATTGCTCCTACTGGTACGTTATCCACAATGTTGGGTATTAGTGGTGGTATAGAACCGATGTTTGCGACCCACTATGAGCGAAGAACACAATCTATTCACGGTAAAGATGTCACATATAAAGTGTATACTCCTATTGTGGAACAATATATGATTGATAATAATTTAACTGAAACGAGTGATTTGCCAGAATGGTTTATAACAAGTCAAGAGTTACATTATACTAAGCGAATCGAAATGCAAGCTACCTTCCAATATCATATTGATGCAAGTATATCATCCACAGTGAATGTACCTAATAATTTCACAGTAGAAGAAGTGAAAGACTTGTATCTATATGCACATGAAAAAGGCTTAAAGGGAATTACAATATTCCGTGATGGGTGTAAAAGAACTGGTATATTGACACCTACTATCAAAGATGAAATAAAAACGACTGACGAGGCTAAAAACGACCTTGAATGGGGTTCTATACTAGATGTGAATGATGATGTTGTGGGTAAAAAGAGAAAACTCACTACTGGATGTGGCACATTACATTGCACAGCATTTTTTGACCCGATTACCGGCAATCTTGTGGAAACATATTTATCTAAAGGTTCTACTGGTGGGTGTAATAATTTCATGGTTGGATTGTCAAGGATGATGTCATTGAGTGCGAGAGCCGGAGTTGAAATTGACGAGATAGTAGACCAACTAAACTCTACTGGAAGTTGTCCATCATATGCAGTGCGACATGCAGTCCATAAAGATGCTTCAAAAGGTTCATGTTGTCCTATGGGAATTGGATATGCACTAAAGGAAATGCACGAGGAAATGTTGGATGACTTAGGGGAAGGAAGCGATACTTTCAAAAAAAATAACCCTACTTTCAAAGAAGTTAGGGTTGAGAGTGGACATACTTTCAAAAATTCTATGGTAAATCCTTGTCCTACGGATGGCTGTTCTGGAGAATTAGAGTTTCAAGGTGGCTGTAACTCATGTCCAGTATGCGGATGGAGTCAATGCTCATAAGTAATTCAAGCATATCATACAAATTAGATATTGTCAAGATAAAAAGGAGAAGATATGAAACAAACAATAAAACATGAGATAGCAGATGGCAAGTGTATAATCACTTCATCATTCACTCAAAAGAATCAGTTTATGCAGTTAATTGAGGTACTAAAGAAAGTCAAAGAGGAGCAATTAACAGTGATACTGAAAATTAAACCATCATTAGAACAGTTCTACATGATGATGGGTGAGAAGTGTGTAGGCAACACCGAGTTATCCAAAGTGAATATGCCGGATGTTACTGGTGAGGGAGATGATTACTTCCATATAATGGTAGGCAAACACCTCATGGACTATTATATCACAAAGACATACTATGTCAAGAGTGAATCTGAAAAAATGGTATATGTTATTAAGGAGATAGATAATGCAAATTAAGATAAAATACTTCAATGACAAGTTACTTCCATTAGAGAAGATTACAAAAGGCAACTGGATTGATTTAAGGGCATCAAGGAGTATCGTACTACGCAAAGGTGAATCACTGAACATCCCATTAGGAATCGCAATGGAATTGCCACAAGGATATGAGGCACACATTGTACCACGAGGTTCTACTTTTAAGAATTTCAAGATAGTCCAAACAAATCATATGGGAGTTGTAGACACTACATATTGTGGTGATACAGATGAATGGAGTATGCCCGTACTTGCAGTAGAAAATACTGTAATACTAATGAATGAACGGATATGCCAATTTAGAATTATGGAAAGCATGTGTGAATTTGAATTTATAACAGTAAAAACACTTGGGAATGTTGATAGGAGTGGGTTTGGTAGCACTGGAATAAAATAATTTTAGGGGTATGTTAAACAAAACTTGACATACTCCTTTTTATATGGTAGTATGAATACAAGATAACGCAAACGACACATGGAGGTGTATATGAAAGCAGAGTTTAGAAATGTATTAAAACAAGAATGTATAGAAATTGACGGAATTGAATATGTTACCCTTGATTTAGCAATGGGTATAGTGGATGAAGTTGAAAGTGAAATAGAAAATGTAGTAGGTGACTTAGAAGAATTGAAGTTGAAATTTTATTAAAATAATTCTTGACAAATCCACAATCATGTGGTAAGATAAAGACAATTAAAGAATACACATAAACGAAAGGGAGAGGTATCAAATGGAAATAATATTAGATAAGAAACATACACTGAAATCAGATTCCATGAATATTTGGGTGACTCGTAAAGAGTCGCATAAGAAAAAAGATGGTACTATGACTAAAGAAATTGATGAAGAAATCAGTGGCTATCATGCCACACTCGACCATCTACTGAACTCACTGCGACTCAGAAAAATTCGTGGTGTGGACACTACTAAAATTGAGGAGTTGAATAAGCAGGTACATTTGAGTGATGCATTAATCGTTAAATTTTCAAAGACCATAGATGATTTTGTGAAAGGGGCAAAGTAATGAAGATAACATGTACATATGAGGAGAAACAATTATTGTCAACAGTTCTTGCTAAAGCAGGAAAGTGTCCATTGACACAATATTGTCCAGATAAGATGCCTTGTCAAAAGTGCATAGATGAAACAGTAGATTGGAACATAGTTTCTACTAATTTAGAAAGAAAGAGGTAAAAAATGAAACAATCAGTGCTTACAATACCGTCAACTGGCATAGGAGATGTATCTGACGGATACCATACATTCAATGAATTATATCATCATAGGGCAATATTATTTAGTGTTATTTGTAACCAAAATAGAAACCTTGCGTGGAAATCTAAAAGCCACGAAGATGGCACAATGTACGCAAATATGTTCATTGTAGGGATTGAAACTCCCGAAGGACAAGCGACATATCATTATGACACAAACCCATATTGGAATATGTTCGATGTTGTGGAAAAAGGTTCTGCACCTAAATGGGATGGACATACACCTGCACAGGCAATCGAAAGAATTGCATTATTAAAATAACAAACATAGTGATTACTAATTAAGGAGGGTAAAATGAAATACGTAAGAACAATACAAGAATTTACTAATGACGGTATAACTAGAGGTATTTATGAGGGAGAACATGACAGTATAGTAAGGGTTATTGTCAGAAGAAATGATAAACTTTGGATGGTTTTCCATACATCTGACGAACCCAAATTATGGGATGTTAGAGATGATGTTTCGGATGACTTTCTAAAACAAATAGCAAAATAAACCTTGACATTTAGGATGATGTGTGATAGTATATAGATAATGAAAGAGAGGGAAAATAATGAAAACATTTCTATTAATAATGGCAAACATATTTATGATTGGACTTACTGGTGGGTTTTGGATGTTCATAATGGCAATTTGGCTATTTGTGGTACTAATCCAAAAGAGTACAAGAAAGTAGGTAACAATGACAGCATGCAATGATTGTGCCAAGTATAAGGATGGAGCATTATCCAAGAATTATGATGGGTGGTGCTTGAAACATGAGATTGAAGTAACTAAGGGAACATATTGTAAACCAAAGAAAGAGGTAAAGAATGGATAAATATAGGGAAGATGAAGTAGTTTTGTGTATCAAGAACGAATTTGAAGAACCGGATTATCATGTGGGAGAAGCATATACAATCAAAGGTGTATCGATGGTAGATGGAAATGTCATATATTCAGTGATAGACCAAGATGGAGTTTTAAGTCATACAATGGATAAGTTTATGTCGTTTAATCCACCAAAATTTCCAAAGAAACCCGAAGGATATGAAAAAGGAGAAAGTAAAATGGATATAATCGTAGCTTTAAAAGAAGCGGCGAAATCAGATGAAGAAAAGAAAGTTTTCAACGAGTTGATTGAAATGATTATATGTTTAGATAAGCATAAAAACTTAAGGGGAAATAATTAAACATACTTTCTAATAGTTTGACAGAGGAGCAAACAAAATGAATGAACAATTTTGGGAAATTTATAATGAAAAAAGGGATAAATTGACTGTACTACCTGATGCTGATGCAGATTTTGAAGCATTGGATAATGCAATTGAAATAATCCAAGAGGGTTATAATAAGATATAAATAATTTCTAATAGGAAGGGGTAAAAATGGAAAATTGCGAGGATTGTTTACACAGAGATATATGCAAAATTAAAAACGAGGTAGAAGAGTATTGTTCACGAATTACTAATATTCCATACCCATCAATTGAGGTAATGGCTATATTAACTGTTGATTGTAAATGTAAGTGTCGGCTTACTTCACCTATACCAAGAGAGTATGATGGAACTACTAAGCTACCAAAATAATACTTGACATTTTCATAATAGTGTGGTATATTGTAAATATAAGATAACACAAACGGAAAACGGAGGATAAGAAATGAAAAAAGAGGATTTAAAAGTTGGCATGTATATTGAGTTTAAAGGTGGCAGTGGTGGAATTGTAATACCTAGTGCAGTTAGAGGTGAGGCATTTGCAATTTCTAACACGCAGAGTTATTTATCATCCCTTGACAACCTTAATGATGATTTGACAAATAGAAGTGTTTCACTCTATGATGTTATAAGAGTGTATAGTGTACCAACCGTGAATGTAATAACATTTTCAGGCAAGTATAGAAGGTTATTGTACGATGCATACGCAAAACCGGTAATCACATATTTGGAAGATTTCAAAAGCAAATGTCCGGACTTCATGATTAATGAGAGTGGTATGCCGAATGTATGCGTTGATGTAATTTATGGGAATTCAAAGGCATCTTGTACAAATAAAACTTGCACTGAATGTTGGAAGTTACCACTTAATAGTAGAAAGGATGTAAAATAATGAGAGATATTAAATTTAAAATGAGATGTACCGATGGTTGTGGAAAATCACATACTACAGGTAAGGTGTACAATGTGTATACAGACGGATTCATGGACACAGACAAGGAAATTTGGCATGATATTGCGGACGCAGTACATACTAATATACACACCATAAATAAATTCTACAGTAGCAAATTTGAACTCTATGAGGGAATAGGTATAGGATTAGAATCTATTGCAACATCGCCAAAATCAATCACTAGGAATTTGGATACATTAACGGTTCACAATATAATTAATGATAATTTGATAAAATTATTGGAAGAAATCGATGATGCCGGATTCCAAAGTGACCTCGTCAAATTGAAATTGGAGTACGAGGATGCTGACATTATTTGCATCATTGACCTATAATTTGACATAAATGTAAATATATGACAGTTCATACTTTGTGTAAAAATTAACAATTCAATGGTTATAAGCATTAAATTAGTTTTTTTCCGTGAAACATTAGAAAATTAGAAAAAAAAACTAATTTTTATTCGTTGAAATTTCAGTGGGTTTCGGGTTTTGATTTTTCAAAAATTAGAAAACTAAAACATGTTTCACAAAAAACTAATTTCTGTAACCATTGGTATTACTACTTCTAAGTACTCTTTATTACTATTTTTACTACTAAATTACAAAAAAAAGTAAGAAAAAGAGTTATATAAAGTAGTAGTAATATATAGAGAATAGGAAAAAGTTGTAATTGTTGTAATTTTTAGACCGAAAAACCCACGAAACCATTGCAATTTGAACGGTTTTAGAAATTAGTTTTCTGAAATGCAGTTTTCTAATTTTCTAATTTTTGTAATTTGGTAAGAAAAGGAGAAGAAATGAACGAGATTAGGATTATAGGAACGGCAGTGATATTTATTGGAATTGCCGTATGGTGGTATCAAGTCGTAATGATTTAGAAAAGGAGAGATATGGAAATTTTAACATCAATAGGAATTGGATTAGCAGTAATGTTTACACTTTTGGCAGTATGTATGGGAGTCGCATTTATTTGGCAAAATATGGGAGATGATATGGTGACAATACTAATGATGATATTTGCGACATTTTTAACATTAGTATTAGCATTTTCAATTGGCACACTGCTCCTACAAATAATGGAGTAACAACTTTCAAACCGATGTACTAATTTTGTGTGTAATTAAGTATAATAATATTAAGAGGGAACTGTTTTCGGTCAGTCGGAGGAAAATATCGTAAAACCGAGAGGAGGTTGTATCATGAAAAGTGTATTAGACTTAATATTAGATAGATTGGGTACAATGTCAGCCGAAGAAGTAATTGAAGCAACAAAGTATAAATCAGAAGATAATGTTTGTACTCACTAATATGGGATAGTTCACCACTATCGGGAATCTGCATGAGTATGTGAAAATACGACACAAATATTTTGGAACGCAGAGAGTAACTAAGTGGGATAGGGTTACAACTTTCAAACTAACATCTAATGATGTATATACGAGGCGTTTTTCGGATGTGCCTGGCTAATAAAAAACCGACGAAATTGGTTGGAATGAAAACTTAAAACTCATTTCCATTGCAGAGCAAACTGTTAAAAAACAATATGGCATCTTTCGTACAATGGGAGTATCTACGACCAAAAGTTGTGGGAATGGGAGTTCGAATCTCTCAAGATGCAATTATTCCTCGCCAAAAACAGAATAGTAATATACCATAAGCGGTAGGCGACGTTTCTTATCTACTAATTAAAACAAGTGGCGATACCGACATCCCACCTTAAATAGGAGAGTCGAATGAACGTTGAGGGTGGTTAATACATGTTAATGGGTGTTAACTGGCAATTAAAAGGATTTGGGGATTAATTGCATAAATATGCTAATATAACTCAATGATAGAGCAATGCACTTGTAACGCATAGGCTGTAGGTTTGAATCCTACTATTAGCTCCACTAGCGGTTGTCATCGTAAATAGAAGTTAAGAATGGTGAATATTATAAGTGGGTTGACACTTTAATCCGAAAGTTGGTGGACAACAGAAAACAGAAAGAATTACTGGACGAATGAGCCAGTTAGTTGGCGGACAACAGAAAAATCAATCATTGAAAGAGAATATAGAAACATTGCGGTGTTAATACTCTCTTTTTGAATTTGAGGGTGCTAGACTGCTTAAATGTGAGTGCGACTCTCACAGCCACATTACACAATATAAGGAGAATGATATAGATGACAACAAAGTATAAAGCAAAAGGAGTACACACAAGTCCTGAAAAGGCTGGACCACAAAACATGGCTTTGGCACAACCAGAGAAAATAAAAGACCATTTAATGGAAAGGATTTTACCAATGATGGAGCATGGCTTGGAAATGACAAAACGGTATAAAGGACAATGGGAAGATGAAGAATTTAGGGAGTCAATCCAAGAATATTTTGAGTATTGTCGTGAGTACAGTATCAAAACATCGAAGTCAAGTTTGAGGCTATGGCTCGGTTGTAGCAAGGCAATGTATTATGATTGGGAAACAAAAAAGGAAAAATATGGTTTGAAATCAGACTGCATTGTAATGGCTAACGATATGATGGAGTCCAATATGATAAATCGTATTGAAACGTACCCAACTGGCAATATGTTCTTGCTGAAAACATCGCATGGGCATTATGAATCGTCAAGGGTTGATATTACTAGCAATGGACAGACAGTTAACTCGGCAGACGAGGTGAAAGACCTTGTTAATAAGTTAGGATTGGACAAAGAGAAGTAGACAGCTTGGGTGAGCATCCACCAAAAGAGATGTACTGTAAAATCGTGGCAGTCACTTTACGTAGGTGGTCATAAGCCCACTTTTTTCATTTCATATCCTCCGAGAGAAGGCACTCATTAATTTGGGTGTCTTTTTATTTGCGTGAGAGAGAAGATTTGAGCGTTATTTCATGTGAAGTGGTATGCTAGTATCAGATTGCCAGTAAAAGCGATGTACGGTGCTAAAAAGGGCATCAGAATCGATGTGTGAGGGTGGTTTCAAATTGCCTGCTTTCAAAACTATGTTACTTTCAAAACTAGTGTGTGAAAATACTTTCAAAACTAGTGTATGGGATGCGGTCGGTAGGTGTCAGAATAGTCAGAATGTTCTGAATTGCGTGAATTTTCTGAATATTCAGAATCGTTTGTATTGTTCGAACAATTGTGACATCTCAAAAGTGAGATAATTTGGCTGTCTCAATAATGAGAATTATGTTGCGTGTTATATGGACGTTTTAAGGCGGTAAAATAGCATTATAATACTAAGTATCCACAATTATACAAAAGTCGCTGTGAGGTGCTAAAATCGGTCTCATATGGGGTTTGGTGGTTGCCCTTGAACTCATATTATTGGATAGAAAATAATTAAAAATATATTTGTAATAGGGGTTGACATTATATCTGTGGGGTGTATTATATAGATATTGGAAGTTACAAACAGCACTTAAAAAATAATTGAAATTAATTAAAAAAAGTGTTGACAAGTTGAAAACCTACATGTTATAATGAATTATAAGATAAAACAAAGAAAAACGGAGGTATTAAGATGATTAAAATAACCGACGGAACGACAGTGCTAGAGTACTCGACAGTAGTAGGGCATGTGATAGTAGATTGTTATATAAGTGGTAAATTTTACCAATCGTATGAGTATAGTTTGCAAGAGTTCGTTGATGATATCACATATAGATTAAATAATAATTGGAAGGAAGTGGAATAATGATAACTTTATTTATACATAAATCAAATAGGAAAAATAGTAAGTGTGAGATGATTAATATTGTAAAATATCATAATAATAATGATAGTGTAATTGAAACAATAGTTAGTGTAGTGGATAAAATAATAACCATAAATAATAATTATAATACACGAGTGCCATTCATTAGTTGGGGCATGAACAAGTTTGGAGGAAGGTTGTTATCATCTAACAAGTGTGGTTATTATTCAATCGAACAAGTTATCAACTTAGTATATACATTAATTGATTTTTCAGATAACACACATGGTTTGACATTAAATGAATTATACTTGAATCCGAGTATTAAGCACTTGATTAATAAACATTATAATCAGGAGGTGGCATAATGGAAGTACTTATATGCACGGTATATTGGAGTTTCGCGGGTATTGACTATGAAAATGAATTTTACACGCTAGAACTGGCACAGGCATTTTATAATACAATGAGTTTCGCGGATAATATCGTTGATGTAGAATTAGCCGTTATATATCGAGAGGAGTAAACAATGGACCATATAACAACGTTAGAACGTGAGTTGTCTGCACTAGAGCAGGAGTTAGAACAATTAGAGTTATCACAGTTAACCGAGATATTCGGCGTATAGAATAGGAGTATCACAATGAGAACATACAATATAGAGAACAACACATTTAATACAGTGGAAGAGGTTGTGCAGTGGTTGGGTGATAACTGCGAGTATAGTGAAGATGAGTATGATGAGTTACTTGATGACTGCTACCCTGACTATAACATTGGATACATGACCTATACAGCAAGCCAGATATTACAGGAATGTGACCCGATAGCATACCGCATCGGATTAGGTGAAGCGTTAGATTCAACACTAGAGAGTGTTGAACATGAGTTAGACCAATTAGATGACGGCGAAGATTATGTATTTATGGACTACACAATAGAATGTAATGATATAAACATGTAGTTATCACATATAACAATAGGAGGATTAAACAATGAGAGTATCAAACATAATAAACAACAATGGCAACACAGTAGCAAACCAATTTGTAATAAGAGATAGGAACAATTTAACATTCCAATCATACACTAGTATCATCTTTATATTTGACTATGACGCACAAACAATAACATTTGGTAGGAATTGGGATTATTCCCGTACCACCATGAAGCACCTGCAAACTGCACTTAATGAGATTGGAATCACCCGTCAGAACTCCAAGTCAATATACAAGTCTATAAACTCCGGTTTGATTGACTGCTTCAAATGTGTATACGATGAAGATTTAAGATAATTCCAATGTAGTATATAAAGGTGAGGTGATTACATGTTAGAGTTTGTTGGAGGGTTCATTTTCGGAATGATTAGAACGTTTTTATCCTTGAATAAAGGTTAACATAATAAATGTATATTTATGCAGTATGGTTATTCATCATGCTGTATATTTATGCATTGTATCTTTATGCATGAAAATGTATAAGTATGCACCATTGACAGCTATTGACAGATTTGACATACCCTTCCCCTATTGACATATTCTGACAGTAGCACCTTAACCCTCTCGTGCAACTCCCAAAAATTATACAATTTTCTAAAACGGCTTCTCAAAAAAATTCCGCAAAAATCTGAGAGAAATTCCATTATGGAATGTGATAGGTAGTTTGGACTGAAATAAATCGGTGATTTGGACATTACCATTACTACTTGTGGAAGAAAATTAGTATAATATTGGGTAGGTATGATTTGGAAACGAATAGGAAAAGGAGAAATAAATGCAGGATTTTGATTTGATAAAGAAGAAATATGACAAAGAGTTGGAGTACATTGACATTTACCCAATAGGTGATTTACATGAGGGTAGTGAAGAAATGGATGAAGAAGCCTATTTAAGATGGGCGAAAGATATTAAGGGCAATCCAAATGGAGTCGTAGTAGTCGTTGGAGATATGATTGAAAATGGATTAAAGGGTAGCAAGACAAATAGTTACGATGCGAAAATGCGACCACGAGAACAGAAAGCCAATATCGTTAAAAGAATGAGAGAGATTAAAGATAAGATTATTGGAGCAGTACAAGGTAATCATGAGTTCAGAAGTTCGTATTTGACGGATGATTGTCCGTTATATGATGCGTTAAGCAAACTGGATTTGGAAGAATGTTATCGAGATAATATGGCATTTATAAAAGTGTCACTTGGCGAGAAAAATAAGGATAGACAGTTTAGTTATACAATTGTGTTGGCACATGGTGGTTCTGAAGCGAAAACAGATAAATTTGGATATGCCATAGATGGTATGGATGTATTTATTACTGGACATACACACAGTCCAAAATCAACATTTCCGGCTAAGATTGTTATTGACAGCAAGAATGAAACTGTTAGCATGAAAGGGTACACACACATCGTTGTGCCGAGTTTTCAGAGGTTAGGTGGATACGCACTAAAGGGAATGTACATGCCACAAGATGGTAGCAAATACCCAATAATTAGAGTTAGTGGAATTAAAAAAGAAGTCACCGTAAGGTGGGTTTAAGGAGTAAATAAAATGGTAACGGCAAAAAACAGAGGTAATGATATCGAATTTGATGGCAATGTATGGGTTTATTCAGATACCAAAGAAACTGTTCCTGATAATCATAAAGATAGACCTTGCGGATATTGTGGTAAAAACTATACAAAAGAAGGACATGATAATTGTTTAGGAACACTACAAGGCTTGATGAATGCATGTTGTGGACATGGAGATATTGAAGAAGCGTACGTTCAATTTTGGGATGGCTCATGTATTCGTGGAGAAGATGCAAAAATCATACAAGATATATTAAAAAAACATGAAGTAGATATTACCGATGAAGATTATCAGAATCATATGAGACTAATACAAATATTTATGGAAACTGGTAAAACATGTGAAACGGCTAAGGAGGTATAAAGATGGCTTATGAGAAAAAAGTCTTTGTTATTATAGCAAAAGAGTTTACATTGGAAGAAGTTAAGCAAGAAATTAAAGAAGAAGAATATGACTTTGCATTTCACTTTGAGGGTGATATTCAATTGATAGACGAATGCGATGAAGTGTGGACTTGGGGTGAAGTTGAAGATATGGCACTATATAAAATATGTAAGGAATATGGTACTGATATATGGGCGATGAATTAATGAGTATAAAAAACTATACTGTATACTGTCATACAAATAGAATAACAAAAAAGGTTTATATTGGTATAACAAAACTAAAACCAGAAAGACGGTGGTCTAATGGAAAAGGATACAAAGAGAGTGTATGTTTTAATAATGCTATAAATAAATATGGGTGGGAAAATTTTATACACGAAATATTATTTACAAATTTAACAGTATATGAGGCAGAAAAAAAAGAAAGATATTTGATAAAACAATGGAATACATTATCCCCAAATGGATATAATTTACAAAGTGGTGGGAGTGTAAATAGAACATTTTCCAGCGAAACTATACTTAAAATGAGAGCCAGTCAATCTGGTAAAGTTTTGACAGAAGAACATAGGAAAAAAATAAGCAAGTCGAATATTGGAAAAACCCCAAGTCCAGAAACACTACTTAAAATGAGTTTAGCTAACATTGGTAAAAAATTATCAGAAGAAACAAAAGCAAAAATATCACAATCATTGAAAAAAAGTGCAAACATTAGAATTGAAAAATCATCAAAGGAAATTATACAACTGACATTGGATGATGTAATTATAAGAAATTGGGCTTCAGCTTCTAAGGCATCAAATGAGATTGGGGTATGTAGAACTTCAGTTGCAAAATGTTGTAGAAATGAACAATTAACTAGTGGTGGTTTTAAATGGAGGTTTCACAATGGATAAGATATCACTAGAAGAAATTGAAAATTATAAAAATAGTATAATACCAAAATTACTATTAGAACTTTCAGATGAAAATAAATCGAATGAAGAGTTATTAGTATTGTATAATTTATACGATGATATTTTATGCATGTTAGCACCATATGATTTTGGAATATTTAATGATTATTTGGAGTTTGAAGAAGATAAATCACAAGATAATAAAGGATTTCATCATCATAGAAAACGTGAAATGGAAGAGGTTTATGAGTCTTTAAATCAAATGGAAGTTAATAACAAATACGATATACTGTTGGTATCACTTCCTCCAAGAGTTGGGAAAACCACTTATGGCATACGATTTCTATCTTGGATATGTGGTAAATATCCAGAATACACACAGCTTGCAACATCTTATTCAGATAGTATAACTACTAGTTTTTATAATGGTGTAATAGAAGTTATGGCAAACCCAAGATATACAAAATGTTTCGCAGATGGTTTTATAGTTAATCAAAACGCTAAACGTGAAGAAATATGGTTAAATGTACGCAGAAGATACCCTACAATAGCATTCGTTCCAATTGGAGGGAGCGTTACAGGACGAGTGGAGGCGAATAATTATTTATATGCAGATGATATCGTATCTGGAATAGAAGAGGCAATGTCACTTACTAGATTAGAAAAATTATGGCAAATATTTTCAGTAAATTTTTATCAAAGAAAAAAAGAAGGTTGTAAACTTGTAATGATTGCAACTAGATGGAGTGTACATGACCCAATGGGAGTAGTTGAAAGAGTTAATTCTGACAATCCTAGATGTAAGGTTGTTAATATACCATGTTATGATGAAGAAGGCGAAAGTAATTTCGATTTTCCGGGTGGATTTAGTAAAGACTATTATATTGATATTGAGAAATCAATAGAAAAAATAAGTTTTGAAGCATTATATAAATGTAATCCAATAGAACGAGAAGGATTGTTATATCATGCTGAAGATATGGAATATTATTTCGAACTTCCAAATGAAGCATGTGATACGACAATAGCGGTATGTGATAGTAAAAATATGGGTAAGGATTATGTATCAAGTATTGTTGCAAAAGTTTATGGAGATGTTGCATATATTGAGGATGTTGTATATAACAATGGGCTTCCAGAAATAACAATCCCATTGGTAGCAAACTTATGGTATAATAATGGAGTAGTTAGAGGGGAAATTGAAGCCAACAACGGAGGAGGATATTACGCACAATTAGTGGATGATAACATTAAAAAGATGGGTGGGAAAACTAGTATTAGAACCTTTTTTAGCACTAATAACAAAAAAGTTAGAATAATAACTTATTCTGATTTTGCAGTAAAACATCTAATCTTCAAAGACCCATCATTGTATAGTAAGAATAGTGAATATTCTAAATTTATGACAGCATTATTTAGCTGGACACAAGTTGGAAATAATAAATTTGATGATTCAGTTGATTCATTATCAATGCTATCTAGTATGTTTCAAAGTTTAAATGGTAATTCAGTTAAAATTCTCGATAGAAAGAAGTTGGGAATATAGTATATAAGGAGGTCAAAGTTGATAATCAAAGGAAGAAGAAAAATCAATACTGAATACAATTCAGAAGATTTAATGGAATTGGGTAATTTGGCGAGGATAATCAATGTGAGTATGCAAACTCATAAGTTGAACAAAGCAGATATAGAATACTTGATAAATTATAGTCAAGGTGTACAGCCAATCTTGGATAAAACAAAGATAGTTAGAGAAGAAATAAATAACACACTTGTTATAAATCATGCTCAAATGGTAACACGAACTATTATGGGTTATTTTCTTGGAACACCAATCCAGTATATTCAGAATGGTGCAAGTGTTAACAAAGATGAAATTGATATGTTGAATAGATATGTTGCTTATGAGGATAAGGCATCTGTTGATAAAGAACTTGCCGAATACCAAAGCATTTGTGGAACGGCATATAGAATCATATATACTGATGGCATATACGCAGATGAAGTTCCTTTTGAGGATAAGGCTTTAGAACCACAATCAACATTTGTAGTTTATGAGAATAGCATATCTGAAAAACCAGTGCTTGGGGTTACATATCATAACATATATAATAATAGTAATTTGCCGATTGGTGTTAGGATGTATGCGTACACTGATTTTGGAGTTTACACAATTGAAACGAATAGTGTAGATGGATATGTAAGTTCAGATTCAGAAATTGTAAAGTTTGAGTCATATGATGTTGGTGGAATACCAATTATAGAATATCCTAATAATATTTGGAGACTAGGTGACTGGGAATTATGTCTTGGACTTATGGATGCAATTAACAGTATGCAGAGTAGCAGACTTGATGATGTAGACCAAATAATTCAGTCATTGTTAGTATTTGTAAATGCAGATATAGATTCTGATACATACGATGAAATGAGAGCAAAGGGTATTATCTCACTTAAAAATATGACTGGCAATACAACAAAGGTAGATACTATAACTACTCCATTAGACCAAAATGGAATGAACTTACTGGCACAAGAGTTGGAAGCCATGTTATATGCCTTGATTGGTATTCCGGATAGAAACAATCGCTCCGGAGGTGGTGGAGATACCGGACAAGCAGTCGAGTTAAGAGATGGATGGGCAGACTTAGAAATCCTTGCTAGAAACAAAGAACTTACTTTCAAAAAGTCAGAGAAACTGGCATTAAGAATCATATTGAATATCCTTAAAAACAAAGAGGGTAGTACATTAAGTTTGATGGATGTTGATATTAAGTTTAGTAGAAATAAGAATAATAACTTGCTAGTTAAAGCACAGAGTTATTCACAGTTGCTATTAACCAAAACATTATCGCCGGAAGATTGCTTGACCATAGTAGATTTGGTTTCAGATGTGGCAGAATATACAAGTAGGGGTAAGTTATTTTGGAAAGAATCGTTTGCCGGAAATGAGCCAGTGATTAAGAAAACACCAATACTGGATGGTGAAACAACACCTACTGAACCGACACCACCTAAACCAGTAGTAGAATAAACATGTTACTAATTAAAATACTATTTTGTATTATAAATTAGTATTATATTAGTAGAAAGGAGGTTTAATATGAAGATTGAAGGCACTGACATTAAAATGATAAGAGGAGATTCAGAAACAATAACTGTTTCATCTACCGATACATTAGACCAACCTATTGCTTTTGTTGATGGGGATATTATATACTTTACAATAAAAGAAAATATGAATAATACAGAAAAAGTCTTACAGAAATCGGTATCAGCATTTGTAGATGGCAAGGCAACTATTGTTATAAATCACAACGATACTAAAGATTTATTAAGCATGATTTATGTATATGACATACAATGGACAAGATTATCAGGAGAGGTTACAACTCTTGTAGAACCAAGTAATTTTCAGTTAGAGGGGGATGTAACTTATGAGTAATGATATCACTGTTGTAATATCTAGTAATTTAGAAATAAAAACTAATATTATTGGTAGCGGTCCAATAGGAGAAACTGGTGATACTGGTCCACAGGGTATTCCGGGTATTGATGGTACTGGAGGAGACATGAATACTACAACCTATGATATTAATGCAAATGGAGTTGTAGATAATGCAGAAAAAGTTAATGGATATAACGTACTAAAAGATGTTCCAGTAGATGCTTTATTTACTGATACAATCACATCTATTAATAATAAAACAGGTGCAATATTAAAGGCAGACATTACCGCATTAGGTATACCTGCACAAGATACAGTTTATACCCACCCTACCACACACCCTGCGAGTATGATTACAGATTTAGGTGTTGCAATTGAAAGTTATGGAGTGAGTTCTGTTGTAAACCAGAACACTGGCGAGAATAATATAAAAATATGGTCCGGCACAGAAGCAGATTTTCAGCTACTCACCCCCGATGCAGACACACTATACATTAGAACATAAGGAGGTGTTAAAATGTTAAACTTTGGTTCAGTAGAACCTTTAGGAATAAACTTTGGAACTCTTGATGATATTAAATTATCAATGGGTGCTGTATTAGTGTATGAGTTGGCTGTTGCGGGTGGTGGTGGAAGACTTTACCATTGTGACCTTGTAGCCAATTCAATATATGAATTAAATGTAGACACTAAGTTGCAAATATCAAGTGTCGCTTCGCCTAGTGGTCATCCAGGCGGTATCGGTGGAATTTCAGGCAGACTTTACAGTTGTGACTACGATGCCTCAAGTTTAATCTATGAATTAGATGTAGATACTAAATTACAGATATCAAGTGTTGAAGCGCCTGGTGGGGGTGAAATGAACGGTATCGGTGGAACTTCAAACCGATTATACGCCGTTGAGGAGGCTAATGTTGACTTAATCTACGAATTAGATGTAGACACTAAATTACAGATATCAAGTGCTGTTAAGGGTACTAATCCGACGGGTATCGGAGGCATTTCAGACAGACTTTACTTTTGCGATGAGTATAGAGACTTAATCTACGAATTAGACGTAGATACTAAGGTGACAATATCAAGTGTTGCAGTTGGTAGTAGCCCAAGCGGTATCGGTGGAACTTCAGATAGACTTTACCATTGCGATTACAGTTCAGACTTAATCTACGAATTAGACATAGAAACTAAATTATCAATATCAAGCGTTGCTTCCCCAGATACTTATCCATATGGTATCGGTGGAATTAAATAACACAAATAAAATTTAAAGAAAGAAAGAGGTATAAATCATGTTGTATTTAACTTTAGAAACAAATTCACTAGTGGATATTGTAGGACGTAACAGCAAGGATGCTATTGATTGGGAACTAATTGGCACAAATGCTAAGACTATCAACCTATCGCCAATCAGAAACGCTATAA
>Ga0314774_1000908_pt1 | contig 20800 bp, 15 predicted proteins | sample MetaGCBIA2018_FD_204515 | JGI IMG/M metagenome (GOLD analysis project Ga0314774, IMG submission 204515) | Cryopeg brine microbial communities from Beaufort Sea near Barrow, Alaska, United States - CBIA 2018 | ecosystem: Environmental > Aquatic > Marine > Coastal | place: USA: Alaska | collected...
CGGGAAAAGCCATTAATTAACTCGTGTTGTCGTTTGAAATAATACGTTTAGACGTTGTGCATTCACTAATAAAGAAAACTCTTGCTCAACCTTTATTTTAGCTTCATTAGTTAAGGATTGTTGAATTGCCTTATTCTGAGTAAGTTTGATGATCGCTTGAACAAGTTGCTCAACATTATCCGGTTCCACCAGCAAACCCGTTACATCATTAATGATTAATTCTGGTATTCCAGAAAGTCGACTTGAAATGACGGGCACACCAGACATCATCGCTTCCATTAGTACCACAGGAATTCCATCCATATCACCATTTTTGTCTTTCTTACAAGGCAATACAAATAAATCTAATGAACTAATAAATTCCGCAACATCACCGTGTGCCAAAGCTCCCATAAAAGTCACGTTAGAATTTAGCTGATAATGATCGACTTGAAATTTTAAAGCGGCTTCTAAAGGGCCTGAACCCGCAATTATTAATTTAAAATCTGTCGGGGCTGTTGAGAGACCGTTCATCGCATCAATTAAAGTATCAATTCCTTTCTTCTGAACGAGTCGACCAATCACGCCAATGGTGAGTGGAGAAGAATTAATCGGACGTTGATGACAATTAAATACTCGCGTATCAACCCCACAACGTATAATACGCAATTTATTAGCATCAACTTTTTTGTCATTAATTAGGTAACGTTTATTAAAATCAGATATCGTTGCAAAAAAATGTGATCGCATTACTTTTTCAGGTAATAGCCATCCCCTTTCAAAAATATCATTCGCATGAGCCGTTACACTGAAACTAACACCGCTCAATTTAGAAGCATACATAGCAATATCTGTAGGCACATGAGCAAAATGCACGTGAAGATGCTGCACGTTATTATTTATTAATAGGCGCGCTAATTGAGCTGAAAAAAAGAATCGGTATCCTAAACCCGACGCACCTCTAGAAAATAACCCTAACTGAGTCATGTCATTAAGTAAAAGCCATAGCGTCTGAAAGTATAGAGCCGGATGAGCTAACAAGAAATAAAAGTGACTTTTAATCACACTATTTTTTTTAGTGTCATAAAGATGAATAACTTTGTTTTTAAGAGCTAACAATCTCGTGTCAGTCGCTTCATCTTGCGGTTTATGTACTGAGATAGGCAAAATTTCATTGCCAAGCTCTTCAAGTGCAAGGATCTCGTTATAAACGAAGGTTGCTGATAAGGCAGGAATCTCAGGTGCTAAATAAGCAAGTTTCACTTAACTATTTCCACAGATGAACTTACATTCAACATTAACCCAGCCGTTCATTCCATACCTGCAGTTGTTGAGCATTTATTGTTTCGGTAGCTTGGCGCTTACCTTTTAATAAACATTGCATCTGGTAAGACTGTATAAATTTAACTAAAGCAACATCACCAAAGCGAGGTTTACGCTGAAGCATACTTTTGACATAGCCCCATAGCATAGCAAATCCGCCGATAATATATGGAGGATGCAACATTCTAAATATCGATGAAGCCGACATGTACAGTAAACTGGTACCCATAAAGTATTGCCCAAAGCCATGACGCATACGACCAGTAAAAATACCTTGCTGACTCGACCCCATAGGTCGTAAATGGATAAAGTTAAGTTCAGGCTCATCCCAACTCACCGCAATCCAACCTAATTGGCGACATTTATGGCAGTCAATACCATCCCACATAACCTGACGAACAAAACCACCAATTTCTTCAAAGCAAGTACGACGATAAAACTTTGTCATACCCACAGACATCTCATCACCACACTTTTCGCTGATCAATACACCAGATGTTTTATCTCTAAAATAGGCCTTACCGCTACAGGTACCGATACGTGGATTTTCATTCATCCGCTGGATCAATATTTCAAAATATTTAGGCGGTAAATCTAAATCGAGATCAAACTTACAAACAAAATCAAACTGGCTGACATCAACTTGATCATAACCGTAATAAAATGCTTCAATAACACCTGGCCCGACGCTTCGATGTCCACGATTTTCTCTTGTAACGATCTTAATAAAGGGATAACGACTTGCATAATCTTGCAAGATTTCAGGCGTTTTATCTGTCGAGCCATCATCGACAATTACCCATAAATCAGGCTTGACGGTCTGCGAAACAACACTATCTAAAGTCAGCTTCATATAGTCTGCTTCGTTTCGGCATGGTGACACTAATAGGTAAGACATATAACTTGCTTCTTCCTTGTTATTTATACTCAATCAATGAGCTCTGACGACCTAGTAAATGACTTTTCGCAAATCTCAGCACACCAATAAATTGAGGGAATTTCCCACAAACATTAGAAATCGCGTATGACACAGCATTTTTTAACGTCATATTGTTTGAAATGTTTTTAATTGACAACCTAAAGATTTGCAAAGGATAACAAACAAATAAAAGCAAAAATAAAGGCTCTATCAACAACGACAATAGTATTACTGATAAAGGAATAAATCCACCCCAGAGTAAAATACTTATTGTGGGTTTATAATTATATTTATCTGTAGATCGTCCATGTATAGAGTAACCTTGTGCATAGGCAAAACCTGCACGTTTAGCACGATTCCACCATTGACCAACACGGAACATAGCAGCATCATGTAACGTCATTTCACTATCTAGACGAACAACCTTCCAACCATTGTCTCTCAATCTAAAACACATTTCAGGTTCTTCACCTGCAATCAACGAGCTATTATAACCCGCTATTTGTGTAAAAGCAGAGACACGAATTAAGGCATCACCGCCACAAGATTTTGCATCACCAATCGGCGTATTCCATTCAATATCACATAATTGGTTATAAACAGACTGTTTGGGAAATCGCTCGCGACGCCGTCCACATGCCACGGCATAGTCATCATTATCAAGTAAAAACTTATACGCTTCATCAATCCAATCTGGTTGAACTTCACAATCACCATCAATAAACTGAATAAACCCAATATCAGGATAGGCTTCAAATAAATATTTTGCACCTTCGTTCCGTGCACGTGCAGCGGTAAAAGGCTTATTCAAATCCAAAGAAATACAATTGACATTACGATTTTTCGCTTCTTGCAGGCTATTATCCGTAGAGCCAGAGTCAACATAAACAATGTGTTGAATATTAGACTCTAGAGACTCGATACAATTTATTAATCGTTGGCCTTCATTACGTCCAATAATAACAGCGCCTATATCTGCTCTATTAATGCTTTGCATTATAAAAAACTAACGTTGCGTATTTTACGAAACATTAGGTAGCTAGTACCAATGAATAACAACAACGGAATGAGCATTGCTAATGTAGTATTCATATTGTAATAAACCAGTACAGACTTAATTGGCAGAACCATCTCATGAGTTATAAATAAGGGGAAGGCTAAGATACCGATAACGGCAAAAAATTGGATACAATAACGCGTCATACGATTAAAATAGTCATATTGAAAAAGCACTTTATCAATCGCTGATAGCATGACCAAAATAACCCCTGCGTATAATATCCATCGCCATATATGATTGTAGTGGCTCGGCCATACCAACCAATTTTGTTGGTCACCAGCGTGTACTGAAATAACAAATCCCAGTAACATAGCCATCATTCCTATCAACATATAAACATCTAGTGATTTTTTATGTTCGATTAATTGCCTTATATGCATTCCGATTGAAATGCCGATCATAGTGCCTGTAAGCATTAAAAAGTACGAATACTTTGCAGTGAATAAGAGTTTAATAAACTCAACGATACCTTCTGCAGGATATATCGCTAAATAGCGTATACCAAATGTATGAATGGAATAAACAATGAGTGCAAGTAACAAACTCCAAACTGCAGGATATCTTGAAAGAGAAATGACTTTAAACCAAAACGATAAGGTTAATGATATTAATAAATAATAGGTCAATACTGAATAAAAGGAATTGGTGAAATCAGTAAATGTGACCTCAGTTGAGACTATTAATGTTGTTACAAAATGTACGAGTGCTAAAGCTAAAATTCCCCACGAAAGTAACACGACAGTTTTATGTAATAATCGCTTTAAGCGTAGTGGGTCTGACTGATAAATTGAAAATAATGAATATCCTGCTCCAACGCCATAAATTAACGAAAAGCCAGGTGTTCCTATTGAAAGAAGCGGTGATAAGTAAGCTGATAAGCTGCTAATACTCGTAGGTAAACGCTCCAAAATACCATCTGACCAATGAGCTAAAATTACGCATAATACTAAAAACCCACGAATAACATTAATTGTAATACCAGCCTTAACTTCAGGTGAACGAATTGTATGTCTGTAATTTTCGACTCGTTCATCAATGGTTAATTGCTGTGCAATCTCTTTTATCGTTAAACCTTGAAGCATACCTTTTGATAACGCTGATGGCACATTGCCTAACTGCTCCATCTCAATAACGGCACTAATTGCGCTTAATGAATCACCACCAAGTTGGTAATAGTTGGAATCTATATCAATATTCTTTATGTTCAAAACCTGTTGCCAGATACTTTGAACATATAATTCATCATCTGATAACTCATCATTAACAGCTGAATTATTTTCATTCACTTTAAAAGCAATCTTCTCGTCATTATGAGGCTTATAAAGCTTTGCTAGCTCTTTTCGTTGCACCTTCCCCGTTGATGTCACAGGAAATTCATCAAGCACAATAACTTTAATAACATTTTTATTATGTAGGCCATACTTAGATAAAATATCAGTAGCGGCATTAGTCACTATAGCCAAGTCTAATTCAGCACTTTTCTTTAACGCTATTAATACACCGTTGCCAGTTAGGCTGTCGTCATAACTAGAGATTGTAATACCTTCTTTTATCTCTAGATATTCACGTAAATCTCGCTCCAAAGCATCAGGTGATAATTTAATACCACTACAATTTATCAAGTCATCTGCTCTACCTTGATAATAAAGGTAGCCATCTTCTAATGTTCCAAGATCATTAGTTTCGAACCAGCCAGAATCATCAACATTGCTGGTGAACTCTCCCATCTTGATTAGTGTGCTGGCGACATGATCCCCTCGAATACAAATCCGACCAGATGCTGAAATTTTGAGTTCAGTGCTACCAACAGCCATTCCTACTGATTCTAATAACTCGCCCTCGACTTGATCTATTCTTAGAAAAGTAGTGCGAGATGCCTCAGTTAAACCATAATGTTGAACGATAATTGCTTTAGGAAAAAGAGTTTTTAATTCCTCTTTTTCCTGCCTACTCATATATTGGCTACCTATTTCTATCCATTTTAAATTTAATGCTTCAGTAGAAAATAACGATTTATTCTTTAGTAAAACTCGCCACAAAGTGGGAACGGCTGATATCGCATTAATTTTGCCAGCTTTGAGCATATCTCGTATTTCTAGAGGATTAAATCCTGCTTCAGGTAAATAAGCTGCGCCACCAACATTTGCAATTGCTCGAAATCTACCTAAACCAAATGAAAAATGAGCTGGCACACCAACATATTCTCGAATGGATGAATCAAGTTCCATAATGTCATTTAAGCGTTGGCTCACATCTGATAATGCTTTATGTGTTAGTAGCACCCCTTTAGGCTCACCTTCAGTGCCAGACGTAAACGAAACTTGTGCCACAGAATCGCTATTGCCAAAGTCGTATGCCGAATCAAACCAGCCGAAATCCTCTTCAGGTTCAATAACAGTGGTAACCTTAGTCAGATCGATTCTTGTTTGATCGTCAGAAGATCGTAATAGAACAACGGTCGAATTTGCTTGGTATGCATCAAAAACAGCTTTGACATAAGACAAAGAATTTTTTGCAACAATGCCTATTACTTTACTCGCTTCCATCTTTGATTAATTCCTAGTAGAACCAATAACCTTTGCAGGAATACCCGCAACCGTTGTATCTACAAGCACATCATGTAATACCACAGCATTTGCACCGATAGTCGCATTGTCACCAATATTGACAGAACCTAATATTTTAGCACCCGCTCCTATACTTACTCCTTTACCTAATATAGGGGCATCATTAGGCTTATTCAAATAGCGATTGCCGAGAGTAACACCTTGTCGAATAATACAATCATCACCAATAACACAATTTCCATGAATCACAATGCCATGTTGATGTTCGAAAACAACCCGTTCACCGAGTTTGACTGTATAGGGCAATTCAATGCCATACTTAAATCGCACTCGTCTTTCCATAACTCGATAAATTAAGCTAAAAGGTGCTCGTACCAGCTTTGATTTAATCGTCATCCGCCAATTGCCAAAACGATACACTAACATCGCCCTAAAACCTGCTCTGTAGATTGTACGACCATGAGCAATCCAGTCACTTTTAATTTGATTCATCATATGTAAAGAAGAGAATTATTTGCCAATTTTGCTAAAAAAGATACTATTACGCCAAAAATCATATAACATTTTTTCTGGATCAGTATCAGGTTTGTTTTGAATTAAACGTCGTAAACGCCACAAAGCAAAGCTCGTTCCCCATACCAAGTCAGCCAGCATGGTATATAAAACACCGTAATTTTTCACAAAAAAACGCTGTCTCGATTGAAACCAGTATTTTGGACGTCTTGCTTTTGTCTTACTACCACTCACAATGCCTGTGCTCTGTCCTACAAAATGTACTACTCGACTACTAGGCACATACCAACATTGCCAACCCTTACGTTTAGCTTGTAAACAAAAATCCGTTTCTTCAAAATACAGGAAATAATTTTCGTCCATTAAGCCAATATCATCAAAAACTTCACGCCGGATGATCATACTAGCCCCAGCAAGCCAATCTGTTTGAACGGCTACATTCTCAATTTTAGTGGCCACTTTCCATCGTGATAACAATTTGCTTATTGGGCCAAATCGCAACCCAGCATCCAATTCACTCAATATAGACTGAAAACGAAATGACGAACATTGAACCGTGCCATCCTCCCCTTCTAATCGACTACCAGCAATACCGGCTTGTGGATGCTCATCCATAAACTTAAGCAATTCAGCAATAGCATGCTCACAGGGCAAAGTGTCAGGATTTAACAATAAACAATATTGTGATGTATTTTGTTTACCATCTAATGCGGCTCTGATAGCTAAATTATTACCATAAGAAAAACCACCATTTTTGTCTGATGTAATTAACTTAACTAGATCTTGCAACTTGTTAATTTCGAGATAGTGAGACAAAACACCTATCGAATGATCCTGTGAATTATTATCGACAATGCTCACACAATCAACAGCTTTATCCAGCTGAGGAATCAGTTTATCTAAAGAGCGGCAGACTAAATCTGCTGATTTATAATTAACGACGACTACTAATAGTCTATTTGAATACTTATTAGACATAAACACCCTTGATATGTGATCTGTAATATTTAATGATTTTGAATAAGTATCACTATAAATTTTGCCCATGGTTTAACAGTATTCACAAAATCATCAATACACGGCTACTTCAATTTTTTCAAATTATCACTTTAATATCTTTTAAATAGAGCTTTTATGACATCAATGATGAATAACTTTTCAAAATTAAAAATAATATTTGAAGTTTAAGTATTGATTCATATCTCACTATTGTACTTTTGTGTCAAATGTTGCCAATCTAACTTATATTAAACCCGTATTTATTGTTTTTATAAATTAGATTAACAAATATTTTTACCTGATTTCCTTAGTTTGAAGTATAAGTACTACAACTACATTTTAAGATTATTTTCATTAGTAATGTTCAAAAATTTAGATTGTATTTAGTGCTGATAGTTATGTTCAGTCTTATTGAAAAATATTTGAAAATTGGTTTATAAAATCTTTTTCCTGAAAATACTTATGTAGAACACTATATGCTTCGTTCGTTATTTCTTCTCGTTCTAGTCTGTTTTCAAGATAATATTCTATTTTTTCGGGTAGATCTGAAAAGTCCCATGAAATAGGAATATAAGTCACAAAAGGAATAAAAATGTTTGGTTCCATCTTTATGTGCGACATATTAGGCTTGATCAATAAAGCACCACACATAATTGCCTCATAATCTCGCCAACAAACTTCACCATAACCAAAAGGACTAAAACAGATTCGAGCTGATCTCAGCTCTTTCCAGTATTGCCGAATCGGAACTAATTCAGAATTAATAATAGAATTAGTCTTCATTTTGTTGCACATTAAAAGTGCATGCTTTCGCATAGCATGATACCAAGGCGAGCCTTTTACTGCTAATCGTGCATGAACATCAATCGTCTTCTCACCATAATCAGGCTCATTTGATAATAAAAATATGGGTAACATCTCTCGTGATGTAAAGAAGCTTGGTCCTAAAATCAACTTATTTACAAACTCAGAGGGTACATTAAATTGAACTTTTTCTAAATCAGGAATATTAAATAACCGATTGTAATATTCAACTAAATTTGTGTCACCGTATGTTGACTCTGCATAATTCGAATAATCGGAAAACAATTGCTTTTTTATATAAAAATTAATTAACGGCTCAACACCTTTTGCATATCTAAGGTCAATAGGAGCATATCCATCTAAGAATATAACTTTTGCAGATGGATTAATCTTACGTATTTTTAGCAACGCTTCAACAATTTTCACCCCACCTCTTATGAACCAAGGTTGAAAAAAAATAATATCCGCTAGTTGAACTAGAGATTCATTACGAGAAAATAAATCAAAATTTACTTCTCGAAACTCTACTCTCCATCGTTGCTCAAATTCTCTTTTGTATATATAAAAAGGAAATATTTGACTTTTAGATATCGAATTATTCTCAGTTATAAAAAGTGCTTTTACGGATTCATTAGTGCTCCATCGCCCCACTGATTTAGCGTAAATGCGACGAATATCAGCGGTTAAAATAATTAATTGTTTGTTTAAAAAAATAAGTGGCTTCATCTAAAGTACTTTTGTTATATGGAGTGTTGATATACTTCGTTTTTAATAGACGACAAAATTTAATTGGTTTAAATAAAACATTAAACCGAAGTCCTTTGTATAGTTTTTAATAAAATATTTTCAAATGAAGCCGCAGCATCGTCCCACGTGTATTTAATCGTATGTTGGTATGCATTTTCTGAAAGACGTAACCATTCTTCATTGCTGCAAGTCAATACTTTAAGAGCCGCGTCAGATAAAGCTTGGACGTCATTAACGTCGCAAAGATAACCATTTTTATTTTCTATAATGATGTCTTCAGGACCACCACATTTTGTCGAAACTGCAGGTGTTCGACATGCCATCGCCTCCAGAATAGTTAAGCCAAAGCCCTCGATAAGACTACAGCATAACCATACATCACATATTTGATACAGAAGACGGAGATCTTCCTGCTTAGGGTTAATTGATAATTCGACATATTCTGGCAGTTTAATAGTTTCCGGTGGTTTTTCACCAAAAGCGATTACTCTAAAAGCAGGTATCTTGCGTCGCAAATTTTCAACGACCTTTAATGAAATATCCACCCCCTTGATTTCAAGCTCTGAAAATAAAAATCCGATCGTTGGAAGATCTTGTTTTTGTCTTTTGTTAGCATAAAATTGATTAAGATCAACACTATTTGGCACTAAATAAACGTCAGAAGAGCCATAATCCTGTTCCAAAATTTTCACTAACCAAGTTGCAATAGTTATTTGTTGAAAAGGCATTTGATAGGTTGCCTTAGAACGCTCAATTGGCAAGCCACTAAATATTTCATGGCCTTGTATAAAGTAAACTTTCTCACCCTTGTTCTTACTAAAAGTGTTCACCCATTCAGCAGTCTCCCACCATGTTGCAATTATAATATCTGCATCTGGAATAGAGTCATTTTTAAGTGGTGAAAACTCATCGGCGTATTTCACTTTTACACCTAACAATTCAAAATGATTTTTTATCTGCTCTTTTTTAGATAACCAACCTTTACCTTTTAAAATTCTTTTAATCTGCTTTTTAATATTCAAAAGACGTTTCTTTGGTGTAACGATGGTAACTTCATGTCCTAACTGAATTAATCTTTGAGCATATATAGCACAGACTTTTATACCGCCAGTCATATTAGGGTTAGCAACTACAAATGTTATTTTCATTTATTAATATCCCCTCATACTACATACCAACAGTTTCCAAACGGCCAGATTAAAAGGATAAGATAATAGAGCTTTTATAGCGTATTTCCTTGCTGTATCAATATTTTTATCATTTAATGCCCACCAGCCCCATTTAACATAAACTTCATTAATTGTTACAGCTTCTGCTTTTCTTGTTGCTGGATTGATTGTTTCAAAATTTATATTTCTTCGTTGGCATGCGTCGATAACTGCTCTGGTTGCGCTTTCAACTTGCAAGATTCGATGTGCGTAGCCAATACTATTGACATGCTGTCGGTATAAAAATAACTTTTCCGGAATATTTGTAAGATAGCCAACTTCAGCCAGCCTTAGCCACAAGTCAAGGTCCTCAGCATGTGGGTACAGCTTAGAATAACCATTTACATCAATCATTGACCTTCGTCGAATCATAGCTGAAGGATGAACTATTGCCCCTCCTTGACACTTTATATGTGCCCCATCAATATCCTCATGACTTAATAAATTATTATATGAACAAATTAAATCGTCATCGGAATCAATTAAATTAGCTAAAACTCCAACGGCAACACAGTTTGAGTTATCGCTAAGATAGGAAACTTGCTTGTCAAACCTCGTTGGTAAGCTAATATCATCAGCATCCATCCTGGCAATATAATCCCCTTGTGCAAGTTCAAGTGCTTCATTCAATGTTATTATCAACCCTCTATTTTCGCGGTCAACCAGCTTGATACGAGTATCAATCAAGGCATAACGCTTTATGATGTCAAGTGAACTATCAAGCGAACCATCATTTACAATAATGAACTCAAAATCTGAAAAGGTTTGATTCAAAATACTTTCTATTGCGTCAGCAAGGAATAATTCAGCATTATAAACAGGCAAAACCACAGACACTACTGGTTGCTTCATCATTTTTTAATCTTTTTTGTCATAAATACATCGTAAGCTAATTCACTTTTATGGACTTGAATTTTTGCTTGTTCTAATAAACCAATTCTCACCTCGTCAGCATTTTGCCAACTACTATTGATTATTTTTTTCATATCATTTGAGAATGTTGAACTATCTTGATCGACGATTAAACACGCACATCCGAATTGATCAGCTAAACCTTCAAACTTATAACGATAATAATCTGATGCAGCAATTGCAACCACACTTATACCTTGCGACAAAGCAAATACAGCAGCATGATAACTACCTGTAATTACGATTCGACACAACGAAATTTGCTCAATGACTTTTTGTGGTGTATCTAACAATTTTGTATTGTCAACGTCATAATCTGATAATAACATACGTAAAGACTCTATATCGGAGTCTCCTTCATGTACAGAAATTGGAATGGGTATTAATTTAGCGTCAAACATTTTGGACGCTAAATTCATGTTATATCTTATACCGTTAAGCACATCTTCTTTAATTCCTGAATAGCTAGCAATTCTAAGGTTAACACCAATGTCCCTGCCTAATTTAAGTGGAGCTTTTGAATAAGCAAGTGTAACTGCATCGTCACCAGTTATTGCTATAAGATTCTCAGGAACTCCAACATATAAAGCAAGATGCTTGGAAAACACGGCCTCTCTTAAACTCAATTGGCACAATTTTGGTAAAACTTGTTTGGCAAAATTTAATAATTTTTGATTGTTTAAAGGTCCTATTCCTTGTCCAAAAAGCGCTGTTGGCTTTCCGAATGCCTGCGCTAATGCAAGCGTTTTAAGTACGCACAAGGCGTGGCGTTCGAAAGTGTCAGTAATATAGCCGCCACCGGTTGCGATGACAATATCAGCCTGCTGAACAAGAGCTAGATATGTATGCATCGGCTGCATGTCATAACCACGCTTAGATAATCTTTGTTCTATCCATCTGCGAGAGAAATTATGATATTTTAGTTTGAAGAAGACTTCGCGAGAATCTAACCAACTATAAAATGATTTTGGGAAAAGCTTATGTAAACTACCGATGATATTCCACTGCGCATCCCACTGCTTACGTCCTGCTAAAGAAGCCGGTATCGCATAAGGTATAAGTTTTTTAAGTCTATCTGGAGCATTTGTGAAAATATAAATTTCTGCATCAGGAAAATGTTGTTTAAAGCGTTCGGAAGCAACTTGTAGCATAGCTAAATCACCATGGTTTTTTAATTCATAGCCGCTATTGTCAATTAGAATTTTCAAACATTTTTTTTTAATTTGTTCCAAGCTTTTTTCCTATAACATTAATATATCAATCAAGAAAAATCGTTCACCAGTCTGCAGACTTAGCCCTATAATTCTAAGCCTGTATATGATTCAATTAAATTTACTGAGTGTCTTTATTTTTTTTGCTATTCTTCGTCTTAAACTATCCTGTGGAAAAACATGATCAAGAAATCTTTTTTTAATAACAATTTTTTCTAACTGTGACACCCAAGCGCTTTTAATATGATTGCGATTGGCATGTTGCCAAATTATCCTCCAATGAGTTCTCACTCCAACATTTTTCAAAAGCATTTTTTTATCAAATAAAATTTGTTCAACATTTAATGTTGGAAAACACTGTGGAATGGAATTGTCACTTGCTAAAAAGCTAAATTGTGTCCTTAAACATTTCTCACATATCCCACAATTTTTATTTTTCACATCACCCTGCCAACAAACACGTAAATTATTTGAGCCTAGGGTCCATGGAGCGATTTCACCTACTTTATCTATCCGATTATGTGATGCTCCATCATGCATCACGCTAAAACTGTCCGAGCTTAAAAGATGATCACTAATTGGCGATGAACCCCAAGGAATACGAAGTGCATTATATGGAGAAGAACTACCGACAATACAGATTCCCGCAATCGATTTAAAGTTGCTTAAGGTTGCAACTAAAGCACAAGCATGACTATCTTCCCAGCTAGCTATTGATATCTCTTTAAAATTTGTTTTAATAGGCTCTATTGTAAGATTCACGTCACAGAGTGTTTCTTCTGCTGTTTTCATGGCTGCATCAAACGCTTTATTATCTGTAAGAGGAATATCAAAACCTTGAACAAATAAACATAAGTTTATGGTTTGACTTCTATAACTATTTTTGTTTTGTGTATGTCGCCAAACAGAGAATGTTGCATCAACACCACCAGAAAAAGCACAAACTGCACCTGGAACCGAAGATTCATTATCTCGAATAGACTCGACGATAATTTCAACCGGACTATAAACATGGGGCAACCATGAATTCCAAATCGCTTGATATTCAACCAAATTACTAAGTAAGAGTTTCGAGACGCTACCTTTAACAATAATATTTCGTTGTTCAGCCATTGCATCCATTAACATTGCTAAAAGATAGCTATCGCAGTCGCTATCATCTGGTGGTGTAATGGCACTTGAAAATTGGAACCATAGGTCTAGGTGAGATATGTTTGTCGAGTTATCCATTCTAATGATTGAACAGTGTCGAATAATATCACTGCCAATTAATTCAGACTTTTGGGGCTCTAATATAATGGATTTCATTGTTTTCTCTAAGGTTTCACACTTGCATAATGTATATATGGATTATATTTTTAAATAAAGAACTTAATGTGCTTTTAATAATAGCTTCTTAAAGTATGCACTAGACTCCGATAATGTGTCATACGTACCCATATCAACTATGCTCCCTTTTTCCATAATTATTATTTGATCACAGTCTTTTATGGTGCTTAGCCTGTGTGCAATCATAACAATTGTTTTACCGTGTGCTAATTTATATACAGCTTCAATAATTGATTTTTCTGTAGGTGAGTCTAATGCGCTAGTTGCTTCATCAAGAATCAATATGCTTGGATTATGATACAAAGCTCGTGCAATTCCAATTCGTTGCCGTTGTCCGCCACTTAGTCGAATACCACGTTCACCGACAATAGTTTCATATCCATCTTCAAGTTCATTTTCAATAAAGTCATGTAAGTTGGCCATTTTTGCAGCAGATTCAACTGCATTTTGATCAATGTTTTCACTGTCAACACCAAAAGCAATATTTTGACTTACTGTAGAGTCCGCCAAAAAGATAGCTTGTGGAACATAACCTATATTGTCTTGCCACGCACGCATATTATCTGATGTAAGCTCCATTTCATCAAGCCATAAACTACCTGTTTGCGGATGCAATAAACCTAACATAATATCGACTAACGTTGATTTTCCCGAACCACTTGTGCCCACAATTCCTATACTTGTGTTGGCTTGGATTGTCATTGTTAAATTACTAACTGCGTTTTTGTGTACATCTGGATATGAAAAAGAAATATTATCAAGAAATAGTTCTTTTGATAACGGAATCGGTTTAATAATATTTGAGATTTCTTCAACATAATTAAACGGCAAGCTACATGAACCGTTTATATCTTCATAAAACAAATCTACTGCTGCAAGATCATACTTTAAACTCGCCGTACTTTGAAATATTCCCTGAAGAGCAGGCATTAATCTATAACCTGCTAAACCATACAAAGAAATCATTGGCAAGACAGTTTGTACCTCCTCTTTAATTGCAACTAAATAAATTGTTATAGCTAATATGCCACCAAAAGCGACAGTTTCCAATAAATACCTTGGTAAATCAACTGCCGCACGATTGAATACATTATTTTTTATAATCTCTTCTGCTACAATTTTAAAGCGTTTTAAATAGTACTGCTCTCTACCTAGAATTTTTAACTCTTTAATTCCTCCTAAAGCTTCATTGATAATTCTCATCCTATCTGAAGAAAGCTGCGTCATAATAATCCCTGTCTTACTCAGCTTGAGTCTTATAGACCAATAAATTAAAGCATATGAAACTCCGAGCACTAATCCGACGATAAGTGCAACAATCGGGTTTACAACTACTAACAATACTAATATACAAAGAGCTGTGAAACCTTTAGCAACTATATTTATTGCACTCATTATTCCGCCGTTTACAACTCGACTAATTTCTGCAGTTAAATTTTTGAGTAATTCAGAACTATTTCTTTTAAGATGAAATAGATAGTTTTCATTCATATACCTTCGTAACATACGATAGGACAGCGTTTGAATTATCGTTACGACAAAACGTATGCTAACCCAACTACTAAAAGCTAAAAACATATTCGTCAGTATTAATGTTAATAAAACAACACCTCCTAAAATCACAATAAAATCAGTATTATTATCAATTTCGAAAAAAGTTTTCGTGGCTAATAAATAAGTATTTCTATCGACTATACTTGGATCAGATGCAGCTGCAATAAAAGGAAAAATTGATGCAATACCTATTACTTGAATTAAGGCGGAAAGCACTATAATGCAGGCAATAAAAAACAATTGCCGCTTTTCTTTATCAGAAAATTCAAGATACAGTTTTTTTAAACTAACGTACATTATCAATTCCTAAATTTGTTGTTAATTTACTTTCATTACGATATTCAGCAATTATTGACTCCGACCTACCCAGTAAAATACCCGCTATTAACCACATCCATGGCGCAAGCGTGGCATTCGGTATTTGATCCAGCATAATCAAACATACCAATAAAGCATGTGCCGTAAGCATGTTCTTTTGATTTTTATCTTTTACTAACTTTAATGCCTTATTTGCTCTGAAAATAGCCATCCCTAACAAACCGAATTCAGCTATAAAGCCAAACCAACCATATTGACCAAAAGTAATAATCCATCGACCATCGGTTATTGCTACATCCTCACCCGATTCACTATCAAAAACACGATTTCGTCCCCATCCTCCCCAGCCAAAAAAGAATCGTTCTCTTGCATGATTTAACAATAAGACTTCATTATCAAAGCGAAACTTAAGTGAACCTGCACGATCATCATCAATTACTGCAGCTGCATTGGTTATTTGATCATAGGGTACCCATTTTAATATCGACATTGTTGGATAAGCCAATGCTAGTACAGTTACTACTATAGCCACACGCATTTGAAGCTTATTACTTGTGTATTTAATTAATAAAAATCCAAACAATCCGTAAATTACTGACCCCATGCTTTTACATAAAATTAACACCATAAAAAAATAATAACTGACCTTAGTTGACGAAAATTTCCATGCTTTGATACCATTTTTAGACATCGTAGTAGCTGCTAATAATATGGCCATAGCAAAAAAGGCCACCCATAATCCATGTCCCATGAATACGACTGGGCGGAAGCCCCCGAACCTTTTTTGTTGTGCAAAACTATGTGGGAAATAACCGTAGATACTGCTATGTAATTGTGGACTCATTCTTATTTCATATAACATTAAAACAGAATACCCTAGTCCAGCAACTACTAACGTTTTGAACATCAATAACTGAGATTCGTAAGAGCGAAAATATTGACTCCCCATAAATAGTGGCAAGATGATAAGTATATTATTTATAGTTATTGAAATAGCATCATGATAGCTTAGGGCTGGCAAAATACGAATGCCCATATTCACTGTATCATTGTTAAGAATTACCGTTATTATTGGTGATATCACATATAAATATAGTAGCCATTTAATCCACCGATGATTAAGACTAAATGAAATTTTCTTACCTTTAACCAACCAAAGTCCAAGAAAAGCAGCTAAAACTGGCATGCTATCTTTACCCAGAGGCGGCACTAACGGAAAGTCAATTAAAGTACGAACCGGTAGAAACATAAACCCACCCAAAATAGTCCATAAGATTGCAACTTGGATAGTTTTAGTGCGGTATAAATATATGGCAAATACAGGCCATAAGATCAATACTACATAAGCAAAAATATTTCCCTTCATATTTCTTTAAGTACCGTTATCAAAAATTAATTGTAGCTTCATTAGAATTTGTATAGTGTTCAATTACCAGTGACCGAGCCCATTATTTTTTCTAAAAAAATTGTTGACATCAAGTGCGATTGCGGTAGAAACCATGGTTGCCAATAATACTATAGGAAATAAGAGTAATTTTTTTCTATATTGTTGGTCGCCTTTAATAAGTTGAATAATATGCTTTAAGAAAAGATCTTTTTTAACAATCCAGAATCCTTCTGATAACTTATAAGCATTAATCAGTGAGTTTAACCAATTTGGTTCGTCTTTATTCAATTTTTCTATTAATACTCCGGCATCATTTCCTGTTTCAGCCACCTTCTTCCAAAGGTATCTGTAAACCATCATATTAATGACTGAGCCTATTAAAAGTCTTTTTTCATGCTTATATAGTTTAATCGGGGACAATAATGCTTCAAAATAATGATGCACATCATTAACGGCAATTATTTTCAACGGTTCATCTTCATGAGTAAAATTATCAGTCACAACCATTGCACGCAAAAAACCATCTTCTACTGGCAAACCAATGGGCATGTATATTTTTCTAATAATGTCGCCTCTCATACAATATAGCTGTCCAGATATAACTGATCTTCCATTTTGATTAGCGCCACTTACGCCTATTGATAATCGAGCTAAGAGGCTTTTATTTAGTTGCTTTTCTATATCTTTCTTAGGTCTATCGACAGAAGCAACTGCTGTTGGATTTGACTGTAGCTCCTCAATTAAGCGACTTAAAAGGTTACTAGAACCAAATTCAATATCAGCATCAAGTAAAATCAAATATTCTGCCACAGGATCTGAAAACTCATGAACAAATTTATTCCACGCATTACTTTTCCCCGCCTCAACAACTACACGCACTTCGTAAGATGCATTTAATAACTTCCCAGACATATTTTTAAAGGCTGCTTCTGCCACCATAACAGTGTGATCAGTACATCCGTTTGCAACTACAATAAATTCTATTTCAGAAGTTTCACTTAAAAAAATGTCTTGTTCAAAAACTTGATTAATCATTGAAGCAATAGCATCTTCCTCATTATGTGCAAGTAAACCAATGGATATTTTCATTTTAAATTTCGCTCATTAATAATAATAAATCCATTCGACACAACAGAGTTTATTAAACATGTTTTGCTGTATTTTTATAATTATTTGATAGTATCAAGTTGAACTAAATAAGATATTTTTGTTATCTAAATACCATATCTATGTGGCGTGTTATTTAAACTAATCACGAGTATCATAATTGATTTATTACTATTTATTTAGATATAACAATTGAACTTAGGGTTAGATTTTTTTATCAATTTCTGATTTAACTACATCATTAAAACTAGAAGCAGTATTCTCAAGTTTCCAAGTACTTTTTGATTGAGATTTTGCTGACTTAATCATTTCATCAATTATGGCATCACTTGAATATTTAAAACCAGCACATGTCGAATTTCTATCATTATAATTATTGCTTATGCTGACGCCAGTTTGATGTTCATTTCCACTTGCATATATCATTTTTTTTGTACCAGGGTTTAAGCCATATACCACATTATTCGTCACGGATATATTCCTAGCATTACCAACTACCCCGATTCCTATAAGATTAGTGACTTTAGTATTATTATTACATAATAGATAATTTCCCTCGATAGAGCCTCCGTCCCAATCATTTGCGTCTATATGCCACCCTAATGTTCTTCCTGTTTGCTGGCTATCACCAATTTTCATCATCACATTATTAATAATAGTCATATTTTCCCATCTATATCCATTATTAAAATCTGTATTCCCTCCGGCAGAAATACCAACCTCCGCATCAATAATTAAGTTGTTGTCTATCACAATATTTTTAGATTTTACTGAATTTATTTTTTCAGTTTTGTCTGCATTTGATGTCAACTTAATACCTATGCTTGATGGGCTATTTAAAATATTATCTACTATCACAGTATCTATAGACTCAGATAAATAAATATTATGGTTAAACATTGTTGCTTGACCTTCAGCAATACCACTAAGTTTTTTATCTTTTTTCTTATACCAGCCATTATGATCAAAAAGGTTTCCTTCAAGCAAAAGACTGGTCTTACCTGCAAATATCCCTTGAGAATGACTTTGTGTTGAATATGAATTTAAAATTTGATTTCTTCGCACCACTATGTATTTTTTTTCTGCCCAGCCAGTAAATGTGATATTTCCTGAATAGTAATTAAATACATTATCTTCAAGGTATATTGATTTTGTAGATTGAGCACCAGAAAAGCTATTAAATCCTCCTGGATTTTCTACATTATTCCATCCTATAAATTCAGCCGCATCAGGGTTGCGTTTGTTTGCATAAAATTCAAGGCCAGTTATCGCAATGAAACTTTTATCACTTATCTTAATTCCTGTTTCAACACCGGTATTAATAAGTGGCCTTTTATCAGAATTACCGTAGGAAGTTATAACTAAAGGCTGGTCACTAGAACGCCCTGATTTTAAATTCCATGTTGCACTACTCCATTCATCCCCTTTTTTAAGTAAAACCCAATCAGGATAACCATTTCGCTGTAATTTCAGTGCTTCACCAATCGTTTTAAATGCAACAATGTTAGATGGTGGGTTATGAGGATCGGGGATATCTTTTGAAAAATAAGCTTTAGCTTTATTATCATCACCATCTGAACTACTAACATATATCATGCGAGAGTCTACTGATGGTGTAATAATTGACCAGCCATCCTGATCTTGTGGAAACATTGCAAATTGGTTTTCCCACTTAGAATGTTTTACTTGTTGATTAGCATCATGCTTTGGTGTTGTTGGTGGGTTCGAGGTATTGACTTGAATTATTTCACCTCTTCCAGTCGATGCACTATAATTACGCGCTGGAATATCTGAAAACGAAGTAACATTTCCTTCAATTTCTTTATAAACGGACAAAGATGCAGGTTTAGTTCGAAATCCTGCTGTAGTATCGTTGATTCTACTACGTGCACGCTCAATATCACCAAACGTTCGCCCATCGCCAGCAGCAGGTGGATTGGTCGCTAACTGATCATTTATGTGTTCGATACGATTTTTATTGAAATCTAGAGCTACGATACCTACTACTAATATCACGCTAGCAATACCAACTATTCTAATTTTTTTCATCTTATGTTTCCTAAATATTAACAAGTAATATCATAGCCTTAGCAATGTGAAATTGATTGTGCGAAACTTCAATATGTCTAACTTTCTACAATATGTGATGCTAATATATAGGAAGAATAAACTTTTAAATGTGCGCCAAGTCTCCTTAGATAGTGTGAGAATTTCCTGTAAATAAAAACATTTTTAAAACAGTTCGATTATGCTGAAATTAAACATGACAATACGAAAATTTTATTTCCAAACTCTATGCCGATTATTTCAAGTTCAAAACTATGCTGTGGTCTTTGCACTAATGGTAATTTGTCCTGTTTGAAATAGTTCACTTATTAATCACAAAATTAAGGTAACAAGATACTAAATTTTTCTATCAGCATCATCTTGACTCTTTTCACATCTGGATTTTCTTTTTCAGCTGGCTTTATAATACGAGACGCTTTTTTCTCTTTCATCATTTCTAGCACAGTATTGGCTTCTACTGTTTGTTTATCATCTGCAAAGGCATAAACCAATGCAAAATCGCATAAATTATTAATTCGTCTTGGCACGCCTTCGCTATAACAATAAATAATGGCGCAGGCTTCATTACTAAAAATGTGTCGTTCAGCACCCGCCGTTTTAAGCCGGTATTCAATATACTTTTGAGTTTCAGGGTAGCTAAGTGCTTTTAAGTGATATTCAACACCAACCCGTTGAGCAAATTGTTCTAATTCAGGTTGATTCAGCTTATCGATTAGTTCTGGTTGGCCGGTTAATATTAACTGTAAAAAAATATCCGAATCGATATTTACATTAGACAATAAACGTAATTCTTCAA
>Ga0314774_1000911_pt1 | contig 20785 bp, 17 predicted proteins | sample MetaGCBIA2018_FD_204515 | JGI IMG/M metagenome (GOLD analysis project Ga0314774, IMG submission 204515) | Cryopeg brine microbial communities from Beaufort Sea near Barrow, Alaska, United States - CBIA 2018 | ecosystem: Environmental > Aquatic > Marine > Coastal | place: USA: Alaska | collected...
AGTAAGTAATTCATGCTTGCGCGCGCGAGCTACCAGCTCATTGCGTAGACCTTCAGTAGGTCCGTGCGGAGTCTGCCGTGAGTCAGACTCCAGTGGCATTACCTCTTCAGTAATAAAGCGGCGTACTCTTGTTTGCAGTGTTTTGATTTCATCACTTAGTTCGAAATTCATGTTGATCTCCCGATCGCTTAATCCATTAGTTATTGATGCGCTGATACTTTATTGAATTTCACATCCGCGACATGGACTGAGCCAGTCGCTCCATCACAGTCGAACGTTCACCGGTCTTGAGGGGGTTGTATGGCGTAAAGTTCAGCAGACGCAAATACGCCGTTATTGAAGAATCATCCCCAGATCGATCAATATCGACGATATTAATGCAGGCGTGATCTTGCTCAAGAAGAGGGAGCGCCGATAAATTCCCATTCATCAGCCATGAAATCACAACACGGTTCACAGCGTCGTGGCTCGTGATTACAAGGTTTTGCCATTGCGAATCAGCAAGTATCAAGCGAAACCAAGCCAAAACTCTTTCGCCGAAATCGTTCCATCGCTCTCCTCGCAAAAAACCTGCTTCAGGCTGAAGAGATAGGTGATACGCTCCGGCAACTTCCGCGTTGTAAACATCGCGTGGTATTTGGCTAAGGCGGCCTGCACGAACCTCTCTCAACTCCGGTGTTGCCTCAGTTGAAACATGGGCGGGAGAACCTGATAACGCAATCTCAAGTGTTTGAACGGCTCGTGGGTAGTCAGAGCTGATAGCTCTATCAAAGTCTATGTCTTTCAAAAAATCACTCAGAGCCAATGCCTGAGCCTCGCCGTTAGCGGACAACGGGACATTGCGCGGATCCAATGGGCGACCCGAGTCGTCAAAATAATCCACGTGTCCATGCCGAATCAGGTACAACCGGCGACGCCCTGAACCTGAATAATCTTTCGAATACGGCATCACGATCGCGGCCCTCGCAATGACTGAGCAGCTTTCGGATTACTAATCATTAGCGCGTTGTAAACCGTCTCCGCTAAAGCTACCTGCAGTTTTTCTTGCTGGGCACCAGGGGTATCAAACACACCGGCCCGAATAGCTTTCGCTATTGTTCGACGCGCGTCGTCTGAGGATGTAGAGCCAACCGCAATAGACTCTGGCAGAACCTCGGAAAATAAATCGACCTCAGTCTGACTTTGAGCTGCAGCTTCTCGGGCCGCAATGCCCATAGCACTAGCGATCATGAGCACTTCATAACGTAAGTGCTCGGGAACCGCTGGGAAAACATCATTCATAAGGGTTTCACGAGCGGCCGCAAGCAGCTCCGGCGCATCTGGACGATTCATCAGTGGCCTCCTATCAAGCTCAGAATATTGTGTTCAAGCTCCGGAACCAGGCGTCCTGTTAGCGCAAGTTCCAAAGAATGTTGCTGTCCTGATAGATGACGCTCAGCTTGTTGAACGGCAATAATGGCCCACCGAACGTGTGCCATAACTTGCCAGTAGCGAAGTTCTTCCGACGATATTTCACGTGGGCATATAGCGGAGTATCCCGCCATTAGATCGCTCACATCCCCAATCCCGCCGGCCACACTGGCATTATTGCCAAAGCGCCAACACTTTGCGGTCAACCATCCAATGTCTTCGCGCCAATCTCCCCAGGCAGCAAACTCCCAATCGAGGATTCCCGATACTGTCCCTTGGTCAACCATGAAATTACCTGTCCTAAAATCTCTATGAATGAGGCACGACATAATTGCATCCGGTTTGTTGGCGAGTAGCCACCGCAACCCCCACTCGATAACAGGAAATGCAGAAGGTAATTCATCAAGAAACTTCCGATACTGCTCAATACGCGCAAGCGAAGGATCACGGTCCGGTTTGGGCAAGAAGCCAAGCATCTCGTTCGGCGGATTTATAGAGTGCAATTTGGCTAGGTTGCGCCCGAGCTCTCTACAGAGCGCGGAGCCATCGGGAACGAGTGAGTCGTCTTTGACGATCCGGTGGCCGGCGGCCGTTCCACCAACCGCCTGCATTACGAAAAATTCCCGACCAATTACGCTCAGGTCAGTGCAGAGCCAGAGAGGCTCTGGCACGTTAACTCCAGCTTTGTGAACCGTTTTGAGTACCGCATACTCGTCAGCGCGAGACATACTTACATCTACAGCAGACTGCGAGTTTGTCCTCAGCACCCACTTGTGCTCGCCTGCCAAGTGACTTTCGTCGATTGAAAGCCGTAATAGCCAATTTTCCTGTATTGCGCCCCCGGATAGCTTTTCTAAACGGTGTATCTCGACAGAACCGCCGCTTTGGTTGGCAATGTGGTGTGTCAACGCATCTCGAAACTCGTTCGGATCACCTGGGTTCCTCGACTCCATATCGATTCTCTGAACTGTTGCCATGTAATGTGTACTCTTGCCGCGCGTCATAGGTTCTGTAATTTAAGCAAACATCGCGCCAATAAAGCATTCGAAGTTGCGAGTTAAAATCATATATTTTTCAGTTACTTAGAAAAAAACTAGTTTAAGCGACTCTAAATGTTTCAGAAGTGAAACGTTACCTTCTCAAGGTTGCTACACTGAGAGAAACCACTTGGCAGAAGAAGTGATATGAAATTAAGCCCTAACCTTCCTCGAATTATTATATTGATAAGTAATCTAACTCTAAGGGACAAGCCGAGTCGCTTGGCGACAAAGCTGAGTGAGATACTCCCTCGCTATGCGGACCAAGCTCGCATCGAAATTGTCGAGACAACCATTGCTAACCTGCTACCGGTTGCTCAGAAACTTGAGCGTGAAGACGATGTGGATATTATTATTTGCTCAGGAGCATCGGCAGAATTTCTCCGCAAAAATATTAGCACTACTGTACTGTCGATCCGGATGGGGGAGTATGACCTGATTAAGGCTCTTAACTTGGCCAAAGACTTAGGTGCAAAAGTCGGCATACTTAGCCATCAGCGTACGCATGCAGAATTGAAAGAGCTTGCATCGCTTCTAACAATAGAAATTTCTGAGGTGGTCTACACATCCCTAGAAGATGCCCGCCAAAAAGTCAGGGCGCTTATCGCTAATGGTTATCGCGTCATCATCGGGTCACCGACTGCCGTTGAGTTGGCAGAGGAATTCGGCGTCGTCGGCGTGTCAGCAATTAATGCCGACGCAGTCCGGCGAGCGTTGGACGACGCGATCGCTATTTGTCGCAGCAGGGCTAGCGAAACAAAGAAGCACCAACGTATAAACGCCGTTCTGCAGCATCTAAGCGAAGGGGTTATGGCCCTTGATGTATCCGGACGCGTTCAGTCAATTAATGACAGTCTGAGCAGATTGCTGAATATTTCAGAGCGGAATGTAATTGGCCAAAAAGCTCAGATATTGCTTCCAGACGTTGCTATTAATCGAGTACTGAAGTCAGGTAAAGGTGAGGAAAACCAGTTAATTCAAGTAAATCGCCGTAAGTTGATTGCTAGCGTAATGCCAGTTTTTGAAGACGGCGACATTTCTGGTGCCGTCATCGCTTGCCAAGAAATTAATACTATCCAGCGAGCAGATCGCCGCATTCGATCTCAAACCCGACCTAGTCATTTTATTGCTCGCTACACATTTGACCAGCTTCTGGGTGATGCGGCCAATTTCAAACAGGCGCTTCACTTAGCGCGGCTTTATGCCGCAACGGATTCTACTATTTTAATTACTGGCGATAGCGGAACGGGCAAAGAGCTGATCGCGCAAAGCATTCATAATGAAAGCAACCGAAGTCGCGCACCCTTTGTTGCTATCAACTGCGCCGCGTTTCCCGAAACGCTGTTAGAGAGCGAACTATTCGGCTACGAAGAGGGTGCGTTTACCGGAGCCAGAAAAGGTGGGAAAAACGGACTTTTTGAGGCGGCGCATACTGGCACGGTGTTTCTCGATGAAATCGGCGATATGCCCACGCCCCTGCAAACCCGTCTATTGCGAGTGCTACAAGAAAGGGAAATCCTTCGACTGGGTGCTTCAGATCCGACACCTATTAACATCCGGGTTATTGCAGCAACGCATCAAAACCTCCAGAGTCGCATCGAACAAGGCCTTTTCCGGGAGGATCTTTACTTTCGGCTTAATATTTTAAGAATCGCCGTGCCGGCTCTCAAAGATAGAGTGGAAGATATTCCTACTATTGCCAGTGCCATGCTGACCCGTCTCGCGAAAAATAGTCCCGACAAGCGGGTGCGAGCAGGGGCAGCTATAGATAATCTGATGCCCGCTTTAACTGCGCATCCATGGCGCGGCAATATTCGCGAGCTTGAAAATATTGTTGAGCGCATTTATTTGTCAACCTCTTGGCTGGATGGCACAAGTAAAAATACTCACTTCATCAGTACGCTATTACCGGAATTAACTGCACAACCTACCTTAACAAGCCACACGACCAGTCACGACGCTAGCTCATTGGGTCTTCATGCTCTTGGAATGGCAGCAGAAGTAGCCCACATCCAAAAAATCCTCGATAGCTGCGACGGCGATATGTCAAAAACAGCGAAGACATTGGGCATAAGCAGATCAACGCTGTGGCGCCGTTTACGGAAAGCCTCCGACACACCTCTGTAAAATTTCACAAATAACACAGACTTGATTCAAGAGTTTCAAAAGTGAAACAGACAAAAAATATTCGGATCATGTTGAAATAGTCAGATTATTGATCAACTATCTGATTAATATGAATTTTTTAAGATAAGAAATAATGGCATCAAATTTGCTTGTCTTCATTGAGAGCAGTATGCGGTTGTCTAAAACTTTTCAAAATCTCAGAACGAGACTGAGCCTGGAGGCCAACGTTGCAAGGTTTAATGATGGATGTCGATCTCAGTATTACGACAATCATGCGTCATGCTGAAACTGTCGCCGGAAATACGGAAATCGTCTCGCGTATGAGCGATGGTGCGATTCACCGCTATACCTACAATGATGCATTCGGACGTGCACGCCAAGTAGCTAACGCCCTAGACGGCCTTGGGATCTCCGACGATGCAACAGTAGGTACACTGGCCTGGAATGATTATCGGCATTTTGAGCTACATTACGCTATCCCGTGCTCGGGCCGCATATGCCACACCATAAATCCAAAGCTTTTTCCTGAACAAGTCCAGTTCATTATCAATGATGCACAAGACGAAGTGCTTTTTATTGATCCTCAGTTTCTGCCGCTAATTGAGGCGATGTATATGAAACTGCCAACTGTCCGTTACTGGATTGCACTCTGTTCAACTAAAGATCTGCCTACTAACAGCCCATTGCCGGGCCTTCAAAGTTATGAAGCGCTACTTTCGGTTCAGGGAGCTGATTACGACTGGCCAGAGCTTGATGAACGAAGGGCAAGCGGACTTTGCTACACCTCGGGCACGACCGGGAATCCAAAAGGCGTGCTTGGCTGTCATCGCAGCATTGTTCTTCATGGAATGTCCCAGAACATGGCGAGCAGCGTTGGACTTACCTCAGAAGATATCGTTATGCCCATGGTGCCTATGTTTCACGTCAACGCTTGGGGCATGCCGTACAACGCTCCCATGGCCGGCGCAAAACTTGTGCTGCCCGGGCCCCATGTAGCTGATGCTGAAAACATGGTGAAACTGATCAACGACGAGCAGGTTACTTTTTCGCTCGCTGTTCCAACTCTCTGGAGCGGAATCAACATCTATTTAAGCCGGTCGGGCAAGTCGGTACCGTCACTCAGACGCGGAGTCATCGGTGGCGCAGCCGGCGCGATAGCTCTATATGAATATATGGACCGTCACGGCGTAACCTTGGAAAACGGCTGGGGAATGACCGAGCTGAGCCCTATGGGTAGCTACAATCGCCACCTTGAGTGGCATGACACCGCGCGCGATGAGGGAAAAGCGAACCAGCGTCTGAAGTCTGGCAGGCCTCTTTTTGGCATGCAGATGCGAATCGTGGACGAGGACGGAAATCGCTTACCTCACGATGGCCATTCAACCGGAATACTGGAAGTTCGGGCTCCATGGGCATGCAAAAGCTACTTTGGAAGCGACCAGGAGTGCAGCTGGTTCAACACCGGCGATGTGGCCACGATTGATGTCCATGGATATATGCAGATTACCGATCGAGTGAAAGACGTCATTAAATCGGGCGGCGAGTGGATCAGCTCTATCGAAATTGAAAACGCCATCTTGTCCCACCCAGGCGTAAAAGAGGCTGTCGTGATTGGTCTCAACCATCCGCACTGGAGCGAACGGCCTCTTCTGATTGTTGTTCCTGATGCGGATCAGCCCGATCTGGCCCCCGCCGACTTACTCACTTTTCTTGAGGGCAAGATTCCGAAATGGTGGATACCGAACGCCTGCGAATTTGTGGAAACACTCCCGGTTACCGCCACCGGGAAACTGAGCAAAAAGCTCATTCGTGAAAGTTTTGGTCAATATAAGTGGCCTGACACCTCAAGCGACTGAGTCTACGCGAGATCACCTGACGTTCAACGGACCATGAGGAGTAAGTGCCACCAGATTTATTAACGATAGTTCCGTGCAGTAGACAAGTAAGTTTTTCGATTGACTCATCTTTATTCTGGAGTTACAAAATGCAAAACAACAAACTCAGAAGCGCCATACGAGCCTCTATAGCCATCACTATTTTCAGCACATCCTTGCAAGCCGGCGCGTTTTCCCTGAACACCGATACTGTGGATGCCTCCCTTTATGGATACGCGCGTCTGAACGCTTCTTACGACATAAACGAAGACATCTCCAACTCAGCGCGCACGGGCGATTTCGGCAAACTCGGCGGAGCGGATGAAAACATTGAGGGGCACTTTGGAGCAGACGCTTACCAGAGCCGCATTGGCGTAAAGGTAAAGACTCAAGAGGGCCTAAAAATTACTGTTGAGGGCGACTTTCGAGGCTCCGGTGGCGGAACTCTTCGGCTCCGTCATGCCTTTGGTGAATACAAAGGTGTGCTGATGGGCCAAACCTGGTCTAACTATATGAGTTTTTATGGTATTACACCGGGCCTGGACTTCGATGGAGTCCCGGGGTTTTCCGGCTTGCAGGGACGTGTTGCGCAAGCTCGTTACACCAGTGGCAACTTTTCAGTAGCACTGGAAGACACCAAAACCAGCGTTGTCAGCAGCACAGACATGCGTGCGGGCCTACCGACTCTTACCGCGCGCTTCGAGGAGTCAGTTGGTAGTTTGTCCTATTCAGTAGCCGGCCTCGGGCATCAGGTAACTGTTGACGATGGAACAACTGACGAGTCAACATTCGGTTTTGCGGCGTTCCTAGCCGCCAACTTTGCTGTTACTGACATGCTCACTCTCCATGGCACTATCAACTACAGCGATGGCGCTAACCTCTATTTGTATCGTTCGGGCACAAATTTCGGTGGGGAAGATGCGTATCTCTCGGGCGGCGACTTGCACACAATCGCAGGTTATGCCGGTACCGTCGGTGCCTCTGTGGATGTCGGTAACGGCAGAAGCGTAAACATCGCTTATGGCCTCGCCACTATTGACTGGGACGATGCGGAGAAGGACCTTGGTGCGGCTGCTATCGGTGGTAAAACCGAGACGAGTCAGAGAACGTCTATCAACTACACCTGGACTCCGGTTAGTAACGTCATGATGGGTGTAGAGTACGCTTACTATCAACGCGAAACAGTGGCTAACGACAAAGCAGATGCCAGCCGCCTGCTTTTCGCGGCGCAGTACAGCTTTTAATCCTGGCTCGTTGTCTCCGGGCCGAAAGGCTCGTTTTCAGTGCAAGCGATCACAATCGCTTGCACTGTTTTTTTATATAAACAGCACCCTGAAGTTTGTAATGCCCAATCATTTATTTGAGGGTTATTGTTATGAAAGCAGTATTCCTGGATGGCTATTCTCTGGACAGAAACGATCTGGACTTCTCTCCAGTTCGCGCACAAGTGAGCTCTCTGGACATCTATCCAAAAACTCAAACAACCGAGCTCAGCCAGCGTCTCGCTCTCTATGACGTAATATTGGTCAATAAGGTGCTTCTAGACAGAACAAGTCTGGAAAACTCCAACGCAAAATTGATCTGCATTGCAGCTACCGGCACAGACAATATCGACCTTTCCGCGTGCCGCGACTTCGGTATTACGGTCACAAACTGCCAAGGGTACGGTACCGATTCTGTCGCTCAACATGCCCTCGGGCTCATGCTGAACCTCTCTAATCATATGTTCGAATATCATCAAGCCGTCAAGGATGGCCACTGGCACAAAAGTACCCAGTTCTGCTTACTGGACTATCCGATCCGGGAGTTGGCTGGGAAAACTTTAGGTATCGTTGGCTATGGCACTCTTGGGCAACGCGTCGCAGAATTAGGAAAAGCATTCGGCATGAACATCCTTATCTCGGCGCGCCCGGGCAGTCCGCCTGACAATGGCCGTGTAGCCTTCGATGAGCTCCTGCAACGGGTAGACTTTCTCAGTTTGCACTGCCCCCTTACAGAGGCTACTTATCACTTGATTGGAGAGCGGGAGCTCTCTTTGATGAAGCCAACAGCGTGCCTGATCAACACGGCCAGGGGAGCCCTGATCGACGAAGCGGCCCTGGCTCATGCGCTTGAGGAAAGGCGAATTGGAGGCGCGGGCCTAGACGTAGTTGATGGCGAGCCACCAGGCGCTAACTGCCCATTCTTCAAACAATCCTTACCAAACTTAATTATTACCCCTCATTCCGGTTGGGGCGCCCTGGAAGCCCGTCAACGAATTGTTCAGCAGATTTCTGAAAACATAGAAAAATGGGCGGAAGGGAAACCATTCCGTGTCGTGTCCTGATCTTTCGAACAGCACCACATAATAATTCACTTATAATGAGCAACGTGTAGGCATGAAAATTGTAATTGCCCCCGACTCCTTCAAGGAAAGCCTGAGCGCAAAGCAGGCCGCCGAAGCTATTTACACGGGTTTTCACGACATCTTCCCCGAGGCTGTCTACGTAAAACTGCCCATCGCCGATGGCGGTGAAGGGACCACGGAAGCCATGGTCGATGCCACAGCAGGCACGTATCACAATCTGAATGTTACTGGTCCAATGGGGAAACCCGTCGTTGCGACCTGGGGCCATCTGGGTAACGCCGACACCGCGATAATCGAAGTTGCCGCCGCCGCTGGACTTCACTTGGTTGCAAAGGCCGACCGCAACCCCTGGCTCGCCAGTAGCCAGGGCGTTGGCGAAATAATACGAGCGGTATTGGATCAGGGTATTCGACATATCCTGATTGGTCTTGGCGGCAGCGCTACCAATGATGGAGGCGCAGGCATGCTCGCCGCGCTTGGCGCACGCTTTTACGATCAAAATGGTCAGGAACTGCCACCAACTCCAAGTGGGCTCGTCAACCTGTACTGCCTCGATCTTGGAGGGCTCGACTCACGACTTTCCGATACTCGTATTGAAGTCGCTTGCGACGTGACTAACCCACTACTAGGCCCTCAGGGCGCCTCCTATACTTTTGGTCGCCAGAAAGGCGCATCAGATGAGGTAATCGCTGACTTCGACTACGCGCTTGGAAAATTTGCAGCGGCGATGAGCCAGGCTGTGGGCAAAGACCTCTCTAGCTGCGCTGGAGCAGGTGCGGCTGGCGGCATTGGGTATGCGCTAATCAGCGCGCTGAACAGCACCCTGCACAGCACCCTGCACAGTGGAATTGACCTTGTATTGGATAGTGTCGAAATAGATCGTCACCTTGACCACGCAGACCTGGTTTTGACCGGAGAAGGCTGTATCGATAATCAGACCGCTCAGGGTAAAGCAATATCAGGTATAACCCGACGGGCACGCAAAAGGCAGGTACCCGTCATTGGACTGGCAGGAATGATAGATTATTCTGTTGTTGAAGAGGCCGGGTTGCACGCCGGATTCAGCCTTACCCCTGGTGTAATCAGCCTGAATGACGCTCTGACGAATGCCGGCCGAAATCTATCAGAAGTGGCCCGCAATGTTGCCCGAGTCTGGCGTCTGAGCAGTAAGTACACACAGTCTTTGCCAAAAGACTTACCGATTACCTAGGCCACGCTTTTGCAAAAACTCTTTCATGTGCAGCCGCAGCCTGGTTGTGAACAACGGGCTTAGCTGCTTCGACCAGTTACTCACTTTATTTCCCTCGGTGCGAGCACAGTAGTACTGCTCCATGGTCGCATCAAATCCCTTCACTTGGGCTTCGTCATTAGCACTTGTGTAACTGTTTACTTTGAGAATTATCTCTAACGGCATGCGCGGTTTTATTTCCGGATCCTGATCAGGATAGCCCAAGCAAAGCCCGAACACGGGATACACCTGCTCCGGCAGATTCAACAGTTCACTGACTTCGGCTGGAGCATTGCGGATTCCGCCGATATAACAAACTCCAAGCCCCTCAGATTCTGCCGCTACCACCATGTTCTGAGCCATCAGTGCAACATCAACACTGGCTACCAATAACTGCTCAGTAGTGCCGGAAACAACATCAGCACCGGCTTTTTTTGCAGCTTCACTGGGGCGTTTCATATCGGCACAAAAAACCAGAAAGTCAGAAGCGTCTGCGACATACTTCTGGCCTCCTGTTAATTCGACCATAGCTTCCCGTTTGGCCATATCTGTCACATGGATAAGGGTATAAGCCTGCAAGTGACTGGATGTTGCCGCACACTGTCCCACACGTATCACTGTCTCAAATAAATTAGCAGAGATTTTTCGATGAGTGAATTTTCGAATGGAGCGATGCCGATGAAGTAGTGCAATCGTAGGGTTCATGATAACTCACAAAATGGGATTAAATAGCATTGTAGAGCTCTGCCGAGCCGCACTCAGCAGGGCTCCCAAGCACAGAAGGGTTAAATCTCCGATTCTGTAGGTAAGTATTTTCGCTCTACTTCGGTAATCAGCTTCATGCCCGTATCGCTCACAATCTCCGTATGCGGGGAACGTGGTGTAGGTAGATCCGCGGCCGAGCCTGCCTGGCCTAACTCAAGCATTACAGATTTCACCGCCTTATGAATTGCGGTTACCGGTACAAGCGCGAAATGAACAATCTTGGGGCCGATCCAGGCCAACTCTTCCCTCGACAGCTTTTCAAGCCAACCCACGACAACCAGTGAAACCGGGCACTCAACGGCCTCTACAAAGCGCCTGGCTTCATGCTTATCAACGAACAAGCGGGAGATTGGCTGTACAAGATCCGCACCCGCCTCGTAATAGGCACGCGCACGTTTAACCGCATCATCAAAATTAACGGAATCTGTGCGTGCAATGATCAGCGTTTCCGGATTACGTCGATTCTCAACAGCAGCGCGAATCTTACCTGCAGCTTCATTCATTGGGATAAGCAGATTCGTAGTGTCCACGCAAATCGGGCAGCGCTTGGGGCTGACCTGATCTTCGATTACCACTCCCTGAACGCCCGCACGCTCGAACTCATGAACCGATTTAATAACGTTCAGAGCGTTGCCATAGCCAGTGTCCATATCTGCAATAATTGGCTTGCTGGAGACATAGCACATCTTCTCCACAGCGAGGACGTTCTCGGTGCGCGAGTACATTTCAACATCAGGCAAACCAAGCTGCTCTGCGGAAATCGCGAAGCCACTCGATAACATCACATCGATGCCTGGTGTCTGGGATGCCAGAAGAGCACTCAGTGCATCACCCACACCCACCGAAACAAGTGGGCGCGTAGTGGTATCTGCAAGCATCTGGCGTAGGTTCTTTTTACAGGTCGCGTTGAGCATTTCTTTATCTCCTATTGATGTAATGTAGGCAGCCTAAACTTGAAGCTCTTTGAGCATGGTTGCCTGGTCTTTGGTGTAAGTAATCCATAGTCCTGACTGAAAAAGATTCTTCAGCCCGATAAGCGCCAGTTCGATTGCCATGCCGGCAAAAGCGAAAGGCACGAGGTAATAAACATAGTACTTAGGGTACATCTCACCGGCAGATGGAAAGGCATGTAACGCCCTCGTACCGTCGACTGCATACTCAAGCGAGTAGGTTGCAACAACCACCATCAAGGTGAGCTCAGTCAGGATCACGAAAAGATACACTGGCTTCTGGGCACTGTCCGGCAACCGATCAAACACCATGGGAATTCTCGGAGATACCCCTTGCGAAAACGCATAGAAAAGAACAGGTAAAACCGACATGGGCATCAGATAAAACATAACAACTTCATAGACCCCGGGAATTGAGCTTCCCATAACATTTCGAGAAATAACATCCGCTGATATTGAGAGGGTCATCAACGTCAACGCAACACCGCTCATTATCAATCCCGCACCTTTGAGAAGGCCAAAGATGCGATAGCACAAATCAATTACGCGCATAAGTAGAGTCCTCCTAACGGGAAACGGTTGATGGAAGCCACGTGGCCAAGCCCGGGAAGATGATCATGGCGCCACAAACAACAACGGCAACTGCGATCGCCATCTTCGTAGCGGGCTTGAATATCTTTCGCGCTGGAACACCACTGGTTCCTGCGGCGGAATAGACGCTTAACCCTACTGGCGGCGTAATCAAGCCCAGAGTGCAGATCACCGAAATAAACACGCCGAACCAGAGCACATCAATACCTGCCTTTTGAATAACAGGCAAAACAACGGGCAAAGCCATCAGAATGACGGCGGTTCCTTCAATAAACATAAAAAGAAGGAAGAAGGCGAGCGCCAATATGATCAAAATAATTGACGGGTACTGAATCAGGAATTCGATCATAGAAAGTATGCGGCGTGGTAAAAGCGAGAAAGAGACAAAACGTCCGAAAATAGCAGCACCGATCAGAATCAAAACAATCATGCCTGTTACTACAGCCGTGTCTTTTACAGACGATGTAATAAAACTCCAATCTACTTTACCGAGTACGAGAGCCGTCAAAAAAGCCCCCAGAGCACCAATAGCGCCAGCTTCAGTAGGCGTTACAAAACCCAGATAAATGCCCCCGAAAATCAACGAAAACATAAAAATACCGACCGCAACTACTGTCACTGCACGCCTTGCACCAATATGAACATCAGGCGACACGGCAGGAGGGGTGTAACCATCTTTGCATCCTTTGCGATACATCACGATTACACAGCCTATAAAGACAAGCATGGTCAAGAGGCCAGGAATTATGGCTGCCATAAATAGACTGCTGATTGGGGTTTCGGTTATTACCCCGTACAGGATCAGAATAATACTCGGAGGAATGATTCCCGATAGCGAACCGCTTGCTGCCGCAATAGCCCCCGCAAGATCACTTTTAAAGCCGTAATTCCGGAGCTCTGGAACAGCAACGCTGCCCAACGAAGCAGCCGTAGCTGCACCCGAGCCGGAAACTGCGCCCAGAAAGCCTCCAATCACTACTGTCATGGCGCCGAGAACCGTTGGCCTGCCCTTCGATGCTTTGTAAACCATAATAAACGCATCTTGTACGACGCCTGACTTGAGGATGAACTGTGCCATAACCACATAAAGCGGAATCGTAGTAAGGGCATAGCTGGCAACCTGCCCAAACGGATCAGAACGGAGAAAACCGGATGCTATAGAGAAGTCTTGGATCATTACCAAGCCCATTACTCCGATTCCAAGGAGTATGGCGTGGATATGAAAGCCCACCGCCATTAATAACAAAAAAGTGCATAGAATGCTGAGGATGAACAAGGGATCGCTCATTGGAACTGTCACTCTCTCAATATATTTGACTGCGCCAAATTAATCGGCGCAGTCGTCATATGCCAACTCGACAATTATTAAAGATCGTGAATCGCGCTTGGAACATCGCCGCCCTGCTCAATAACAAGGTCACGCCACAAACGAGCCAGTTCTGTACCGGGCAGATCTCTCTCATTCAACATTTCAATAAAGTCGTACCAGGTTTTTACCATGCCCGACTCCAGCAACTGCTTCACGTCTGGCGCAAGATCGTGTAATGAAACAAATTCTGCACCTTTAGACTGTGTATCACTGATAATTTCTGCTCGACGCTTCGCCCACAACTCGGCACCTTTGGGGATCTGCGCGTTAGCTGCATTTATCATTATTATCTGAAGATCTTTAGGTAATTGATCCCATTGTTTCGTGGTGAGCGCCATAACGGACGTGAAGTGCCCGAGATTGACATCCGTCACCGTATACTTGAACAACTCATCGAAGCCATAGCCTGTCCAGTCAGAGATAAACAACAAACTGCCATCAACAGCGCCGCGGCTCAGCGCGTCGAACAAGTCAAAAGATGGCATCGTGATCGAGTTGAAACCCACATTTTTGGCAAACAACTCATGGATGCGCGAGGGCGTGCGCAAGGTCACACTTTGTAAATCTTCAACGGTTTCAAATCGAGTGCCCGTCGTGGAGATTGAGTACTCCTCGGAAATTGTGATTGGAATCGCCACGAAGCCGTTATCACCGTACTCCAGCTCAGAAAACGTCTTACCATCCTTCAGTGGTACATCGCTCTCCAGCAAAGCTTTTAAGGCCATACTGCCAATCAGCGGGCTCGATTTTGCCAGCGGCAACATCGCAATCTCAGACATGGGAAACAATGCGGGATCATAAGTGGGCAACAAGGGAGCTGCGATCTGAACCAAGCCTTGCTGAAGGGCATCTGGTTCGTTTGTGGCCTTAATCAGCTCCCCAGACAAAAATGATGTAAAAGTGATGCGACCATCACTCTCTTTCTCTACTTGTTCCATCCAAGGTTTGAAAAAGCCTTGCCATTGTCCATGGCTCGCGCTGAGCGCAGACGTTACGCGAAAATTGAACGACTCTTGCGCCATTAAAGAACCTGATGCCAAAGTTGCAGCTAGTGCAGTGCCAACTGTTAAGCGGCGAACAAACTGTTTCATACGATATCTCCTAAATAACTTGTTGTTTTAAAACAAAATTTAAAATATCTGGCCACAAACTGGTGTTGTTGTCTTCAGTCATTCAAATAGAAAACAGTACAACTGTTCTAAATAATCGACAATTATACCGCTCTATGTCAATGCAATTTTACTAAAAACCGGAAAAAACGCTCCAAATATCGGTAAAATCTACTATTAATAGATAATAACTATTATTAATTAAAAATAAAATACTAAATACTATAATATAGGCTTTTTTTTTAAGAACGAATGTTCTATTATTGAGCTGAGGAATAAATTCCAGGTTGGTGGCCGTCTGGTTGTAACTAACAAAGGAGGTGCCGCGAGATGTGCGAGTCTCAGATTGCTTTTGACAAAGGTGAGGGTGCAGGGAAAGAGTGCAGTGTTCGTCGACAAGACCGTAGCGAAGTAACCAAACAACGAATACTGGACGCATCGGAGCGTTTGTTTGCGACTAAAAACTTTTCGTCTGTATCTCTTCGTGATATTGCTAAGGCAGGATCCGTTGGAGTTGCAACAGTAAACTATCACTTGGGCAGCAAAGACGAACTCCTTAAAGCTGTGTTCCTACGCCGGGCTACAGAGCTAAACCGTGAGCGAGCGACAATGCTAAGTGAGGCGGAGCAAGCGGCAAAAGGCAACGGCATACCATTAAGGAGCATTCTCTATGCTTTGCTATTGCCTGGCATTCGTTGGTCTTTCGATCCCGGTCAGAGGGGGTTGTTCATACAGTTTATGGTCCGGTGCCAGCTTGATCCTTCATCTCCGCTGTACGAGCTGTTCTACAGAGACGTAAGGCATCTACAGCGCTTCGTCCCTCATTTAAAGCAGACACTCCCTGAGTTTGATGCGGCAGACATACATTGGCGCTTGCACTTCACTCTGGGGGCATTGCACTACACCATTACTGATCTGAACAGACTTGACCAAGTCAGTAATGGCATATGCAACATAGCAAGCATGGACGAAACCGTAAAACGGATTGTCATGTACTGCGAGGGAGCTTTTCGGTCAGGACCATTTGCGCCGTAATAAAAGAATATCACTTTCTACCAGTCTTCAGGAGACACACCATGCGCCAGACCATTGCAGAGAAAATCTTTTCGCGCGTAGCGGGGCGCACAATGAGCGCCGGAACCGAAGCCCTTTTCCCACCGGACCTGATCACCGCATATGACTACCCCGGCTACATCGACAAATATGAAAAACAGATGGTCGAAGAACTAGGTATCGAAAAGGTAAAGCACCCGGAGCGCTTTGTTCTTTTTATTGACCATTTGTACCCTGCCGGCACACCAAAAGCTCAGGAGATTCATGCCATTACCCGACGTTTTGCCAAGCGTTACGGCTTCAAGCTTCATGAAGGCGATGGCATCGGGCATCAGGTTATTTCCGAAAAGGGCTATATCCGCCCCGGGATGCTCGTCACTCACTTCGACGGTCACATTAGTACTATCGGCGCTCTGGGCGCCATTGGTATTGGCATTCGAAACAGTATGATTGAGGCTTTCGCCACGGAAGAGGTGTCGTTGGTTGTACCTGGTTCAGTTCGGATAAACCTCACAGGTCGCCTTCAGCGTGGGGTTACGTCACGGGATGCTTTCCATTGGATCGTGCGCGAAATCGGACCAGCAGGATGCCGACAGGCCATTATTGAATACGGCGGCGAGGGTCTCGCAAGTCTTGAGATGGACGAGCGCTTTACCTTATGCAATCTCGCCATGTTTCTCGGTGGAATCTCGGCCGTCATGGAAACTGATGAAAAAACCGAGGCATACCTGTTGCAAACAACTGGGGAGAGGCACCCTCCAATGGCCCCGGACCCCAACGCCCGCTACGAAAAGGAGGTAACCGTCAACTTATCGGAAGTCGAGCCGGTATTGGTTGCACCTCCGTCTCCTGCCAACACGATTCCCATCAGCGAGGCTCTGGGAATTCGCATTGACTCAGGCTATATAGGCTCTTGCGCGAGCGGGCGGATCAAGGACTTTCAGCAAGCACTAGAAATCCTTGAGGGCCGCCATGTAGCAGAGTATTTCAGACTTAATGCGGTGCCTACAACAACGAAAATACAGTCCCAGATGAGCGAGCTTGGTTTAACACCCAAACTGATCGCAGCGGGGGCACAAGTCCACGTATCCACCTGTGATTTTTGCATTGGCCAAATGGGCGCATTGACTGCAGGAGAGCGCTCTGTTTCCACCGGCACTCTGAACATTCCCGGAAGAATGGGCAGCAATCTCGCCGAAATCTATACCGCCAGTCCATATACTATCGCTGCCACTGCGATATATGGAAAAATCGTCGATCCACGTACGCTACTGTGAGGTTACCAGCCATGCTTCCAATCATTTGCGGCAGGGCAGCCTGGGTGTTCCAGGAACCCAACTTCGACATTGACCTGATCGTTGGCGTCGACCATATGAAAACTCAGGATATTGAGGTGCTCATGTCGGTCTGCATGACCGACTATGATCCCAAGTTTCCAAAAGACGTCAGAAAAGGCGATTTGATCATTGGGGGAGAAAACTTTGGATACGGTCACCCCCATTATCCATCCTGTCGAGCGCTAAGGGCAGTCGGCATAGATGCTATTATAGCTGAGTCGTTCTCTCCTGGTTTTTACCGAGGAGAGTCGTCTAACGGATATCCTTTAATAGAATGTCCAGGTATCTCCGGCATTGTAAAGCGCTGGCAAACACTTTCGTTTGACTGGGTGGCAGAGCTATTGACCATTGAAGAAACTGGACAGAAAATTCAATGTCAGAAAGTGCCTCAGAAAAGCAAAGATCTTATTCTCAGCGACGGAATCATTGGATATTTGAAGCAAGTTCGCTTACCAAAATCCCAAAATATCAACGTGGATAACTGAAAATTACCAGTGCTGGACCGTTTATAGGAGCGATCATAGACGGTAGGTCCCTTTTTTCTATCAATTAGCGCACCTTCAATAGCTTGCGTGCATTATTTTTGGGTGCGACCGTATCGATTGCTCCCAAAACCGCGTGCAAGCTAGCAAACCGTGCGGTTTACATTGCTGGTCTAGGTCACCTTTTGGTTGGTCAACTAAGGTGATTCGGTCCGCATTCGATCAAGTCTTTGTATTTAAGGTAACGACCACAAGAACTATCCAAGAGTGGGATATCTTGGCTTCGTTTTAGTAAAGTTCCATCGATCAGTAGACGATTGTTCCGAAGCATGTTTTCAAACTCGGCGGGTGACGGGCCGAACTCTTCAAAGTCCGTCAGCTGCCTTTCCTCTAACAATTCATCAAATTGTAGTTGCTCGGAGTAACTATCCTGATCTTCATTGAGATAACGGCTTTTTAGGTAGAGGTTGGGAGGTTCGAATGCATCTCCGTACTGGAATACGTCAATCCGTCGGTTCATCAAGTTGATTTTAGTCCGCTCCAACATGCGAGGAACCGCCTTGCCCCAGAAGTTGTCGAAATTCATTAACGTCAATTTGCCCGAGCGAATGTGAATTTTGACGAGGTCTGCCGAGCTTGGATCTCCATATAGGCTGGATGCGCATATGATGTAGAGCCTTAGAACTGGAGGAAGTCTGGGGATCAAGTCTGTGTGCAGCTGAAGAGAGTGGCTACTATCGAGCCATCCGATGCCTTTTTGAGAGGATTCAACGCATGCTGAGTGAACTCGTGGCTTGTCTAAAACGTCGATGAGATGCTTTTCTCCAATCGACAGGGCATTAGCTTGGTTTCCAAAAAAATGTCGGATGTCTTCTTTTAAACGTTCTGTCATCGGACGAGGTAGAGGCTTCCTGTAAAGCCTATTTTCTGCCATTTGAACGATTAGGTCATTGTTGCGCTCTTGATGAGCTGTTTCCAACGTCATCTCACCCTCTTTCCCCTTGTACTTTAACAGCGTTTTTAAAGCAGCAGGGTAAGATCCTAGGCAGTCCCGAACTGTCTCAAGTTCGACGACTTCGTTTGGCTTGGGTTCTCTCCCCAGTTCAAGCCAGAAAGACCATAGCGTCTCTAAGAGCTCAGCATTATTCTCGTATTTGCTTTTGAAAGACGAAGATTCCGGTATGCGTGTGCCGGGGTAATTAGTCTTCCGTCGCGGAAAAATTTTAGGTGAGCTTCGGCGCCGAGAGTTTTTACGATTGAAGAAGTCGGCTTCGGCACCTGATGTTTTGAAAGCATAAAAGATCCCTGGTGCTATCGGAGTTGGCACTGTTTCAAGGATATTTTCTATGTATGCAGCAAGCTCTGCTTGGGAGAAGTACTTTTGGAAGGTGTTCCTAGATGTTCGAACACCGTCTCTAAATGGCATGCCACCACGCGCGTTGGCATTCGCTAGCATTGCCGAGACAACCAAGCATTCGGATGCGAGTTCAAAAGCTGCTGCCAACGCCTGGCCGCGCTCCTCAGGGCTTTCAATGACGTTTATGACGAATCCAAGATTAACAATTTGCGCAGGCTTCTTTTCAGCATTAGGGGCGTAATAAGGGTCCCAGCCTTCGGCTGACACGCCGTTTTCGCGAAGAAGTTCTACATCACGGCCTTTTCCACATCCGTAATCGAAAACGGATTTTGAGCCATTCAGATAGTCATACCGTGCCAAGCTTTGCATCGGAGCAGACATCTGCGTCCTGGTGAGCGCTGTGAGGTGCCGATGAATTTCTTGCGTGTTCTCTTCTGTTGCCACCAACTGCGCATTCGGCACTTCATTAGCTATTGGTACAAGGGAGTGGTCGACTAATTCATAGCCTTTTAGCTGAAGCAAGCGCTCCCACCCTTGGAAGAACCCTATTCGACTGGTTTCATCAAATAATCCAATATTTTCAGCTTCTTTCGTCAAAGTTGAAAAGCGTTGGACGTCCGGATGATCAGTTGCCAGTAATAGTTCTTTACGGTGAAGGATGGGGGGATTGGCTGAGGCCAAATACACTCGATATCGGCATTTAGTAACATCGGAGTCAAAAGTCCATGACTCCTGAAGAGAGGGAAACGCCTCCTCAAAAAAGGTAGCGTAATTGAGGAGTGTGATCTCTCGGGCGTGCGCTCTTAATTTAACAACGTTAAAAGAACGCCCCAAATCGAGACCGGCTAAATGGGCAGCCTTCAAAACAAGCTCTTGCGCGTCTGCATCTAGTTCATGGAGAGCTGATGTGTGTAGGTATCTAGATTCTCCAATCCTTTTGCCCGTAACATGCCTGGAGTTGTTCATTGTCAGCTCGCTATATGGGTGTATGCGCCTGATAATCCCACCTTGAGCCTAGCGCTGTAGTCGTCAAGGGTCATGTCCACTTGTTTTTTAGCGGACACTTTGTTGCGAACAAATCAAGCGTAACTCGCCCGTACCGAAAATGCGCTCAGTACACCTTGGAGTTTACGGCTCGATTAATGGATGCGAGCTAGAGTTTTGGAACGTTAGCTTCCCGCATTTCTCTGGATGATGACACCGATGCAAACCTGCTGCGCCGATGGGTCTGTAATGATTCCAGGCGCCAGCGTCGGTTTTAATATTGTCCCATAAGCAAGGTCTTTGATGATCAAAAAACGACCACTTGTGGGTTGACAGGAGAGGGGTAATCGCTGCTAAAGCGATTTGGCCGTTATTGAAACGAGAGTGCTTTTATCACTTCGTTTCTAATCATCAAGATGAATTTAATGAGCTTCGCTGTTTTACTTTCACGCCGTGTCTGCTCGCTTTTTAGCGCACTATATTTAAGCTTATGGGTAAGCGGCGGTACTGTTTGAGTTGGTAATTGTTGTGTCCAACGGGGTGTTTCCGAATTCAGAGCAGGGGTCATAATTAAAGGGGTAAGAAAAATCGGTTTAAATTTGTGGACACACCATGGACACAATTTGGACACAGCCAATAAAAAAGGCCCTACGCTTTCACGTAAGGCCTTGAAAAATATGGCGCGCCCGACAGGATTCGAACCTGTGACCACTGCCTTCGGAGGGCAGTACTCTATCCAGCTGAGCTACGGGCGCTTACGAGCTT
>Ga0314774_1000914_pt1 | contig 20733 bp, 23 predicted proteins | sample MetaGCBIA2018_FD_204515 | JGI IMG/M metagenome (GOLD analysis project Ga0314774, IMG submission 204515) | Cryopeg brine microbial communities from Beaufort Sea near Barrow, Alaska, United States - CBIA 2018 | ecosystem: Environmental > Aquatic > Marine > Coastal | place: USA: Alaska | collected...
TATCGAAAGTTACAATTCTGAAACCGGTTTCCAACACGCCAATATATCTTAGCTTGCCACACTGTATCAGTTTGTCATTACCAAATGTTAATATGCAAAAAATGCTGCCAAGGTTAAAGAAAGTCATTTTATCTACAGGTTCTGCATGTAATTCGGGAGACCAAAAAGAGTCTCATGTATTGATGGCTATGGGATTAGGAAAGGACCTAGCAAATTCGACAATTCGTATTAGTTTTGGTCGAGATACGACAATTGAAGATGTTGACGCTGCGGCCGAAGAAATCATTTATGCTGCAAGTATTAGTAAGATTGGAGAAAAGTGTGAAAAATTGGAAACCTGAACTTTTGCTTATATATGTGGCATTTTCATGGGGGCTAGGTTTTCCATTAATGAAACTGGTTTTAGAAGATAACGATACATTCACTGTCCTTTGGATGAGATTCTTTCTATCAGCACTTCTGTTTTTCCCCATTGCTTATTTTAGTAAAGGAAAAATCAGCAAGGATTTAATTTTAATAGGTATTATATTAGGTGTGCTACTATTTACTACTTTTTCATTGTTTATAGTCGGATTAAATTATACATCATCTGTAAATACAGGTTTTTTAGCTGGCTTAGGAGTAGTTTTTGTTCCACTTATTATAGCGATAATTCATCGAAAATTTCCGAGCATGCAAGCATTTATTAGTGCATCGTTGGGTTTTATAGGGTTAACCATCATAAGTGAGTTCCGCCTAGTAAACTTAAGTTTAGGTGATATATTAGTAATACTAGGAGCTTTTATGAGCTCTGTCCATATAGTGGTAATTGATAAATATGCTAGTAGATATGATTCGTCACAGTTGACATTCATTCAGTTATTAGTGATGGCTTTGCTATCACTTGGTGTTGCCGGTTTTACGGATGTTATTATTCCTGTTAGTTTTTCATGGAATCTGGTAGTTTCAGTTGTATTAACTGCTGCTCTGGCTACAGCATTGGCTTTTTGGGTTCAAACAAAATACCAGCCCCAAACAACAGCGAGTCGAGCAGTATTAATATTTAGTTTAGAGCCTATTTTCTCGGCATTATTTTCAAATATATTGTTAGATGAGTTTCTTTCTACTTCTGTAATTGCTGGCGGTTTGGTTATTTTCCTTGCGATGATATATCCTGTTATTCATGAAAAAATACAAGGGAAGATAAGACCAGACTATTCGTTAGGTTGATAGATAATAATTTATGTATGTTTTTTCTTTTAGTAAGGCATTTTTATTATGGATTCTATTAAATTTATTATTTTGTACCAATAGTAAAAATGATTGTTTAATTTAAATGTTCTTAACCCTGATAGGATTAGTATTTATCTTTCCACTTACGTATACCCCAGCGGAACCAGTGTTTTATCCCCTCAAACCTATTAATAGACCACTTAAAATAGACTGCTATAATGGAACCACTTATAACAGACTATTTTAGGTGTTTATGTTTATTAGAGCTTACCTTCGCGCCTCCACTAAAGAGCAAGATGCCAAGCGTGCCAAAAATGAGCTCATACAGTTTGCTACTGATCATGGTCATAAAGTTGCAGCCTTCTATGTCGAAAACGAATCAGGAGCTACCTTGGTGCGACCCAAGCTTATGCAACTGATTGAAGATGCTCATAAGGGCGATGTTATCTTAGTTGAGCAGATTGACCGCTTAGCGCGTTTGAACCAAGCTGATTGGGACACTCTCAAAAGAATGCTATCAGAAAAGAAGCTATCTATCGTATCAAAAGAGCTACCGACCTCATATATGGCGCTTCAACCAGAAAGCAGCACCGAATTTATGAGCAGTGTATTACAGGCCATTAACTCGATGATGCTAGATATGCTCGCAGCTATTGCCCGAAAAGACTATGAGGATCGCCGCAGCCGTCAGATGCAAGGTATTACACGCGCTAAGGCAGAAGGTAAGTATAAAGGCCGTAGACGCGATACTGAGAAGCGTCAAATCATCGCAAGCCTGTTAAAAGCTGACCATAGCTATTCTGAAATACAAGTCATGGCTAAGTGCTCGCGTCAGTTGATTGCTGAGATGTCTCAAGAATTAAAGAACGCTTCTGGGCAGTAACTATCTACCTATCACTATAAAAAAGTGCCTGATTTAAAATCAGACACTTTTTTCAAGCTGTTATACCTTTGCTTAGTAGTGATATCGGCACTGTACGATGATAATCGCATCATCTTGAACCTCATAAACCAGTCTATGCTCGTGATCAATGCGACGCGACCAGTAGCCTGCAAGGTCATGTTTTAACGGTTCAGGTTTGCCAATACCCTCAAATGGGTCACGTTTGATGGCGTTGATCAGCTTACCGATCTGTTTGACTTTATCTTTACTGGTTTTTTGCCAGTATTCGTAGTCCTCCCACGCGTCCTCCGTCCAAGATAGTATCAAGCGTCCACCTCATCATCAAAGGTGAGGGGTGCGTCCTTGGTATCAATTTCACGTTTAATTAGGCGACCAGCTTTAGCATCAGCAATAGAGCGTCTGAGACGCTTAGCATTGGTAGGGCTGCTTAACAGATGCAGTGTTTCCTCATACGAGTTAAACTCTTCTAGACTCATCAATACTGTCGGTTTGGCGTTTTGTCTGGTGATTAATATCGGGCCTTTATCGGTATCTACCTTATCGATATATTTTGCTAAGCCCTTTCTAAAATCAGTGTAGTTCACAACATCCATAATAGTTACTCCACGTTTAATTATGTTGGTTATATGACCTATCATTATAGGTTAATTACCACACTAGTGTATACTATATATGTACTTATATCAGTACGTATATGTTAGAAAACAAAGGAATAACTTGATAGGCATTCTATGAGCACCTTTTAAGATATATATAATATTTCGATTTTTTTATACATGTTTTCTTAATATATATAGATTTTCCAGTTTTTTAGACTTATATCCTCAGCATATCTCAAGATGCTTTTAGTGGTTTCTAAGCCTAGTAACTTACAGGGAATTATAATTTGCCTAATAGGCAGGCTAATGCGATAGTTGTTCACTGAACGTTCTGAACAGTTGCTAAAAACGTACTTGAACACTAGGTGAATAATGAACATATCGGTGACAAAAGCAGCAAAAGAATGGGGGGTATCGAGAACCACGATCTATCAGAAAGTCAATGATGGTGAGCTATCTAGAACCGCAGACAAGAAAATAGACACTGCGGAGATGCTTCGGGTATTTGGCGAGCCTGTTTCCAAAAAACGTACTGAACGTTCAGTGAACCCTGCCCAAAGTACACCTCTGAACAGTCAAAGTGTTCAGTACAATACGGACATTGAACACCAATTAGCGCTCGAAAAGCTCAAGAATGAACATCTCAGCCAACAGGTAAGCGATCAAAAGAAGTTAATTGAAAATTATCAGCAGCAGATAGGACAGTTGAACAAAACGCTGGATAAAGCCAATGCCAGTATCCAGGATTTCGCACAAATAAGACTGCTAGAGTTTAAGCAAGCTGAAATAGGCGATGAGCTGCCTCTTGAACAAGAGCAAGAAAAAAAAGACGATTCAATCGTCGCGACGGCTAAGAAGAAAAAGCGATGGTTCTTTCAACTATAATTGATGTGAGAAAAAATATTAATGTTTAACCTTTGGTAAATAACTCTCTAAGCCTTTATTTGGCTTGTTAAAGCTTTCAGGCTCTCGCTGTATGATATTGCTCATTTCACGCTTAAATGCGTCAGTTTGCATTTTACCGTCATAGCTTAGGCTTGGATGGTTGTTATAGTCATTCATAAACTGCACGTTATCGACAATAGACTGTATCGTAGCCTGTGACAAGATGCCATCTTCATTGGTTAGTTTGTCTAATGTTTTCCTATGGAATTTGAGCGTTAAGCCGTCGTAACCCTTGCCTCTACTTTTCTTATGATACTCAACAGTGATTTTATAGTTTGTACTCTCATTGACCTCATCTATAGCAGTCTCAATCACACGCTCTCTCAGCTGTCCAAACTGCTTATACTTACCTTTAATGCCCATAACGTAGCGAAAATCGTCTAAATCCATAGCTTTAGTGTATTGGTACTGACCTACCCAACAAACAATTAATTCATACAGGCGTATCGAGTGAATACTTGATAGCTCAGATACCTCCATCAGCCTATATTTTGTGAAGTTAGCTTTTAGCTGTGTCAAATAAGGCAGTACATCCTCTGCAAATGTTATTGTTATCTGATCTCCATTGGGGTCATAAAGAACACCGCTAACAAAGCGAGTACGAAGCGTTTTATTATCCTCCAGTGCTATCAGTACCTCCCTATCAAAAAGCCGATTACTAGCTTGCTCTAAATCTCTAAAAGCATTCTTCTTAGTGCTATCGTTATAGAATATTTTTGCTACTTCCTCAACTGTCACCGTGAACTTGGTTTGCTTAGTGATGTTTGGCGCATCGGGTCGACTATCAATACGACTAATACAAGACAGTAATAACTGCTTCTCTTTAGTAGTCATAGTATAAGCGGCTAGAACAAGCTCATTGGATTGTACGACTAGATTGTTTTCCATGTTTTTTCGAATCCTTGCTTAATCTACTGTTATTTTCAATAAAAACAAGGTTTACCTTAGCATATAAAACTATAAATAGTATCATTAATTTTTATCTGTGTTTATTCTACTCATTTTGTGTTTATTCTACTCATTTTGTGTTTATTCTACTCATTTTGTGTTTATTCTCATCGTAAGCTATTGATTATAAATAAGAAAAACGGCTCTTAAACAGGAGTAAACAGGAATAAATAAAACCCTAAGAAAATGTTTTGTTAAAAAATTGATGAAAATTAGTAAGATTTGGACAGTAAAAAATCGAAATTATTTATCAGAATTTGATAAAAAGAGATTTCACTAGCGATTTAAACCACGACTTTGAGTAACGACTCTATCTTGATTATAGTTATACGAGCTTATACCGCTCTGTATTGCTGTATTTTGGTCTTTAGACAACTCTTGGCTATATTGTTCAGTAAACACGTTCAAAGACGTTTTAAGGGCATCTGTGTGCTTCTCACGTTCAAGTAATGGTAGTCTATGAACGTCAGTAAGCGCATGTTTGAGTTGTAGACACGTTAAATTGATAGTAGCTACTCGATGCAACATAGCAACTTCCTTTGCTTCTTCAGCACGATCATCGTTTGCGATATAAGCGTCTATGGCTTTGAGATAGCTAAACGATGAAATAATATCTCTAGTCATTCGTCCCACTTCACCAGCGCTACCGCCTAACTTCGATACAATGCTGCTGTTAAACTCAGTACGCTTGTCATCTATGTGTTTTTTGAAGTCGTCAAAATCTTTAGTCACGCTGTTATAACGCTCACGTTCAGCTGCTGGTCTGTTCAGTAGCTCAAATATAGGCTTGTTCTGCTCCACAAAATCGCCTGTGAACTTACTAGCAATTTCCTGCATGCTCGTTCTGTAATCATGCGGATGTTGTTCTAAGCCCAGTGATTTAGCGAAGTTGTCCAACTTTTCAATCTGTCTTTTATCGTACTTATCAGGATAATTTTCTGCTGTCTCGTAACTCTCCCAACGAATACGGCTATTAGCGTGATTTCGTGCCAATAATTTACCTGATAAAATCAGTTTTACACGTTTAGCAGACTCAAAGAGTCTCGCATCTTCATATTTGTTTGCTCTAGTGACTCGATCAACTCGTTCTTGCTGTCGATCAAGTCTAGTAGCTCTTGCTCGTCGTGCGTTGTCATCAAAGGGGCTGGGGGCTGAGGGGCTGACTCTTGTAGTTCTGCTGTCAATTTGTCTATCTGATTTTTGGATATTTTCACTGACTCTATTAGTGAGCTGTTCGCTACCTGTAACTCTTTTTGAGTTCGAAGTAATCCAGTGTTCACTGAGAGCAATTCTTTGTTTTGTTTCATCAATTCGCTTTGGTAGGTTTTCGCATCGCTTAGTTGCCCAAGCAATTCCTGCACGGATATCGCTAGCTTGTCGCTCATTGTCTTCTCGCTTATTAAAGATAATTTGGTCAGCGGCAGCATTAATCATCTGATTTTTGGCAAGCGCTACGCCCCACACCAGCTCGTTGCGCTCGGCAATCATACGGTTGATTTCACCTCTGATGGTTACCGGCTTATCGTCACTGATTGTAAGATCAGCTGCGTTGTCGCTATTTTTGTTTTGCTCAAACTTATCTCGTTCTAACTTAGTGGCAACTGCACCCATTTTGAACTGTGGTAACAGATCAATCCCTTGCTCGGCATAACTTCGGCTGTCTATCAGTTCATGGTTATGCTCGGTTAGCTTCTGATTAGCGATATGCTCCCATATTTGGCGAACGTCTTTGATCTCATGGATCACGCGCTCCATGCCAAGCTCACGGCGTTTTTTATCTGATAGCTCGATGGTCGCTTTGTCGGTGAGTATGATCTCGTTGTTATCGTCAAGCTCAGCACAGCGCGTAGTAAACATGATATGAGCGTGGAAATTGCGCGGGTCTGCCCCTCGCTCAATTTCTTTGTCAGTTGGTTTATGAATGGCACAATCGGCAATCGTGTCGTAACGATCTGCTAAGGTTTGGGCGAAGCTATGCGCTAGCTCTTTTCGGTCTTGCTCACTTAACTCATGCGGTAGATTAACCAGCCATTCGCGAGCAACACGCGCATCTTTGCGCTTCTCGGCACTCTCCGCTTTGTTCCATAACTCACTACGATTAATATCAGCGTTGGCTGCTGCCAAGGCTGACGGTAAAATAATATCGGCACTTATCACGCCATGCTTTTTTGAGTAATCGTGGGTCTTACCGTATCGCTTATCTTCAAGCTCAACCCCTGCACGATAGCTCGCAGAAGCAACGGCACTTTGTCCGTTACCTCGTGATATGGATTTAGTCGATGCGATAAAAATAGCCATTTCTATAAGCTCAAATTTTTGGTTTTCTAACATTGCGTCTTTTGCAATGTTGGGGGTGTGGGGGCTTACCCCTGCCGAGTTTTTGACTTTATAAATGTGTGACCGTTAGGGATAAACATTTGTAAAGTCGAAAACTCGCACTTAGTCAGTGAGACTCAACCATCCGTCAAATAACTATATCATAAACTGTTGTTAGGTATTGGCGAAATTGCTATAGTTGGAAGAACTATAATTTTGATAATTTAAGGAAGGATTATGAGCTTGTTAGGTGGTAACGATCTAAAAGAACAGCAAAAGATTAATGAGCTTGAGCTTAAGATAAATAGGGAGAAACAGAAGTTAGATAAGAAACTGACACGGCAAAAAATACTACTGGGTGCTTTTCTTGTAGATGCTTTAGAGAAGGATTCAGTAGATGGTCTAAGGGAATATACGGCTAATCATCTATTGGAGTTTTTGACCAGACAAGGAGATAAAGATTTAATGGCAGACTTGGTAAAGGGGCTTAGGAGCAATTGAGAGTTGAGGAGCCAAAAAAAAGGATGGTCATGTTTAAGTTTCTAGAGCACAAGAAGAATGATACATGGGTTGATAATGTATTAGTAATAGTGATACGCCTTACAATTACAGGCTGTATAGTACTGCTAGGATTTTTCTTAGCATTCATTGCCACGATGGGTCCACCTATTGCGCCTCATATTTGGAATGGCGGTCTAGATGGCGTTATCAGAGTAAGCACTATTTTTATCGGCTTGGGTTCGTGTGCTACGGTCTTGATTTGGTTCTTTTGGACGCTATGTTGTGATATTTATCGACTTATTATTCATACCAAATAAACGTCGAGAGTATTCTAGGTTTTGCGTAAGTATTGGTAAAAAATGTTAACTAGTCGTCATAATGAAAAATTTTTGCGCGTAGTTTATCTTACTCGTTAGTTAAAATAGTAGAATAGATATTCGGATCGAAAGTCTTCGTTAAATAGCCCATATAAAAAAACCAAAGTAAAAACACACCATATAATTAGCACATAAAATCTTATTTGTTCAGCATTCCAGTCCAAAGAAAACCAACCTACTAGAAAAAAAGATAGTAAGCCTTCTATTTTTCTAGCGCCACCCCAAAATACTATCCAAAAATTGAATAGACTTACTAGTAAATAGAAAAAACACCAAGCTATCAACTCTATATGCCTAAAGAAGCTAATTCAGCAGCAGTTCTAAAATTTCTAGCAGCACTTACTACACAGGTACGGTATATAGTATTTTTTTGTAATCCTAAATTATATTTGATAACTTGAGCAGCATATTTTCGGAAATATTTCATACCTGGAATAGTTCCATAAGCAGGAGGTTTAGGTACTAAAGAAAAGTTTGCAGAGCATGTTCTAATTTCGTTAACCGCTGTTCCTACTACTTCTGCTAACGCTTCGTTCATATTCCAATTATTTGTTATAGATACTGACCAAATGCTCTCTGCAGAAAGTCTAGTCTGCTGCTGATCGGCATTCTCATTAGCAACCGCTCGTTCAAATCTGCGATTTTTTAAGAGAGGTTTGCCGTAAACTCCTTCACAATTATGAGGCGTGTTATTAACCTTAACAGTATTCGAAAATACTATTTTCGGATTTTCTTCAAATGTATTAGCGAACACTTTAATGGCATCATGAACCTCTTTACTACAGCTGCCATCGTTCGTAAGATATGTAATGTTTTTAGAATTAGGTGTTTTATACGCTATATAAAAGTAACCTCTTGGATCTATTACAATTGCTGATGCCGCATTTAGACTATCTCTTCTAGCCTCGTAAAACTTTGAACCGTTTTTAAGTGTATAAGGGGAGCTGAAAGTTTCTAAATTAGAATAGAAATTATTATAATCATAACGAGTTAATTGTGTTTGAAGTTGTGATTGTAAATTTCCATCTAACACCGTGTTACGTGCTGAAGCAATACTGTCTGTTGCATTAGCATGAATTGCTGTCAAACCCACTGTAGATGATAATAAAATAGAGTACATAATCTTTTTCATATTAGCCCCTAGATGATTTTAATGAACAATAGTCTTGATATTACATCTATATTACTTAGCCTTCAAGGGGTGTTAGAGACGTTAGTCGGAATAAAAAGATTTCGCTTCAATATTCTAAATAATCCCTGATTGGACGTTTCTTAAATTGAGAAGCGTCTTTTTTAAGGCGATTAATCATCTCAAACTCCCATCCTTGCTGCGACTGTCCAGCTGGGCTAGTAGGGCTAACCATGTGATTATAGTCAGTAATAAACTGAGGATTACGAGCAATACGTCCTAGCTGTTTATCATTTAGATCTTCAACCGTAAACATATCTGCTGTACTAGCGTCACGCCCAACACTAATTTCCTTCGTTTTTGTCTTCTCTAAAACAATAAAACTAAAACCTACAATCTTGCGACCTTTTTTCTTTTGAGTGTAACTAACATTGAGGTCTGATTTTTCGTTTATCTCTTCAACAGCAAGGTTTAAGACCCTCTTTTTGAAGTTGCTCATAGTTTGATATTCGTCAGACTCTAGCCCTAACTGACCTCTAAATTTCTCCAATTCAAACACAGGTGTTTTTTTGGCTTGCTTCCATTGAACCAGCAGCTCATAGAGTCTTACTGAATAATTACTATCCATTGCAGCCGTTTGTTCTAATAAATATTTAGTAAAAAACTCTTCAGCCCCATCAATCCGAGTAATACCTTTTACTACAGCTGGAGTAAATACAACTTCAATCGCTCCTTCGTCATCTAAATATCTAACTTGGGATAACCAGCGAGATTTAACTAGCTTGCCTTCATCATCAAGATAGCTAAAACGTCTGTTGAATAACGTGTCTTCAGCGTCCTTCATCATTAGATAACCGTTTTGACGAGTGGTATTAAAAACTTCAGCATATCTTTTAGCATCAATACGAAGTGGTATCTCTGCACTCAACCCTGTACCAGTTTCTCTAGCATCTACAACCGCCAATTGCACAATGCGTATTTCTGATAGTTTTAGATTTTGTAGTACGGTGTTTAGATAGTTGGTTTTTACTACTAGATTAGATTTAGCCATAATAACTTCCATGTTTGAATACTTATATTTAATTGTATCTTAGAATACAGTTTTATTTAAGTATTCAAATGGTAAGTAAACGTATTCGAATGGAGGTTACAGCCCTTTACTACCAATGGATACAGAGGACTTAAAAGCTGTTAAAAGCATTAAAAGCATTTTTTTATTTTTTTATTAATTAAAAAGACAAAAGATAAAAGCACCAATTACATCGAAATATCAGGGTCTTTTTTGTGATCTTTTGGGTCAGGTAATCTATCAATTCTTTCTGGCTCATCCATCAATTTGTTTTTAACCTCATCCAAAGCAGCAGGATTTTTCAAATTCTCAAGTTCTTTTAGCATTCTAGTTACTTTACTTTACTTTACTTTACTTTGCTTAGATCTCGGTAATGAGCTATAAAAAACCACTCCATTTGTCCACAGTTTTCGATTTAATGGCTGTTTGACTCTCTTTTGATACCTCCATAGCCTTTTTATTTTTATTCTTCTCTACGGCTATTTTACGGCTCTCTTGCATCATTACATCATTTACCCTAGTGATCTCATCTTGATTTAACCCTTTAATAGCCGCTAAGTAAGGCTCAACACGCTTTTTTAGGGTGTCATAGCTGTCCTCAGCAATTTTTTTGTATAATCTAGCCCTCTCATAATCGTTCAAGATACTTTTGGCAGCTTTAACCGTGGGTTCTACTTGGTCAATGACTGCTGCTGTGACCTTCTCGCCATACCTAGCCTTGCTTTCCAATAATTCAGGTTTAGGTGGTACGGCTTTGATACTAAAATCCCTAGCGTTGTTGATGTCGTGGTAATACTCTTTGATACTGGTATGCTTGGCTTTAGAGCCTTCCTTGCCCCTCGTTAGCCCCAAATCAGCGACCGTATTGGCAAAATCGGTTTGCATCTTGTTTAATTTAGCTCGACCACCTAGAAACTCTTTACAGTTGAGCTTCCCCTTTTGGTCAATGGGAACGACATAAGCGACTAGGTGCGGTGTGGTTTCGTCCATGTGAATACTCATACCAGCAATGTTTTCTTCCCCATGTTTATCAATGAGCCACTGACCAGCTCGCTCAAAAAATTCATCTTCCTTGCTTGTTCCCCAGCCTTCCCATTCGGGACTAGCAGTTATTAAATACTCAACACACAGAACCGCATCAGAGCGTCTTTTTTCAGGTAGCCGGTCTTGTATTGCCTGTTTGACTGCTTCAGGAGTAGCAACAGTATGGTCATTGGTAGGGGTGCGATTGGGGTCAGCATTAGGCGTGTTTATGGTTCGGTAATTGTGTGCAAGACTACCGCCAATGTTCCCCATTGTCTTTAATTTTGCAGTCCTTAAAATCGCATAGTTCATAGCCACTTTCCCCCTGTTAATTGGGTGTAATTTCATTAAGGTGTATACTCATTACACCTTTAATTCACTAACTAGCATAGCTAGATTAATGAATTAAAAGGAGGTGAGCAAGGGGCTTTTTTCACTCTCTAGAAATTATTATGTAAACATTTTGCATACAACTTAATTTTATTAAAGCTAACAATATCAGACGCTTGGCTATCCCTTCAGGGTGCGTATGGTGTAGTCATTAAATTAGATAGAAAATCAGTTATTCTCTATCTGTAGTAAGATTTTTTGCAAAAAAGGGCTTATAAGAGCGTTACTCCTAGCAATTCACTAGCATCATCTCAGGCTGGTATAGATAACTTGTTAACATAAAAAAATTATCTGTAGCTACAGATAATTCTAGCAGTTTGATATTAATGAGAAGCACAGAACGCTAAAGCTATTGAGATTCGTGTAGCTTTCGCTTATATTGAATGTACGAACATAAGCGAAAGGTGATTAAAATGACTACAACTAATTATAATATACGGCTTGACCAAGATTTGAAGGACAGGTCTTTTTCTGTTCTTCAAAGCTATGGACTGACACCTTCACAAGCAATAAGACTGTTTTTAAACCAAGTAGCCGATACTAACGCTGTTCCCTTATCTTTTGACTATCAGCCTAAGCTCAACGCTCAAACCATTGCTGCTATTGCAGAAATTGCTAGCGGTGAAGGTACAAAGTACGACAACTTTGATGATTTTATGGGCGAGTTAGAAGGCGAGGTTAATGAGATCCATTGAAGTATCAAGCCAGTTTAAACGAGATGCCAAAAAGAATTATCTAAGCTTACTCACTCCTGCATGGGGTGAGGTGCTAAATTGTTTGACTAACGATGTACCGATACTACCTAAATACAAAGACCATGCGCTGACAGGTAACTACAAGGGCTTTAGAGATTGTCATATCAAACCTGATTTAGTGCTTATCTACCGTGTTCATAGCGATACAGTGGATTTAGTCAGGCTAGGTAGCCATTCAGAAGTGTTTGATTAGTTAATACTGCCTTTAGCGTCTAACGCCCTTCGGTTGTTGAGTCAAGAGTTAGCCAAGATCAGGCGGTTTTTTTGCCTGTCCTGGCTAACTCTTGACCTTAAATCAATGCTGATATCAGCAGAGAAAAGTCGGTTTAGAGTGGTTTCTTAATTAAAGTCCAAATAAGGTAGTCTCTTAATCGTTTTTGATACGTTTATTGGCTTAAGAGACTAGTTCCATTAGGGTTATGCCTATTAAAACCAAGTGGAACAGCTACACCACATTATTTTTTGCCTTGAAAGGTTCTGAGTCCTGCGCCCTTATCTTTCATCTCACGATTAAGAGCTATCGGTAGGGATAGTATGAAAGCAATACCCAATTGAATAAAATGATATCCCAACAGTTTTAAGCTTAAATCAAAGTCAAACATAGTTTATTATGCTCTTTAAAATGAAGTTACCAGTAAGATTGGCTTCAGAGCGAAACCAATCACTGTGACCAGTTAATAAAAATTAGTAAATACCGCTGTATTATTTTGGTCAAAACTATGAAGTTATTGAGACCATATTAGCGCCGTATTATAAGGCATTCTTACTACTAGCCATCATCATTATTGGATGATTTATTAAACGATTTCTTTAAGTTAAATATAGCTAATGTAATTTTTAGTCAGCGCTAAGCTTCTCCTATGTCTTATTGGGTATGATGAAATAATATCATTATGACGTCTAATATGAACAATTAACTCTGTGTTCAAAAACAAACTATAAATAAAGGATAACTCCATGAAAAAATTATCAACTCTAAGCAAATCTATCATTATGGTACTGAGTATTGCAGGTGTCAACACCGCTGCTATCGCTGTAGGACAAAGCGCCACCACAAATAGCCAAGTCAGTGAAGCCATAGCAGCGGCACAAAGCAAGATCAGTCTTGAGCAAGCTATTACCATCGCCCAAAAGTCTATTAAAGGTGATGTGATTAGTGCTGATTTTGACCAGAATGGTCGTTCAGCAAGAGGTAACTATGACGTTAAACTTGTTGCTAACAATACTGAATATGAAGTAGAGGTAGATGCAAATACAGGTAAGGTTCTACAGAATAAGCAAGAGAAACTTGATAAAGAAGATATGGCGGAGTATAACGCCATGAAAAAGTCTAAAACCAGTCTGAACCAAGCGATCAAAAAAGCCAACCAAAGTGTGAATGGGAAAGTGATTGAAGCAGGATTTGACATAGACTTTGGTAAACCCGTTTACAAAGTTGAGATTGCTAAAGGTACTCAAGTACATAAGGTAATTATTGACAGCATGACTGGTAAAATTATTCGTAGCCAAGTAGAAGCAGCTGATAATGATCACTAATATTGCAGCAAGTCGAAGTGCTAAATAGGTTAACACCCATATCTAATGATTTCTAAATGGCTCTAAGCGACATTATTATATCGCTTAGAGCCATTTAGTTTAAAGCTGCCACTACAAATAAAGGATGGTTTGGTAAAGCTTGTGATAATCGAGATTAGGACGGCTGTGATAAATACAGAAAGTTGAATCAATAATATACCGTTGAAATTGCGCCTAAAACAATTTGATTTAGCCACTTTAGAAATCGATTGTTGGTATAGAGCAGTGTAGTAAATAATAAACCCATGAAAATCTGAGACTGTAGCTGATTGTTTAGTTCCTAGGTTAGAGTCAAACTCAATAGAAGACCTCGAAGTATCAACCTTGCGTACACCCACAAGTACACTGTTAACTATTAAGCTTTGTTAAAATTATTACTATCAATGACTTAGCTAAAAAATTCAAGTCCTCACCAGGGAACCGCACCTGCCTAAAAAATTTATGAACCCTAGTATTCAAGATACTCTCTGATAGGACGTTTCTTAAACTGCGTAGGGTCACGTTTAAGACGGTTAATCATTTCAAACTCCCACGCCTTAGTGTCTTGACCTGCTGGACTGGTAGAGCTAACTAAGTGATTATAATCAGCAACAAAGCTAGGATTGCGAGCAATACGCCCTAGCTGCTTATCATTTAGATCTTCAACCGTAAACATATCTGCTGTATCTACGTCTCTACTAATACCTTGTCGTGTACTGCTTTTCGGCTTACTTTTCGAAAGTACCTTAAATTTAAACCCAATAATATTTTTACCATCTTTTTCTTGCTCATAGCTAACTTTGATATCAGTGTGCTTGTTAATTTCTTTTATAGCTTTGTTTAAAACACCAGATTTGAAGTCACACATCCGTTCATATTCATCATCGTCCACTCCAAGTTGACCTCTAAATACTTTTAAGCCAAATAAAGGGGTCTTTTTGGCTTCACGCCACTGTATTAGAAGTTCATACAAACGTACTGAATACATGCTATTGAGCATTGATGTTTGTTCTAACGTGTACTTAGTAAAAAACTGTTCTATACCATTTATACGGGTTATTTCATTTACTACCGCAGGCGTAAATATAATTTCGATAGTGCCTTTATCCTGCTTATACTTTGCTTGACTTATCCAACGTGACTTAACGGGATAACCATCGTTTTCGTCTAAAAAAGTAAACCTACGCTCGAATAGGTTTTCTTCTGCTTTTTTAAGTACGTCATAAGCACCCTGTCTTGTCGTTCCAAACGCTTCAGCGTACCTTGAGGCTTTTATAGTTAAAGGCTTATCGGCTGACAAACCTTCATTTTTCTCTCTGCTGTCTATGATAGCCAACTGAACCAACCTTATTTCAGCAAGCGTAAGATTTTGGATTGCTGTATTTAGTCTGTTTGTCTTAACTATAAGATCCATCTTATTATTACCTGCGTTCATACTTGGTTTCATCAACTTAGCCCCTCTAACTATATAACGATAAATAATATAGCATCCTTATAACGATAAATAAATAAATATCGTTATAAGGTAAGTAAACTACGTTCTATGGGTAAGTAAACTACGTTCTATGGGTAAGTAAACTACGTTCTATGGGTAAGTAAACTACGTTCTATGGGTGGTGAACGCCTTTATCAGCAAGGGATACAGAGGACTTAAAAGCTGTTAAAAGCATTAAAAGCATTAAAAACCTTTTTTCTTTTTTTTATTAACTAAAAAGATAAGAGCTTTGATCTATCTAAATTTACAATACTGTTCGTTATCTGAACCTAAAAAACAGGATTGCTTTTTAACTTTTGCATAGTAGCCATCTTTACCTTTGATCACATTATGAGCAACTTTAGCTGCTGCTAAACGGTTGTACTCAGTTTGACGCTCAGCTATCTCAGCTTTACTAGGTACGATAAGCCAAACAGAAAATAACGTAAGTGCAAATATGAAAGCACAGATACCACCTACTAGAGCAGAAGCCTTCCAGCTCAGTGATTTAGCAAACTCATCTGATAACTCTTTGGTATATCGTTCAGCGCCTTCTCTAGCTTCCTTTCTAACATTGATTAATGTTCCTTTTGCATCATTAGCCAATTTCTTATTTTGATCTTCAAAAGTCTCAGAAAAAAGCTTTAAGCTGCTAAAGTTAGTATCAAAAGTTCCTTTCATCTCAGTTGATAATTTAGACAGTTGGGTTATCTGTGTCTTCGCTATACCTATCGTTTTTTCTAGCTGCGTATTTGCTTGCTGAACGTGACCACCAACGCCTTGCGTTAGCTGGTTAGAGTAGTAATTAAGAAGATCAGCAACCTCTAGGCGAACCTCTTTAGCTGTACCGGCAACAATCGCTGATTTGATTCTATTTTCTCGTTCTTGATAATCTTTGAGCTGTGCGGTTAGTTCGTTCACAAGCTTTGCGGTGGCTGTATCTCTTGCTGCCATCGCCTGATACTGTTCTTCTCTTTGCGTGAGCAATGCGGTGTTATGCTCGGTAAGCGTTGCAATAGCGGTAAGCAGGTCTTCAAGGTTTGGTATCTCTGACATTTTTATCTTCCTAATCCATAGCTGCGGCTGCGGTTCATCTCATTACTGTAGTCTGCAATCTCTTTTTGGGCGCTCTGTAGTGCTTGTCCTTGCGCTTTACTGATACTTTGCCCGTGATTGTCTACAAATGCATCTAAAACGCCTTGTAAGGCTGCTGTGTGCGTTTTACGCTCACTGGTATAGTGTAGGTTTTTGATCTCATTCAGTGCTTGCTGTGATTTGTCGCTAGCAAAGTCTGTTAGCTTGTCACGCTCACCCATTGCAAGCTCGCGCTGTCTTTGTGTGGTATCTGCTTTATCCATATAGTGATTGAGGTTGTGCATCACATCATTAGCGACTGAAATCGCTAAAATAGGTTTGCCAGCTTTATTGCTTGGATCAATCCCTTTCTGTGTATGCTGCTCGGCTCGTGCCACTGCGGAGTCGTACAGCGCTTTTTTATCTACCATAAATTGCTTACTTTCACGCTCCAGCTGCTCGGCTACCGCTTGCTGCTGCCTTGCTCTGTCGGCTCGTGCCTGTTCAATGCGCTCACGTTCGGCTTGTTCGCGTTTTTGTTGTTCAGCAAGCTCATGCTGTCGCTGCTGCTCCAGCGCCACCTCTTTTTGTTTTTGCTCGTTGGCTTTTCGAGTGGCAACCCCTTTCGCCATCGCCATCGCCTGTGCAACCGCATCTAGCGTGGGCGCTTTAGGTTTTGGTGCACTTGGTGGTTCAGGCACTTTGATGGGTTTATCTGCTGTGCTTGCCCTGCTTGGCGTGGGTAAATCACTACTGATCGCCTTTGTTGGTGGCGGTGTGCTGTGTTCAATATCTTTGATCTTATGACCTTTTAAGATACTGGCATCAGCGGCATCATTCACTTTCTGATTTTTGGCAAGCTCAACGCCCCATACCAACTCGTTACGCTCGTTGATTATTTCGTTGATGGTGCCGAGCTGTGTTGCTGGCGTTTTATCAATCTCGTAAACCTCGCCTTTCTCCTTTGCTTGCTCCGCTTTTTTTAGCTCTTGCTCGTATTTGTCACGTTCCAGCTTGGTAGCGACTGACCCCATTTTTAGCTGTGGCTCAATATCAATCCCTTGCGCGGCATAGCTGCGACTATCAATCAATTTATGGTCATGCTCGGCTAGTTTTTCGTTGGCGATCTGCTCCCATATTTGGCGAACCTCTTTGACCTCATGGCTGACGCGCTCCATGCCAAGCTCGCGGCGTTTCTTGTCTGATAATTCGATGGTCGCTTTGTCGGTCAGTATGACCTCAAAGTTATCGTCAATCTCTGCGGTGCGCGTGGTAAATAGGATATGGGCATGGAAGTTACGAGGGTCTGCGCCTCGATCCACTTCTTTTTGTGTGGGTTGATGAATGGCACAATCAGCAATCGTGCCGTAACGGTCTGCTAAGGTTTGGGCGAACTGATGTGCAATTTTTTTGCGGTCTTTCTCGTTCAACTCATACGGTAAATTGACCAGCCACTCTCTAGCCACTCGCGCATCTTTGCGCTTCTCGGCAGATTCCGCTTTGTTCCATAAATCACTGCGTGAAATTTCAGCGTTGGCAGCAGCCAACGCTGTCGGCAAAATAATATCTGCACTTATCACGCCATGCTTTTTTGAGTAATCGTGGGTCTTGCCATAGCGCTTATCTTCTAATTCACAACCAGCACGATAGCTCGCAGAAGCAACGGCACTTTGTCCGTTACCTCGCGATATGGATTTGGTAGATGCGATAAAAATAGCCATTTCTATAAGCTCTAGTTCTTGGTTTTTAGCACTACGTCTTTTCGTAGTGCTGGGGGTGTGGGGGCTTGCCCCTGCCGATGTTTTGATTTTATAAATGTGTGACCGATAGGACTAAATATTTGTAAAGTCGAAAACTCGCACTTAGTCAGTGAGACTCAACTATCCGTCAAATAACTATATCATAAACTGTTGTTAGGTATTGGCGAAGTTGCTATAGTCAGGTGAGTAAAAAACTTAATAATTCAAGGATATGATATGAGCTTACTTGGTGGTAATGATTTAAAAGAACAGCAGAAGATTAACGAACTTGAGCTGAAGATCAATCGTGAGAAACAGAAGCTAGATAAGAAGCTGACACGGCAAAAAATATTGTTAGGGGCCTTCCTTATTGACACTTTAGAAAAAGATCAGGTACATGGATTAAAAGCCTATATTGCTAAGACATTGCCCGAATATTTAACGAGGGAAACAGACAGGGAGCTATTAAAGGGTTTGATTGAGAACTTGGGAGGTACTATGCCAGTTGAGAACAATAGGGATAAATCAAATATTGAAAGAAATATTTGATAAAATTAAAAAAGAAAACCCTGCACAAAGGCAGGGTTTGGTGCTGTGACAGCGCGCTACCACAAGTTGTAAACATAGAAAAGCTTGCTAGGGTGGTGGGTTATGGGCTACAGAGCTTATATTCGAGTGTGCGTATTTCTTATGCCTTTATCGTTGAAGGACAAGCGGTCACGAGTTTACAGAAAGCACTATTATTATGTATAGGTTTTACATGGCTCAACCCTCATGTCTATCTACATCCACCCAATAACTGTGAAGCCTTGTCCCAAAATGCTTGATGTCCAACGACGTTTACCCGCTTAACGCTAATAATGACAATCATGTCCTTTCCTTATGTGATAAACGACTAATAAGACACTTGTTTTGACAATGACATGCGTACATTTGTTGACAACAATATACGTATAGTGATTAAATATGCATGGATTATCTATAGTGTGTTTTCTATAAATAAACATAAACATAAATACACGGTTGGTTAGTTATGAGAAGTATTGTTGAGTCGTTACGAGAATATGTGGACTTCAATGAAAAAAAGAGTATTTTTATACAGGGCGGCTATTTCGAAGGGGATTCTGGCATAGATGAATTTTCCAAAAATACTGCGTCGTTAGCGTTAGAAATCTCGAACTATCTGAAAGGTATTGGATGTGGGCATTCTATAAAACTAGGTGTGTTAGTTAATGATTTAGGTATGGTTTGTGGAACAGATGTTTGTGATATAACCAGTAATAAAGTTACTGATTATCAAGTGTTGATTAACGAGTTTTGCGAAAGATATCCTCAATTTTCTGGAAATGTTAAAACAGAAAAAAATATGAAGAATAGGGGGTTGAGAAAAATAAAGAAAATCTTCAAAAAGCAATTAGATAATGATTGCTTTATTTTTTCTAAAGAACATGATGATAATATTAAAGATTGGTATCATCGCTCTGAGTCTGATTCAGACATTCTTTTGTTCCAAGAAAAACACGATAGTTGGATTGCTAAATGTCCAACTATCATGGGGGCATACTATCTATCTTGTATGAAGGAAATAGACTCAGATGATGAATCTATCATTATAGATTTTTGTTCCTTTAGTGACCGAGATAAGGTTTTAAAAGGCGCAGAAGTTGCGCTGAGAGGTTTTTCTTTGGGAGAGGACTTTAATAGAAAAAATGCAATTATAATCCCTGTTCTGATCAATGATGACTGTTCAAAACATGTTGTGACATGTTTATCTATGGAGGATTTTTAATGTCTGACTATATTTATTTAGATTATCAGGCTACAACGCCTCTTGATACGGCTGTTCTTAGCGACATGATGCCGTACTTAACACATCATTTTGCTAATGCTTCTAGCTCTCATGAATTAGGAATTGAAAACGCTAGCGTTATTGAACAGTCGAGACGGAAAATTGCACGTCAGATAGGCGCCAAACCGAAAGAAATAATTTTTACCAGTGGCGCGACAGAGTCAAATAACTTAGCTGTTTCAGGGGTAGCAGCTGCTGCTGGAAAAGGAAAAATAATAACTGTTAAAACAGAACACAAATGCGTACTGGCTTCTTGCTCAGAAATGGCAAGTAAAGGGTTTGAAGTTGTATTTTTGGACGTAGATAGCAGTGGCCTTATTGACTTACAGCAACTTGAAGCTGAGATCTGCAATGATACTATCCTGGTGAGTGTCATGTATGGTAACAACGAAACTGGTGTTTTACAGCCAATTAAAGAGATTTCACAAATTACTAAGCGTCACAAAATTCCTCTTCACTGCGATGCAACTCAAAGTATGGGGCTTTTAAAACTCAATGTTCAGGAACTTGGCGTAGACATGTTGACGTTCTCTGGCCATAAGATATATGGACCGAAAGGTATTGGTGCATTATATATAAAAAGTCACGTTAAAATAAATGCACTTATACACGGAGGACAGCAAGAGAAGGGTTTAAGAGGTGGTACTTATAATGTTCCAGGGATAGTTGGCTTAGCGAGTGCGTTATCATTATCAAGAGAGAAGCAAGAGCATGAATACGTAAGATTGTCTAAACTTCGAGAACGTTTTTTATCGAAAGTTACAATTCTGAAACCGGTTTCCAACACGCCAATATATCTTAGCTTGCCACACTGTATCAGTTTGTCATTACCAAATGTTAATATGCAAAAAATGCTACCAAGGTTAAAGAAAGTC
>Ga0314774_1000915_pt1 | contig 20723 bp, 16 predicted proteins | sample MetaGCBIA2018_FD_204515 | JGI IMG/M metagenome (GOLD analysis project Ga0314774, IMG submission 204515) | Cryopeg brine microbial communities from Beaufort Sea near Barrow, Alaska, United States - CBIA 2018 | ecosystem: Environmental > Aquatic > Marine > Coastal | place: USA: Alaska | collected...
GCATCCAAATTTAACTTTTCAAGATCAATAAATTTTACATTTGAATTTAAAGAAGTAAGCAGTTGTGAATTGGCAGGACTTAATTTAGAATCCAACAATTGGCCAATCAAATTTCCTGAAATTGTTTTAAGATCGGGTGTCATTTCATTGGTTAAATTCCCCGATAATTTGATGGTTGAATTTAACTTGCCCAGCACTGCATTTGCAATTGGGGCAATTGCTTTTAACATTGCCAATTGCGTAAAAGATTCCGAAATGTTCACGGCGTTCAAGCCTAAATCCATTTTAAATTTTGGCGTTTTTTCTTTGGTGGAAACCATTCCGCTTAATGCTATTTGTCCGCCAAAAACATTCATTTTTAAATTGCTCAATGAAACGGCTTCGTCTTTAATGACCAAATTCCCAGAAACTTCTTTTAAATTTAAATTGTCATAAACCACTGTTGTTGCTTTGGCGGCGATGGTAACATCTAAAAACGCAGGAATTTTAAGCGCTTCTTTGGTGGTTTTAGTTGAAGTGGTATCGGTCTTGGTTTCCATAAAATCAGCAACTTCAAATTGCTGGGAAGTCATATTAAAATTCCCCTTCAACACTTGGTCCTTAAAAATAAATCCATAAAAATTATCCAAACTTCCGGTTACATGAAAATCTGAATTTCCTGTTTCCCCATCAAAATTATTCAAACGAATATCCTTTGAATTAAAGGCAATGGCAGCTTGTTTAACTTTAAATGGTTTTACCATTTCCTTACTTTCATAATTGAAATCTGTTACGGTAATAGTCCCTGTATTTTGAATGTTTTGATATTGGCTTGCTTCAACCGATTTCATGTCAAAACGAGTGACCACATCTGCTTTTAAAATACCGGTTAACGGTTTTTCTAATTTTACAGGATATGCTTTGGCAACATTTGCCAAATTTACAATTCCCTTAAGTTCTGCATGAATCAACGGATTTTTCGCAATATTTTGAATGGTTGCTTTTGCGTTAAATACATCCTGGTCAATGGTAAAAGACAACTTATCAAGGTTTACATAGGTGTCATTAAATATTCCGGTTTTGTTTACAATACGAGAATCTATCACAATATTTTTTACCGATTTGGGTAAATTAGGATATTGAAAAGAGGCATTGTCAGATGCAATTTCAATATCAAAAGCAGGAATTGTAGTGTCCGCATAAGTACCTTTTATAATTCCGTTAACCTTAAAATCTCCTGAAGTTTTAACATCATTTAATTTTCCTGAATACATTTCAGGAATTAAACCTAAAAAATTTTTGAAAGAAGAAACGGGCGTTTTAAATTTCATATCATAAACTTGCCCGGCGTCTGTTATCTGAATAAATCCGTCAAACGCAATTGGAAGTAAATTAACCAAAGCCTCATTTTCCTTAAACGTATATTTAAAATTTTCTAAATCCAATCCCAATACAGCATCAAGGGACAATGAAACATTTTTTAAATAGTTTGTCTTGTCAATGGAAACAGCCAGTTTGGCGGTAGATTTGGTTTTTAAATCCAGAATTTTATTCTTAAAATCGCCACTGCCTTCGTGATTGATGCTGTCCAAAATAACGCTTATTTTAGAAGCTTCATCAAAATAAGTAAAACGAAGATTTTTAATGTCATAATGCTGAAAATTAAGGACAAAGTCATTATTTTCAATACTGTCTCTTTCATTTTTGTCTTTTATGGCAATGTCATAATTTGCCAGACCGTCTTTATTAAAAATAACATTCACCTTTGCATTTTCACTACTAAAAGCATCGATGCTCTTTGGTTCTCCTTTTCCTTTAAAAAGTGCTGCAATGCTCATTTTAAGGGTGAAAGCTTCAGAATAAAACAAAGTGTCATTTTCAAAAGGAGCTTTGTTAACAATACTTAAATCGTCAATTATAATGGTGGCTTTCGGAAAGTTTTTAAGTAAACTCAAATCAACCTCATCAAAGACCACAACCGCGTCAACATTTTTATTGATTGAATTTAACACCAATTCCTTGATTTTTCCTTTAAAAACAAAAGGTGTAGCTACAAGAACAATTGCAAAAACCAATAAGATGATTCCAATTATTTTAAATGCTTTTTTCATAATTAATTTATATTTTTTTAATGAAATTTGGTTTTGTTTTTTTTGCAGTTTGTTGGTCACATATTATGCAAAATACAGCTGCATTTCAATAAGTAAAGGTAATCTTAAAAATAGAAAAAAATGCATTTCATTGAATTAAAGCTTTTCAACGTTTAAAATTTTAACAAATAATTGCATCGATGACTAATCGAATTAACAACTAAAAAAAGCCGCAAAATATGCGGCTTTTCTTTTTGGGATTTTCTTGGGATTTATTTTGGAACCTTCAGAACATCTGCAATAATTTTTTCTAAATCATGTTTTGGCAGTGCGCCCTGAGCCATTTGAGGTTCAGAATCTTTTGGAACAAATAGCATAGAAGGAATACTTCTGATGCCAAATGCCGCAGCCAATTCCTGCTCAACTTCAGTATCTACTTTATAAAAGTTCATTTTTCCTTTGTATTCATCGCTTAATTCTTCTAAAACTGGCGCCACCATTTTACAGGGGCCACACCAATCAGCGTAAAAATCAATAATACAAGGCACTTCGCCTTCAAATTTCCATTCTTTATTTTTTTCGAAATTAAAAACTTTTTCTAAAAAAGTTTCTTTTGTAAGTAATTCTGTCATCTATTTAATTTTTTATACTTATAAAACAGCAATTTTTATGCCGCTGTTAATTAAGTGCAAAGTGACATATAAAAGGGAGATTTTTAAGTAACTTAGGTTACGTTTAAAAATGTTTTGTACTTTAACCGTTTAAACAGCAATTTTTTAACTAAAACTTAAAAATTATGAATGCAAAATTAATTATGGCGCTCCGATTACTTTTAGGGCTTATTTTATTGGTAATGGGAAGCAATAAATTTTTTCATTTTTTGCCTATGCCTCCTATGGAAGGACCTCCTGCCGATTTTATGGGGCATTGATTGCAACAGGGTATATGTTTCCGCTTATTGCAATTACGGAAATTAGTGCCGGCGCACTTTTATTGATTAATAAATGGACTGGCCTTGCATTGATTTTCACTTCAATTCTGTCGGTTAACATAATTTTATTTCATTTAGCTCTTAATCCTGAAGGGATTGCTCTAGGTGCTGTGGTCGCAATTTTAAATGTGGTATTAATTTACGCCAACTGGAATAAATTTAAAACCTTATTTTAGCCATTGCCTTAAATTTTTATTAAAAGGCATAGTCAAACGGCTATGCTTTTTTTATTTATATTTGTTAAAAAATCAACCAAAATGAAACGAGCATTACAAATTTTGCCCCACAAAGGAATTATTAATGGCGAACAGCATCTATTACCGCTAAAAAATAAAATTTAAACAGATGAAATCACTCTTTATAATAATACTTATTGGAATTTTTACTGTTTCCTGCAAAAATACCGAATCTCAAATAAATAATACAACCTTGAATTATCCAACAACAAAAAAAGTTGATACCATAACAAATTATTTTGGCACGGAAGTTAAAGATCCATATCGCTGGTTGGAAGATGACAGATCTGAAGAAACAACCAATTGGGTTATCGCCCAAAATGAAGTGACTTTTGAGTATTTATCGAAAATTCCTTACCGTGAAGCCTTAAAAAACCGGTTGGAAAAACTATGGAATTACGAAAAAATTGGCGCCCCTTTTAAAGAAGGTGACTATCACTATTTTTATAAGAACAACGGGTTGCAAAATCAGTATGTGTTGTATCGTCAAAAAAATGAGGAAACTCCCGAAGTTTTTTTAGACCCAAATACTTTTTCTGAAGACGGAACCACTTCTTTGGGCGGGCTCTCTTTTTCGAAAGACGGAAATATGGTTGCCTATTCCATTTCCGAAGGAGGATCAGACTGGCGGAAAATTATTGTAATGGATGCCATTTCTAAAGAAATTAAAGAAGACACCATAATTGATGTAAAATTCAGCGGTATTTCGTGGAAAGAAAATGAAGGTTTTTATTATTCAAGCTATGAAAAACCTAAAGGAAGCGAACTTTCTGCAAAAACCGACGAACATCGGTTATTTTATCATCAACTTGGAGCTTCACAAAAAAATGATCCTGTTGTTTTTGGTGAGACACAAAAACGTAGATACATCTCTGGGAATGTTACTGAAAATGGAAAATATTTACTGATAAGCGCTTCCACCTCAACATCAGGCAACGAATTGTATATTAAAGATTTATCAATTGAAAATAGTCCGATTGTTGCCATCTTAAATAACTTTGATTCAGAAACAACACTGCTGGACAACCAAGATGAAACTTTATTTTTTGTCACAAATTTAAATGCACCAAACAAACGTGTGGTAAAAGTAAGCGCAAAAAATCCTGTTCCAGAAAATTGGGTTGACGTTATTCCCGAAACCGGAAATGTGTTGTCACCTTCAACGGCAAGCGGATATATTTTTGCAGAATATATGGTTGATGCCGTTTCGCAAGTAAAACAATATGATTACGACGGAAAATTAATTCGCGAGATTGAATTGCCGGGTGTTGGAACCTCCGGTGGATTTAGTGATAAAAAAGAGGCAAATATTATTTATTATTCTTTTTCAAATTATATAAACCCGGGTTCTATTTATTCCTTTGAACCGTCAACAGGGATTTCAAAATTGTACAACAAACCAGCCATCGATTTTAATCCGGATCTTTATGAAACAAAACAAGTTTTTTACAATTCAAAAGACGGCACTAAAATTCCGATGATTATTTCCTATAAAAAAGGGACGGAATTAAACGGTAAAAACCCTACTATTTTATATGGTTATGGAGGATTTAACATCAGTATTACTCCAAGTTTCAGCATTCCAAATGCTGTTTGGATGGAACAAGGAGGAATTTACGCCGTTCCCAATATTAGAGGTGGTGGTGAATATGGAGAAGATTGGCACAATGGAGGCACAAAGATGAAAAAACAAAATGTTTTCGATGATTTTATTGCGGCTGCTGAATATTTAATTGAAAACAACTATACTTCTTCAAATTATTTGGCAATTAGCGGACGATCAAACGGTGGTTTATTGGTGGGTGCTGTGATGACCCAACGACCAGAGTTAATGAAAGTGGCTTTGCCTGGTGTTGGGGTTATGGACATGCTGCGTTATCATACATTTACCGCAGGCGCAGGCTGGGCTTATGATTATGGCACTTCTGAAGATTCAAAAAAAATGTTTGAATATTTAAAAGGGTATTCGCCCGTTCATAATGTAAAGGCAGGCGTTGAATATCCTGCAACTTTAGTCACAACAGGAGATCACGATGACAGGGTTGTACCGGCGCATTCGTTTAAATTTGCCGCTGAATTACAGGAAAAACAATCAGGAACTCACCCAACATTAATTCGCATTGAAACCAATGCCGGTCATGGAGCCGGAACGCCCGTTTCCAAAACCATTGAACAATATGCCGATATTTTTGGCTTTACCTTATTCAATATGGGTTTTAAGGAATTGCCAAGTGGGTTATAAGATGATTATTTGACTTATCTTGAATGTTGGATTTTGAATGTTGGATTTTGGATTGCAAATATCAACTTTTCAATTGGCTAATTAACTTCTAATATTTAACTTCTAATATCTAATATCTAATATTTAACTTTTTTAACTTCCCCCTTCGGGGGCTAGGGGGCTTTTGCGTACCTTTGCATTCAAACAGAAAATATGCAATTTAAAAACTTACAGCTAAACAAACATATTTTAAGGGCCATTTCAGAAAAAGGATACGACATTCCTACACCCGTTCAGGTGCAAACCATTCCTTTAATGCTGGCAAAAAAAGATGTCATTGCTTCAGCGCAAACCGGAACCGGTAAAACAGCTGCATTTGCCCTGCCTATTTTGCAACTGTTATTCGACAAACAAGATCCTTCAAAAAAAGGAAAAAAAATAAGGGCATTGGTGGTAAGTCCAACCCGAGAATTGGCCATTCAAATTGAAGAAAATTTTAGGGGTTATGGCAAATACACCAATTTAAAAACTGCAGTTATTTTTGGCGGAACTTCAATAGATCTGCAAAAAAACATACTAAAAAAAGGTGTTGATATTTTAATTGCCACACCAGGCAGGTTACTGGATTTACACAAACAGGAACTTGTTAACTTATCTTTTATTGAGATATTGGTTTTAGATGAAGCCGATTTAATGCTGGATATGGGTTTTATTGATGATGTTAAAAAAATTGAACGCTTGTGTCCAAAAAGCAAACAAATAGCCTTGTTTTCAGCAACAATGCCAGATAAAGTTGTTGAATTGGCGCAAACCATTTTAAACAAACCAGAAAAAGTGGATGTGACGCCTTTATACGCTGTAGCACAAGGCGTAAACCAAGTGTTGTATTATGTCCCAAAAACAAAAAAAATGGAGTTGTGTCTCCATTTATTAAGAAACACCATTAAAGGGGACATTCTTATTTTTAGACGCACCAAATTTGGTGTGGACAAATTGGAGAAAATGTTGCGTAAAAACGACTTTAGCGTTGCCAGCATTCACGGCGATAAAACACAAGATGCCCGTGAAGAAGCCTTAAACAGATTCAAAAATAAAGCAGTTTCCATTTTAATTGCCACCGATGTTGCTTCCCGAGGCATTGACATTGACAATTTAGATGCCGTTATTAATTTTGACATTCCAAACATACCAGAGTCTTATGTGCATCGCATAGGAAGAACAGGCAGGGCCGGAAAGACAGGCACCTCGCATTCATTTTGCGCTGCAGATGAAAAAATATACATACAAGGCATTCAAAAATTGATTAATATCACAATTCCTGTGGTGGAAGACCATCCTTATCCATTGGATCCAAATGCGAAACCAGAAATCTACAAAAAACTTGGCGTTAAAGCCAAAAAAGGACGAAAATCCGAAGCATCCAAAAAAAATAAAAAGAGGTGGTACTAAAAAAGTTTAAAGCCTGATAGTCCAAAAGTCGGAAGTTCAAGGCATAAACTCAACTGTCAAATTAACTTGTTTTACTTTAAATTCATTGAAAGCTGGATCCGTTTTCTGAGAACATCAACTTCCAAAACTTTCACAATCACATGTTGCTGCAAGTTCACAATTGAGTTAACATCACTCACAAAGGAATCCGACAAATTGGAAATGTGAACCAAGCCGCTTTCTTTAATGCCGATATCCACAAAACAACCAAAATTGGTGATGTTATTTACAATTCCGGGAAGCAATTGCCCTTCTCGTAAATCATTAATTGTCCTAATATTTTGATTAAACGTAAAAACCTTCGCCTTTTGACGCGGATCCAATCCTGGTTTTTCCAACTCTTTAACAATGTCTTTCAACGTTAGAAGTCCAACATTTTCTGTACAATAATTTTCCAATGGTATTTTTTGAAGCTTTTCCTTATTCCCAATTAAATCGGAAATATTAGATTTCAAGTCTTTGGCCATAGTGCTGACAATCGCATAACTTTCAGGATGAACACCAGAATCATCCAAAGGATTTATGCCGTTTTTTATCCTTAAAAATCCGGCACTTTGCTCAAAAGCTTTACCGCCCAGTCGAGGCACTTTTTTAATGTCCTTTCTTGAAGAAAAAGCGCCATGTTCGCCTCTAAACGCGACAATATTTTCTGCTAATTTCGGTCCGATCCCCGAAACATAACTCAACAAAGATTCACTTGCCGTATTGATATTTACACCAACCATATTAACACAACTTTCAACAGTGCTGTCTAAAGCACTTTTCAATTTAGTTTGGTCAACATCATGCTGATATTGTCCCACGCCAATAGATTTCGCGTCAATTTTTACCAATTCAGCCAAAGGATCTGCCAATCTTCTTCCGATTGAAACAGAACCTCTCACAGTTACGTCATAATTAGGAAACTCATCGCGTGCGATTTTTGATGCTGAATAAATAGACGCTCCTGCTTCACTTACCACATAAACCTCTATATCTTTGTAAAATTTAATATTTTTAATAAATTGTTCTGTTTCACGTGATGCGGTGCCGTTGCCAATAGCAATCGCTTCAATTTTGTAGGCATTCACCAAAGAACTTATTTTCTTTGAGGCGCCTTTTAAATCATTTTGTGGTGCATTGGGATAAATGGTTTCGTTATAAACCAAATCGCCCTGAGCGTTAAGGCAAACCGCTTTACAGCCCGATTTAAATCCGGGGTCAATGGCCAAAATATTTTTTTCTCCAAGCGGCGCCCCTAAAAGCAATTGTTTCATGTTTTTTACAAAAACCTGAATTGCAGCATCATCGGCTTTTTCTTTGGCCACATTTAAAATTTCATTTGACAAGGCCGGAAATAACAATCGTTTATAAGCATCTTGGATAGCTAATTTTATATGAACAGCACATTCGTTTTTTGACCTGATGATTCTGTCTTCCATTTTAGCGATGGCTTTTTCATCATCTATTTCGATTTTCACACGAATAAACCCTTCCTTTTCAGCTCTTAAAATGGCCAACAAACGGTGTGATGGACAACGGCTCAAAGCTTCAGAAAAATTAAAATAATCTTGATATTTTTGCGCTTTTTCTTCAGATTCCTTTGCTTTAATAACTTTAGTGCTTATAACTGCAAACTTCTCCAGCTGATAACGAATGCTATTTCTGATGTCGGTTCGTTCATTAATCCATTCGGCAATAATATAACGAGCGCCTTCGAACGCCGCTTCTATATTTTCGACCTCTTTATTCAAATATTTTGAAGCAATAGATTTAACGTCTTCAGCTCGCTGACTCATTATAATTTTTGCCAGCGGTTCCAAACCCTGATTACGCGCAGTTTCTGCTTTTGTTTTTCGCTTTTTTTTGAAAGGAAGATAAAGGTCTTCCAAGCTTATTAAATCGTGAGTGGAAACTATTTTTTGGCGTAGCTCATCTGTTAAAACTTCTTGTGCTGACAACGCTTTCAAGATGGCGATTTTTCGCTTTTCCAAAGTTTCAAACTGAAGCTTATACTTAACAATTTCACCAATTTGAACTTCATCTAAATCTCCTGTCAATTCTTTTCTATATCTGGAAATAAAAGGAACGGTGCAATCCTCATTTAACAATTGAACTGTATTTTGAATACCCTTATCCGGAAGGTTGGTAAAAGACTTTATATATTTAAGTAGTTGCATGCTTGATTTTAGTTTTCAGTTGGCAGTTTCAGTTTGCAGCTTGTAGTCACAGCAATTAGTTATACTATTCAGTAGCTCTTGGCAATTTCAGTTTTCAGTCAAAAACCATTTAAAAATTAACTGCCTACTGTAACTGAAAACTGCAAACTTCCTATTTAACTTATTTGTTCTCCATTTGCAACGGAATCATTTTCAGGTTCAATAAAGGCCAATTTTCCATCAGGCGTGTTGGTCATTAAAATCATCCCCATACTTTCAACACCCTTTAAGATTCGTGGCGCCAAATTTACCAAAACCGTCACTTTTTGTCCGATAATGTCTTCTGCGTTAAAACTTTCTGCAATGCCTGAAACTATGGTACGAACATCAATGCCAACATCAACTTTAAGTTGTAATAACTTTTTGGTTTTCGGCACTTTAAACGCTTCAATAATAGTTCCTACCCTCATGTCAAGTTTGGTAAAATCATCAAATTCAATGGTTTCCTTTTGAGGTTCTGCAACTTTATTTTCCGATATATTTGCCAATTTGGTAGCTTCTAACTTAGCCAATTGTGCTTCTATTTCGCTATCTTCAATTTTTGCGAACAACAATTCCCCTTTGCCAATTTGGTGATTTGGACTCAGTAATTCTTCTTTATCTTCAACATCGCTCCAAAGCAATGTATTGGATTCAATATTGAGGATTTTTTTTAATTTTGCTGAAGTAAATGGCAAAAAAGGTTCGCTCAACACCGCCAAAGAAGTCGCAATTTGCAAGGCAACATACATCACTGTTTTAACACGTTCTTCATCTACCTTTATCATTTTCCAAGGTTCTTCGTCGGCCAAATATTTATTTCCCCATCGCGCTAAATTTAGCAACTCCTGCGAGGCTTCTCTAAATCGATAACGATCAATGGACCGTCCAATAATTGAAGGAAATTTGTGCAATTTCTCCAAGGTTTCATTGTCAATATCTGAAAACTCATTGGGTTCAGGGACAACTCCGTTGTAATATTTATCGGTTAAAACCACCACCCTGTTGATGAAATTACCAAAAATGGCAACCAATTCATTGTTATTTCTAGCCTGAAAATCTTTCCAGGTAAAATCGTTGTCCTTTGTTTCCGGCGCATTGGCCGTTAAGGCATAGCGCAACACATCTTGTTTGTCTGGAAAATCTTCCAAATATTCATGCAGCCAAACCGCCCAATTTTTGGAGGTGGAAATTTTATTGCCTTCCAAGTTTAAAAACTCATTTGCAGGAACATTTTCGGGCAAAATATAAGTGCCTTCCGCTTTTAGCATCGCCGGGAAAATAATGCAATGAAACACAATATTGTCCTTGCCAATAAAATGGATTAGTTTCGTGTCTTTATCTTTCCAGTAAGGTTCCCAGTCTTTTCCTTCTCGCGCCGCCCATTCTTTGGTGGAAGAAATGTAGCCAATTGGCGCATCAAACCAAACGTACAACACTTTTCCTTCTGCACCTTCAATAGGCACCGGAATTCCCCAATCTAAGTCGCGCGTTACCGCCCTTGGTTTCAATCCATCATCCAGCCACGATTTTACTTGTCCCAGAACATTTGATTTCCAATCATTTTTATGGCCTTCCACAATCCATTCACGCAGCCATTTTTCATATTTATCCAATGGCAAGTACCAGTGCTTCGTTAATTTTTTTGTAGGCACATTTCCTGTAATGGCCGATTTCGGATTGATTAAATCAGTGCCATTATGGCTTGTTCCGCATTTTTCGCACTGATCTCCGTAGCTTTCTTCATTTCCGCATTTCGGACAAGTGCCAACCACAAATCTGTCGGCCAAAAATTGGTTGGCTTCTTCATCATACAATTGCTCATTGGTTTCTTCAATAAATTTTCCTTCATCATATAATTTTCTAAAAAATTCCGAAGCTGTTTTATGATGAATTTCTGCTGAAGTCCGGGAATAATTATCAAAAGAAATTCCAAAATCTTCAAAAGACTTTTTTATAATGGCGTGGTATTTGTCAACCACATCTTGTGGCGAAACACCTTCTTTTTTTGCTGTTATGGTAATTGGAACACCGTGTTCGTCCGATCCGCAAATATAAATCACATCATTTCCGGTAATACGCAAATAACGTGCGTAAATATCGGCAGGAACATAAACACCCGCTAAATGTCCTATATGAACTGGACCGTTGGTGTAAGGCAGTGCTGCCGTAATGGTATATCTTTTTGAATTGCTCATCAAAATTTGTTTAAGAGCCACAAAAATAAGGATTGTTTCGTAGAAAATTGAATAGTTGATTCGGTTTTCGTAATTTGCATCATGTTTTATTAAATTTCAAGATGATTCAACCCGAATATTTACAAAAAGGCGATACTGTTGCCATTGTTTCGACAGCCAGAAAAATTTCTTCTGATAAAATAATTCCTGCCATAAAATTATTAGAAAAATGGGGATTAAATGTTATCATTGGAAATACCATAGGATTGGAAGACCATCAATTTTCAGGCAATGATGAAGCACGCTTGGACGATTTTCAACAAATGTTGGACAATCCAAAAGTTAAAGCCATTTGGTGCGCACGAGGTGGATATGGAACCGTGAGAATTGTTGACAAACTTGATTTTTCATCATTTAAAAAACATCCTAAATGGATCATCGGTTATTCTGATATTACGGTTTTACACAACCAAGTTCACAATTTTGGGATTGAAACTTTGCACGCAACAATGCCCATAAATATTGAAAATAACAGCAAAGAAGCCTTGGAAACATTAAAAAAGGGCCTCTTCGGAAAAAACCTGTCTTATGAATTTCCATCTTCGAAAAAAAATAAATCAGGAAATGCTTCCGGTGAAATTGTTGGTGGAAATTTATCTATTTTATACAGTTTGTTGGGGAGCAATTCCTCCATAAAAACCAATGGTAAAATTCTTTTTATTGAAGATTTGGATGAATATTTATACCATATAGACCGGATGTGTATGAACCTGAAACGAAACGGTTATTTTACCCATTTAAAAGGATTGATTGTTGGCGGAATGACCGATATGCGCGATAATGAAATTCCCTTTGGCAAAACTGCCGAAGAAATTATTTCTGACTGCGTATCTGAATATAGTTTTCCGGTGGTTTTTAATTTCCCGGCCGGACATTTAGATGATAACAACGCTTTGATTTTAGGGCGAAAAGTAACTTTGGAAGTCGGTGAAATTAAGAGTAAAATTTCATTTTTGTGAAAATAAAATAACCTAACCGTAAAGAAGGCAATGAAAAATTCGCAAGAAATTTAAAAATGGCAACACACAATGATTTAGGGGAATTGGGCGAAGAACTCGCTGTGGAAGAACTTAAAAAAAACGGCTATGAAATTGTGGAACGCAACTGGCGCTACAAAAAAGCGGAAGTTGACATCATTGCGCGAAAAAATAATATTTTAGCCATTGTTGAAGTAAAAACCCGTTCCTCTGATTATATGGGGGATCCACAAGAGTTTGTGAGTCCCAAAAAAATTAAAATGCTGGTAGAAGCCGTTAATGAATATGTGGTTTCAAAAGATTTGGAAGTAGAAGTCCGCTTTGACATAATTGCCATCATAAAGAATGAGAACCAACTTACCTTAGAACATCTTAAAGATGCCTTTTTTCATTTTTAATTTTCAAAAAAAGCCTTTAAATCTTCAAAATGTTCTGGTTTTGAAACAATTCTCTTATCCTTATCAAGTATAAAATAGGTAGGCGTAGCATTGATTTTGTATTCTTTGGCCATTTCGTTTTCCCATTTTTTTAAACCCAAAATATTGGTCCAGCTTGTTAATTTTGCTGCAAACTGCTCAAAATCCGTTTTGTTGTCTTCCAAAGCCACCGCAACCACATGCATTGCGTTATTTCCATTGGTGAATTCATACAATTTAGGAATTTCATTTAAACAATGTGAGCAGGTGGTACTCCAAAAAACCAACACATAATTTTCTGAACCATTCAATTCACTTAATTTTTTTTGCACACCATTTTCATTCCAAACAATTTCAGGAGCTTTGTTTCCAATAGCCAATTTTATTTTTGACTGCATATCTGCAATAAGCGTTTCATCTTTAAAGGCTGCCGGCAAATTGCTGTAAAAATTGTCGATCACAAAACCAACCAAATTCATATTTTCAAATTCCTCAAAAGCGTAAATTAAAGAAGTTAAAATGGCACTTTTTGCCTCATTATTTTCGCCAAGTTTCTGCATCACCTCATTTATGGCATTTTTGTACAATGCATTTTGAACCTGATAATCCTCAGAAACATTAAGATAAAACACATATTCAATGACTTTCTCACTAAAAAGGTTTGAATTTTTTAATACATTGTCTTCAAAATTTATGAAATCAAAATAATGTTGTTTCACGCTGTTTAAATATTTCTGGGGTGATGAAAAAAGTGTTGACGCATAATAGTTGCGACTCGATTTTATAAAATGATTCACCAATTTACCCTCGGTAATATCTTCATATTGACCCTGAATTTTGCTATAAATATTTAAGGTTTTCGCATATAAATCAATTGTTATTTCATCTTGTTTTTTATCTTTTAACCCAAAAAAGGCAATTTGCAATGAATCCAGTTTCTGCTTCACATTGGCGGTTTCAGCCAAATAATTGGCATAGGTTTTATTCTCTTCGGAATTTAAAAATTCTAATGTATTTAAAATGTTAAGTGGGTCAAACTTCAAAGAAACATCTTTTTGGTCAAAAATAAAATCCACATAACCTGGAACTTCCGAATTAAAAGACAGACGATAAATTCCTGATTCAGATCCCTGGAGAATCTCCATTTTAAATAGGTCATTCTCCAATTTTGAATTTGAAATATATACTTGTTTCGCCCCTTTTAATTGATATAAAATAACACGGGTTACCAAGTCGTTTTTCGGGCTCAAAACACCTGTAATTATATTTTGGCTATGAACACCAACAGAAATAAATAAAAGGATACACAATAATTTTTTCAACATCTTTCTTTTTTTGAATTATTTAGGCATTTATCACGCCAAAAATAACAATTGTTATTTTTTATGAAATTCCATGATTAGTATTGACAGGTTTTTATTAATTTTTTGTCATAAAAAATAGTAAAAATTATCAGTGACTTAAATAAGGGAGTTAGCTTTAAAATACAAAACAATCGCCTCTTTCATAAGAACTGTTTGCTCTCCCGATTTTAGTGGCGGCAACTCTTCCAAAACTTTGTAATGTGGCCAGCCGTCATTGTCAAAAAAATCAAATTCATAATAGCCAAAAGGCTCCAGCAAACGGCAAATTGCAATATGCATCAAATTTACCTTATCATCCTTTTTAAATTCTTTGGCGCCCTGTCCCAGCTCCTGAACTCCAATTAAATAAATAATGGCATCTAAATTAAGGACCTCCCCTTCACTAAAAGTAGCCGATAATATGTTGAGAACTCGCTCCCAATCTTCTTTTAAATTTTTATCTCTTGACATTTCAAATTTCTAGTTAGTGTGCAAATATACAAATCGATTGATGTATATTTACAAAAATCAAGATATGAATACATTTGATATTATAATCACGGCACTTTTGTTATTTGGTTTTATAAGAGGTTTGTTTAAAGGCTTATTTATTGAAGTTGCTTCACTAGTTGGCCTCATTGCAGGAATTTACGGCTCCATTCATTTCTCCCATTTTATAAAGGATTTTTTAATAACCCAAGTTTCATGGGAAGAAAAATATATTACCATAATTTCATTTGCTATAACCTTTATTATTATTGTGTTGGTGATTACTTTAATAGGTAAATTGTTTACGAAGATTGCCGATTTTGCGAGTTTAGGCATATTAAATAAGCTGCTTGGCGGGATATTTGGAGCTTTAAAAATCGGACTTCTATTAAGCGTTATATTGTTAATTTTCAGTAAATTGAATAACAAAATTCCGTTTATATCTAATGAGCAACAAGAAAATGCTGTTTTATACAATCCCCTTAAAAATTTGGCCCCAGCCATATTTCCTGAGTTTGTAAAAGTTGAAGAAGATGATGGAAAAGAAAATAATAATAACCTATTTCTTAAAAATTAGGCTTTAATTCTCGACAGATTCCCTTAAATCTCTTTTAGGTCCTCAGCGTTTATCCAGCCAATTTTACCATCGGCCAGTTTAATTTTTTTCCAATTGGAAAGTTCATCCAAAATATAAACTTTAGTTCCTTCATGAAGTTCAAAAACGGTTTCACCATCTAAAGAAGGTGAATTTTTAATGTCACTTTCCTGCTCAAAAATAATGGCACTCCTGGTTTTTTGATTGGTTTTATAATTGCTGAATGCAAAAATTACTGTGATTACCATCACAAAAACAATAAGGATAGCGCTATTGAAATAAAATATTTTCTGTTTAGAGGAATATGAAAAATAATACAGCAAAAATAAAATTGCCGATAAAAATGAGGCTATCACCGCCAATATCGCCCAAGTGTCATAGGTTAACTTTTGAATAACTGTTGAAGAAAAACGTTGTAAAAATGTTCTTGGCAAGTCTTCAATGACATCAATTGTCATCCGCTTTGCAAAAGCCAAATTATTTAATGCATCTTCGTGGATTGGATTTATTTTCAACGCTTTCTCATAATAATAAATAGAAGGCGCAACTTTGTTCAATTTATAATAACTGTTGCCCAAATTAAAAAACAAATCATCCGATTCCATTCCTTTTTTTTCAATGTTCAAATACATTTGAATGGCTTTGGAATATTGACCGTTTTTATAAAAATCATTCGCCTTTGAAAATAGTTCATCTGGAGTTTGAGAATAAGAAAGGAATCCCAAAAATAATACAAGCATAAAAAGAAATCTCGTTTTCATCAGTATTGTTATTTGTTTTTTAAATGTCTTCTGGAATTCGCATATATCATCAACTTTCATATCAAATTATTGTTATGCTCATTTTCATATTACAGCTGTTTATCAATTTCAGTTAATATTTCTACGGTTTTATCATACTCTTTCTTCATCATAACATCTGTTGTTGGCGTATACCGCGCAAAATCACAATCGTTTAAAACGGTTATTAATTCTTTAATTGCGTTGGTGTCAACTCCTTTGTTTTGCAATAATTCCACAATTTTTTCTTTAGAAATTTCTGAAGTTTCTATCTGAAGTTTTGCTTTTAAAAAGTTGTGAAGTGCTTTTTCTAAAGCCACATAAAACGCTTCTTTTTTACCTAATTGTTTTTTAGCTTCAGACAAATATTTACGGGCTAATTTATTGGCATTTCTAATTTTATTTCCAAAAACATCCCCTGCACGTTTTGCGCGTTTTTTTCCAATAAGTATTCCAATTGGAATCACTAAAAACGGCAACAATAGCAATAAATAAAATTCAACTGAATGCAAAAAATCTTTTTTTATAGTTGGCTTCAGCGTTGTTTCCAGCGCTATAAATCTAAAATTATTTCCGTTTGCAACTACATTTTTTTTGAATGACCCAGCAGTGTCACTGGTGGATATAGGCAATTCCTTTCCTTCTGTTACCTCTACAAAAACAGCCTCTGCCGTTATGGTATTGTATTTTTCTTCTTTAGGGTTAAAATATGAGAAAGATACTTCAGGAATTTTATATTTTCCTTTGTATTGTGGAACAACAGTATAAGCGTCTGAAATAGATCCATTCAAACCGCTTAAAGAAGTTGTTACCGTTTCCTTATGTTCGGGTGTATAGGTTTCCAGTTCAGCTGGAGTGATTATTTTAGGGATTTCAAATAATTTTAAATTACCGCTTCCTTTGACTTCAACCTTTATTTGAGCTGCTTCGTTTGCATTTAACACATTTTTATCGACCAAAACATTAAATTCAAATTCACCCACTGCTCCAGAAAAATCTATAGGTTTTCCTAATTCAGGCAAGGCTTTTACACTAACTTTTCTAACATCAGATTCTGTTGAATAGCTAATATTTCTGGTGATCATATTCCCAAAAAAATCTCCTCTTCCAGTTGGAATTCCCACTGAAAAGTCCATTTTCATGGGTTCAACGATTAATTCTCCGGCTCTTTGAGGAATCAGCACCGCTCTTTTAAGCACAATATACCTGTAATCTTCTCCATTGTACCTCCCTTTCTGCACGTTAATATCTGTAACTTCAATATCTTGATTCCAAAAGCCATTGTATTGTGGAGATTCACTTACGCGCCAATCATTCACACTTATATTTTCACTAACAAATAATTTATAAACCACATAAATTCCTTCTCCAACATAGGGGTTTAAATTAGACACCTCTGCCACCAAATGAATGTTTTGCTGGGCAATATAGTCTGGGTTATTAGGATCTTTTGGAATATCTATTGATTTAGAAACTGTTATTTCAAGTGCATTCGATTTTACGATTTCATCGTTGTATTCTATAGAAGCTGGTCCAATGGTAAATTCTCCTTCATCTTTTGGTTCAAGAATATATATGTAAGTTTGAGAATAACTTGCTTTTCCATTAATCCAAGATTGGCTAACGGATGAGCTAGGACCTCCAACCACTTTAAAATCGGCAAACGAAGGCGGTTTAAAATTATCAGCACCTTGTCTGTCAACGGAAAACTCAATTTTAAATCGTTGATTTACCCCTAAATTATTTTTGCTTACAGAAGATTTAAAGGTCACCTGAGCAAAAAGCACTTGCGTCGCAAACACTAAAATAGTTAGTATGTAAAATTTTCCAATTTTCATTTTTTACCAGTCTTTTTCCTGTTTAATTTTTTGGCCCCTAGCTTTTTGTGCGTTTAATTTTTTTTGTGTTTTATTATCTTCATTATTCATGGCCTCTAACAATTGCTTCATTTGTTCGGGTGACAATTGATTTGGTCTTGGTTTTTGATCTTGATTTTGCTGATCATCTTTATCTTTTTTCTGATCGCCTTTATCATCTTCTTTGTCTTTTCCTTTGTTTTGATCTTTGTCTTTTTCCTCCTTTTTATCCTTGTCTCCCCCTTCTTTATCTTTTTGATCTTTATCTTTCTTATCGTCCTTTTTATCCTTATTGTCCTTTTTATCTTTATTTTGCTGATTTTTCAATAATTTCTGAGCCAATGCCAAATTATAACGCGTTTCATCATCTTTGGAATTGTTTCGCAAAGAATTTTTATAGGCTTGCACAGCTTTATCGTATTGCTTTTCTTTCATAAAGGCATTTCCTTCATTATGAAAAATTTCTGCCTTACTCATTTTATTTGGCGCTATTTTTTCAGCCAAATCATATTGGAAAACAGCCTCTTTATTTTGGTTTTTCTGGTAGATGGTATTTCCTAAATTATAAGATGCTTTCGCATAATTCGGGTTTTTATCCAAAGCCTTTTTATAGGCAATTTCCGCCTCTTCAAATTTTAGCTGATTGTATAATTCGTTTCCCTCCCTTACATCTTTCCTTGCTTCGCGTTCCAAAACTTTTGAATCCTTTTGCTGAGAAAACATCAAAGATGTAATACATAAAAATAATATGATGATGCTATTTTTCATTAAATAAATTTAATTTTTGAACCCATTTTGTCTTCTTTTCAAGCAATGCCACATCAATAATTAACAACAGCAAACCGATACCAATAAACCACTGAAACTGATCTTCATAATCTGAAAATTGCTTGGATTCAAATTCGCTTTTTTCGGCTTTTTCCAAAATATCCTTTATACTGGCTATGGTTTCCGAGGTTTTATTTCCATTTATATATTTCCCGTTTCCTGCAATGGCAATGTCTCTTAAAATCTGCTCATTCATCTGCGTAACCACCACCATCCCTCTATTGTCTTTTTTATAGCCGATAACCCTATCGTTGTCTTTTAGGGGAATAGGACCACCTTTTGCGGTTCCAATGCCCACAGTATAGATTTTTATTCCTTTTTCTGCGGCTTCTTTAGCCAACTCCAACGTGTTTTCTTGATGATCTTCCCCATCTGAAACAATCACTAAAAATCGGTTTGTTTGTTCGTTATTGTCGTAATACAAAAGTGCTCTTTCAATAGCTTCATTTATAGCTGTTCCCTGATTAGAAACCATGTCTGTATTTGCATTTTGAAGGAACATTTTTGCCGCGGCATAATCTGTTGTAATTGGAAGCAGCGGGTATGAATTACCTGCATAAATAATAATCCCCACTCTGTCGCTGCCAAGGTTTTCAATAATTTTGGTGATAATTTGTTTGGCTTTTTCCAAACGATTTGGTGCAATATCTTCTGCTACCATACTTTTTGAAACATCTAAAGCAAAAACAATATCAACGCCTTGACGTTTTATAGTTTCTAATTTTGTGCCCATTTTAGGGTTTGCCAAGGAAATAATTAAAAAAGCCAATGCCAGACAAATAACTGAAATTTTTAAAAATGATTTAAACGTTGATTTTTGCGGACTTAATTTTTGAATTAAATTATGATCCGCAAATTGTTTTTGAGTACGTTTTTTCCACCAAAACGCAAATAGAAACAACACAACTATTGCAGGAATAATTGCCAAATAATAAAAATATGTCGGTTCTTCTATTTGATACATTTCTTTCTTGATGTTTAATCGTTTAACTGTTTAATTGTTAAATGTTTATAGGTTAATGTTCTTAATTATTTTTCTATTTTACTTACTTTTTAAAATATTTGAATAAAATATCTCAATACCCATTTCTCTCTACTAACATCTAAATAAAACTTCTAAAAATGGTATTCTTCAATACCAATTCAATCAGCAAAAGCAATCCGGCCAATAAAACCAATGATCTATATTTTTCCTGATAATTATAATATTTAAACTCTTCAACTTCTGTTTTTTCAAGCTTATTTATTTCATTATAAATCGCTTTAAGTTTTGTGTTGTCTGTTGCCCTAAAATAAATTCCTCCTGTTTCCTTTGCAATGAATTTCATTAATGCTTCATCAATTTCAACAAGAGAATTTCTAAACAATAACTCTCCTGATGTTGGGTCTTTTGCATAAGGAAATGGTGCTGTTCCGTTTGTGCCGATTCCAATAGTATATACTTTAATACCCAATTGAACTGCCAATTCAGTGGCTGTATTTGGGTCGACAAATCCGGTATTGTTAACACCATCAGTCAGTAAAATAATAACTTTGCTTTTTGCTTTACTGTCTTTTAATCTGTTCACTGCTGAACCTAAACCCATTCCAATGGCGGTACCGCCATCTAATCCTCCCCAATTAATTTCAGCGATGGTATTGTTAATAATTCGTTTGTCGCTGGTAATTGGGGTTCGCGTATAACTTTCCCCTGCAAAAACAACGATTCCAACCCTATCATTTGTCCGTTGATTTACAAATTCTGAGGCAACTTCCTTTAATGCTTCCAGACGGTTTGGTTTTAAATCACGCGCCAGCATACTTGCTGAGACGTCAATTGCCATAACGATATCAATTCCCTTATTGGTCTTGGTGTTTTGGCTTACGGAAACCGTTCTTGGGCGCGCCATTGCAACAATTAATAATGCAATTGCAAGTAACCTTAAAATATAGAGCAAGGGTTTTAATTTTGCCCAAATTGAAGGTTTAACCTCAAATCCTTTTGTGCTGGAAATTATTAATGCGGCACTGTCTTCTTTTCG
>Ga0314774_1000916_pt1 | contig 20711 bp, 18 predicted proteins | sample MetaGCBIA2018_FD_204515 | JGI IMG/M metagenome (GOLD analysis project Ga0314774, IMG submission 204515) | Cryopeg brine microbial communities from Beaufort Sea near Barrow, Alaska, United States - CBIA 2018 | ecosystem: Environmental > Aquatic > Marine > Coastal | place: USA: Alaska | collected...
AGATACGGCTGACAACACCAGCAAAAATGATGGCGCATTGTTTTGCTCCGACGTGATTGGCTTGGCCAACGGCGACATCATGGCGGTCGGTGGTACCGATTACTACTCGGAACCCGGTATTGATGGACTGCCTCTGGGCGTGGCAGAACTTCAGGGTATAAAAAATTCACGAATTTTCGATGCTGAAAATAACACCTGGACCCAAAGCGGTGACATGCACTTCGGGCGGTGGTATCCATCCCTGGTGACTCTGGGCAACGGCAATGTTTTTGTTGCCAGTGGTGTCACCAAGTTGATCAAGCCCGTTTACCCGGAAGATCCGATCAACAGCGGGCGCAACGTCGTTCAGACCGAAACGTATAATCCCTGCACGCAAACCTGGACGCTAAACCCGACTACTGCTGATCGCTCATTTCCTTTGTACCCAAGGATGCACCTGCTGCCCAACGGGCACGTGTTCTACAACGCAGGTGGCCAGGCCTTCAACCCCTTCGGTCAAGGTTATGACCAGGCCCTGTGGAATATCACTGCCAGCTATAATCCCGCCACACAGCGCTGGACCGATATCGGCTATGCCGGCCTTCCGCTTCGCCTCGATGAGGTTGGCCTGGGCCAGCTTGGCAGTACGCTGAATGTAAGCAATCTGTCACTTTCGCAAACTACGTCTTTCCTGGGAGATGTGCTCTCAGCACCGGAATCCCTGATAGAAAACGGACTGGACATTGGCGTGTCTGATGAAGAGCTGCAAATAGCCATTGCTGGCGGAATGCGTGGTTCAACCTCATCCACCATGTTGCCCCTGAAGCCCAATGCCGAAGGCGAGTACACCGACATTGAGTTACTGACCGCTGGTGGCGTGCCTAGCTACGGTGTCTTGACCAACCCTGGCGGCTATCTGCCTACCGCTCAGAGCCGCATAGATCGCATAAGCACCAATGGTGATCAGATCGACTATGAGTCTCGTCTTACAGGGCCTCTGAATCAGCCACGCTGGTACGGCACCAATGTACTCATGCCTGACGGCAGCGTCACTGTATTCAGCGGCGGTGACCGGGACGGCGTTGTTGGGCCAGGGCTGGAAGGTCCGATTCGCACTGCTGAGCGCTTCGATCCAGAAACTGGTAACTGGACTGAGATGGCAACGGGTCATCGTGCCCGCACCTATCACAATACCGCGGTGCTGATGGATGACGGCCGCGTGATGGTTGCCGGACACTCGCCGATCAACACTGCCTATCTGACCTTTGTAGACCTGCAGGGCCTGGGTCTTGCACCGTATGACGGCCGTGATCCGAGCTTTGAGATCTATACGCCTCCCTACGCCATGAGTAGTGACCGTCCGCAGATTCAACGTGCGCCGAGCAATCTGACCGTTGGTGACCGATTCAGAATCAAAGTGGATCAGGCTGACCAGATCGACAAGGCCCTGTTGATCAGACGCACGGTTATGACGCACCTGATTGATGGTGATCAGCGCGCCATTGAACTCAATATCGTAAAAGGCCCAGGCAATAAGCTCACGCTGACCATGCCGAACAACCACAACGTGGTGCCTGCTGGTGAGTACATGCTGTTTGTCAGCAAGAACACGCCAGAGGGTCGCATACCGTCTGTTTCAGCGCCGATTACGGTCGTTAATACCAGCCTGGCTTGCATGGCCCCGGTCATGGCATCCACGGACGTTATCACCGCTGATGGAGTCATCGAGTCGACACTCGATATTCTTTGATCACAAGGAGATAAACATGACCATCGGACAGACAAGAACCGCCTTTTCGGGACTCGTTTTGTTCGGCCTAGTGTGCCTGTCAGCCTCAGGGTTGGCAGGTGCTCACGGCGCCCTTGAACTGGACGATGTGCCAGAGGGGTTCGTCAAGGCCAGCATCACCGATCGATCGAATATCCAAGGACTGAATGCGATGATTCTGAGCGCGCCCAGGCCAGGCATAATGCTTCGCTACAGTGGCGAGAAACCCGTGACGGTCCTGGGCACGGAAGGGGAAGCCTTTCTATTGTTCAGCCAGGATGGCGTATCGGTAAATACCCGCAGTCCCAGCTGGGAGGCGTCAAGCGATAGCTCAACATCTGTGGCTCAACCTTCAACAGCTGGCGACACCGGTAAAGAACCTGCCTGGGTCAGCCTGTCGGACGCGGGCAACTTCAGTTGGCTGGATCCAAGGCTCAACACAATGGCAGAGGTACACCATACTGCGGATACCCAGCAAGAGTGGTCAATTGCTTTGCGCGGACCCAACGGCGAAGTAGACCATATTAGTGGCGTGCTGATGTTCGAGGCCTATGAATAATCGCTAAACAAGTATCACTTGCTCCTGGGCCCCTGTATTGCAGGGGCTTTTTTGTAAAACCGGTGCCAGACGATCATTTCTACTGAGAGGATAATCAGTCAGAGAAGGAAAACCAGATCGACCAGCAAAAGACCAGAGGAATTAATGTTCATCTGGGCCCAATTACGCCGTCGGCCCACGGTATTTCGCAGCTGCAACCTAATACTGATGCCCTCCTTCAGTCCCGCAAGTGGAACCGATCTCACACCCCATCCGGATCTCCGCATCCTCTGGCTGCAAGGTGCTGTGCCCTATTCCGAAGCGCTCACGCAGTACGCTTTGCATTTGCGGTAGCACACTCTGCCATTGGGTCATGGCTTCCAGGTCTACGTGTGCGGCCAGGGCGTGGCTGTTGGACGAGAGACTCCAGATGTGCAAATCATGCACGGCGCGCACGCCTTCTATCTCTGACAACGCCTGGCAGACCTCATCGGGCTCGACTCCCTGCGGTACACCCTCCATCAGTACGTGGGTCACACTCTTGAGCAGCCTGACTGCCGATACCAATATGATGACGCAAACGACTAGGGAGAGTATCGGGTCCATGATTGTCGGCCCACCCAGGTAGATGATTGCGCCGGCGCCCACCGCCGCTACCGAGCCCAGCAGATCGCCCATGACGTGCAGCAGTGCGCCGCGCACGTTCATGGTTTGCGCGCCGCGCATCAGCACCCAGGCGACAATGATATTGACCAGCAAACCAAGCCCGCCAATGAACAGCACGGTAAGGCCGTCTACGTCCGGCGTGTCACGCATACGCTCCATCGCTTCATACCCGATGTAAACGATCACCAGAAACATGAAGATGACGTTTAACAGCGCGCCCAGGACTTCAGCACGCTTGAGACCAAAGGAGTGACGACGTGAGGCGGGTTTGGTGGCGAGCCAGGCTGAGAACGCGCCGACTGCCAGCGAGAGCGAGTCGGTGAACATGTGCCCCGCATCGGACAGCAGCGCCAGGGAATTGGCCATGATGCCGCCGAAGACCTCCACCACTGCAAAGCCGGTGGTGAACAGCAGCGCAAACAACAGTGTTTTCCCGCTGCCATGAGAGTGGCTGTGGTCGTGGCTATCGCTATGATCGTGGCTGTGATTCGACACGCGCAGATTTCCTTTATGGCTCTGATGGACAGTGTCGCACAGTCAAAAACCTCTAGTAGGTACAGGGTCGAGAACAACCGCAGATCTAGTTCCAACTGATGATAATCCGGCTCCATATACTGGCACAGCTGTTAGAAGGCCTTGTTGTGGTCCTTCTCACGCAGGTGCGCGAGCTCATGCACGACGACCATGCGCAGCAGGAGTTCAGGCAGGGTCTTGAAGAGCGCGGACACCTTGATTGCGTTCTTGCGCTTGAACTTGCTTCCTGACATCAGCACTGCACCCACTCATGTACTTGAGCGCTGTCAGCCGACCGGATTACTCACACTCTCAATCTGACGCTTGACCGACATGGGGTCATCAATCCCCTTGAAGATCACATCGCTGATACCGCGGCCCGTAATCTTAACGGTGCCATAACCAAACATGCGCCCGCCGATGCCCTGGTCGATCTCCACCGTTTCGATCGACTGTAGCTTCATCTCTTCGGTTCTGCGACTGATGATGCCACGCTTGAGAATCACGCGCTTGTTGGTGACGCCCTGCTCCAGGTGCTTGAGCTTAAGGTACTCATACAGGGCCAGAATCAGCGTAATACCGATGGTGGGAATCGCCAGCAGAAGCCAGATGAACATAGGCATACGGGCAAACCAGTGCAGCGGGAAAAGCGCTTCGATTTTCTCACCGGATGACAGGGATTCTTCGATGTAGGTCATGCAGGGCTCCGTGGGCGCATTCGATAAAGTTCTGGCAGGAGAGTTTACATCAAATCCCATTCCTATCTGTCTTGCCACTTCTATTCCGAGTTTGTCACCCACGTTCTGGCTATCGCTCTACATGACAGCGGGGAGAAGGATAGAGCGCTACGACTGCTTGAAAGACAATTGAAGACTGATCCCGCAAATCGCCAAGTACGCTTGGCATTGGTCAGCTACCTAGGAACTCATCAGGCGCCTGCGCAAGTGGCAGCACTGATGGAAGAGCTGAGAGCACAGAACCCCGACGATCCCGCATTGAGCGGCCGATGACCAGATCATTCGATGTGGTACGCACACAAAAAAGGCCGATCATCTGATCGGCCTTTCTGCTGAATATCGGCGATTACCACCTCAAACCGTGGCAGTAATCGGCTTGTCTGAATACCAGGCATCCACTAACGGGCTGACTTCTACTTTGCTCAGCTCACTACGGGTTTTCAGCCAGCTCTCAACCGCTGCACGCTGCTCTTCACTCACTGAGCCACGTTCGGCCAGGCAGACCAAACCGAAATCGTCACCGCCAACATAGGCAAGGCCATTGGTTTCCAGAGCCTGCAGGATGAACTGATCGAGGAAGCTATCAATCTCTTCAACACTGAGGTCATCCTTCAAATCCAGGTTCAGCTCGAATCCCAGTTCCTGAAACTCATCCACACAGAGTTTTTTGCGCAAACGACGCGAACGGTTGGTAGCCATGAAAATTCCTCTTTGGATGATTTTAACAGGGAGAATGGTCGGTCAAATGACAAAATGCGACTGAGTCAATTTGTAGGGGAACGCACGACGACTCTCAGAAATGAAAAAGCCCAATGCGTAAACATTGGGCTGAATCACTGAATATTGGTCGGGACGGAGTGATTCGAACACTCGACCCCTTGCACCCCATGCAAGTGCGCTACCAGGCTGCGCTACGCCCCGACTGTGCTTCGACTTTGTCTGTCGAAGCGGGTCGCATAATACATTAACTATCTGATACGAGAAAGTTTTTTTTCATTATGCGAGTGAATCAATGGGTGCGCAGAACCTGTAGCACTTCTTCCAGTTCAGTGATGGTCTGGCGGATCAATTGCTTGTAATGGGTGACGTCTTCCTTGGCTTCGTCACCTGACAGACGCTGACGGGCGCCGCCGATCGTGAAGCCCTGGTCGTACAGCAGCGCACGGATCTGACGGATCATCAGCACGTCCTGGCGCTGGTAATACCGGCGATTGCCACGACGCTTGACTGGCGACAACTGGGGGAATTCCTGCTCCCAGTAACGCAATACGTGTGGCTTGACCGCACACAGTTCGCTCACTTCGCCAATGGTGAAGTAGCGCTTGCCTGGAATAACTGGTAATTCGTCGTTATGGCTGGGTTCCAGCATATGCTTCTACTCGTGCCTTGAGTTTCTGTCCGGGGCGAAAGGTGACCACACGCCGGGCGGTAATAGGGATTTCTTCGCCGGTCTTGGGGTTACGGCCAGGCCGCTGGCGCTTGTCGCGCAGGTCAAAGTTGCCGAATCCGGACAGTTTGACCTGCTCGTTGCTTTCCAGTGCGTTTCGAATCTCTTCGAAAAACAGTTCTACCAGTTCCTTGGCTTCACGTTTGTTGAAGCCAAGCTCCTCGTAGAGATGTTCTGCCATTTCTGCTTTTGTCAGAGCCCCCATGGGTTACTTCCTTAGTGTGGCATTAAACCTTAGCTCCAGAGACGATAACACCTTGTCCATGACAGCGTTTACCTCATCATCAGTAAGAGTGCGTGACGAATGCTGTAACGTCAAGCCGATTGCAAGACTTTTTCTATGCGGATCAACACCTTTACCCTCATAGACGTCAAACAACCTTAGGTTCTTGAGTGCGGCGCCGGCATTGTCACGAATATCGCTCAAGAGATCGGCAGCAACGATTGGCTTGTCGACAACCAGGGCGATATCACGGCGCACCTCGGGGAAGCGAGACAGTTCGCTGAAGCGCGGTAGCCGGCCATTAGTAATCTTGGCTAATGCCAGTTCGAACACAAATACCGCCCCTTGTAAGTCCAGCTCGCCGGCCAGCTTTGGATGCAGCCCACCCAGCCAACCGACTGTCTCGCCATCGCGGGTGATACGGGCAGTCTGGCCCGGATGCAATGCGGGATGCTCGGCCGGTTCAAAACGGTATTGATCGCCAGCCCCGCCCTGCCCCAGCAATGCTTCGACATCGCCCTTGACGTCATGGAAGTCGAGCTTGTCGTTGCTGTTGGCCCAGCCTTCCGGTAGGCGACTGCCACTTACGATACCTGACAACATCGGCTCCTGAAGCAGCTGGCCATCAGCCTGCGGCACAAAGCGCTGACCGCTTTCAAACAAACGCACCCGGCCCTGCTGGCGGTTCTGGTTGTACTGCACGGCTTTACTCAGCCCAGGCCAAAGTGACGTGCGCATAACGGCCATGTCACTTGAAATCGGGTTGGCGAGGGCCAGAGGCTCAATCTGCGGATCAAATAATTTATTCAGACCGGGCTCGACGAAGCTGTAGGTAATCGCTTCGTAGTAACCCCGCGCAACCAGCAAGCGCCGCAATACCGGAAGCTCTCCGAGTGTTTCCGGCTTGGCCGCGAGATTGAGCGCCACCGTGGGCGCGCTGACAGGAAGACGGTTGTAACCATACAAGCGGGCCAGTTCTTCAATCAGATCGACTTCAATACTGATATCGAAGCGATGACTGGGTACATTCACATGCCATTGTCCAGCGCCGTCGGCATTAACCTCCAGCCCTAGACCCGTGAGGTAGCCCGTAACATCGGATGCGCTCATCTGCATACCCAGCATCTGGCTGATACGACTATCGCGCAGGATAATCTGCTTGAGAGTCGGTAATTGATCCTGCGCGACAGCTTCAACGATTGGCCCCGGCTCGCCACCCACGATCTCTACAATCAACGCCGTAGCGCGCTCGGCTGCCTCACGCTGAAGCTGCCAATCTACGCCGCGTTCATAGCGGTGCGAAGAGTCGGTGTGCAAACCATAACCTCGGGCTTTACCCGCGATCGCGATGGTGTCGAAGAAGGCGCTTTCCAGAAACAGGTCGGTCGTTTTCTCGCTGACGCCGCTATGCTCGCCACCCATGATGCCAGCCATGGCCAGAGGACGTTCGTGATCAGCAATAACCAGGGTATCGCCGCGCAAGGTGATTTCCTGGCCGTCGAGCAGAACGATTTTCTCGCCCTCCTCGGCCATACGTACGCGAATGCCACCGCGTATCTCGGCAAGATCAAACGCGTGCAGCGGCTGCCCCAGCTCGAGCATGACGTAGTTGGTAATATCGACTACTGCGTCGATGCTGCGGATATCGCTGCGACGCAACCGCTCAACCATCCAAAGGGGCGTCGGGCGGGACAGGTCGACATTACGAATGACACGGCCCAGGTAGCGCGAACACGCCTGGGTAGCGAGCAGTTCGATCGGTCGCTGGTCATCATTGACTGCAGGTACAGCAGGAACAGATGGGCGGCAGACCTGTTCAGCATAGTTGGCTGCCACTTCGCGGGCGAGACCCGCAATTGACAAGCAATCGCCACGATTGGGCGTCAGGTCGACCTCAATAATAGCGTCATCCAGACCCAGATATTCACGTAGGCTCTGGCCGACGGGTGCGTCTGCGGGCAGTTCGTACAATCCGTCATGGTCGTCGGAAAGTTTGAGCTCGGCGGCTGAGCACAACATGCCCTGGGAATCGACACCACGTAGCTTGGCTTGCTTGATCTTGAAGTCTTCACCGAGTACCGCGCCAACGGTGGCAAAAGGCACCTTGATACCGGCACGCGCATTGGGCGCGCCACAAACGACCTGGTGCAGCTCACCACCGCTGCTGACCTGACATACGCGCAACTTGTCCGCATCGGGGTGCTGTTCGGCGCTGATGATCTCACCGACCACAACACCACTGAAGGCGCCCGCAGCTGGCGTCACGCTATCGACTTCAAGCCCGGTCATGGACAAGCGTGCAACCAGCTCGTCGCGAGAGACCGGCGGATTAACCCAAGTGCGCAGCCACTGTTCACTGAATTTCATTGTTGATACCTGCTTTCAAAGGGGTTGGCGGGTGCGTCGCTTAGCGAAACTGCTCGAGAAAACGCAAATCGTTATCAAAGAAGATGCGCAGATCGCCCACTCCGTAACGCAGCATTGTCAGACGCTCTACGCCCATGCCAAATGCAAACCCTTGATATTTTTCCGGGTCGATGCCGGACATGCGCAGCACATCCGGATGAACCATGCCGCAGCCCAGCACTTCAAGCCAGTCGGCCTTTTCTTCACCGTTTTTGATTACGGTGCGGCGGATATCCACCTCGGCCGACGGTTCGGTGAACGGGAAGAACGAGGGACGGAATCGCACTTCCAGATCCGCCTCGAAAAATTCTCGCAAAAACTGCTCGATGGTGCCTTTCAGATCAGCAAAGCTTATGCCTTCGTCTATCAGCAGGCCTTCGACCTGATGGAACATCGGCGAGTGGGTCTGATCGGAGTCGCAGCGATAGACACGGCCCGGACAGATGATCCGGATCGGTGGCTGCGTGGTTTCCATGGTACGCACCTGAACCGGAGAGGTATGGGTACGCAGCAGGGTATTGGCATTGAAATAGAAGGTGTCATGCATTGCCCGGGCCGGGTGGTGGCCAGGAATGTTGAGTGCTTCGAAGTTGTGGTAATCGTCCTCGACCTCGGGACCTTCCTCGACGGTGTAACCGACGTGGGCAAAAATCTGTTCGATGCGTTCCAGCGTGCGGGTGACTGGATGCAATCCACCGCTGACCTGGCCGCGGCCCGGCAGGGTAACGTCGACCCGCTCGGCAGCGAGTTTTTGATCAAGTGCAGCGGCTTCCATGGTGCTCTTGCGGGTATTAAGCTCGCTCGAGACCTGTTCTTTAGCTTCGTTGACCATGGCACCCACTTTGGGGCGCTCTTCATTCGGGATATTGCCCAAGGTCTTCATTACCTGGGTCAATTCGCCCTTCTTGCCAAGGTATTGCACGCGGATCTGTTCCAGCGTACTGACATCATCGGCCTGCTCGATAGCCTTCAGGGCTTGGCCGACCAGGGCGTCAAGATTTTCCATTTACAAACTCCAGAAACAAAAATAGGGGAAGAGCGATGAGGCTCTTCCCCTATTAATGACGTTGCCAACCGGAGCTGGGCTCCAGTGATTGTCGTAACGAGGGCTTAAGCCAGACTAGCCTTTGCTTTCTCGACAATCGAGGTAAACGCCGCTTTTTCATTCACAGCCAGATCGGCCAGAATCTTGCGGTCGATTTCGATGGACGCCTTTTTCAAACCAGCGATCAAACGGCTATAGGACATGCCGTTCATGCGAGCACCAGCATTGATACGAGCGATCCACAGAGCACGGAACTGACGCTTACGCTGCTTGCGGTCACGATAGGCATACTGACCTGCCTTGATGACCGCCTGCTTGGCAACACGGAATACACGCGAGCGCGCACCATAGTAGCCTTTGGCGAGTTTCAGGATCTTCTTGTGACGCTTACGCGCCATTACACCACGCTTAACACGAGCCATTATTTATTTCCTCAACCTAGACTTAACGGAGACGCAACATGCGCTCGACTTTTTGCACATCAGCAGGGTGCAACTCGGAAGTACCCCGAAGTTGACGCTTACGCTTAGTGCTCATCTTGGTCAGGATGTGGCTCTTGAAAGCATGCTTGTGCTTAAGACCGTTACCGGTCGCCTTGAAGCGCTTTGCAGCACCTCTTTTGGTCTTCATCTTTACTTTAGCCATGTTCAATTACTCCGCAAATTGCGTTAATAGATAACCGCAAGGCCTGGCGATGCCCTGGAGGTTACTTTTTCTTCTTGGGTGCGATGACCATCATCAGCTGACGACCTTCCATTTTCGGGTGCTGTTCGACGGTGCCGTATTCCAACAGGTCTTGTTCGACCCGCTTCAACAACTCCATCCCCAGCTCCTGGTGAGCCATTTCGCGGCCGCGGAATCGTAATGAAACCTTAGCTTTATCCCCATCACTCAGGAAGCGTATAAGGTTGCGTAACTTCACCTTATAGTCCCCGTCTTCCGTCCCTGGTCGAAACTTTATTTCTTTAATCTGAATCTGTTTCTGATTCTTGCGCGCGACGGCCTGCTGTTTCTTCTTCTCGAAGATATGCTTGCCGTAGTCCATGACTCGGCAAACCGGCGGCTCTGCATCAGGGGAGATTTCAACCAGGTCCATCTTGGCCTCCTCTGCGGCGGCCATGGCTTCCTGAATGGACACGATACCGATTTGTTCACCTTCGGCACCGATCAGGCGGACTTCGCTCGCCGTGATGTTCTCATTGATCGGCGGGCGTTGTGCGGCTCTTTTGTCTTGTCTCATCTCGCGTTTAATCTTTATAGCTCCGAATTCTGGCGGCCTCGTTGTGCAACGTCACGGGCGAGGTATTCGGAGAACTCGGTAACAGTCATGGAACCCAGATCTTTACCCTCCCGTGTGCGCACGGCCACAGTGTGCGATTCGACTTCCCTGTCTCCAATTACGAGGAGGTAGGGTGTCTTGTGCAAAGTATGCTCGCGAATTTTAAAGCCAATTTTCTCGTTTCTCAAGTCCGCATATGCCCGATAGCCCATTTCATTGAGGCTTTTCTCCACTTCTGAGCAAAAAACAGCCTGATTATCGGTGATATTGAGAATAGCGGCCTGAGTTGGCGCCAGCCAAGCAGGAAAATCGCCAGCATAATGTTCGATTAATATGCCAATGAACCGTTCAAACGAACCGAGAATGGCACGGTGCAGCATGACAGGTGTCTTGCGCGAACCGTCTTCGGCTACATATTGGGCGCCCAAACGGCCTGGTAGCATGAAATCCAACTGCAGGGTACCACACTGCCATACTCGACCAATACAGTCGCGCAGGGAGAACTCGATCTTCGGCCCGTAGAAGGCGCCCTCGCCTGGCTGCAGATCCCACTCCAGACCGGCTTTGTTCAAGGCTGACTCCAGGCCCTTCTCGGCCTGATCCCAGAGCGCATCGTCGCCGACACGGCTTTCCGGACGGGTAGACAGCTTGAGCTCTACATCATCGAAGCCAAAGTCCTTGTATACCTGCAACGTCAGCGCGATAAAGTCGGAAGCTTCCGCCTCAACCTGCTCGTCGGTGCAGAAGATGTGCGCATCGTCCTGGGTAAAGCCACGCACGCGCATCAGCCCGTGCAGCGAACCTGATGGCTCGTTGCGGTGGCAGGAACCGAACTCAGCCAGGCGTAACGGAAGCTCGCGGTAGCTTTTCAGGCCCTGGTTGAACACCTGTACATGGCACGGGCAATTCATCGGCTTGATAGCGTAATCGCGACTTTCTGATTCGGTGGTGAACATGGCGTGGGAGTAATGCTCCCAGTGCCCGGAACGCTCCCACAGCACGCGATCTACGACCTGCGGCGTCTTGATCTCTTTGTAGCCACTGGTGCGCTGGATCTGGCGCATGTACTGCTCAAGCACCTGATAGATAGTCCAGCCATCCGGGTGCCAGAACACCATGCCCGGCGCTTCTTCCTGAGTATGGAACAGCCCCAGACGCTTGCCGATTTTGCGGTGATCTCGCTTCTCGGCTTCTTCCATGCGCAGAATATACGCAGCCAGCTGCTTCTTGTCGGCCCATGCGGTGCCGTAGATGCGTTGCAACTGCTCATTCTTCGCATCGCCCCGCCAGTAGGCGCCAGAGATCCGAGTCAGCTGGAAAGCCTTGAGAAAGCGCGTATTGGGCACGTGCGGACCGCGGCACATGTCGACGTATTCTTCGTGATAATACAAACCCATGGTCTGTTCGTCTGGCATATCTTCAACCAGACGTAGCTTGTAATCCTCCTCACGCGCACTGAATACGTCAATGACGTCCGCTCGAGGGGTAACCTTCTTGATCACATCGTAATCCGTGGCGATCAGCTCACGCATACGCGCTTCAATCGCGACCATATCTTCCGGGGTGAAGGAGCGTTCATAGGCTATATCGTAATAGAAGCCATCGTCGATGACTGGACCAATAACCATCTTGGCACTGGGATAGAGCTGCTTGACGGCGTGGCCGATCAAATGAGCACAGGAGTGGCGGATGATCTCAAGCCCCTCTTCGTCCTTCGGCGTGATGATCTGCAGGGTCGCGTCGGTATCAATGATGTCGCAGGCGTCTACCTGCTTGCCGTTGACCTTGCCAGCTAACGTAGCTTTGGCCAAGCCAGCACCGATGGATTGCGCAACATCGAGCACGCTGACCGGATTATCGAAAGATTTTTGACTGCCGTCGGGGAGAGTAATTGTGGGCATGTGCCGCTCTTTCTCAGTGGTGACCCCTACGCAAGGCCACATGATGAATAAGTCCTTCCGAAATGCCTGATGCTGCAGATTAAACCAGCCATCAAGCGCCGGCGGCCCTGATGGGCTACTGCACAGGCGTCCCGATGGACGCTGAAATAAAAAACCCGGCCACAGGGGCCGGGTCTCGTATTTGGTAGGCACAATTGGATTCGAACCAACGACCCCCACCATGTCAAGGTGGTGCTCTAACCAACTGAGCTATGTGCCTGCAATGGCCGCGAACTTTACGCAGCAACTTAAATCTTGTCAAGCGGTAAGTGACTGAATATCTGTAAGTAACACAAAACCATTCACGCCATTCTCACGGATTCAAAAGCCCATTTTGACCTTGTCTGTTAGTGCGCGCAGTTATCATCCTGCCGCCTTAGACTTTCAACAACATCGCTCTGAGCTGCTGAATTTCGTCGCGTACCCCAGCAGCTGCTTCGAATTCCAAATCTCTGGAATGGTGGTACATCTTTTCTTCCATTTGACGGATTCGCTTGCTGATTTCTGAGGGTGAGCGCAGTTGGTTTGCGCTGTATTCTGCAGCATCTTCGGCGGCCTTGAGTCGTTTGCGCTTATTGTTTCGGCTGTTACTCCCCGGCACCACAGCGCCTTCAAGAATATCCTGCACGCTTTTGGTAATACCGACAGGTGTGATGTTGTGCTCCAGATTAAAGGCGATCTGCCTCTCTCGGCGGCGCTCGGTTTCCCCTATTGCTCGCTCCATCGAACCCGTCATGCGATCGGCATAGAGAATGGCCTTACCGTTGAGATTACGCGCTGCACGGCCGATAGTCTGGATGAGGGAGCGCTCAGAGCGCAGGAAACCCTCCTTGTCCGCATCCAGAATAGCAACAAGGGAAACTTCAGGCATATCAAGACCTTCTCTCAGCAAGTTAATGCCGACAAGAACATCAAACACACCGATACGCAGGTCCCTGATGATCTCCACTCGCTCCACTGTATCTATATCGGAGTGCAGGTAACGCACGCGAATGCCATGGTCTGACAGGTAATCACTCAGATCTTCGGCCATGCGCTTGGTCAGTGTGGTCACAAGCACCCGCTCTTCCTTGGCGGTACGCAGAGCAATTTCGGACATCAGATCGTCGACCTGACTGGTAGCGGGTCTGACCTCGATCTCGGGATCAACCAGACCTGTCGGACGCACCACCTGCTCTACTGTTCTACCGGCGTGTTCGGCTTCGTATGGGCCGGGCGTGGCTGAAACAAAGATAGCCTGGGGAGAAATAGCCTCCCACTCGTCAAAACGCATTGGCCGGTTATCCAGCGCCGAGGGAAGGCGGAATCCATACTCAACCAGAGTTTCCTTGCGCGAACGGTCACCCTTATACATAGCACCCACCTGGGGCACCGAAACATGGGATTCGTCGATAATCAACAAGGCGTCTTTGGGCAAGTAATCAAATAGGGTCGGTGGAGCTTCGCCATGATTTCGCCCGGACAAATAGCGGGAATAGTTCTCGATTCCATTGCAGTAGCCCAGCTCCATGATCATCTCCATATCAAAGCGAGTGCGCTGCTCCAGCCGCTGGGCTTCAACCAGTTTGTTCTGGCTTTTCAACACCTCCAGACGTTCCGCCAGCTCGACCTTGATGTGCTCTACCGCCTCAAGCAACTTCTCTCTAGGTGTCACATAATGTGATTTAGGATAGATAGTTACGCGCGGAACCTTGCGTAAAACTTCACCTGTTAGTGGATCGAAATAGCTGATCGTCTCGACGATGTCGTCAAAGAGTTCGATACGAATCGCTTCTAGGTCCGATTCGGCTGGGAAGATGTCGATGACATCACCACGAACGCGGTAGTTTGCCCGTGCCAGCTCCATGTCATTGCGGGTGTACTGCAATTCGGCCAGACGCCGCAGGAGCGCACGTTGCTCCAGGTGGTCACCGCGATCCACATGGAGAACCATACGCAAATAGGAGGCAGGATCCCCCAGTCCGTAAATAGCCGACACGGTGGCAACAATTATGGCGTCGGGGCGCTCCAGTAGGGCCTTGGTGGCTGACAATCGCATCTGTTCGATATGGTCGTTTACTGATGCATCCTTTTCAATAAAGGTGTCAGAGGACGGCACATAAGCTTCTGGCTGGTAATAGTCATAATAGGAAACGAAATACTCCACCGAGTTATTCGGAAAAAAATCGCGAAACTCGCCGTATAACTGAGCCGCCAAGGTCTTGTTCGGCGCCATGATGATGGCTGGGCGCTGCACCTGCTGAATGACATTGGCGATGGTGAAGGTCTTTCCTGAACCAGTCACCCCGAGCAGGGTTTGATGCGAGAGTCCCGCTTCCAGCCCTTCTACCAGTTGCGCAATGGCGGTCGGCTGGTCACCGGCGGGCTGAAAACGGGTCTGGAGTTTGAACTGGGTCATCTATTCTGGGTTCCGACTGTAAAAAAACGACGTCTATCATAGCACCGCAGTGCCCGGCCTTCAGTGGTCGCTGGTCGGGCAAAGCGTTTCACCATGCTGCGCTCGTTGCTGCACTCGCACCTTGGCACGTGTCTGTTTATAATGATTGCTTGAATTCCCCACTCACCTGCATCGGGTTTGTCTATACCATGACTTTGTTTTCACCTGTTGAAATGGCTCCACGCGATCCGATCCTCGGCCTGAACGAAGCTTTCAATGCCGATAACCGGGCTAACAAGGTCAACTTGGGTGTCGGGGTGTATTATGACGAAAACGGCAAGGTACCGTTGTTGCGCGCCGTACGTTCAGCTGAAGAAGCTCGCGTCGCCGAGCAAAGCCCGCGTCCCTACCTGCCGATGGAAGGCCTCGCATCTTATGACGAAGCCGTGCAGACGCTGCTATTCGGTCCCGAATCGAATCTGCTGGAGTCCGGACGCTTGGTCACAGCCCAGTCAATCGGCGGTACCGGCGCCTTGAAACTCGGCGCAGACTTTCTGTATCGCTTGCTCAACAAGCGACTGGTTGCCATCAGCGATCCAAGCTGGGAAAACCACCGCTCATTGTTCGAAGCTGCCGGTTTCGAGGTAGTGACCTATCCCTATTACGATCCCAAAACACATGGCGTCAATCTGGAAGGCATGCTGCAGGGCATTGAAGGCTTGCCCGCAGGCAGTGTCGTACTTTTACACGCCTGCTGCCACAACCCGACCGGCGCTGATCTCAGTCTTGCTGACTGGACGCGGGTAATCGACGTCATTCAGCGTTGCAATCATGTGCCTTTTATCGATATCGCTTACCAGGGCTTTGGTGACAATTTGCAGGATGATGCTGTCGCTTTGCGTTTGTTTGCTGAATCTGGGCTGCCGTTATTCATCTCCAGTTCGTTTTCCAAGTCATTCTCGCTGTATGGCGAGCGAGTTGGAGCCTTGACCCTGGTGACCGAAAGTCACGATGAAATGCTCAGCACAATGTCCCAGCTCAAGCGTGTTATCCGAACCAACTACTCAAACCCACCTACCCACGGCGCCAAAGTAGTATCTGCGGTACTGAACAATGTTGAGTTATATGCAATGTGGGAGGAAGAACTGGCTGAAATGCGTGATCGCATTCGAATCATGCGGCACAGCCTGGTCGAAAAACTGGCTGCGGCCGGTGTAACCCGTGACATGACGTTTATTGAGCGCCAGCGCGGCATGTTCTCCTACTCCGGCCTGACTCAGGCTCAAGTCTCGAGACTGGCTGAGGAGTTTGCGATTTATGCCGTAGGCAGTGGTCGCATCTGCGTGGCTGCATTAAACACCGGAAATATTGATCATGTGGCAAATTCAATGGCCGCGGTATTGATCAGCAACAGATAAGTCAGTATCTACGAATCCTTTTAGATAGTGCACTCAATACGTTGACTTTAATCGAATTTTTTATGAAGTGCGCAGCATCTGATCCGCGGTAGCTCAGATGATAGAGCAAATGACTATTAATCATTGGGTCCCAGATTCTAGCCCTGATCGCGGAGCCAATTTCAAGAGCCTGTGCTGATGCACGGGCTTTTTTATGAACGAGCTGACCCACCAATGGATCTCCGTAAACGAGAGGATGGCGTTGCAGAAGAGTGATGCGCTGATGGATCAGGCCTCATGCACTCACTAATACCCTGCCATGACCGCGCATTCTTATGTATCAAGCCACCCTCGCATCTACCCCACCCCTCGTCACTCTCGTGAAGGCGGGAACCCATTCTGGCCTGCGCTTTAGACCATCAACTCACAGCTTCAGCCCGCGACTGATAATTTCTTTCATAATTTCCGAGGTGCCAGCAAAAATACGCTGGATTCTTGCGTTGGCATACATGCGGCAAATGGGGTATTCCCACATGTAACCCGCTCCGCCGTGCAGCTGTACGCCTTCATCCACTGCGCGACCCAGCAATTCGGTGGTAAACAGCTTGGCTTCTGCGGCGATTTCAGCAGTGAGCTCCTTCTCGTTATGATCCATCACGCAGCGATCAACAAAGCATTGGGCGACATCGATCTGAGTACGCAACTCGGCGAGTTTGAAGCGGGTATTCTGAAATTCCGCGATGGGTTTGCCGAAAGCTTTACGCTCGGTCACGTACTCCAACGTGGCGCGAAAAGCGGCTTCAGCGCCAGCAACGGCGCCACAGGCGTTGGTCAGACGCTCTTGAGCAAGCATCTGCATCAGGTAGATAAAACCTGCCTTGCCGTCGCCCAGCAGATTGGCTTTGGGCACCTTGACGTCGTTAAAGAACAGCTCTGCCGTATCCTGACAGTGCATACCCATTTTCTTCAGTTTACGGCCACGCTCAAACCCCGGCATACCGCGTTCGACTAGAAAAAGACCCATCGCATGCTTGTTGGCTGGATCGGTCTTGGCAGCAACAATCACCAGATCGCTGAGCAAACCATTGGAGATATAGGTCTTGGATCCATTGAGGACGTAGTGGTCGCCCTGCTCCACCGCAGTGGTGCGCATACCCGCCAGATCGGATCCGGCGCCCGGTTCAGTCATGGCGACAGCCAGAATGCATTCGCCGCGGATAATGGCTGGCAGGAAACGCTGCTTCTGTTCGTCATTGCCGTATTCAGTGATATAAGGCCCACATAGTGCCGAGTGCAGAGACAACATGAAGCCAGGCTCGTTGATGTAGGCCAGCTCCTCACTCATGATCTGCTCGTAACGAAAATCGGTGAGCCCCGATCCGCCGTACTTTTCATCGGCCCAGGGCAGCAGGAAGCCCATTGCTCCGGCTTTTTCCCACACGGCTCGATCCACTATGCCAGCTTCTTCCCAGTCCTCCTGATGCGGGACGACTTCTTTCTGCAGGAAGGTACGGAATGATTCGCGGAACATGCGATGTTCGGTTTCGAAGTGTATGCGCTGCATGGCGAGACTCCTGATTGTTGTAGTATCAGACTAGCCCCCGACCGATTTCCGCTCAATGACACCAGCGCTCACCGCAATTGACCATTTTGCCCGCACGGGACCCATTGCGGGTTACTCGGTGCTGTGGCTAACTCGAACGCAGCTTTCAGGAGATTGTCGCCACACATGAGTAACCGCTCAGTTGCCATTCATTTCGTACGGGCTGCATTGCGTGGCGCGGAGCGTCATGGGTACGACAGTAACGCGTTGCTCTGTGCGGCTGGCATCAATGCCGAACTGCTTAGCCAGCCGCGCATGCGCGTGGATGCCGCGCAATACACCCACCTGATCAAGCAACTCTGGGAAACCCTGGAAGATGAGCTGATGGGTTTCGGACCTGTGCGCAGCCGGCCCGGCACCTTCGCCATGATGTGCCACACGGCGATACACTGCACAACGCTGGAGCGCGCATTGCAGCGTGGCATGTTGTTCTACGGACTGTTCGCCGATACGCCCGGTATCAGCATGAACGAGGAAGGTGACCTTGTCTGGTTGGAAATTGATACCAGCATGATTGATGACCCTGACCATTTCCTGACTGAATCCCTAGTAGTCATCTGGCATCGGTTAGCGAGCTGGCTCATCGGCAGGCGTATTCCTCTCGAACGCGCAGTATTCGCCTATCCAGCGCCAGCTCACCATCAGGAATACCAGTTGATTTTTGGTTGCAGACTTCAGTTCGACCAGACCAAAACAGCAGTGGTAATTCCGCAACAGTATCTTCAGATGCCCCTGATTCAGGACGCTCGTACACTCAAACGCTTCCTTGAACAGTCGCCATCGGATCTACTCTCACGACGGGATTTCGGTAATAGCCTATCAGGCCGGATCAGGCAGTTGATCGGGCCCAATGTGGGCGTCGATATGCCTGATATGGAGTCAGTAGCCAAACAACTGAGCATGAGCCCGCCGACCTTGCGCCGTCATTTACGCGAGGAAGGCACCTCTTATCAGGAGCTGAAAGATCATCTACGAAGAGACATCGCTATATACCATCTCTCCCGGCAAAACATGCCGATTCAGGATCTGGCTGCGCTGCTGGGCTTTTCCGAGCCTTCGGCGTTTCACCGCGCATTCAAAAAATGGACAGGACTTACCCCAGGTGAATATCGGTGACTTTACGGTGGCCGGCGTCTCCAACGACACCTTGACCAGAGCTGCTCGCAATCAGCACTGGCGCAGCAGATAATAACCGCCCCCAAGAGAAGATCAGAGTCAAGGCATGAAAGCTCCACGCGTTACTCTCGAACAATGGCGAACCCTGCAGGCTGTAGTCGACAATGGCGGTTTTGCCCAGGCTGCAGAGGTGTTGCACCGCTCCCAGTCATCGGTGAGTTACACCATCGCCCGCATGCAGGAACAGCTGGGCGTGCCGCTACTGGAAATCATCGGCCGCAAGGCAATACTGACTAAGGCCGGGGAGGTATTGCTGCGCCGCTCCCGCAATCTGCTCGACCAGGCCGGTCAGATTGAACGATTGGCTTTCAACATGGATCAGGGCTGGGAACCGGAAGTTCGTCTTGTGGTAGATGCGGCTTATCCAACATATAGACTGGCAAGCGCATTAAAGGCCTTTATGCCCCTTAGCCAAGGCAGCCGAGTTCAGTTGCGCGAGGAGGTCCTCTCCGGGGTTGAGGACTGCTTGTTGAACGGTTCAGCCGATCTAGCCATTTCAGGTATGAGCATTGCTGGGTATCTACCCCACCAGATCAATGCAGTCGACTTCGTAGCGGTCGCACATCCGGATCATCCCTTGCACCAGATGAGCCGCGAGGTGAACCATGAAGACCTGCAAACCCAATTACAGGTCGTTATCCGAGATTCAGGCCACCATCCCATCGATTCCGGCTGGTTGGGCGCCGAACAGCGCTGGACAGTTGCCAGCCTGGGCACTGCTACAACTCTGGTGGCAAATGGCTTGGGCTTTGCCTGGCTGCCCGAGCACGAGATCATTACCGAGCTGGATCAAGGAAGATTGGCACCCCTATTACTGCAACAAGGTGCCCGACGGTCACACTATCTCTACCTTTACGCCAACAAGGAAAAACCCTTGGGACCGGCTACCCAGATACTTGCCGATCTTCTAATAAAGCATTCGATGGCTGACTGATATTGAAGAATCAGTTGGCGTTACATTCAATAGAGGCCCGAACCCGAATGATATCCCGCTGAAAGGCTTGGGTGAGTACGGTTTTTTCTCCTGCAGCCAGCCTCACTCTAAGGGGAGCAGGCTTTTCAGGACCGTTGACGAAAGTCGCCACACACCCAATCTCGCGGGACTCCTGATTAGTCAATGTGACCGTGGCGACGTTACCTACGTTACCGGTACTGGTGCTGATCAGATCCAAGCCTTGGGCCTCCAGTTCGACATCCACAGGGAAGCTGAGCGGCGACAGGATTGATTGCTGCGCCAGCAGTGGCATCGACATTGCCAATAAACCAACGAGAAGTAACTGTTTCATATAGATCTCCTAACAGAATACCGGGGAACCGGTTACCTTTTGGACTCCACCTGAGCTTAAAGTTCGACTTGACGCTTGCACAACACCACAATTAATACGGACGATGACAAAACAACGCTGGCAGGGCATTCTCACTACCTACCACAATGATCCGATTTACCATCAAGGAAAGGACTCATGGCCTATCTGCAACTGAACGGCTGCAACCTGCACTATACCGACCAGGGTGAAGGCGAGCCCGTTCTGCTTATTCATGGACTGGGATCGAGTGAGCGTGACTGGGAGTACCAGCTACCAGCGCTTCTGCCCGGCTACCGGGTACTCTGTCTTG